>Ga0164290_1000795_pt1 | contig 78792 bp, 71 predicted proteins | sample Micstemetagenome_FD_108782 | JGI IMG/M metagenome (GOLD analysis project Ga0164290, IMG submission 108782) | Contaminated culture microbial community from soil near Moab, Utah, USA - Microcoleus steenstrupii SON62 (Illumina Assembly) | ecosystem: Environmental > Terrestrial > Soil > Soil crust... | reverse complement strand
GCGGCGCGGTTTTTGGCATATGCCAATTTTAAAAAATCTACAAAACCGAGGCCACTACTACAACTACGCCAAATTCGAAAATGACCAAAAATGAATCTATTACGTCCGCTAGTAAAGAGATACCGAAAAAGAAATTGCGCGCTGCCTGGCGCGCAATTTCAATCACAGCAAGAGCACTGGCAATCAGCCTAGCTCTTGTAGTCGATCGTTCCGGAGATGTTGGATCTCACCCAGCCGGCGAACATTTCGCCGTCGGCAAGATTCCAGCCAAGCGACAGGACGTGCTTCTTGATCGCTGAAAAGGCGACCGCCTTTCCAGGGCGTCTTTCCCGGTCTACATAGCTCTGAACGTCTTGGCGCAATCTGGCTATGTGTGCTGCTGTCATCATTATGTGTTTTCCTTTCTTGCTCGAGCGCCTATTGTTGGCTCGCGGCCGCAGGAAGGGAAGGAGGAAGAATTCGCCGAAGCAAATCTTCCTCCTTCCCGGGATAACCACTAGGCGTGGTTGAACTTACTTCACTTGCTGGTAATCGTACGGCGACCCTTGGGCAGCACGAACTGGTGGTTGTGCGGACCCCAGATGTCCTCGGGAGGAGCTTCGCCGAAGAACTTCCGGTAAGAGTCGAGAGTGCGCTGGTACTGCGCCTGGAACTTCGACTGGTCACCCTTGCCGCCCGTGCCGGGGTCGTGGTGAATCAGCCTGCCCAGGATGTCGCCCAGCTCTTCCCAGTAAGAGCGGGTGTAGATGAGGTGCATGTGCCACACCTCGTCAACGACGTGCGAGGGCGTCACGGCATGCCCGGCTACCGTGGCCAGGAACATGAAGCGCTTGTACTCCTCGATGGCGCGCGTGGTGAATTCGGCGCTCCAATCCTGCTCGTCGGATAGACGGGCAGACAGAGGATAAACGGCGCCTTTCAGGTCGACAGAAAAACGCTTGATCTGTGCCCACAGTGCCTTCGGGTCAACCTTGCCGCCGGAACTTGTGGCGGAGCCGGCAGCGCAGGGCCCATTTGCAGATTCATCAGGCATAGTTATTCTCCTCGGTTAGGGTGTGAGGGAGATTGGAAGCCGCTATCTAGCTGCCTCCACCGCAACCGCCACCACCGCCACAGCCGCCGCCGCCACCGCAACTCGATCCGCTGGAGCAGCTGGAACCACTCGAACAGCTCGGAGTGCTCGGAGTGCTCGGAGTGCTGCACGAGGGCGTAGGAGCGACATAGGTGGAGCCCCCGTCGTAGCTTCCTGAAACGATTGTGTCTTCGTCCTTCTTCTTGTCACGCTTGCTGAGCTGGTCAGCGAGGATATATCCGCCGGCCGCACCGGCTGCGGCTGCAGCGATGTTGTTGCCGCCGTCATCCGTGCCTGCGTTCGTCGTTGGGTTTGTCGTATTACCGCCTGTCGTGCGCTGGCGCCGAGCGTCATCTATGCGGTTTTGAAAGCCGCTGGCGTGCGGACGGTTCTGCGTCGGCGGTGCGTAGCCCGAACTGTTGGACGAGCGGTTGATGACAATGACGAAGAGCACAACCACGGAAACGACGAGACCCACAAGAGCGAGAATGCCGATTGTCGACAGGCCTCCTTCGGAAGGGGTTCCTGCAGATGGTCCGAAGTTTGAACCAGAACCACCTGCTGCCGGCGCCGGGGGCTGGGCCTGTGTCTTGGCTGCGATGATCGCGCTTATGTTTTCGGTGATGCGAATCGGCACGACGGCAGGATTGCCGGGCAGATTGGCACGAATCACCGGAATCACCGGACCGTTGGTGTCGGACATGGTATTGCGGGCGATGCCGAGGCTGTTCAAGTAGTCTCCAGCACGAACACCGACCGAAACGAATTTCTGCCCGTCCCCGGTCAGCAAAATGATCAGCGCTCGACCTCTCTTGAAGTTCGGAGCGCTTGACCAATTGTCCCAGAGCTTGCGCACAAGCACCGGTCCGGCTGGTCCGCTGCCGACATCAGAGCCGTTAGCTGTGACGATTACATAGACATCGAGTTTCTGCGCTGAGGCTGCCTGTGACAGCTGCGCAGTGAAGTCGGGCGACTGGAATACAGAAGCCGCGGTCGCGTCGACACCAGGCGCCACGTAGACGCGCTGTGAGGCGCTGTACGAGGGAAGCCAGCTGGTCTGTGCCGATGCCGTAGCGACGAACGCGAAAAACATCAGGAGGACCAACGCGATTGTTCTTGTTGTTGTTTTCATTCGAACTCCTTTGGCAAGTGAAAAGTGGCACCAGTCCTTCGGTCCAGCACTTTCTTCCTGTTTTTCAAAATGCGTGTTTGGCCCAGGCACTGAAGGTGCAGGGTGAAAACGAAATTGAAAGAGCAAGGAATTGAGTGAACTGGTGATGCCGAAAGGAAAAGGTGCAGAGAAATACACTTTTGTCTTTCACAAATGAATTATCCAAAGCCTTGAAAAAGCGGTTAATTGAAACATTCACTTCAAACTTTGATTTGCTCGAGCCGGTCGCCGAAAGCCTCCCTGGGCGCAGCTTTTCCCTGTTTGATCTCTGGTTTGTTCAGGTGGCGGACCATTAAACGGGACCCAAATGAAGCAACAGTTTAGAAATTTGAGCCAGGTACTGTTTGCGCGAGCTGCGCTGTTAGCTCAGGCTGAGTTGTTAGCGCGAGCATTATTCGCTGTTCAGTCAGGGATGCTAGAAGCGAGGACCGCTTATTCAAGCGGTCTTGCCTATTGGCTACGGGCTTTGCATCTCGTCCTACGAAAAGCGATAGTATGCCGGCGCCAAAGTAGAAGGAGGAAGAAATTGCCTTAGCAAATCTTCCTCCTTCCGGTCATTGCCTCAATTGGGCAAGCAACTAGTCGCGTTCGCTCAATAGGCGGGAGCCGGACCGTATGTCACTTTGTCAGCTGGTTGGGTCGGCTGAACGTAGACCTGATTAGTCACGAAGTTGTGGCCGAAAGACCAACCCTTCTTGATCAAGATGTTCTCGACCGCGAAGTTTACTTCGAGGCTCAGCGCCGCACGCGGCCACGGGAATGGCAGGGTGACGACGTTGCCATAAATCCGTTCTGAGCCGATTTTGTCGCGATAGGCTTGAACAGCCCATGCGGCAATTTCGGCAGCCAACTTCTCGTTGGGGTTAGTGATGTGACGATCGATCTCGTCTTTGACGTCGAGCGAACTTGGGATGGCATCTACCATTGCGCAGTGGCAACGATTGCAGATGGCACCGGACGCAGCACCATGCGCGTCCTTATTCAAAGTTTGGGGCATTGCGCACCCCCTACTTTAGCGTTTCTAGTCGTAGCCGCAGTCGATTTGAAAAATCCGCACTAATGTGCCAAGCCGCTGCGGCGGTTGCTTTGCCCCCAGTCAGAACGCTTGCGGCCGGTGTTTTTTACTTCACCGCCTGCTTCTTGATCGTCCCGGTGACGACCGTCTCGATCGGGCGCCGGCGGTAGGTCTTGGGCAGCTTCGCCGCCACTTCCTCGCTGACGACGCGCAGGACGATCTTGTCCTTGAGCACCTGGATGCCGACAACGCCTTCGACCTTGCCGAACTTCTCGCGGACATCGCTCTTGAACATCTGTTCAATGGTGCCGCAGCCAACCATGCCCAGCTTCTTGCCGGAGCGGGTGTTCTTCTTGGTAGCCATGTTTGTGGTGTTTCCTTGGTTTTGTCGAGCGATGAAAAACGCTCAACGCGCGCCTTTTTGTTGAAAAAGGCGGTGTCGCACAGGTTTGTTGCAGAAAGAGCTGGATGCGACTGCGACACAATTGCCGCATCCAGCCTGTCTCTCTGCCGGTTTTCTACTGGTTCGAGTCGCCGTTTCCGGTGCCGTCGCCAGCAGCGAAGGATTTGACCATCTGAGCCAGACTGGTCGTGCTGCGGGCTGCAACCTTGCGGTTGTTGACCTTGCAGCGAACGAAGACGACGTGGTCGAAATCGTTCGGGACGACCGAGCCGACGGAGATGATCAGTCCGCCGGCAGTCTTTTGAGTGCCGTCTTCGGCACCGATGTTGGTGACACGAGCCAACTGGGCGATAGCCTCGGTGCTGTCTCCGGACAGTGCCGTGAGCAGCTCCATCAGCTTCTCGTTGGCGCCTTTGACGCGACCGGTGTCATCGCGCGTGCCGAGGCACTCGATGATTTCGATCACTTCGTAGCGCTTGCCGGAGAAGACATACTGCCGGCCTTCCACAGGCGGCAACGGCATCTCGCTGAGCATCTGGCTGTAGAGCCCGAGAGGCGTGTCGAAGAGCACGAGAGTTTTCATAGGAGTATCTCCAGTTGAACAGCTGGAATGCTTGAAAAGAACCGCACATGCGGCTTCTCGATAACATTCGGCAGCTGTTTACTAACAAAAGTTGGACGCGTCGAGAGGAATTTAGAGAGTGGACGATTTGCGATCTGAACGGCGGCTCAAGCCGAGCTTGTTGGCTGCGGTCACGACCGCATCTGCGACTGCCTTGTGAGCGCGTGGGTCGAAGGCGTCCGGCAGGATGTACTCACTGTGCAACTGAGCGCGAGTGACGACGCCGGCCAGTGCCTTTGCGAGTGCCATCTTCACTTCGTCGGTCATGTCGGTGAGGCGTGCATCGAGCGCGCCGCGGAACATGCCCGGGAAGACGAGGGCGTTGTTGACCTGGTTGCAGTAGGCAGACGACCCGGTGGCGATGACGGCGACGTTGTCGCACTTCTCCGCCTCTTCAGGATCGACTTCCGCCTTCGGGTTGGCGAGCGCGAAGATGATCGCCTTGTCCTTCATGCCCTTGATCCACTCGGGCTTGAGAGCGCCGGCGACTGAAAGACCGAGGAACATGTCGGCGCCGACGAGAGCTTCTTCCATCGTGCCCTTGAAGCCACGCTTGTTCGAATTTTCCGCCAGCCACTGCTCCTGACCGGTCAGGTTGGGCGCGCCCTTGTAGACGGCACCATTGACGTTGAAGCCGATCAGGTTGCGAACGCCGGCTTGAAGCAGCATCTTGCAGCACGCCATGCCGGCCGCACCGACGCCGCAGACGACGATCTTCATGTCGCGCAGGCGCTTGCCGGTGACCTTGGCGGCATTGATCGCGCCGGCCATGACGGCGATTGCTGTAGCGTGCTGATCGTCGTGAATGACCGGGATGTCCAGTTCACGGCGCAGCGTGTCTTCGATGTGATAGCAGCCTGGCGACGCGATGTCTTCCAGGTTGATGGCACCAAAGGCAGGTGAGATCGCCTTGATCACCTTGATGATCTCATCGGGATCCTGCGTGTTCAGCGGGATGGGAACAGCAGTGATGTTGCCGAACTCGCTGAAGAGCGCGGCTTTACCTTCCATCACCGGCAGTCCGGCGAGCGGACCGATATTGCCGAGGGCAAGAATGCGAGAGCCATCGGTGACGACGGCCACCGAATTGCCTTTCATCGTCAGCGCATGAGCCTTGGACGGATCCTCGTGGATTGCCTTGCAGACGCGCGCGACGCCGGGAGTGTAGACCATGGACAGAACGTCGCGCTTGCCGTTGATGCGCACGCGCGGAGAAACGATGATCTTGCCGCCCAGGTGCATCTTGAAGGTCATGTCCGAGACGCTGACCACTTCGACGTGGTCCAGTTCGCGGATCTTCTTCTCGATGAGTTCGGCGTGATCCTGATCGGAGGCGTAGATGAGAATGTCGCGGACAACGAACTTGTCCTCGACACGGGGCGTATTGATGTCACCAGCGTCACCACCGGCATCGGCGATGGCGTTGATAACCTTGCTCAGCCCCCGACCTTCCTGCTTGGTGATTTTCAGCCGGACGGTGAAGGAGTAGCTGGCGCTGGGCGCGCCGCGTTTGCGGGTGCCCGATTTTGCATCAGTCTGAGACATGTAGTATCTCCTTGAGTAGACACGAAAGTGCGCACGGGATGCCATTGCGCGCAGCGTTCGGTCTGGTCGATTGCAGCCGTGGAGAGTCAGAAAGCGCGATTCTAAAGTCGCTGCTTTTGGCGATTTTGCCTTCGGTCGATGTGACTGGAGGCGATAAAACCCGAAAAACCTTCTTCTCAAGACGCGCTAAAACTGGCTTCACAAGTGCTTTCTGCTCGAACTGCGACAGACTACCGGAAACGCTTTTTACGGCGTCTTTCCTGGAGGAGGCAATTGAGAGGCATCTGCAAAGCAGATTTAGCGGGACGGAATTCCTACGGGTTTAGAGAACGAAAAGTAACAGGGTAAACATAGAAATCTTGCAGCCTGTAAGCAATACAAGTTTCCCAGCAAGATCATGTGATTTCTCAAATCTGTACTAAGCACTTGGCCTTTTCGCGCTAGCGGCGCCACTTTTCTGATCGCGCCTTAATTAAAACCTGGCGTAAGTGAGAAAGTAGCCACTTTTGGGTGGATCTCGCACCTGCGCGAGATGCGTCTTGAGCAAGATCTCAGATGAGCTGGCACTTAAGTTTTGAGACTGAGAAAATGCTCAAGAGCTTGTTTTATGGCGCGTTTCGAGAGCTTTTCCACTTTATGATTCTGAGCTGAGAAACATATTTCCGTTCGCGCAAACTTACAAGCTAAAAGGCTGTAAAAGTGCAAGTACTTGTATCTTGCCATGCCAACTTGTTTCAGTAAGTGCATATCTGTACCTCCATTTTTCGTCCATCCGGCACTTAACTCTCCGAACACCTTGCGTATCACGTTCATAAGCAAATAGGTCGCTTCACGCGCTGCCGGATCTCGACCGCCCACGAGTAGGACGTTCTTACTCGACTCTGTTCTGAGAAGTTATCCACCCGCTCATTCTCGTGGGCGCGTTGATGACTTCTTTGTCTTAGAAGCGTGTCTCAACGCGCTTCAGGTACATCCAGGAGGTGTGCCATGTTGTCTCACACACTCAGTCGTCTCTGGGCCTGGGTCACAAAACCTCAGGTTCGTCTGGAAGCAAATTTCCCCTGGACACTGGGCAAATCGCTCAAGACCTACGGAATCGCTTCTCTCTTCTACCTCGTCGGTACAGTCGTGCCGATGATGCTGCTGTCAGCCGTCTTCCGGTTCTTGCTCAGCAGCTACCCGGAGCTTTTCGTCAACCTCAGCGAGCAGGGCTTCTTGCTCATTGTGGTGATCATGGCTCTGGTCTGTTTCATCACCGGCTTTGCCGCCGAAGTCTGGTACATCAGGCGCAAGTTGAAGCTAGAGAAATTCAGCTTCAAGAAGACGCTTGCACTCAACCTCAACAGCCTCGATGGCAGTTGGTGGGCGGCAACTTGGCGGGCTTTGGCAGGATTTGCAGTTGTCGTCTTTGTCACGCAGGTGGTGGAGAAGGCACTGCCTGTCAGCCATGTGACCGACCCAGCTGCGGAGTTTGCCAAATCGCTTTCCGGAATTCCGGCATTGCTCTTCGTGTTTCTCGGCGTGGTCGTGGCTCCGTTTGTCGAGGAAATCGTCTTTCGCGGTTTTCTCTTCAATGCGTTGCGCACGTCTTTCCGCAGCGACAATGGGCTTCGCTTCTTCCGGAATGTGGGACTGGGTGACCTGGGGGCATCGCTAGTAAGCGGTCTAGTCTTCGGGCTGTTCCACATGAACTTCATGCAGTTCCCAGCTCTCAACTGGGCGGCGCTGCCTATCTACACCGTCACCGGTATGGTGTTGGCCGAGTCGTATCGGCGCTCGGGATCCCTCTGGGTTCCGATTCTGGTGCATGCGTTCAATAACCTCACGGTTATGGCGCTCACCTACCTCGTTCTCAGCTAAGCTCGAGACCGAGGCGAGACGTTTGTAATTCAGAGTCCGCGCCCGAGGCGGATTGTGACCTGCAAACGATTGAAGGTCACGGGGCGGACGACGAGTCTGCCCTGGCTGGTTCTAGAGAGCCGACCTCAGCTGCGAAGCCTTGCAGATACAGGCTCACGCGGTTGAGGTCGGCTCTCTAGCCGAGTTCAATTGCAGGAGGTTAGGAACGGTTGTAATCGTCCTGGAAACGCTCGATGTCTTCTTCGGGGAATGCTTCTCCGACCTGGACTTCAACGAGTTCTACAGGCTCCGATGCAGCGTTGGCAATGCGGTGTTTCGTGCCGCGTTTGACGAAGACATGTTCGCCGTAACCGACGTCTCGTGTCACATCGTCGAGAGTCACTTGAGCTGTGCCGCGAACGATCACCCAATGCTCGTCGCGCAACTTGTGACTCTGCAGGCTCAACCGTTGACCGGGATTGACGATCAGTCGCTTGACTTTGGTGTAGCTCAAGTCCGCAAGGACAATGAATTCGCCCCAGGGTCTCACGGTGGTTTGTCCTTCTTCGGTCATAGCCTTGTCCATTGTCGCTCCGGCAAAACAAAAGTGATTCCAAAGCCTGTGATTCTATCACAAGGCAGAGGGTCACTTTGCCGCCGACTGTGGGCGTCTTTGCAACACATTTTCTTGCTGCTCAATCTCCGGAGTGCCATCACATGTGGTGCTTCATAGTAAGGCGCGGGCAACGTGCTCGCACTGGAGAATATATGAGCAATCGTCAACTTCTGATGGGAGCGAGCTTGCTGCTCACTCTCTTCGTCTGGACGAGCATGCTGGGAACCTTGGCTTTGGCCATCGGCTTCCTCGTCATGCTCTTCATCCACGAGATGGGGCACTACCTGGCAGCCAAGCAACTCTGCTTGCCGGTCTCCCCTCCGATCTTCACTCCCGTGGGCGCGATGATCCTCATGCCCACTTTGCCTAAATCCGCGAAGGAAGAGGCTTACATCGCAATCGCCGGACCGGTTCTCGGTACGGTGGGTGCGCTTGCAGGCTTCGTCCTGGGCATTGTTTTGGGAGTGCAGGACCTGATTCTGGTTTCGAAGCTGGCCTTCATGTTGAACTTGTTCAACTTGATCCCGCTCGCTCCTATGGACGGCGGGCGCATCTCGATGGTGATTAGCTGTCACCTCTGGGTGCTGGGAGCGCCGCTTCTCGCGTGGGTCGTGTACAGCTCGGGCTTCAGCTCGATGACTGTGCTCGTCGCTGTCCTCGTCGGCTTCCAGGCCTACCAGGACATCACCATGCGCAAGCAACTGGCGCAGGTCAATCCACAATACTTCCAGCCCGAGCTGCCTGCACGCTTGACGTACATCGCAGCTTACCTGGGTCTGGGAGCATTCCTCGTGTGGGCTTACTTCTTCACCCCTAGCCTGGCGGCATTCCTCATCGGGCTGGGTCTGTAAGGAGCCCATCACCTGAGGTGAACCGATTTCCATCCACCTGTTGCTACGGCTTGGCGCAGTGCCAGCCGGGAGCAACAGTTGGATCCGCTATCTGGCGGACGGTTTTCCAAAGGTTTCCAAAAAAAGAAGCTCTTCTAAGGAGACTCGACAATGGACTGGCTCATGTACGTCGCGTTCATGCCCTTTTTGATGCCCCTCGTGATTGTGGGCGTCGGCATGACCGGAGTGGAACTCTACCGCTTCTTCCGCAAAAGTCCGCGGCTCGGCCGCACTGAACCGACGAAGGCGCTCGGCACCACCTTCATGGTGATTCTGATCTCGCTTCTCGTCCTCTTCCTGCCACGCTTCGTTCTGGCATTCTCGCTCTTCAAGATCATCTCTGCCGTCATTACCATCTGGTATTTCGGCTGCGCCGTCTACTTCATCTGGAAGTGGGCGCGGGTGATCATGCTGCTCGAGGATGGGGATCCGACCAACGATCCTCAACTGCCCGGTAAGAACAAGTGCACTAATGCGGGCTGCGCCTGCACGTGCCACGGCAAGAAGTAAAAGGACACCGCTTGGCGGAGCGGTAAACACAGTATGGACAGCGATGGAGACATCGCGGTCCGGCTGGTCTCAGAGCACACGCCGGTCGAACGGTCAGGCATCGACCGGCGCTCGTAAAATTTCGGGGCCTGACGCCGGAGTTAGAAGAATGCAGGCAATCAAAGTATTGCTCATCGAGGACTGTTTGGAACTCGGTGATTTGCTGCAAGAGGTGCTACAGGCGGAAGTTCAGTCTGTCAGCTGGTTTGTTCGTGCTCGCACGACGGAAAAGGGCGTTCTCTTGATGAATGCGGATGGGAAGGAAACCCTTCTCGACTGCAGTCTCTATGACCTCGCTCTGGTCGACGGACGGCTGAAAGGCTCGTCTATGGATGGCTGGGACTTGATACCGCATTTGGTAGCAGGCAAACTGCCCGCGATCGCCATGTCCGGTGATCCGTGGTTCAACAAGCGAATGATCGAACTGGGCGCCGCCAAGTCGCTCGACAAGTTCGACATCATGAAGCTTGCGCGCAAGGGTGCTCTCCTGCCTTAACAGGCAAGTGAGCCTTCCTGTGCTGGAGGAATAGCCTCCTTGAAGACGCCGGGGAGATGATCGCTCAAGCGATTCATCTCTCCGTGCTCTTCAAAAAGGAATGGTTAACTATAAAGCGTAGTGTCTCGGGCTTGCTTTTCCATTTGAACTTTTTGGCAGCCAGAATCGTCAATAAAGACAGGCGGATCCCCAAATTCAAAGCCATCAAAAAAAAAGATTTATCGCCGAAAAATCTTTTTTTTGTTAGACGTTCAATTTGGAGGTTGGTATGGACACGAAATTCTTGATTGGGAAGTTTATAGGGGAATTGCCGAGCGGGCAGCCATTCATAACTCGGGAATGTTTGACGTTTGGGCTCAGATCTGTTGTGGACAGTGTTTTATGGAACCTTGTGAATAGAGGTGTGATCATTCGGTTAGCAAATGGAGTGTTCGTAAGAAATGATGTTGGTATGAAGATGCCGACGTTAACGGAGATCGTGAAGGCAAAGGCTAGAGCGCATGTAAGACGGGCTATTCCACTGGGTATTCAACTAGCGAAGGCAAAAGGTTTAGTGCCGAAGCCAAGGCGTAAGGTCAAAAATCAGAAGCAGTCCAGCGCACCTGACAGAGTGGAAGTTGTAGCTTCTTGTGCGGTGTTGGGAGATACGACGAGATTCAATACTATTTATGGCTGTGTTGAATTTCGTCGTACGCCTTCTAGAAAGTTCTGTCTAGCCAAAGAGAAATTCACGCAGATTTTGGCTGCCTGGTGGGCTTCTGTGGTTGGGCCGAATTTTGAAAGAATGATCAAGACACATATAAGTTGTCTTGGAAAAGTACAAAAGAAGCGGTTCAAAGAGCTGGGAGCGTGGGCTCCTGCTTGGATAAGTGACTTGCTGCTGGATGATCCGCCCCGATTTTCTACTCGTACGCCGAAGACCATCTATTTTGAAAGTCTTCATTTAGACCCGGAGGTTCGAGAGCCACCAGTCACTTATAGAGTGAAGGTAGTTGCTTGAAGTGTACCTTTCAATTGTTGTGCAAGTTGTGCGAGACCTTTCTAGAGTCTTTATGCGAGCAGCTTTTGAGGCGGCATAGTTTTTGATGTCCATACAAAATCTTTCAACAACATTGCAGCTACTGTTAGCTAGCACAACCTTTCATTTGAGTTTTAACGGCGAGAGGTTTGTCATTTAGGGCTGTAACTGGTCCTTTGTCCTTTCATGTTGCTTTCGCGCGCGCGGATTTTCTAGTAGCTGCTCTTGATTAAGTATCTGGAGATGCTCATTGTGACCTGATTTTCAATTGGTGTACTAATGCACTGAAACGCGGTTGAAAGAAAAGCAACACTTGTAAACAGAAGCAAGACTTTAGTGGGTGCGGTTTGGGAGGTTGTTGGCATCTCCATCTGCACTTCGATTCAGGAATCAAAAACAAGCCAGTCGCTTTTCAAGCACACCTAGTTCTCGCGTCTAAACCTGTTCTACCAAGGACATGGATTTGACCGGACTTCGGGTTCATGGCTTTTCCTGAATGACTTGCAAATTCGGTGAAAGTTTCAGTATGTGGGAAGTGCGCTTGTGTGCATTATCCCTTCCTTTCTGACCACGACCGGTCAACTCTGCTCACCGGTTCACGTCAGCCACTTCAACGAATCGTTGGACACCTGCATTTCGATCGGGTGCCGCGGTTCAAAGTCGAGCTAAGGAGCTAAAAGTATGCATTCACCACTGGCCTGGGGAGGTTTCCTCCTCTTCGTCGTTGCGTGTCTGGCGATCGACCTTTTCGGGTTCAATCGCAAGGCTCACGCCATCTCCATGAAGGAAGCCGCCTGGACCTCGCTGTTCTGGGTGGTCATCGCTGTCGCGTTCGGCGGCTTCGTCTACTACGCGTACGGCGCTCAGTCGATGGCGGAGTACTACACGGGTTGGATGATCGAGAAAGCGCTCTCGGTCGACAACCTCTTCGTCTTCGCGTTCCTCTTCGGCACCTACTTCAATGTCCCACGAGAACTGCGGCATCGCGTTCTTTTCTGGGGCATTCTCTCCGCGATCATCATGCGCTTCATCTTCATCTTCGTGGGCGCGTCCCTCGTTGATATCGCGCATGCGCCGCTCGCGGTCGTCCTGGTGTCCGTTGCCGCACTCGCCGGCATCTGGTTCACCGAGTTCCCGAAGAAGGGTCTGACCCGCTTCCTCACCTGGGGCGCTGCCGGCACCGCTGGTGTCTATGCTCTCTACAACGTGTCGGGCGGTGACTTCTCGAGCTGGGGCGTCCTCGGCCACAGCATGAACGCCGTTCTGACGTTCTTCGCGCTCATCCTCATCGCTTCCGCGTGGAAGCTCTACAAGGCTGGCGAAGAGGACGCCGTCGACCCCAAGAACAACGCCATCGTGAAGTGGTTCTCGGGTCTTCTGCCGGTGCACAACCAGTACGAAGGCACGCACTTCCTGGTCAAGAAGCCGAATGCCGCCGGCAAGATGGTGTGGATGTTCACGCCGCTCGCCATCGTCCTGTGCGCCGTCGAGGTCACCGACCTGATGTTCGCCACGGACAGCATCCCGGCTATCTTCGCTGTCTCGAAGGATCCGTTCATCCTGTTCACCTCGAACGTGATGGCGATTCTCGGTCTGCGGGCGCTCTACTTCCTCCTGGAGTCGGGCATCGAAGACGTTCCGTACCTGAAGAAGGGTCTCGTCATCGTGCTCGCCTTCGTCGGCTGCAAGATGCTCGTGGCTGACTTCTACCACGTGCCCGTCCTGGTGTCGCTCGGCATCATCGGCGGCATCATCGTGGTTTCGACGCTCATCTCCATCCCGGCGATGATGCGTCAGCGCAAGGAGAACGCCGAGAAGTCCGAGGACAAGGACTAATCGCGCGCGCTCCTTTCGGTTGATTGAAAGGACTTGGACACCCACTAGACGCGGACGGCATACTTACGAATGCCGTTCGCGTTGAATGGGGGAGAGGGGTGGCTCCTTGCAATCGGAGTTCACCCTTCTCTTTTTTGATTGTTAATACGACAGCAGGTAGTAGGGTGGTGGTACGTGTTCCGGATGAGCGTCCGTGGTTGAATCACATGACCTTCAGGCTCGCTGTGAGCGCTTCGTTTGTACACTACTGATTTCCCTATGCGGAGATATTGCTCTCCTAACCAGGGCGGAGCAGGGCGTGTCTGAAGTGCTTCTGCAATATAACTGAAACAGCACCGGTATAAATTCGAAAAGGTAGCAGAGCTATTGGAAGCTTCGACTTCGAATTCTCATAATCGATTGCTGATGTCGCATTTGGTGGCATCGGCTTTTCTGTTTCTGTCCGTTGTCCGGAAAGTCCGCATGGTTGCGCAGCCTTGCAAAGTATATGAGCTGGGGTTTAACTGATTTTGCTCACCGATTTGGTGGCGGTTTTAACCTGTTGGAATAGGATATTGGCTTTCCATAGCCATTCTTGAATATCCGGTGTGTTTTGTTTTTCTCGAGTATTTCAGCAAGCTGATAGATATCTTCCATCACTTCTACTTCAGAGAAAGCAACAGACACACAGCCCAATAGAAAGTCTCTTTTTTCAGTCCATACTCTTGCGCAATTGCGTACCGATCTGGTTCGAGTCGTGCGCCAGCAAGCAATCTCCCCTGTTAATTCGAACTGCGGCTTTGCGGCTGAGAGTTCGGTTCCACATACCCGGCCAATTTTCACCCCCAGTCCACGGAGATGTACATGTATTCCAATCGGAAACTCTTCCTGTCATGGAACGCCGTGCGCAACGCATTGGCTGAAGGCAAGGTTCAGGAGTCGGATCTCGGCGTTTGCTTGTTCTGCACGTCGGTGGGAGAGCTGATTATCGCTCAGGCGCTCTACCGCCGGTCGTTCGCCTGCACCATCCAGCACATCATCCAGGCGGCGAAGGAAGGGCGTCTCGTCTACTACGAGAAGATCGAGAAGTTCAACGGCATCGCTGTCGAGGACATCAACCATCTGCTCTTCCACAACGGTGAGCAATCGCTTGACTGCGCTGCGGGTCCTTTGTCGACTGTGTTGATGATGAACGGGGTGCCTCGAATCCCCAACTCCGCTACGGAAGTGCTCTGGGCCGACCAGCCGACCGCCGAGCAGATGCAGGAAGCGCGGCGCCTCCAGGATCAGGAAGACCTGGACATGGTGACTGCCGGGCGCAAGCCTGAAGGCAGCGGTTCCAACTGGATGTTCGACCTGCGGCACGCAATTACTCTTCGCGGCTAGTCTGCGTAGGGTTCGACACTCTTTTCGATGGTGCCGGCAGCGCTGCCTGCACCATCGTTTTTGCAAGACCAACGGCAATCGTTGCCGTGGGCATTTTGTTGACTCGTTTCCCCGGAGAATCGCCATGTTCGCGCTCCTTGCTACAAGCTTGTCTGCCTATTTAGCCATAGGCGCTATTACCATCATGGCTGCATGCGCGCTCGTTGCCGTCGTCGGCACGCGTATCGTCCGCAGCAAACAACGACGGCAATGCCGTCAAGAACGGCTCGGGCAGCAGGCACGCCACTGGCGTCCCGCCAGAAAGCCTGAACCGCCGAAAGAGAGCAACTGAAATTTGCTGAAAGATTGAGGCGGTCGAATGTCAGTCACAAAGGTTTGAGCACAGGCAGCGTGCCTGTGCCGGTGATTTGAATCTTTTGTTCGGAGACACTTTGATGTTTGAGGTCTCGCCCGAAGTTGACGCCGCAGTGCGGCTTATCATCGTGCTTTTCAAGCTGCTCTTCTGCGTGATCATTCTCTACTTGCTGTGGGAGAGCCGGTCGGTGCGTACGGATGGCGCCGACGGTCCCTACTTGCGACCACTTCCTCCTCGGCAGCCGAAAGCGGATGTGCCAAAGGTGGAGCCGCCCAAGAAGAAACTGTTTCTTTCCTGGGCGGCTGTGCACAGGGCTGTGAAAACCGGTTCGGTAACGGAGGAGGCGCTGAACGATTGCCTCTTCTGTACCTCGGTCGCTGAGTTGAATCTGGCTGAGGAGTACGACCGGGAGTGGTTTGAGCGCTTGCATCCGGCGTTCATCAAGGCGGCAAAGGAGGGGCGTCTCAACTGCAGCAACGACGAAGAGCGCTACAACGAGACGCCGTACTGGATGGTCAACTTGCTCCTAAAGCGCAACGGCTACGGGCCTCTCAGCGCGGCCGACCTGTCTACCACGCTGGAGCAGATTCCCCTTCACGCGTGCGTGCCAAGCGTCAGCGACGGCTCTCTCGAAGTGCTCTGGGCCGCACATCCTCTGCGCGGTAACTGGCGCACTTGCTGGGGGCAGAATCGAGCTGCAGTCGATGCGGTGTTTGACGAGATCGCCGGCGACGGTGAGCCGGTTGAAGGTGAGGATCAAGATCAAGATCCCGCCGACTACTGGAAGAAAGGACGGCCTGAAGATCAGGCATAAGGCAAGGATGCAAGTGCGAATGTATCGCGCGCGGAACTCGACAGATTGTCGCAGTCCGTAAGCCAATTTCGTTATTTGGATAGAGGCCGCATGCGGCGCTCGTCCTAAAGCGCGGTGGAGTGTGCTCAATCGAGGCACTTCACCGCAGGAAGGATAATTTCCATGTCATCGATTCATTCTGTGTTGCCCGTCCAGGTCTTAATTGATACTGCCAGCCGCGGTACCCCGTCCCGCATGATCTTTTCGCCGGTCATGCCGAAGACGGCGATGTTGCTCTTCGAAGACGCCCCGCCGGAACTGCATGATTTCGGCAAGGCGCAGCTGAGGGGCGACAAGGACAGCGGCTACGTGGTCGAACTCGACCCCGACACGCTAGTGACCCGGACCGACGGCAAGGCGCTTGCCTTCCGTGACCCGGCCGGACACGTCGCTTATCGTCCGGGCAAAAACGAGTTGGCGATCGTTTTCCGCTCGCCCGACGAGGAAGCTCATGACTCGACGGTCTGGCGCATCAACCCGAGCGATGGCAGCCAGCTGCCGTCGATTTATTTCGACAATCCGACTGCGGTTGCTTATTCAAGCGATGGTGAATTGATTGCGGTGGGCGGCTTGGGCGGAAAGGTCACGGTGTTTCGCATCGATACTTCCGGCGAAGCGGTCGAGGCGCGCACTGTGAATGTAGCCGGGGCTGTGCGCTCGCTGGTCTTCGAGGACCTCAGCCGCCAGGTCTATGTGGCAAACGAGAACAACATGCTCGTCAGCTTCTTCCACGAAGTCGAGGACGACATTCCTGTTCATCGCAGCATCCAAGTGGATGACGGCTGCATTCTCACCAATATGTGTCTGAATGCCCTTGCCTATGGTGAAGGTTGCAACCTGCTGGCTGCCGCAGGGGTCGGCAACGAAGTCTGGGTGAGCAATCAAACCACCGGACGGGTAAGGTTTTTTCGTCTGCGTGATACGACTCGAGTCCGCACTGTGCAGTTCGATGACGTATCGGATTCTCTGACCGTCTTTTCGGATTCCGGCGTGGAGCTGATCGCTTTCTCGCTGGATGCCGAGCACTTGCCTGTCTTCGACGAGCGCACGGTGAAGTTCACTCCGACCATGAAGATGGTCGGATGCCATCACTTCGGCGATTTCCTCTTCGTCGCTTCGCTTCTTGTTGTCTAATAGCAGAAAGGCATAGCCATGTTGTTGTCCCAGATTACGTTCGTTGGCTCGCTGCAGATGCTCTGTATTCTGCTCGTCTCCATGCTGATTGGGGCGGGCGCAATGACTTTGCGGCAGCGGTCGATGACCAACCGTCTGCGCTTGTTTCACCGCACGTACGGCGCAGGTTACATGAACGCCCGATGTCGATGCGCTTCTTGCCGCTCATCCCGTCGTGCCCGGTGGTTCCGGCCAAAAACCATTTGAGTCGAGTCCGTTTCTAGCGAGACTCGATAGGTTCAGTTCTTTTGTGTTTCCCTCAATCACTCAGTTCAGGAGTTTCACATGAGTTCTTTCACCAATCGGTTTCACGCTGTTCAGGACCGTGCCTCCAAGCTCTTCGGTGTGCTGGAGATGTACGGCTGGGTGACTGCGGGAGACCAAAGTGACTGCAGTGAAGACGTTCGCGCCGCCGGGTTCGTCGCCGCCCAGCATGTTCGCTACGCGCAAGAGCGCACGCGAAGCGCGCTCAAGTCCCTGCGCAAGCAGACGGACCTCCCCCCGGTCATCACTCCCGATGATTACGAACGGTTCCTGGAGCGGTGCTTCGGTATCGCCGGTGCACTGGGTATCTCCAGCGACCAGGTCGCCTCGGGCCTCATCCGCGAGGCGGAACTGGCGCTCAAGCACGCCGATGAGGCGATTAACTCGGCCGAGAGTTGTTACGCCGGAACGGGCAAGGTGCTTGCCCGCTAAGCCCGGTGTTCGTCAGTGAAGAGGAGAGGACCCGCCGGCCGGGTCTTCTCCTCTTCGTTTTTACCCGAAGGAGGGTTATTCAAATGTTGTTCACTAAGCTGCAGAGCGAGCTGCTCGTCAGCTCTTTGGACGTCGAATCTTCCATGGCTTATGTTTCGGCGATTCGTGAAATCGCAGATGCTGAGCAGTCCGGAGACTTTGCATTCAATCGAAAGGCCTACGAAGACCTGGCTTCCGCAATTGCCAAAATGGCAAAGGAGATCGATGGTGATTTTGCTGTCGCATACGGCGACGTCGCTGCACGGGTGCAAGCACACGCACTCAGTCTGTCATAAAGGCGTTGGAGAGCGACCGGTCCTCATCTCTTTCGCTTGAGAAAAAACGAGAGCAAGCTCGATTCCAATTTCGACTCAAGTCGGATGGAAACGCTCTTGCAGACTCGTTTTTTCTCTTTTGTTCGGAAATTACGTGGCGTTATAGTAAGCGCTTGCGCTTTCTGTCAATGGGGCAACCCCAAGACGAGTTGAGAACAGGCATCGAGCTGAGAAGGTGGAGATTTTTGATGAGCGAATGGAACGGATTTCTTCTTGGCGCGCCAGTTTAGCCGGTGTTAACGCAGACTCGACAGAAATTACGGCCCTCTCAGTTTGCTGCAGGCGCTTCACTGTAAGCGTTTTCAATGCCTGTGGATGTCAGGATGAGATAGCTAGCGAGTGTAAACAACGTTTCAATTCGAATCCGTCTTTCTTTTTCTCTGGCAAACAAAGCCTTTGATCGTCTAGCTTCCTCAGTAAACATTTCGTTCTTCTCCCGCTGATTCACACAAGACCAAAAACCGACCCATCACAGATTTATCTCCGCCAGCAGGTTCGATTACTTGCCGCGCTGTGACACTGGAATCGGTCGGCTGGTTGAAGGTTATGCGGGAAGTGCAAATGTTTCTCACGATTGCATGAGCCATCGTGAATCCCAACGTACAACGCACTTAGCTAGAGCTTGAAGGGCATAGCAGTGCGTTCACAGGAAGATGAGGAGACAGGCTATGAAAGGCTGCGTTCATCTGATTTGCGATTATGCGCCGGGCGACCTCGCCTGGTCCGAGATCCTCTCTGCGCTCTCCGATGAGTTGCCGGGCAAAGTTCGCCTCGTGCAGACATCGGTTGCTTCGTTCGACACCCACGCCACCGGCTTCGCTGTCGCCCAGCTTGCTGCTCGGCCGACCGCTCATGCCTCCAAGCTCGTGCTCTTTGCCAATTGCGCTCCGCGCAAAGACTTGGTGAGCGCGCGTAAGGACAACGAGGGTGAGGGTTTGGTTTACGCCAAGCTCAAGAACGGTGCTCAGATTCTCGTCGTCAACTCGGGCTATTCGCTCTCGTTCGTTCAGCCGCACATCGTCGAGCTGAAGTCCACGAAGACCTCAGCCAAGGGCAGCCAGTTCCGCTCGCGGGACAACTTCCCGAAGGCGGTTGCGCAGTGCCTCAAGGGCGACATGTCGTTCCTCGACAATACGCTCGACCACAACGACCCGGCGATTATCCCGCCGATGCCCGAAGCGGTCGTCGCCTACATCGACTCTTTCGGCAACATGAAGACTTCCATCCGTACCGGTCACAGCATGCTCGCCTCCCTCAAGGAAGGCGATCGCGTGAAAGTGATGGTCGGCGATAAGCGGCGCTACGCGACGGTCACCAACGGCAGCTTCAGCGTGCCGGAAGGTGAGATTGCCTTCGCCCCCGGCTCATCCGGCTACGAAAGCCCGTTCTGGGAGCTCTTCAAGCGCGGCGGTTCGGCGGTGCAGGAGTTCGGCAATCCGTCCACCGGCGCTCGCATCGAGATCAGCCCGGCGTAATCAGACTTGGTCTGACGCCGTTTCCTGAGCGCTGTCCAAATTGTGACGGCGCTCATTCTTCCCTGTCCGTGCCATCGTATGTGGTGGCGGTCAAAACGTCAACGCAATGCATACCAATTGCACAGGAGTTCCACAATGCTCACTTTGATTCTCGTCGGCATTGCTGCCGCCGTTCTCTCAGGGCTGGTCGCGTTCCTGACCGGACGCTGGTTCTGGGCGACGTCCTACTCGAAGACAAACAAATCCGGTGACGGCGGCGGTCCCTTCGGTGGCGTCTTCGTCATCATGTCCGGCGCACTCGTCGGCATGCTGCTTTTCGGTCATGTGTTCAGTCACTGGCTGACTCCGGACGCGGTCAGCGTCGGCATGATCGTCAGCATGATCACTTCACCCGTCGTCGGCTTCATCCTGGCATTCCGCTCGAAGTCGGCCAAGTAAGAAAGGGCATACACATGAAGAAGGAAATTGGCTTCCTTCTGGGCGTCGCTGCTTCCGCTGCCACCCTTCTCGCCGTCGGCATCTTCATGCACGGCTTCGCAATGATTCTCACGGGGCCGGTCACCATCGCCTCGCTCGTCGTCGGCTTCTTGATCAACACCTGGCTGTTGTTCATCGGCAAGGGCAGCGAGCGCTCGCTGGTCGGCAACATCGGTGCCGGCGCCGTCATCGGCGTCGTGCTCTGGATTTTGCTTGCCTGGGCCGCGTTCTTCATGACCGGGCATCTGCCCGGCGGCTCGATGCTCTCGGCCGACTTCATGGGACGTGCGTTCTCGGTCGGTCTTGCCGGCGTCTCTGCCGCGCTGGTTCACCGCTTCGTGAAGTAATCCGCGCCAATAACAAACCGAGGGCGATCTAACGGGAAGCTCTACAGAAGCGTCTCTCCTGTGGTCGCCACCCTGGCGCAGTGCATCGATGGAAACATCCATGCACTGCGCCTTTGGTTTTGGGCAGGATGTTACTAAAGCGAGTAGTATAGCGGTGGGTCGATGATTGGGAATGGTACTACATGCGGTGCGCTCACGGTTTGCGCAGTTCGATTTGTCTGTAATTCATCTGTGCTTGTTCAGAGATTCTATTAGATAAGGATCTCTTGAAGCCCAATTGCTAGACTTTCAATTGCCTTCACTTCTTTCCCACATGATTGAAACTTTCACAACCTAAAGCTAGCGCTCAATCTGGCTCGGATGTGGACCTCGTTTTCACGGACATCTAGTAGATGCATTTTGCGATGCGTTTTGTCGCCGGAGCAAATAGTCACAAACTTTTCACGCTCCCAAGCATAGATTTATCAAACCTCCCCGAACTACAGAAGCCCCATTTACTATGGCAATCAATCACGTTGAGTCCCCGACAGGGGATCGTACAGTTGCGCGTTCTACTCGTGACGAACCAGTCGAGAGCCCCATCTTTAGGGCCACTGATCTCTCGTTGCGCGAGAATCAAAGAGTTCAGGTCGCCAGTGCAGATAAGGTTATGTCAGGCGACCGCAGAGTCGTCCCCGATATGGCCATTGTCGAAGGCGATAGAGTGGTCGCCGGTACGGATAAACAACCGCTATCGGAAAATACTTTGAACGCTGCAAAAGTCAAAAAAGGCGAGGGCTATTTCCAATCTGCCGAACGTTTGCTGGGTGGCGAATTTACTCACAATGAGAAGAAGCAGTTTACTAACGCATTGAAGAAGAATTGGGCGACGGAACATCCTGATGCCAAAACACTCAAGCGCAATGATGAGTTGCTGACAGAAAAGAATCGCGATGCTGTTTTGAACAATATTGCCGATCCCAATCTACGCGCGAGAATTGCCGAGCGTTTGAACAAAGGCTTGCCTGAAGGCAATATACCGAAGCCGGAACCCAGACCTAAGCGTGAGGAAGATGCTACGCCTGTAGATCCGAAGGTAAAAGATAAACCGGTAATTGTGCCGAACCGTCAGGAACCTGCCGATGCCCGCGTAAGACAGGTTGTACCGAATGAGTTCAGCAATGTTCCTGATGGACCGGTCAAGAATCCGCTTGATGCACGCTTCAATGTGGGTGATCGTTTTAGTGCGCTTTCTTCCAATTATGGAAAAGGGTTTCATGGCAGACAAACAGCAAGCGGTATTCGCTATGATCAAAATCAGATGACAGCCGCCCATCGAGAACTGCCTTTTGGCTCTATCATCGAGGCGACCGATCGAAGAACCGGTGAAAAGCATCAAATCGTTATAACGGACAACGGTCCGTTTGCTGGAACAAAGAGAAAGCAGCCAGACGGAAGGACTACTTACGATAGAGCTATCGACTTGTCGGTTGAAGCCGATAGAAGACTGGGCAGAATAGGGCTCGGCAATATCGACTACAAGGTAGTGCACATTCCCGAAGGCGGAGCCTGGGGCAAAGACAGAAGGAATCTTACGCAGGCTCAACAGCGTGAATTGATGGAAACTGCTAAACGATTGACTAAACGATAAACCGGCAATTGAGTTTTCCAGTTCAGTTTCTTTTTCTCGTCGCACAGAAGATCCGAAATTTTTCGCCCATTTTTTTGTGAAAGAACAATTCTTTCTTGTCGTCAGTGATTGTGGGCGCTTCGATAAAACCTGTCAGAGTGGAGATTCTCTCCGGTTCGTCGTAATCAGAGTAACGATCCTTTCGGCGCGCAACCATCAGACGCAGATTAGGTTCGTATTTGTTCGAGTTTCCGGCAACAGGTTTCTTGCTCGCTCTCGTGAAATAGAGTTCGAGCTGATCTGAGGTTTGGCACGGTGCGTACTCTAAATAGTCAGTGTTCAGCTTTGATAACACCAATTGTTTTTGAGGATCTACCACAAATTTCCCATCTCTCTTCTCGGCAATGACCAGATCGGATTTGTCCGGTGGCAACAAATAGTTTGCAAAATGCGCGCGCGACAAGATTAGTGTCTTGCCGTCTTTACTTATGTCGCAGTCCATATTTATTTCTGCGGTTTTGTGAGGAGAGATGTCACCTTCAGGCAGCGAGACTTTTTGGAGTTTTTCATGGTCAAACTTTCCGCAGTAAATCGAATGCCCGTCTTTTTCGTATGTGCATAAGCAGGTATAGAACAGATTTCCATCGGCATCAATCGTAGGTGCCATGTCCTTTGATTTAGAGACAGAACCTGGGAGCAGACCAAGGTGCTGAAAGTGATTTTCGCCGACCCTTTTGCACAGATGAATATGTGTGTCGACAAATCCTGAGTTGCTGTTGTTGAAGAGCAGAACCTCACCATCGCCAGTAATGAAAGGTTCCATGCAATCGTCGCTGTATCCGTCAATCCTTACAGGGCGCGGGTTTTGGTATAGATCTGTTTCCTTTTCCATCCTTGAGAGATCAATCGGTAAAGTCGACGTCGGATCTAGCGACTTAGCGATTAGGAACACGCCGACGAAGATTATTACAGTCAAAGAGAGTAAGACTAGAAGAAACCGCTTGATCGATGTGCGAGGGGAATTTCGATCTTGTCTCATCTCGCGCTACTTGCCGGTTTGGGCGGAAAGCCTGAAAACGCTTGCTCAGGTGGATTTGTAATTGGTTGTGAAGGGAGCGTTTTTAACATTACGTTATTAGGTCTATAGATTTAGTTTTGCCACTCTAACAGTATCCTCACAACCTAGTTTTTTCACGAGTCCAAAACTTCTAAATCAGTTCTTCCCAGTCTTTCACGCGCAGTTCTTCCGGTTTTGTTACCGGTGGCGTGTGGTCGGCCCGTGGCTTTTGCTGGGACTGAGCTCGTGGAAGTTTGGCAAATCTATCCGCAATGCGAGAACGAGAAAAGAAATCTTTTACGTTTTGGCTCTTTTGAACTTCTCCAAGCCAGATAGGAGTTGATATGGAATCATCCACTCAAGTTCAGGCAGGACCGGTCGCAGAAGTGATCTGGCCCGGCTCCTACGGAATCGGCGTGGGTCTGCCGCGCTTGTCTCAATTCGACCAGATGGAGCAGGCAGGTTGGATCTGGTCGAAGCGCATCAAGACGGCCGACGGTCGCACCTACCGGCTCTTCAACTACTCGAAGGGCTGCGCTTACGAGCGGATCTGGAACGAGGTGACCACGGTTTCGCGGGGATTGATCATCTGCGAAGAGACCGGAGAAGTCGTCGCCGCTTCCATGCCCAAGTTCTACAACCTGGGCGAAACGGTGATACCGGGTGTGGTGGCGAGCGTTCAAGAAGGCGACTTCGAGGCGCTGGTCAAGCTCGACGGCAGCTGTGGCATCGGCTACCGCCTGGATGGTCGCTACCGCTGGGCGACGCGCGGTTCGTTTGCTTCCGAGCAGGCGGCTGTGGCGCAAGCTATGTGGGACGAGAAGTACGCGCACAACGACGCGTTGCTTTGCGGCCAGTGGAATCACCTCACTCTCGTCACTGAGATCATCCATCCCGAGACTCGCGTGGTCTGCCGCTATGACTTTCAGGACCTGGTGCTGATTGCGGCTCGCGACCGGTTTACCGGGGAAGACCTGTCCTATGCAGAGCTGACCGCCATCGGCCTGCGGCTGGGCATGCGCGTGGTGGAGCGCATCGATGGTGCCGACGTGGAAGCGCTGGTTCGCCGCGCCGAGACGCTCAGCGACAACGAAGAAGGATTCATTTTCCGTTGGGCAGACGGCTATCGGCTGAAGGTGAAGGGCAACGAGTACAAGCGCCTGCACCGTCTGCTCTCCGGCATCACGCCGCGCGAGCTGGCGTTCGCCTGGCACGACACCACCATTGTCGAGATGCTGCGCATCATGCCTGAAGAATTCCGAGAGGAGACCGAGGCGCTGATCGAGCAGCTTGACGGCAATACGGCAGAACTTGCTCGCCAGACCGAAGAGGCCTACGGGGGCGCTGCCGGCATTGGCGACCAGAAAGCGTTTGCTGCCTGGGTGAAGGGTCAGAATCCGCGCCTTGCAGGTTTTCTCTTTGCCCGCCGTCAGCAAGAGCAAGCCTCCGGAGCCGTATCAATCTACCGTTCGGCGCTCGGCGACCTCTTTTTCGCGCAGCATCTGATCGGTATGCTGCGTGAAATGGCAGAGCGTTACTGCGGTGAGGCTCAACTGGCCGACGAACTCGATGCCTACCTGGAAGCCGTCGGTGCCTACATCTGGGACCGTACGCGCAATCAGGAGGACTGCGGCAAGCTCAAGTCGCTCGGTGCGTCTCTTCCGAAGTCGCTGCGTGGCTCGTTCGACAACGCGGCGACGAGTCTGCAGCCCCAGCTCATTGTCGAGAAGATGCGCGACTTCGTGCGTCGCTCTGCGGACGTGCCGGAGCTGGCTCGACTGGATGTCGACGCCATCTTCGCAGATGCGCCGCAGGCTTCGGCTCCCGACGGCATCCACAGCATGTGGGTCTTCGGCCAGCCGATGGTGCTGCGACCCTTCCTCGATCGCTGGCGTCACTGCGGGCAGCGTCAAACGGCAGTAGCCGGTGCGCGCAAGCTGCTCGCAGATGCGATCCGCACCGGTGTCGCCGAGGAATTCCTCGATGCCATCGGACGTGCAGTCGAGCGCCACTCCGGAAATCCCGCCTTCAACAAGGCGAGAATCGTGGACGGGCTCAAGGCGCTGGAACGTGACCTCTCCATCACCTGGCATGCGTTGCCCCGTGGCGACGTGCAAAAGATGGCGGATGCGGCGGCGTCCAACCCCTGGGCTAAGGCTCTTCTGTGTGAGGCATGGGCAGGACAGCGCACCCAAGTGCGTGACTTGTACATCGCGTCGGACCCGGAGATGAAGTCTTTCGCCAAGCTCGAAGAGATGTAGTCTCGACGGGCTAAATCTCCGCAAGGAGACTCAAGCGCGGCGTGTGGGAGGAGCTCAAAACGAGCTTCTCCCGCACCCTGAGAATACCCCTCAACGCCTTCTCGCAGAAAGCGAGTGCAACACAAAGGGAATCAAGATGTTCAAAGGCTTGATTGACAAAGCAACCGCCGGCGCCAAGTCGCTGGTATCACAAGCGGCAGATGCCGCCGAGATCGCCAAGATCGGTGCGCGCCTGCAATCGCTCGTTTCGGGCGGCAACTTCGCGAAGTTGAAGGCTCTCGCCGACTCGCTCGTCAGCGCCACCGGTGCGGCTGCCGGCAGTGTCAACGACGCCCCGGCTGCGCTCAAGAAGATCTTCGACCCGGCGCATCTTGCCACGATGTGGGATCTGGTCTGCCGCATTACCACGTCGATTATCTACCTGCGCAGTACGATCAAGAGCACGCCGGCTGTCGCCGACCCGCTCAAGGAGGTGCTCGCCTCCATCCGTGCTCTGCGCGCCGTCAAGACGGCCGCCGACATGGAGCGCTGCGTCCGCGATCTGGAGACCAAGCTCAAGCAGGCTCGGTCCGTGATCGGCAAAGACGGCGGCATGGTCGCCTGGCTCTTCGACAGCATCATCGCCGGCATCGCCACGATCATAGCCAAGGGCTTCAACTTCACCGGCGACTTCGTTGTCGGTGTTGCGATCGACTCGATCGATACGCAGCTCTCGGTTCTCGAAATCATCCTGTCCTACGTTCTCGAGTGAAGGAAAGACAGGAACTTTGCTGACGAGCAGGCGCGCGGGCGTAGGTTCCGCACAGAAATCTACGGCCGCGCTCTGTTCGCCGCCTGAGCAATAAGCTGCCGACAGCGACAGCCTGGTTGAGTTTTTGAAACGCGGGAAAAACCTCTTGAGGCGCCAGCCTTCAGAGGTTTTTCCTTAAATCGCAATAAAACTAAAGCATATAGTAAAGATGCGTCAAAAACGAGAGCAGAGAAGATGCCTTGTGGGCATCCTCCTGCTTCGTTCCGCTTACCGGCTGCTCATAAGCATCCCTTGAGATGCTCATAAGCGGCCGAGAGGGCAGTCTTGAAGTCGGCGTCGCTCACTTCGACATCAGGTTTGATGCCGTTGCGCACACGCTGACCGTGGTCGCCGAGCCATTCGAGTTTGGCATTGAGGAATTTGCCGACCGAGATTTGCAGGCGCGCCTTGCCCTCGAAGATGTTGACTGTGGTTTGGGCGATACCCTTGCCTGCAGTCTCCATGCCCATGGCAATGCAACGTCCGTTCTCTCTGCCGTTTTCCACAACAGCCGAAGCGAAGACTTCAGCCGAGCTGCCTGTGCCACCGTTGATGAGCACCACAGTCGGCTTGTCGGCAAGCAGCGCAGGACGCCTCATATAGAAGACGGGTTCGTGCTGTTCGCCGGCCACTTCGACGATGCTGATGAAGGCCTCGTCGTTGCATCCGAACGCTTTCTCGAAAAGCCCTTCCGGCGTGCGGCGTACGAAGCCGGCGACGGTTCCGGATTGGACGAAATACTCGAGGCAGTTGCCGGTCTTATCAAGAAGACCTCCGCCGTTGTCGCGCAGGTCGATGATGATGGCAACGCATTCCTTCAGCTTCTCCACCTCGGCAGTGATCTGCTCGAAGATGTCTGAGCGGAAGAAAGTTTCGATGCGCAAATAGCCGATGTTGCCCGGCAGGATGCGCGAGAACACCGCACTTTCCTCGGTCTCGTCACGCTCGGCGATATGCTGGCGATACTCGGCCGCCGGCATCAAATGCGTGTATTTGTCGCCCAGGCAGGCAAGCGCCTCGGCGGCACACGCAAGCGCCGACTCGTCGTCGACGATGCGTGCGTCGTAGAGGTTTTCCTTGCCGGCCCAGTCGGCTTCCTTGAGGCGGTCGTCGTCGAAGAACGTGTCCCCGACGACTTTCCAGATCTCACGGTAAAGCCGCCGCCCGCTCGTGCGGGAGGCGTTGTGCAATGTCTTCATAGCAGCCTCCTTTCGTTTGCACTAGCGGTTCTGGCGCGCAGACTTACGCGTCAGTGTCCGTAGCTGAAACCGAATTTGATGGTGTTGACCTTGTTGTCGGGCTCGAGCACCCGCAGCTCGATGTCGTAGCTGCCGCAGCAGCATTCGGCAGCGCGCTTGGCGTAGTCGCTGACCTGCTTGCGGTTGCCCTGAACTGCTACGCGCAGGTCGCCGGCATGCTGGTAGTCGCCCTCGTCGCCCGTCAGGTAGGTCGTCTTCAGATGCTCGATCACCGCAGTCAGTTGCGCGGTGGTCAAGCCGAGGGCGACCAGGTACTGTCGTTCGTCGTCCCGCAGTCCTTCGACTTCGGCGACGAGCTTGCTCTGGGCCGCGAGGTCCAGGGCGCGCACCTTATTCTTCGTCCAGTAGAAGCAGCGCGAGACGCTGGCCGCCATCTCCTTCTTGTCGCTGCCTTCCAGCAGCTTGAAGGCTCGCCGCCAGTATTGCAGAGCTTCCTTGTAGCGCTCCAGCTGGTTGAGGCAGGTGGCGGTGTCGCGCGCGACGTAGGCGGTGTGCAGACTCTTGCCGTGCAACGCCTCCGTGTTTGCCAGCACCTTGTAGAAGATCGCCAGCGCTTCGTCGAACTTCTTGGCGGACGCCTTGGCGCGCGCCGCCTGGTGAAGGCAGAAGATGGTGGTGTTGTGCTGCAGTCCGCGTTGCGCCTCCGACGAGGTGGCAGCCGCCATCCAGTGCTTGTACGCCGTGGCGTAGTCGCCCTTGGCGCGGTAGGCAGTGGCCAGCGACTGGCAGATGTGCTCGACGCTGAAGTGCACATAGCCGTAGAGGGCGTGTGCCTGGCGCAGAGCCGTCTCCAGAAGCGGGATTGCCTCGTCGTAGTTCTCGATGGCGATGAGCGCCTTGCCGACGTTGTTCTGGCAGAACATCGTGGCATCATGGTTGGGACCGAGCAGCCGGCGCGAGAGGTCGGCGGCTGCACGCCACTTCATGTGAGCGTCGCGCTGTTTCTTGGCGCTATGCTCCTTGGCGATGTCGATGAGCTTCTGCACTTCGGTGCGCTCGGGGGATACCGAATTCATGCTTAAACTTCCTCTGTTGGAGAACTCTTGAGGCCGGCAGCGGCGCCCACGGCACCTCGACCTGCCGGCCTCGATTCGTCTTGCCTTCAGAGAACCGCCGAAGCTGACGCTAAGGCGATGTCTGCACTTTCAGGTCGGTTTCAGTCCGACAGTGGTTCAGCTGGCGCGACGGCCCAAGAACGTCAGGACGCCGCTGATGACGACCGTGGCCACCAGCCCGATGAAGGTGAACACGGCGAAGCCGTAGATCAGCCCCACGATGAAGGTGAGCACGGTGGTGAGCACGATCAGACCAGCCGCCTGGCTGGCCGCCGACAGAATCACGTAGAGGCCCAGCGCCTGGTAGCCGGAGACGAGCACGGCGAGCACGCCGACGACGGCGAAGAACTTCTTGAAGAAGCTGGCGAAGGCTGCGTTGCTGGCGCCGGTCGGAGTCGGGGTGCCGACTTTGTCGCTCTTGCTGCGCGAGTTGCGGACGATGCCGAAGAGCACCGCGCCGATGATGGAGGCGACGCAGAAGATGAAGAAGTGCACGACCGTGGAGAAGAGGGTGCCGATGACGAAGCTGCCCACGCTGAGCGCCAGCACACCTCCGGACTGGTCGGGGATGATGCCGTTGCCGCCGATGTAGATGGTCAGCGACTGCGCCGCGTTGCTGAGCAGCGAGATGGCGAAGGCGATGACCGCCAGGGTGATACCGTACTTGGTGAGCGAATTGGAGTTGTTCATGTTTTGTCCTCTATGCGAAGGCTGTTTCTCTTCGCGGTTTTGCGTGACTGGAACGCACGTGTGCGCTCCGATGCAAGAGAAAGACGCGGCCGGCTTTGAAGTCCGGTCCGCGCGTTTACTGAACAGCACCATATCTGGTGCGAAGCGAGAGAAGGCAAGCCGCTCACAAGGAACGGCTTGCCTCGGTGGTGGACGCCTGCAGGACTGTTACTTCTTCTCGACCGGAGCCGCCTTGGCAGGCAGCGGGCCGTCCAGTCGCTCGACCTTGACCCCGCTCACGGCCAGCTCGGCGCCACCGACTTCGAGGTAAGTGATGGCGATGTTGTCGCCTTCCTTGACCATCGCAATCTTGGCGTAGCTGTCACGGGTCACGGAGAAGATGCGCGCGTCGCCGTCGACCTGGATGATCCAGGTGTTGGGCTGCTGCATGTTGCCGGGGACTATGCCGAAGCCGATGATCTTGCCCTGCAACTCTTTGGTCTCGCTGGCGCGCGAGACATGCCCCTGACCGTTGCGCTGGCGAGCCAGTTGCGAACGGTACTGGTTGAGCGCCTGCCCCATATTTGGAGCAAACACCACTTCGGCGGCATTCTGCTGGTGAGCATTGAGCAGAGCAATGCCGGCGAAGCCCTTCATCGACCCTTGCGGGTTGGTGATCACAGCCACCCAGGTGAGTTCACTGTAGATGCTGTAGAGCTGCACCTGGTCGACCGAGAGGCTCTTGCCCAGGAAGACCGGCGCGCCGCCGATCGTTTCCTTGACGGTCGTGCCGGTGTTGAAGCCGCGCACGCCGGGGAAGAAGACCGCTTCGTTCTTGGTCGTCTCGTAGACCACGATGCCGGTCACCGCATGGTCCGCGCCGCTGACCGAAGTCATCGGAATGACCCACACGCTGTGGTTGTCCGTGGTGTAGTTCTGGTCGTACTCGGAGGCCTTGATCGACTCGTCCTTGCGGAAGCCGAACCAGACCATCCAGCCGTTCTCCTTCGCGTAGGTGTTGTTGTAATAGCCCCAGTCGTTCACGTAGCCCTCGATCAGAGTCAGGGGCATGGCGCGCTCGACCCAAGCCGGCTCCTCGCCGAGCTTGTACTCGCTGACCTTCGGCTGTGCCGTCGCGACCTCGACCACGATGATCTTGTCGATGACCAGACCGCCGACGCCTTCGAAGGTGTTCTTGGCGTAGGAGACGATGTAGTGAGGCTGCCAGTTGTCGTCAACTTCGAACTTCACTTCGACGAATTTGCCGTCGTTGTAGCCGTTCTGGTAGAGGTGGCGAGAGAGGTTCTGGCCGAAGTTGCCGTCCTTGAGGAGCGACATCTTGAAGTCCAGCTTCACCCACGCGTCACGGTCGGGGTTCTGCGCGTCGACAACGACATAGCCGGGGCTGGCCGAGTAGTTGCCCATCAAGGGGCCCCAGTAGTCATCCGCCGAGTTCGCGAAGATGAGCGGCGCGATCCAGTAGCGATGCCCCTGCACGGCTTGCAGGACATAGCTGTTCGGGTCGATCTTGTAGCGGCTGCCGAGGTTCTGCGACGTGCTGGTGAGAGCCGTCTGACCCTTGAATGCCGCGATGTTCTTGTCGACCTGCACCATCTGGTTGGGGTCCGTGGGCGGAATCTTCTCATCGGCGTTGGCGATGCGGATGTTGGCCAGAGCGGCGTAGCGCTGGGCATTGCCCGGTCCCCACGTGCTGTAGACCTTGTGCACCCCGGCGACGCCGAAGAACACCACCGCGAAGCCGACCGTGATCAGCCAGCCGCGCTTGGTATGGTGTCCCCTGAAGAGCATGCCGAAGACGAACGCCGGCAGCATCGAGAAGAGAATGACGGGGAAGTAGCCGAACCACGTGCCCTGGAACGAGGGCTGTCCGTAGTACATCAGCCAGCGCACCGCCAGCAGTGACACCACGAAGGTGAGACCGCCGGCGAGAATGGCGCCGGAAGACGCCTTGATGGTCTTCTTGTCGCGGCCGTAGCCGTTGTTGACTTCGCGATTACCTCCGGTGAAGGCCACACCCGCTCCCACCGCTGCGGCCAGAAACGCCCAGAGCAGGGCGAATGGCCAGAATTCGGAACTGAAGATCATGCTTGTTTTCTCCGTCGGTTGAAAGTTAGATTCAAGACAAGCGCTCAACCGTGAAGCGCTTGCTCAGTTGGAGATTGGCTTGCACAGGCGCATTTGCCTGTGCAAGCTGTTTCACTTCTGCACTTTCTACTTGCCTACCGTCGAGTTCAGTTCATGAACTCGGCGATGCCTTTGTCGAACGCCTCCTGGGCGCAGGTGACGTGGAAGTGGCTGTTGGCGCGGTTGCCGGCCACATTGCGGAAATACTGCAGGCGCGCCTGACGCAGCTCGTCGAGAGCCGTGTCGAATTGTGTCAGTGTCGGTCCGTCCACATCGTCGAGCGCCGCCTGAAGCGAGAGTTCCGCAACCTGAGTCAGTCGCGTGAACTCGTTGTTCGCTTCCTGGTCGGCACAGTTGGTGGTGTCCTTGGTGACAGGCTCCAGGGAGATCCGCTCGGTGAAAGCGAACAAGGTGGCGACGTCACGCTGAGCGGCGAGAATCGCCCCCTGGAAGCCATCGGTTTCAGAGGTTTGCATACTGATCCTTTCCCATAAAGTCGGGGACAGAAAGTAGCCTGTTCAAACGCTTCGAACAGGACACCTCACCCTTCACAAACACAGAGCTCATCTCGCTGCTGCTAACTAGTCTTCTCCGCGGATGTACAAGCGCGTCCTAAGCTCACTCCCGAAGATCAGGAGGAGAAGCGCTATGACATATGCGGAATTAGCTGTTGGCTGGAGTTTTGATGGACTACGTGATGTGAAAAAGAGATTGAGGTAATTTGAAACCTATAGAGAGCGCTCAAGCGTTTGAAAGTAGTTGTTGCTTAGTGCAAACTTCACGCGCGAGTTTAGATAGCTATCTGGAAAACAGCTTCCTGCAAGGTTTTAAATGAAGATCTGGTTTGGGCCACAAACAATTAAATGCAAAAATCGCCGCGCAAAGGGGAGGGGATTTACGAAGGGTCGCGCGGTTTGTGATAGCTGATTAAGGTTCGCGCTAGGTTTCTGAGGTTTGCTTAATGAAGCTTTGAAACTCACAGCCGGCGCCGTGTTTCAGAACAATGCGCAAACCTACTAATGACGTGCACCAGATGCGGTGGTGAACGCATTGTTGCGGCTATATAGATCAGTGAGTTCTTTCAACCGCTCCACAATGTCGCTTGTTAGTGCGCCCTCTTTGTAGCGCCAGAGCCAATTTCCTTCCTGGCTGGCCGGCAAATTCATGCGCGCCTTTGAACCCAAACCGAGAATGTCTTGCAATGGAACGATGGCAATTCCGGCAACAGAAGCGAATGCTGCTTCGATGAAGTCCCAGTGGATCTCCTTTCCATTGGATCGCAAATAACGTAAACAGGTCTTGCGCTCGCCTTCGATTTGCTGCGCATCGCGCGTCGAGCCTTCGCCTGGTTTGCTGTGGAACCAGCCGACAATCGTGTCGTTGTCGTGTGTTCCGGTGTACACAACCGAGTTGGGTATGTAATTGTGCGGCAGGTCAATATTGCATGCATCGCTGCGAAACGCCATTTGCAAGATGCGCATGCCTGGAAAGCCAAAGCCGTCGCGAAGCGCCTCTACGTCAGGTGTAATCACTCCGAGATCTTCGACAATGATGGGCACATCCGGATGCGCTTTAATCAGTGCAGTGAAAAACTCTTTGCCGGGAGTCTCTACCCAACGCCCATTTTGAGCCGTTTTCTCGCCATAGGGAATTTCCCAGCAGGCGGCAAAACCGCGAAAGTGATCGATGCGCACGATGTCTGTTGTTTCCAATGCATGGGTGATGCGATCGATCCACCAGGAGAAATTGTCTTTGATCATGTAATCCCAATCGTAAATGGGATTGCCCCACAGCTGACCGGTGGCGCTGAAATAATCCGGCGGCACCCCTGCAACCACAGTCGGCACGCCGGTTTCGTTCAATTTGAAATATTCAGGATGTGTCCAAACATCCGATGAATCGTAAGCGACAAAAATCGGCATGTCGCCAACGATGCTGATGCGCTTTTGCCCGCAATAGTTTTTCAATGCTGCGTATTGTTTGAAAAACAAATATTGCACGAATTTCTCAGCTTCGATGCGCTCTCTGTGAAGGTCAGCAATTAATGAAAGTGCAGCTGCGTCTCTCTGTGCGTAGGCAGGCTCCCACTTGTCCCATGAGTTGCCGCCATGTTCGTCTTTCAAGACGCGAAACAGCGCATAGTCGTCGAGCCAGCTTGCCGCTCTCTGTGAGAAGGCCAGAAAGTCAGAGCGCAGGCTGGTATCGGTTGTGTTTCTAAAACGCTCGTACGCTCTTTCGAGGATGCGTTTTTTGTACTCGATCACTTTGCCGAAATTGACTTTCTCCGCAGCCAATCTGGGCAACGGTTTTAAATCGTCTTCTTCGAGAAAGCCTTCTTCGACGAGCTTGTCGGGGCTGATGAGGAGAGGGTTGCCGGCAAAAGCGGAAAGGCATTGATAAGGAGAATCGCCGTAACCAGTCGGACCGAGTGGAAGCACTTGCCAGAGATGCTGATTGGAATCGGCAAGAAGGTCGATGAACTCGAAAGCCTCTCGCCCGAGGTCACCGATTCCGTATGCGCTCGGAAATGAAGTCGGATGAACGAGTATGCCGCTGGTACGAGGAAAGTGCACAAGAACTCCTTGTCATAGAACAAACAGTCAGACAACCAGTTCGCGCTGTTTTCAAGAAACAAGGCGCGTTTGTCCGACTAACTAGAGATCCTAAGTACTTGGAAATCGAACATCATGAGAGCGCAGTTGTGGCCAAAAGGGATGATTTTGAGTTGCCAGTTATTCGCGCTAACTGAGGCACCGTCTAATCATTTTCAAGAGGTAGTCTTTAGGCTTTAGCGCTAGCTAGTAATCTCTCATTTAGATACTCATGAAAACTCTTGATCGTAATTCTCAAGTTAATGGAAACCGGAAGTAGCCAACTACATGCGGGCGTAGGAATGCAACGGATTACGAAGATTAGCTTGGCATCGCAAAAGCTCGCACAGGTGGCGAAAAATGAGCTATCGCTAACCTCGATATCTATTAACCTCGATTAATTGACAACCTGTGCTTCAGATCGAGGTAGTTAGGTCTTGAGCTTTTTACTTGTTGACTAGTCCGAAAATGCTCATGGAATGGGTGTTTAAATCTAAGCCTCTTCTGCGATCACGCCCAGTAGTAGTGAGTAAATAGCTATTGCTTGACAACATTGAGTCCGCTAAGGATGTACGTACAACTCTTTTTTCTTTCGCGGAAAACGTAAAACAGCCCTAAGCCAATACAGCACCAGCCATTCATCCAACGCTCCGCCTGACGCCAACGTCACAGGGGCGTTTTTGTTTCGGTTGATGCGCGTTTCCCATCTGCCAGGCAGTTTGCCGTGGCTGAGTTGGATTCCGGACAGTTGCGCTCGGTTGCGCAACACACACGTTTCTAAACAGCTACGTCAGTGCCCCGGCAGCAGCTGCGCCGTGAGTACCGACGCGTAACAGAAAGGCGACATTATGAAAAGCAAACACATCACGATCAACGTGATGGCGCCGCTTCTCGTCGGTACACCAGCCGATATGGGGAGTGACGCGTCACGTGCTGAAATCGAAAAGTTCAAATCCTGGCTCGCCGATGCGAAAGCTCGCCGGGTCAAAGGTGTCTCCATCGACGTCTGGTGGGGATTGGTCAACGCGACACGCGGCCAGTACGATTTCTCGTACTACCGCACCTTGTTCCAGCTGATCATTGATGCTGGTCTCAAGGTCGTCCCCATCATCTCGCTGCACCAGTGTGGCGGCAACGTCGGCGATGGAAAGAACTACGTTCCGATTCCGGAATGGGTCTTTCCCGAACTGGCGAAGCTCGTTCCGTCTGGCAAAGCAGAAGCCGTCCAGTACGTCAGTGAGAAGGGCAATGCTTGCGTGGAGGTCGTCTCCGCGTTTGCAACGCATCTGATCATCGAAGAGTACAAAGCGCTGTTCAAGGCCTTCTCTGCAGAGTTCGCAGACCTGGCCGAGCACATCGCTGAGATTAACATCTCGCTTGGACCGGCTGGAGAGCTTCGCTACCCTTCGTACACCGACGCCGACAACTCCAACTGGCCGAACCGCGGTGCCCTCCAGTGCTACTCGGAGCTGGCTATCGCTTCGTTCCGCGCCTGGGTCATGGAGAAGTACGGTATCGAGTCCGAGGTCGCGAAAGCGTGGGGATTCGCCGAGATGGGGCCGGAGGATGTTGCTCCTCCTGCAGACGCGAGCGACTTCTTCAAGCGCAAGCAGCACGTGAAGACGGTCTACGGACGTGACCTGATGCAGTGGTACCACGAAGCCCTTCTGGAGCATGGCCGCCAGGTCATGACTGCCGCGCTCGATGAGTTCGACACGGATTCCAGCCCCTTCAAGGGCGTGGAGATCGGTGCGAAGATTCCGGGCGTTCACTGGAAGATGGGTGAGTGGCTGGACGGCAAAATCGTCATGTCGGACCGTCTGGCGGAGATTCCCGCTGGACTGATTACCGTGAACACGGCGGAGTGGAGCTCGGATCAGGCAGGGCACGGTTACAAGTCAATCGTGTCGCTGTTCTCCCGACTGAACACTCAAGCCAAGCACACGAAAATCATCCTGCACTTCACCTGCCTGGAGATGCCTGACGGCGCCGACGGAAAGAAGGCGATGTCACTGGCGAACTCTCTGGTGCGCTGGGTGGGTGCGGAGGCGAAACGGCAAGGTGTGCCGGTTAAGGGCGAGAACGCTCTCAACTTCACCTTGCCGAAGCCGCAGTCCTGGGACTTGATGCGGTCCGCTCTTGCGCTTCCCGGTCAGTCGGGCGCGTACGAGGGGCTGACGTTGCTGCGAATCAGCGATGTTCTCGAGAACGACGTCTGCAAGGCGGAGCTCGAAAAGATCATTCAGCTGATTGAGCCGGAAGCCGAGGTGGTGACACCGCAGCAGACCGGACCTCCCGAAGGCGAAAAGGCAGCCTGAAGGAGAGCTTGAAGAGCAAGGAGGCAAGACGGTCGAGTTCGCTCGGCCGTCTTCCCCTTGCCGCGCGCGCTTGTGGCAAAGGTGAAGCGACCGAAGTCCCAGTAATTACTCGCAAACTGAAATCACAGGCGCCTTCGCAGAAACCGCTCGTAAGAGAGGCAGGCGATGACGTCTCAATTCTTCATCCAACGCCAGCGGCAGAAGAATCGCTGACGGCGCGTGTCTCCGCCCGGGAGATGCGTGCAGTTAAACACCGGGTTGGAGACTTATCATCATGAAGAAATACGTCTGTGTGCACATGCACAACTACCAGCCGCCTCGCGAGTCGCCTTACACAGGCACCATCGAGGCGCAACCGTCGGCTGCTCCGTTCCCCAACTGGAACGCGCGCATCGACCGCGAATGCTACGCGACCAACGGTCGCGCCCGCATCATGGACGGTGGCGGCAACGTCATCGGCATCCACAACAACTACACGAGCGCTTCCTTCAACATCGGCGCCACGCTGCTGACGTGGATGGCGGACTTCGCTCCCGAGACGCTCAACGCCGTCGTCGAAGGCGACCGGTTGAGTTGCCAGCGCCTGAACGGTCACGGAAACGCGATTGGTCAGGTGTACAACCACGCGATCATGCCGCTGTGCCATGACCGCGACAAGAAGACGCAGACGGTCTGGGGCGTCAAGACGTTCGAGTACTTCTTCCAGCGCAAGCCCGAGGGCATGCATCTGGCGGAAACGGCTGTGGACGTCGACACGCTCGAGGCTCTGGCCGCCGAAGGCATCAAGTTCACCGTTCTGGCTCCGCGTCAGGCGAAGCGCTGGCGCAAGAAGGGCGAGACGAACTGGCAGCAGGACGGCGGAGTCGATCCGTCGCAGGCTTACCAGGTGAACCTGCCTTCCGGACGCACGATTGCAGTGTTCTTCTACGACGGTCCCGTCTCTCAGGCGGTGGCTTTCGAGAAGCTGCTGGAGTCGGGCGAGAAGTTCCGTGGTCGCATCATGCAAGGGTTCAACGACAGCCGGCAGCATCCGCAGCTGATGCACATCTCCGTCGACGGCGAGACCTTCGGGCATCACCACAAACACGGCGAGATGTGCCTGGCGTGGGTGTTCGACCAGCTCGAGAAGGACCCCAACTTCGAGGTGACCAGCTACGGCAACTTCCTGGCGCTGCATCCTCCGACCATGGAGGCCGAGGTGTGGGACAACAGCTCCTGGAGCTGCTCTCACGGCGTCGAGCGCTGGCGCAGCAACTGCGGCTGCAATTCGGGCGCGAACGGCAAGTGGCATCAGCAGTGGCGCAAGCCTCTGCGCGATGGTCTCAATCACTTGCGCGCGCAGCTCGATTCGCTGTTCGACCGCGAAGGGCGCAAGCTCTTCAAAGACCCCTGGGCGGCGCGCAACGAGTACATCGACGTGCTGCTCGACGGTGACAACGCGGCCAGCTGGTTCCGCACCCACGCGAAAGCGGAGGTGTTCGCCACAGCCAAAGTCGAGGGGACACCGGGGCAGCCTGCGAACCTGTGCCAGAGCGAGACTTTCCAGAAGGCGGTCAGCCTGATGGAGATGAGCCGCTTCGGCATGCTGATGTTCACGAGCTGCGCCTGGTTCTTCGACGACATCGCCGGGCTGGAACCTGTGCAGAATCTGCGTTACGCGGCTCGGGCAATCGAGCTGGCAATGCAGTTCGACACCGGTGACCTGCACGACCTGGAAGCCAGGTTCGTTGCCGAACTCGAGGAAGCCCCGTGCAACCTCGCGCAATTCGGCAACGGCAAGGGCGTCTGGGAGCAGCTGGTCAAGCCGCAAGCGGTGGCCGGCGAACTGCAGCTCATGTTCCACAACTCTCTCTACCGGGTGAAGGACGTGGAACATCTGGATGCTCTAATCCAGAACGCGAGCAAGTTGGGCATCGCCTTCGATGCCTGGCAGGCTCAAAACAGGCTCCTGGATGCATACGCCGGTGCCGTCGATGCGGGCAAGATGACCAACGAGCTGAAGGCTGCTTTCGAAAAGCTGGCCGTCACGCTCAAGGTCGACAAGTCCGTGCTCGGCTGGAACAAGGGCGCATGCTCGCAGGCGCGGGTAGAGGTCGTTTTCAAACTGCCGCGCGTCATGCGTCGCCGCCCTGGGCGCCGCATGTGCTGGCATCGCGAAACCGGCAAGGCGTGCAAGTAGGTGAGCGGCACCGCTCAGGCGGGCGCTCTTTGGTGGTGCCGTATGTAGCGGCACCACTGCTCAAGTGAAACCACAAAATCAATGAGAAAGGAAGCGTCACCTATGAAACGCACATGCGTGCTCCGGCCGGTTCGTGGAATCGACCAGTACATTCCCGTCGAAGACGCGGTCAACCTGACCGCCGGCGAGAACATGTTCTTCGGCGACTTCACGACCGCGGTCGTCAAGGACGGTCCGTCGAACAGCCATGACCGCACGGTCTGCGACCCCACGGGGCCGCTGGTCGTGCTCCAATTCGGTGCCGATCGTCCGCGCCCCGCGGACGGCGAAACCGAGTGTGTCCTGCGCGAGGTCAAGCCGGGCGACTGGCAGTACGTGCCGGTGGAAAAGGACATGCTCCTGACCATCGGCGAGCGACTGTTCGTCGGTCGGTTCTCCTCGCACCAGGAAAACCTGGGTCCCTACGGGTCCCATCAGCGGACGATCTGCCTGCCCAAGGGTCACTGTCGCGAGACGGTGGTCACGAAGCTGGCGGCGTAAGGCAGCTGACGGCGTAAGCCGAGGAGCTCTGTCCGCGGAGCTCCGCTTAGTACGGCTCACCACGGGCGGTGACAGAGCGACAACAGGTTAGGTGCGGAACGCCTGCCTGCTGACGCCTCCCGTGGTCATCAACAAATTGGTGAGAGCTTCCAGGCGCTTGGATGCTCTCTGTAGTGAAACGGCACCCTAACCAAACCAACGGGTGCCTCAACCTGTGGAGAAAGAAATCATGAACACGAACACCATTCCGTCCCTCGCCTTCGAAAAGAACGCCATCGTCAAGGGCACCGTCTCGTCCATCGCCGAGTACGGCTTCCAGGTCTCGGTCACCGAGGTCAACGGCGTCCCGTTCACCGGCAAGGTCCGTGCGCTGCTGGTCAACAACCAGGTCAGCGGCAAGACCGACGGCGACCGCAACGCGCGCATCAAGGGCGGCATCAAGATGGGTGACACCATCGAGGGCCTCTGCACGCGCGCCGAAGTCGTCGAGGCCAAGAACCCCGGCCTCAAGGGCAAGAAGATCGCCCAGTACGCGATCTCCGAGCGGGCTCTGATCGCCAAGCGCGGTCGCGAGAACCGTGAGGCCCGCGAAGCCGTCGAGAACGCCATCCTCGCGCTGCCGATCGGCACCGAGATGGTCGGCGTCGTCACCGAGAACCGCCCGGGTCTCGGCGCCTTCGTCGAGATCAGCGAAGGCCCCGCCAAGGGTCGCCGCGCGCTGATCCACGTCAGCCAGGTGAGCGACGACCGCGAGAAGGAAGTCCGCGACGAGATCCTCGCCGACATCGTCGTGGGCAGCACGGTCACCGCCAAGCTGTCCAAGTCCGCTCGCAACGAGAAGGGCTTCCTGGACATCGGCCTGAGCCTCCGCGACGCCACCCGCCAGCAGCGCGCCGAGCGCCAGCAGGTGGAGGCCGAAGAGGATGCGCAGGCGCTGCGTGACCGCTTCCCCGAGGGCTGCGACACGACGGGCAAGAACGCCCGTCAGACCGAAGAGGGCATCGTGGTCGACATCGCCGACGGCGTGGAAGCGCTGCTGGTGAACGTCGACGGCACGCTCGCCGACAGCATCCTGCGGTGCAAGAGCACGCGAGTGCGCTTCACCAACGAGGTGCGCGACGGTCGTCTGGTGGTGGAGAAGGCGTAAGCCTCATCCGCCAACACGCGGTTGTCCCGTAGGTAGTCGCAACGGCTAGGGTCTCGCAAGAGGCCCTAGCCCGTTCTTCTCGGCAAACGGCTTGAGTGGTGCTAGAGCCGTTTGAAGTCAGCACCGTGTGAATCTATCTCTAACCAAGGCCAGCCGGCAATCAAACTGCGCATGTGCACAGTGCCGGCTCCACCTTCTGTTCGCCACAAGCGAACGGAAAGAAAAAAACAAAGGAGAAATCTCATGGTACAAGGTATCGTCATCAACCAGCGCGAAGGCAACCTCGTCATCTCGACCACGGTTCGCGCCTCTCGAAACGGCATCGCCGCGTTCGAGCTCGACGCCGACGTCATCGAACAGAAGCAGGGCAAGGTGATCATCAAGGAAGGCTCCGTCCAAGACGGTGACTTCGTGGTGGCCATCATGACCGCCAAGAACGAGGCGACCGGCAATGTGGTTCGTCAGAAGACCACCGTCCTCTTCCCCGCCGGACTCGCCCCGGTCGAGGACAGCACCATCACGCTGCCTTCGGGCACGGTCGTGAACAAGGACTCCGGAGTCTGCGTTCGCTAACCGGCGTGGTCAGCCCTGAACTGGGTTGAGGATGGGCACCAAATCTGGTGTCTATACCTCAGCCCAGTTGGCATACCCCAGAGGAGTTCACGCTCCTCTGTCGGTATGCTTTTTTTATCGCGCTTTACTATAAAAAACAGTAAATAGCTTTTGATTTTGAACGTATTATTGGAATAGCCATGTAGAATCGGTCAGTTAATTTCCGTTTCCCAGCCCGCCCTTCCTGTGCAACTCAAGCTCACTCACAAACTGCTAATCATTGTCTTCGTGCCGCTTACGTTCGAGCTGGCATTCGTTTTTGTTTTGTCCGATCTCTTGCACAAAGCGGAAGTCGAACTCAATAGAGAGACGCACAGCAAAGCCGTGATTGCCGAGAGCAACGAGCTCGTGAAGAACATCTATGACACTTCGTCCGCGCTAGTTGCGTACGCAGTAAGCCCTTCTCAGCAGGTTACGGCTGAGTATTTGAAAAGGGTGGAACTAATTCCTGCGCGGCTGAGATCGCTGGAACTGCTTGTTTCCGGCTCTCATCGCCAGAAGGCTGCTTTCGATGAAGTCTACAGCGCGACCAATAAAGCACTCAGTCTTCTAAAGAACATCAAAAACGATTTAGACGCCGGAGAAAATGCGCGCAACCTTGCCTCCGCCGGTTTCCTGCGTAAACGTGTGACAGCCTCTGTGGGGGCGCTCATTCAGCATATTCACGAGTTGATTGCCGAAGAGAGGCAGATAGAAGAGATTGCTCCGCAACAGCAAGCACGCTTCAGAGATTTGATTGTTTCGTGTTTGGTCGGCGGGCTGGTTCTAAACGTACTTCTGGCTGTTGCTATGGCACTGTTCATTTCCCAAAGCACAGTCAATCGTTTGCGCGTTCTAATGGACAACACCAGGCGCATGGTGGGCAGGCAGGAATTGAATCCGGCGGTTGGCGGCACGGATGAAATCGCGCACCTCGACTCTACCTTTCATGACATGGCGAGAGAACTTGCGTTGGCCGAAAAGCAAAAGCAAGAAGTGATATCGATGGTGAGCCACGACCTGCGCAGTCCGCTCATGTCTTTGGATTTTTCGCTGACGCTGATTGGTTCAGGCAAGTACGGAGAGCTGAATGAAAAAGGCTTGAAAGAACTGTCTTCTGCTGAAATAAGCGCAAAACGTTTGATCAGATTGATAAACGATCTTTTGGACATAGAAAAGATCGAATCCGGCAAACTAAACGTTCTCAAAATGCCGCTGTCTTTCCACACTTTGGCGGAACATTCTGTTGATGCTGTGCGGGCACTTGCTGTTTCCAAAGAAATTGAACTCGTGATTGAGGGTAGCGACGATATTGAGTTTCCTGGCGACTCAGATCGACTGGAACAGGTCATCATCAATCTTCTCGGCAATGCCATCAAGTTTTCACCGAACAATTCAAAGGTGTTCATTCGCGGAGAGGAGAAGAATAGTTTCGTCGAGATTCGTGTAATTGATTCCGGACCAGGCATTCCTGCCGAATATAAAAAGAGAATTTTTGAGCGCTTCCAGCAAGTTTCCCGTGGCGACGGAAAAGAGAAGGAAGGCACAGGTCTTGGTCTGGCTATCTCCAGAGCGATTGTAGAAGCGCATGGCGGCACGATTGGCGTCGAGTCGGAAAATGGCAAAGGCAGCAGTTTTTGGATTCGCTTGCCGGACGCCTAGGCGATCCATTAAGATCAAGCGCTCTATAAGGGTTTCGCAAAAACATAACTGTATCGATGTTTCGAATTGAACGAATAGAGCCGCCCTACCCTTCGGTTGATGTCACCGTGCAGCCGGAGCAAACGCAGTTCACCAGCCCGGTTTCCACTGCAATTGAAAAAATGCAGTTCAGCGAAATTGCGTTCGTGATTCGCGATTCGGGAACAGATGTTGGTTTCTTCACTCTGATACCTTCGGACAGTGATGTTATCTATCAATTGCGCTCAGACAATCGAGTCACGTTGCAGTCTTTCATGATCGACGCGCGGCAACAGGGTAAAGGCTATGCGAGAAAGTCGCTCGTGCAACTGCCGAAACTTGCGAAGCAGTTCTTTCCGCACATAGACAGTATCGGGCTTTCCGTGAATTGCCGGAATAAACTGGCGTATCAACTCTACGAGAAGAATGGTTTTCGCGACATAGGCGAACTCTATCATGGCGGCTCTTCCGGACCCCAGCACATCATGATTCTTGCCTTGGAATCGTAGGGGCGATGCATGGCATCGCCCCTACAGAAAATTGGGCGCATGCAATGCGCCGCCACATTTTCCAAACCTCACTACGGATCGATTCGATAACCGACGCCGTGGACGGTTTTGATGGGCGGATCGACGCCTTCGACTGTCAGTTTCTTCCTCAAGTTTTTGATGTGGGTGTAAATAGTCTCGCTGGTCGAATCTGAGTCGGAGCCCCATACGTTTTTCAGCAGTTCATCAGGGCTTACGACTTTGCCAGGACGTCGCATCATGTATTCGAGCATGGCGAATTCACGGGGTTTCAGCGCAACTTCAGTACTGTTCAGCAGAACCTTGCGGCTCACGGTATCAAGTTCTAGCGCTCCTGCACTGAGTTTTACACCTGAGAAATTTTGCGGACGCCGTTGCAATGCTCTCAATCGTGCCGACAGTTCTCGCGCATCAAAAGGCTTCGTCAAATAATCGTCCGCACCTGCGTCCAGCCCGCGCTCTTTATCCTCAATGCTGTCTTGTCCAGTAAGGATCAAAACCGGCGTGATGCCGCCCCGTGCGCGAAATTTCTTGAGTACGTCAATGCCTGTCATATCCGGCAGTCCGAGGTCGAGAATGACAACTTCATACTTGAAATCTTCTAGCTTCTCGCAGGCAATCGTGCCGGTATTGGCGTGTTCGACGATGTGCTTTTCGGAGTCCAACCATTCGAGAACCCGGGTTGCCAGGGTTTCGTCATCCTCGACTAAGAGTATTTTTGCCATCAACATCTGCTCGCGCGTTCGTCTGCATATGATAGCAGCGCCGGCGAAGCGGGGCCGGAGCACCGGCTTCCAGCCAGCAATTTTCCACCCATATTCGAACAAGCCACCAGGTTGGCGGCGCTCCCAGTGATCCCTATATTGGTGTAATCTTGTCCATAGATCGTTCAGGTTTTTTCTTTTGCGCGGCAGAATTTTTGTTGTTTTATCCATGTCCGTCTTGCTGGGCAGTTGCGCGGCAGGCAGCTCGGATTATGATTCGCGCTTTCTTGAGAAATACCTGCTCGATGGCCAACGAGCTTTACAAGAAAACGATTCCGAGCGCGCGGAGCGTATGTTTCGTCTGGCTGTTGCGCACGGAGAGAAACTGGGCGGTGGTGATTGGAGATTGGCTTTGGCTGAGGGGCGGCTCGGCAAAATTCTCCTAAACAACCAGAAAGAACCTGAGGCAAGAAAGACTCTCGCGTTGAGTATTGAACACTTTCGTGCTGCGAAAACAAGCTCGCAAGAAAGCGCGAATTTGATCGCGAAGGAGCGTGGAGAGGCTGATTCTTTGCTAGGTTTGCTTCTTGTGGAAAACAACGATGTGAATGCGGCTCGACCATATCTTGAAGAAGCGGCTGCTACTTTGGCTCCATTTTGGTCGCAAGCAAAAGAAGAGCAAGATCGCGATACGCTCGCTGGAATTGGCTATGCACGTGCATTGTATGGCTTGGCGCGAATTCGTCAGCACGATGGAGATGAAAGTGGTGCTGAGAAAAACTATGAGGCAGCATTGAGTGTGATTGATGAAGAGCGTGTGCCGGTGCCTCTTCGTGATGACGTTGCCGATGCTTTTTCTAAGCTTCTAAGAAGCAAGGGCAAAGCAGGTGAAGCGGAAAAAGTAGAGGAGAAACAGGAAGAGTATGAGCGATTCAATCCCGGAGGGCCCAAGGCAGTGGCGCGCGACGCCTGGCGGGATGCTTACACCAAGGGACGGGACGCTTCGCGTAGCAACGACTATACAAAGTCTGACGAATATTTTGCAGCTGCGTTCAAACACGTTTCTGTTTATGAAAAATCAGGCGAGGACGCGCTTCAAACTTTATTCGAATGGTCACGCACAAAGCAGAAGATGAATGATTCCGCCGCTGCCGATGCACTGTTGAAACAGGCTGAGGCAATGGCTCTCAAGCTGGGTGGGCCGCGCAGCACTCAGTTCGATAACTACCTTCAGGCTAAGGCTCGTGTGTTGAAACTCCAGCACAAATACGATGTGCTGGAGATTTTGCTAAATCAGAAATTGGCGCTGAGAGAGGAACTTCGAGGAAAGGACAATTTCCATGTGGGAGAAACTCTCATGGACAGAGCTTCGTGTCGCGTTCATTTGAACCGTTTGCCGGATGCGGAAGCCGATGTGAAACGGGCAATCGCGATTTTCAAACAGACGCCTCAACGCAATTTCAAGGAACTGAAAGAAGCTTATGATGAGCTGATTTCATTGCTGGAAAAAACGGGCGATGCGGAAGATGTTCGCAAATACAAGTTCGAGCGAGCCGTGCTGCGACGCGACATCATCAAATGGGATGCAGAAAAGCATTCCAACTAATTTGGATGTTCAGGATTTGTTCAAAGTCCGTGCGATACATTACTGCCATCGCCGCAAGTGACTGCCTGGAACATGCGGCGAGCTATCTTCACAGCGAAGGGGAAGTGGATTGGCGGGCTCAAGCGTGTAGTCATACCAGCCTGCATGACTATGTAGTTTGAGCTGGCCCGTCCCATCTATTTCCTTTTGAACTGAAAGTCTTTCATCGCCCAAGTTATTGCGAGACAAAAACGGTCTACGGGCCGTTTTTCGCTTTATCGGAAAGCGGCTTGAAATCGCGCATTCGGGACGGAAATTCCTACGCAGCGACAGCTTGCTATACCCAAGGCGTATACTAAGGAGGTGCCAATTTCTTGAGACCTCCGGCATCGCAGAAATTCAAAAACCAGCGGACCAGGTTGAACAAAAGCCAGACTCGGCAGCAAAAAAACGGACTCATTATGTCTTACAATCCCGGCGACGGAAAACGTCATCTGGACCATGTTCTAGGTCAATTAGAACAGATGGAAAAAGGGCGTTAGCCAAAGAGTCCACGAGTACGGATCTGATTGATCACATAGCCAACTGGAATTCCGGCAAGACCCGAGGGGATGCCAAAAAACAAGAAGCTTTGCAACGCCCCAAGGGCAATATCCGCAGGTTCAGAACTGCCCCACATATCCCAAATGAGAATGCCTACCGCCGCCAAGCCGACAATTAAGCAAGGTAAGGTAAATGACAAAATCAGCCACCTGTGTCCGCTATTAGTTGTCGCTTGATTGCTCATAGGGAAAGTATAAGCGGTGCTGAGACTTGCCGACCTCGTGAAATTAGTTTTGCCATGGAAAATAATCCGTTTACGCTCTAAGTGGAGCCACAAAAGGAAGAGTCAAAGTTATTCACGTATTTTGAAAAGAAGATGCCAACACGCTGATGGTCAAAATCCATCCTTCTCGCATGCCGCTCTAAACTCACATAACCCCTTTTTTCAGAGGCTGATAGTAAGCGTTATGTTCTACTGCGAGACCGTCTCATGGTCAACACTGTTGGCCCAACGCAGCTGCAAAACAAGAGAAAAGGCAAGGAATCAATCTCCATCTGTGCAATGCAAAGCCACTTCGTTTTCGACCGAAGTTCATCTGGCATACGTATCCCTCTAGCGATCAGGTCAAGGTCTGCACGGAAAATTTCATACACTACGCGAGGCCAACGGCCTCTCATAAAAATTGCTCCTGGAAAAACCACCAGCGTTGCTCCAATGAACAATCCAACGATTGCTGAAAGGAACATTTTGAGCTGGAATGATTTGTCAAACATATCTCGAAGGCTTCATAAACTTGATTATGTATCTTCCCGTTCGCTCTGCGGCTGTGGTTCTGTTTTCCTTTGGGCACCAAGACGAAGAATCGCTATACAAGCTGACTTGATTGCTTTACTGCATGTACTCTCTCTCTCTCTCAGATGAGGTTGTTGTTCGTAGACTATGCGTGGCTTAAGCTTTGCTTCCTCGCCAAATACCATGTATTCACATTCGGAGCCAAGACCAATAATTTGCTGAAGATCGGCGTCATCGTTCAGACGAAGTTCGTAAAGAATTGGCTCCATTTGAAGGGTTGCTTCCACTATCCCGATTTTGTCATCCAACGTGGCCTGCGCCAGTCCAAGTAATTTCTGCCAGATAAGCGATGTGTATTCGTCATGTGTCATGTGTCCGCTATAGTCTGGCATCGATCAAATCTTCCAGCAGTGCTGCCTATGTTTCCGAAACGACCAAAACTACATTTCCATTCGAAATGTTTAGCTTTTTTTCTGACCACAGCCGCATGATTACTGAATTCGCAGTATGTGAATCAATCGTTCGATTGCATTTCATGATCTCACGGGTGAGCTTTCCATAAAGCATCTGCCCGCCGTTTTCCTTGAGGATAGCTATTAGTGTTTCTTCAGGGCTCATGCTCATTGATGATCTCATACACCTGATCATGGTGCATTCATCGCGCAAAACTTCCCCAGTTAGCGTCTTTTATGATGTTCACAATGACTTTTCGGCCGAACGTCCATAAAATTCCGTAGAACACTGTGCCTTCCTTCACTATTTGTGGGGTAGGCGCGAGCAATTTTTTGTACGAGAAGAGGAAAGTCCGAAAACCTCGCGAAGATTAGCGCTGTCTTAACGAGTGCGCTAGCTTTACTAACTGGTTTTAATGTTGAAAATGCCCGAAACAGTGTCGGGCGCGCGCGCGCGCGATTGTGTATCTGGTTGTAAAGAGGATGGTGTATACAAAACTTTCTTAGGTGATCGTTCAAATCTTTGCTTACTTGAAAGCACCTCTTATTTCACTCTCTACTCAGACGTAAAGCTTCCTCCAAAAAACAGCCATGCGACATTCGCGTCTTATTCCTCTGGGCTTCTGTCCAGGGAGATTGAGTCGTGGTGCCGATTTTGGTTGGCGGGGTTCGTGCATCTGATAAGAGATGAGTTGAGGAAACGGAACGTAGGCGCAAGCAAACGTTTCGATGATGCGAGCTTTCGGCGCAAGTCGGATGCTCAAACGGCGGACCATAAGGGCGGGGCAAGAAGCGCTCGTCTGAAGGGTCTAAATGGTTCAACCCTGATAGATTCAGGAGATCAACATGAAAGCATATCGTGTACGCGGCGAAGGTGAAGTGGTTGCTGGCCTCGACTGGAAGGGAATGGACGGCACTGCCTACATCCCGGTCGGCGGCAGCAATCGTCCCTACGTCAAGGTTTCGCCGAAGCTGGCCACCGCCAGCGAACGCGAAGGCAGCGTGTTCGAGGTGGACTTCAAGGTCGACGGCGAAGGCGGGATGGAACTCGTTCCGACCGTGGACGTCGCCGACTCGGATGGTGTTCGTCAGCAGTGCGCACTCGTCGTCATCCCCACGGGTGGCTACGACTTCCACTACGGCGCGCACCAGCTCGCCGTCAACCCGCGTTGCCGCAACGCCTGCCGTGTTGTCGTGCTTCAGCCCGGCGATGTGATTCGCGCCTTCCCGAAGGTGCGCACTCACGCCGAGGCGCTGAAGATGCAGCCGCTCGCGCTGAGCTACGACGGCGAGAAGGTCACTTTCCAGATCGCCTGAAGACACGGGTCTAACCCGTGAGTTGCATAAGCAGAGCGCAGGCGGACCTCGTGTTCATCTGCGTTCTGCATCCGTTCTGCTTCGGCAGACTTCAAGAAGAACGTACGCGCATTTCGTGCGTGCGTAACCCACTTGCCGGGCGGCTTGTTTCTTCCGCCTTGCTGGTAGCGAGACATGCTCAGCAAAAGCTGTTTCGCCAAAAACACTTCACAGGAGCCAAGACATGAAGAGTCTTCGCCTTGCAACGATCATCGCCCTCCTGGGCGTCCTTCTCTCCGGCTGCGCTGGCATGCAGCTGGGTCCCAATACCACCACCGGCATCGGGGTTGGCGCCATCGGCGGTGCCATCCTCAACCGAGACAATCCTGCCGCCGGCGCCATCATCGGTGGCGCAATCGGCGGCGCGGTGGGCTCGGCGGTCGACAACGACCAGGGCTATCACAGCGGTCCCGTCTATGGTCAGCCCAGCCACCGTCGTTACGACCACTGCGATTGGCGCTGCCAGGACTACCGTCGTGAGCAGGCTCGTCGCGACGCCATTCGCCGTGCCGAAGTCCAGCGTCAGCTCGAGTGGCAGGAATACTGCCACTACAACTGGCGCCGCGACTACCGCTGCCGTCGCTAAGCAGCGGCGCTGCCTCTAACTTCTGAGGTGGCAAACTCGTGGGAGTGGTGGGGAAACTCACCACTCCTGCCGATCGACGAACGAACGTGCGTACAAGACTGCAAATTAACCAAGGAGTTGAACGAATGAGTCATTCGTCCGACCGTGAAGAAACTCCGGCAACCAAGCCGGTTCCGACGCTCCGCTCGGTGCTCGAAGGGATGGAACGTCCCGACGGCATGGTGCAGGCTTCGGAAATTTCGCTGTGCATCGGCGGGCATTTCGAGCTGGATGCGACCCCTCCGGGGATTCGCAGCATGCGCGAAATCGTCAGTGCCGAGTCCGGCTGCGACCTCCTCGCCATCGCCGGCAAGGGACTGCTTCCCGTCCCCACTGCTGACGTGCTGGTGAAGAGCATCATGTCCAACGTCGACCGACCCGACACTGTCGGTGAGGGCGACGACCTGGACAAGTGCTGCGGCTGCGGAGGCTGCGACAAGAACGAGTCGTAGTCTTCTGCAGTCACTGACTGCATGAATCGTGGGCGGATGTTCGGTGGGAGGCAAATGCTTCTCGCCGGCATTCGCCCACACCTGGAAGTCGGGAATGGGTCCCGACCATCTTAGAGACGGTGAATGTCATGACTTTGCAAACTGAATCCAGACGCCCGCAGCTGCGGCTCATCGTCACCGAAGAGCCCAAGCTGTGCGCCCCCCGCAAAGCGGTGCACGAAGGTACGGTCGATGGCGAAGTTGTCGATCCGTTCTGGCAGAGCGTCTTCGCACTGGTCAAGTATCTGAAGAGCGAGTACGGCCGCATCACCTCCGAGCGCCCCTGCGAAGGTCCGTGCGTGAAGGTGAACATGAAGCGCGACAGCACGTTCGACCAGATCGAGCAGGCGCTCAAGATGCTGCGTGACGAAGGCTGGGATCACTTCCCCGCCATGACACACAGCTCCGACCAGATCTACCTGCAGAACTTCCAGAGCTAAGGTGCTGGCAGTTCACGATTACCGGCTCGGACAATCCCGCCCGAGCTTCGCAGAGCGACAAGGACTAATGCCATGTCAGTTTCGAAAGCAGTGCGGGGCGGGTTGACGCTGCATGTCAACGATGCGCCGAAAATTTCCACTCGCCGCAGCGGTGTGCAGCTCGCCACCGAATGCGGTGCGGTCGTCGACCCCTTCGCGCTTGCCGTCAACACTCTTGTCGGCAAGCTCAAGCAGGACCACGACCGCATTCTCGCGGAAGACCCCGGCGAAGGTCCCGATGTGCTGTTGACGATTCCCGCCAACTGCACTCGCGACGAAATCACCGCTGCGAAGAAGACTTTGAAGCAGGACGGCTGGGAAGTTTGGCCCGGCGCCCTCCGCAACGACCACCAGATCTACCTCGGCTACTACGGGGCGTGATCGCTCACCATCGCACGGGCAACTTGCGAACTCTTTGTGAGAGCGCAGGTTGCCCCCGGCGAGAGCCGGTCTCAGAATCTTGCGGCGAAGGTCCGCAAGATTCTCAGGCTGGTACTCTGCGAACTTTCTGCAAAGATGAGAACCAGTCGTGGTCTGGGTTTCGCAAAGTCGAATCAAAAATTCGGTGATGTGTTTCTCAGCCCTGCATAAAAACGACGCGCCTGACCCTTTGACGCGTCGTCCTTCCCACTGCGCTTGAATGCCGGTTCGCGTTCAATCGCCTCAGAAATAAGGTTTACAACAATGAGCAGGTCCTATCGTTTCTCGCCCGAGTTCGGTGCCCACAACACTGGAGGCAAGCGGCAGAACGACCGGCGTCACACGCGCCGCGATCGTCGTCTGATTCAGCAGCTCGCTGAGATCGCCGACGCATTCGTTCCGCCGCTGAGCACCGAGCCTCTTCCGCGCCTCGCGGGTGGCTTCGGTTCGGAGCGTCACTTCAGCAGCCCTGCCAAGTTGGCGCGCCGCTAACCACGCGGACGCCGTCCTCTAACCTGATCTACCAGACCTGGGCGCAAGTTCTCTTGCGCTCAGGTACGGCTGCCCCAGTGCTTTCTATCGAAGAGCAGGCAATCCCGTCTGCTCATCAACTGTAGGAGGACAGCATGTCTGCCTCACCCTCGAAAACGACAACTGCGGAACGCGCCGGTCCTCCGGTGCACGCGGCTGCCAGTGACCAGAAACTGCATCCGCTGGTCCGGCTCACTTCCATGTACGGCTCGTTCGTTCTGGAAGCCGTCGGTCAGTGGGTGACGACGGATCAGGCGCGTCTGGAGGAAGGAACTCCCGACAGCCTCGAGTATCTGACCGAGTCCATGCGCTTTCTCATGGATGCGGTCGAACGCCAGCAGCGCATGGGCGAACTCTGCCGCCTCATCGGCGGTGGTCAGAAAAACTCGCTCATGCAGCTGGAAGCCACCTACCCCGTGCTCAAAGAGTGCGGCATCGACACTTCCGCAATGGAGGCGCAAGCTGAGACAATCCGCACCACGAGCCGCGTGCTGGAGGCATTTGCCGCCGCTCATTCCGGCAACGCCGATCAAGTTGTTCTCATTCTGAACAGCCTGGAGGTGCGCATCCATGCGGTCCTGCATGTCGGACAGCCCGGCAGCAAGCCGCTTTCGAACTAACTCGCTGCCGGATTATTAGTTCGGCGTTCTTTAGGCAACGGGAGCAAGCAGCTGGATGCTGCTTGTCTCCATAGTTAGGAGCAGTACCATGCGTGTTCTGATCATCGAAGACGAGCCCCTGAACCAGATGGTTTTCGAGGACGCGCTCGTCGACGCCGGCCACGAGGTCACGGTCATTGGCGGAGCGTTCCTGCAGGGCGACCAGCTGGTCGGCTTCGGCAACGACGGTGACCTCCCCCTCGACCTCACGGCGTTCGACTACGCGGTGGTCGACGGCAACCTCATCGGCGACATGAAGGGCTGGGAAATCGTTCCCCTGCTCACCGCTGCCGGTGTCACCTGCATTGGCGTCAGCGGCGACTGCAACGACAAGATCCTTGCAGCCGGCGCCAAGGACGCCTATGCCAAGCCCTTCTCCATCCGGCAACTGCCGCAGGCCATCGAGAAGCTCTCGAAGGCGGGCTAGTACTTCGCCGCTCGGCTTTCCTCTCAGTGCGCGTTTTCTGCGTTTCATCACCTTGCCGGGCTGGGTTTGCTCTCCACCCAGCCGGCAGCTTTTCACAAGGAGAGACGTTGGAGATTCAGGATGACAAAGGTTTCTCTTGCTTCGACTGCCGACGTGTACAGCTTCCTTCTGCCTGTGCTCGGCTTTGCCAATCGCGCTGACGCCGAACGGCAGATCGTGCAAGCGACCGCCGGCGAGCACTTCGCCTTCGGCGATGGCTTCGAACCGCTGCACTTGTCGGCGCGCTCGTATCTGCCGGCAGTGAACATTCGACATGACGACTTCGAGACCAATCGCGTGTTCTCGGGACCGATCATGTCCAAGCCGCGCTGGGTCAAACTGCGCGACAAGAGTGCGGACCGGGTGCCCGGCTCTTACAATCTGGCGCTGATGGTCGAGGGCGTTCGCTCCTTCTTCCGTCACGTCGAACATCGCGCCAAGCTGCCGCCGTACATGTATCGCCTGGCCGAAGGGCTGCGCGACTGCTATGCGGTCTGGAGCGCCTTCGATGGTCGCGACCTGATCCCGGTGATGACCACCAGCGAAAGCGTCGGCGGTCAGCCCGGTCAGCGCGTCTTCGCTGCTCGTTCCGGCCGCGGCGTTCTCTATGGACGTGTCGCCAACTACAGCACCAGCGGAGAGCTTGTCGGCTATACGCTGCGGGTCGCCATGGTCGAGTTCAGCATTCTCGACCGTGATCTTTCTCGCGATGACATGATGCGTGTCAACGTGAGCGCGCAAATTGCGCATTCCTACAAGGCGGGCGAGAAGCCGGAGGTCAGCAAAGACCATCTGGACGACGCCTGGAAGAAGCTCGTCGACAGAGCCGAAGCAGGCTTCAACCGCTGGTGCCGCGAGGTGCCTGAGAAGGTGGACGCCTGGCGGCAAATGTTCATCGAGCAGAAGGCGAAGCTGTCCGCGGACCGCGAGCAGCATGCCGAGAGCTTCCGCGCGCGCATCGAAGGCATGAGCTGGCAGTCGGCTCTTGCCGAAGTGAAGGAGGCATGGCAGTTGCAGATCGTCATCGATGTGCACTGCGACTCGAAGTTCGACGAATCTCCGCATCGCTGCTCGTCGAATTCTACCCGCGTCGGCAGAATGTTGTCCTCTGTCGAAGATGCGCAACGGCGTGGCGAGCTGAACCTGATGGTTTCGGACTTCGTCGCACCTTGCGACAAGCTCTGGAGCTACACCGGCGACTGACCCTCTGCGGCGACCGACTGCACAGAAAAGTGCAGTCGGCGCTGTAACTGGAAGCGGGATGGAATGTGGCTTCGCGCTGCATTCCATCCTCCATTTTTTTTGCCTACGGTATTACTAATACAAGTAGTAGGCGTCGTGGCTGGCGCATCGCATGCGCCTCTTTTGCCTGAGAACGCCGGCGGGACCGTCTGCATCAGCGGGCGCCAGAAATGCAGTCCGCTGATGTTTTCGGATTCTCTTTCGGTAGCAAAGGCGCATGCAATGCGCCAGCTACGGCGGTCGACGCCTGGCGTCGATCTAAAGTCATCTCTTAGCGCGGGAACCCGTCCATCTCGTTCAACTCTTTCGCCACAATCTTGCGAGCTTTCTTCTTCGCTAGTTCTGCCGCTTCATGATCTTGCGCGTGCTCGAGCTGCTCCGCTTTCGCATTCAGCTTTTCTGCTTTCTTCAACTCGTCGCCGCGTGCGGTTACTACCGGTTCGGCTGTCGGTTTCGGAATTGAGAGTTTTTCTTTCAAACTGTCGATCATACGCGCAAACCTTGCCATACAGCCGTCTCCTGTTAACTTCGTGTGTTTGTCACAGCAGTGTTGGTCGCGCTTGGTCTCCAGCGTGGCGATCATTTGCTCTATATAAATTACGTCCATACTGCTCCAACCTCGCTTTCGGCGTCCCTGTGTGCCGTTTCATGTGATTCGGTCACTGGTAGGACGCGGGAGGTTGTCTCAAGTTCCTAGCGCGGGGAAAGTTTTTGCGAAACCCAACTCTGCGCGCTTTGTACGTTCTCCTGCATTTTGAGCGCCCTTCACGCGCCCGATTTCAGTAGGGGCGACGCATGGCTGAGCTCTCCCTTTTACGGCTGTGCGTCTGTGCGTCAGCTTATGCGTTCAGCGAATGCCAGACTTGCGGAGCTGAGGTTACTTGTTGCTCACGGCCCTGGCTGTTTTTGAAACGCAGGTAGTCGCGGTAGTTATCGACGACTGATTGAACAACATCTTGCGATGCGCCGCAGTTTGTCAGGTTTTGGATGGTATTTTCAAAGTGTTTGGAAACCTCGTCCACTTGTGCATCGGCGCTGATTCCTTCCGGCATTTGCGGTGCAGCGGCGCGAGCTAGTTCCAGACCTTGATTGTTGTTGCCCGGCAACCATGACGTAATCGGTGCTTCGTCAGCTGATTTTGCATCTCTTGCATGGGCTGCAAATACTGCGACGTCTCTCAATTTGTTGACCACGCGGGTTGGTTCGCTGCTCGGTCCTGGTTCGGAAGCGCGTGTGGTTGCCGGCATCATGTTCAACTCGATGGGATGAGCTGGTGCACTCGGCTTTGCCAGAGCAACTTGTTCTACGCTGGTGGGCATCGGTTGAGCGATCAGTTCTGCGTTGTGTGCTCTCGGCGGCAAGGGCATGGGAGCCATTGATGCTACGTCTTGAACAGTTCTTGCGTGCTGTTTGTGCACTGGTGCTTGTTGTACATAACCATCAGCTTGAGCTACGGCCGTGTGTGCTTCGTATGCTGGCGGCAACTGCATTGCATTGACGTGTGCAACTGGCTTGGCGAGCGATGCAGTGTGAACAACTGCTGGCTGGCTCAACGGTGCTGCGCTGTGGCTTTCGCTGTAGGAAGCTTTGGCGTAAACCGGTGCCGGGCTGTGCTTCACTTGTTGTACTTGCGGAGCAGGAGCGGATTTAGCAACCATCGGGATGGAGCTGATTGCAGCTACTCTTGCAGGATCTGTGGCGAGCTTCGCGTGTTCGGCTTTAGGGAATTGGTCGAGCGATGCGACGTTGGTGATTTCCGGAACGCCACCTGATGTTTCCTTCACTTCAACCGGTGCAGCCAAGGCAGCATATGAACCGCCGTTGGATGCTACGTAACCGGTGGAACCGACACCACCTCTGGTGCCCGATTCACCAACTTGTGCAACAGGCATTGCGCTGAAGGATTCGACCGAACCGGCTCCGCCTTTGGCGTGGTAGGCGCTGCCGCCGTTACCGACTGAGGCTACCGGGTAGGATTGTACTTCACCACTGGTTGCTGCTCTGTTGTAGCTCTCAGCAGCTGCTGCTTGTGCGTACAAGTTGCCTGCAACGTTGCCGTCGAAGTTCGGATTGGAACCGCTGCTCGGCGCGCTGTAAGCGCTGGTGAAGCCGTTGGCGCCGGAGGTGGGTGCGAGCTGGCTAGCCGTAAATTGAGCTGCTGCTCCGATCGGTCCGCCGAACATTGCTGTTCCAACTACGCCAACTGCGGCTGCTGTGGCATTGAATGAAGGCGGTGCAGCGCCGAGGCTGGCGAGGTTATCTGCATTCACTTTGGTGCCGTTGTTGAACACCGCTTGTTCTTGTGCGTTGTACATCATGGTGCCCGGCAGATCTTTGCCGAATGATTGCATTTGTCCTGCATCGTTGGCGGTCAAACCAGGAACTGCTATGCGCTGACCTGCAGCATTTACTGCATAGAGTTGATTCGATGCCATGCGCTCTACTGTGCCGGGTGTGCCAGGAGGCAATTCAGCTATGACTTGGCGTTGGTCATTGAGGGCTGTGTCTGCTTCGTTGAGCACGCCGACTGCGGGATTGATTTGGCGTCCGTCATCCGGCAAGCTGCCTGCAGCTGCGTGAGGTGAACGTACATGAGTTGCGTTGACGACTGCTCCACCGGCCGGTGCTACGGGTGGTACGAAACCGGGACCGCCTTGGGGCGGGACCGGGGCTCCGCCACCGCTAGCCGGTGCTTCGCCGCCTTCGCCTTCGCCACCTTCGCCGCCTTGTTCGCAGCCGCCACCGCCGCCGCCGCCCCCGCCGCCGCCACCACCGCCGCCGCCTTTTGCAGCTTCAGCAGCGATTTTCTCGCCGAGTTCCATCGCTTTCATACCGGCTGCCTTTACCAATCCGGCGAAGTCGAAAGCATGTTTGACACTGGCTGTAGCAAGGAAGTTCAAAGCGGTCATGAAGAAGAGACCAGTGTCATCTGTTCCTTTAAATGCCGCGATGAGCATGATGGTTGTGTGCCAGAAAAGGCTCCAGCAGCACAGAGAGATAACGCCTTCTACCCAGTTGGGAAATGCATCGCGCAAACTCTTTACAGGATAAACCCAGAGACCTGCCATGATCGGTCCGACAAAGAAGAGGTAGTACATGAATGCCATTTGGAATGCGCAGCAGATAGCCCATGCTGTGCACAGGCCGGCGTTGGTTGAATACAAGACCATACGTGCAGCGATTGCGCCTGCAGGAATAGCAGCATCATCGCGAGTTGCAGGGACCATAAGAAGACCAACGCAGGGATCAACCAATTTGCCCCAGAGATGTCCTTCTGCTGCTGAGAAGATGCCCTTGCCGACCGGAACGAGAACTGCGGGAGGAACCTTCATCGATCCTTCGTTTTCGTTTCCGCCTCTGGTGCTGAATGCTCTGATCTCAGCGCAGATAGCATCTTGATACATGTTAGTGCCGAACAGACGTTGATATTCACTGCTGACGGTGTATTGAACGCTATTAGCGAAGTCGATGCCGTAATTGACTACTAAGTAAGAACCAGGAATAAGAAACAGCGCGATCATGGAGCGCTGGATTCCTTCAAAGGGATTGGTCGGTGCGACTGCAGGCGAACCAGCGGAAATGATCGCTTTTACTTGCGTCATTACAGCGCCTGGTAAGAGAAGCAAAAGTGCCATCGGAACAAAGATGTTATCGCGGATGGAATTCCACTTGTTGCCACCTTGGGTGGTGAAATTAACTAGAAAACGGGATGCATAGTCGATAGCTTGAATTGCTTCGTTTCTTGCCACATCACCTGCTGCGTTACCTGCTGCTGTGGCTTGTCCTTGTCCAGCAGCTCTACCGGCTTGGGCTTGATTCTTCGGTGAAAGCATTTCATTGGCGGCGATTTCCATAGAATATCGGTCCGCTTGCGCTACATCTGCGGCTGTCGGGTCGGTCATCTTCTTCGTGAGCGCTTCGAGTGCTGCTTTGGACTCTTCGGTGCGACGATTTTGACGATCTTTCTTTTCTAAATCTGCGAGGGCTGTCGCGGGGTTGAACGGTGTAGGCAATGCTTGAACCGTTTGGCAGAGCACTAGAATTGCGATGAAAGAGAGGAGAATCGCTGCAACTATGTTTTCAGATTTACGCATCGTGCAAGCCTTCGGGGTGGAGAAGAATCGAATCGTTGTTCCGGGGGGAGAACAGCAACCTTCCAGGTGATTTACATATTAAGGAGGCTAGTTAACAGGTGCGTACGTCCCTGTCACAATTTGGTTATGTTGCTGAAAGTGCCAGTAGCCCGGAGACTTAGCCGTTTTGGTCGCCGGCCGATTTTTTCAGCTCTTGGGCTTTTTGCAAGATTTTGTCGACCATCTCGCCGGGCTTGCACTCAAATGGGCAGAAGGGGACGTAAGACATCATCACAAGGAAGCAGACGAACATGTACGCTTCCCATTCGGGGTTGATGTCGACAAAGGTCATGAGATTTATTCTAGTGACCATGCACAAGACGATCACACACCACCAAAATTTCCAAAGAGCAATGTTAATTACGGCGTCCACCCAGTTTGCAAAGACTGGCTTAAATAGCCGCCCTACTCCCGTAGGGTACACGTAAAAAGCTGCTGCGATCGGACCCATGCACATCAAGTAACACATGATGGTTATTTGGAAAGCTATGAGCATGAGTAGACCATACGCTAAAGTCATCGATACAGTGTTCATGACGGCTGCGAAGACCGCTTTTCCGGCAGCCATGTTGCTGATCCCGGCGGCTTCACCACTGAGAGGAGTCATCGACTCACCCATTGCCGTCTTTGCCCATGCGACTAGCGCCATTACTTTTGTTGCACCTGATACTTCATGCGTCATGGCGCTTCCGATGTCGGAGGCGTAACTTACGATGAGCTGTGTTGCCGGGATGAGAAAAACAGCGATCATCGATCTCATGATTGCAGAGAAAGGAGAAGTTGAATCTTCATCTCCGCCCTTATTAACGCCTGCTTGAATCATCACTTTCAGATTCAAGATCAAAGCGCCAGGCAGAAGAAGAAGTATTGCCATTGGCATGAAGACTTGTTTGTACATTTTCTGCACCATCCAAATCGCTTGTGATAGCGGACGAAATGGGGTGAGAGTGCTGCCCGGCGTACCGGCTGCTTCGTTAGCTACGTTGACCGTCGACATAGGCAGGAACATAACCATGAGTGCTTGTTCTAAGCCTTCCACTGTTCCTGCAGCACCGGCTTCGCCTGCGCCTTGGCACTGACTCTGAGCCGCTGCGCTAGCTGCTGATGCTTGAGACTGGGGCGACATAATGTCTTGGAAAAAGTTTTCTTTGTTCACTTTGTCAGCTAGAGCCCACTGACCAGTTTTTACTGGTGTTTCTGGCTCTTGGGGTTTTAGATCTTGGTCGTATTCACCTTGCTGTCCCTTGTTGCTGCATCCGCCGCCGCCGCTGCAGTTTTTGTTGTCTTGAGTTTGACCAGGAGTTTGAACTACAAATGGTCGTTGCATTGTGCGATCGGCCGAAGGCAGGGAGACATACAAGCTATTTGCATTGCCGCCATCGGGCTGTCTGGTTTGGTTTGCGTCCACCGTAGCGCTACGCGGGTTCATTGCGTTCCATGCTTGTTGCATGAACAGTCCACTAGTGCTCGCCAAGAAGCCGGCTCCAGAGCCACCGCCGCCGCCACCGCCGGGCTGCTTTTTCTGGCTGGAGCTTTCTTCTTCAGGAGGCAAGAGAATTGGGCGACGAACGATAGGCAGGTTTGGAATGACTACGCCGTTTCCAGTGCCGCCGGGAGTGACAGTCTGTCCGGTAGCTGCCCATCTCTGAAGGCGTTTTGTGTACTCATCGAAACTGACATTTCTGCCGTTTATATACTCATCAGTGAGTCTGCCGTTAGGAACGTCTACTTTGCTTGGGTTGATATTGGGAAGGTTCGGATTTTTTGAACCATTCGAACCGTTACCTGAACTGGACACTGGAGGAAGTTGAATTGGTGTTCCAGAGCCTGAACCGGAACCTGGAGGAACCAGTGTTCCATTCCCGGAGCTGTTGTTAGAACCAGAATTGCTTTGATTGTTGCCAAAGAGAGAACCAAGACCGAATCCAGAACCGGTGTTGCTGCCGGAGCCGGAAGTGGACCCTGTTGTTGCGTTGCTGTTGTTGGTATTCGAACCGTTGTTGCCGAACATGCCCCAGCCAAAACCGGCAGAACCAGAACCAGAACCAGAGTTTGAGCTCGACGTGGAATTGGACTTGGAATTGTTATTGGAGCCTTTGTTGCCGCCGAACATATTGCCCCAACCAAATCCTGCTTTACCGCCGGATTTCGAGTCGCTCTTCGAATCTTGGTTTGTGCCAGGTGCGAAGACGGAGTTGGAGTTTGAACCGAGTCCGACGCCCAAGCCGGCTTTGTAGTTATATTTCGTGTCGGACTTGATTGTTTCAAAACTCACGGCTGCAGAACCGGAAGATTTTTTGCATTTTTTGTGCTTTTTGCTGCCCAGGGCGTTGAGCAAGTATTTGGCATTTGCGCCAGACGAGCCGTTATCGCTTTGAGCTTGCTTGCTGTCGCTGCCGTCTTTGGCTTGCACGCTGTGGGTGCAAACTGTTGTCGACATGGCTGAGAGGGCGACTGCGAGGGCGATTGTGCGGAGGTTGGGGCGGTTCTGCAACAAAATCGTGTACTCCAGGGGGGTAGCAACTGCTTGAAGAATATGTTGCGAAGATAACGGCGTGGTGAATGCCGTGCCACAATTTCGTTATGTTCGCCGCAAACCGGCGCAGGATTGGCGCGAGCCCGTGGCAAATATAGATAACAGGGGTCTAGAGAGCGTTTCCTCCATGGCAAAAGTATTACTGGCTGACGATGATTACAGCTTGCTCGTAATGCTTTCCGCCTGGCTGAAGCACGAGGACCACCATGTCGTGGAAACAGCTCGCGATGGTGAGCAAGCTCTGGAACTTTTGCTCAGTTATCCTTTCGACTGCGTGGTTATGGACTGGGAGATGCCGAAGATGGACGGTATTGAGGTCTGCCGCCGCGTGCGTGAAAAGAACAAGAAGATCCCAATTCTGCTCTTAACTGCTCGCGAGACTATCGAAGATCGCATCGCCGGATTGGACGCGGGCGCCGATGATTATCTGACGAAGCCGTTTGCGGCTGGTGAGCTTTCCGCGCGTATAAGAACTCTTCTAAGAAGAGCTAACCAGGTCGAGGTCGAGGCAATCAAATCGGACTCCATCGAGATCGAGAAAGCCGGTCATTCGGCTACATTAGCCGGTAAGGAGCTGAATCTGGCTCCGCGCGAGTACGATCTTCTAGAGTTTCTTATGAGACATCCGGGGGAAGTTTTTTCACCCGAGGCGCTGATGGCTCGCGTCTGGCCCGATGCTGAAGATGCGAGCGTCGCAGCCGTTCGGGTCGCGGTTGGGCGAGTTCGCAGCAAGCTTACCGATGCTTCTGGGAAGTGTCCCCTCACGACAGTGCGTGGCTCAGGTTATCGCTGGGACGGCAAAGAGTAAAGCGTTCCGTAGGGCGGAACTTGTGTCGGGTTTCAACACTCCCCGCCGCTGTACGGGCGGAACTTGTGTCGGGTTTCAACACTCCCCGCCGCTGTACGGGCGGAACTTGTGTCGGGTTTCAACACTCCCCGCCGCTGTACGGGCGGAACTTGTGTCGGGTTTCAACTCTGCTGTCCGTTGTAGGGGCGGCATTAATGCCGCCCGCCGACGCTGTGGCGAGGTTTTTATTGGTGTGGAAAAACCCTTGCGTAACGGTCGACGCATGGCGTCGGCCCTACGAAAGCATGAAGGCATGAAATTGAAACACCTGTATGGCCTAATTTATAAGGCACTCTGAGGTGTCTCTATATGCTCTTATATATAAACTCGGAAGAACTCATCTTCTGTTAGTTTTATCGGAAGCTAAGTCTTTTAAATGACAGAAGAAGCTAAAAGCTCGATGGATAAAGAGAAAAGTGGCGGCGGCACGAGCCGGATTTTTCGCTCGTCATTGTCGCGCCAGGGCTTCATCATCATTGCTGTACCGCTTCTGCTGTCGTTTTTCTTTATCGCCGGTTTAAAATTCCTGCTCGACGACGCACAACTGCAGGCAGACAGAGAGGCGCATTCCAGGCAGATTATGACGTCTGCAAATGCATTGGGAAATTCAGTCGTTTTTGCCGTCAGCGATTATTTGCTGGATGCGATGACACCGGAAGCTTTCACGCGAACTCGCTACGAAAGTGCGATGCAGAGGGCCCGCACTCGACTGAGTGAGTTGGAAGCGATGTTGCCGAATGATGGTCCGCAGAAAGAAATGGCTGATCGCATGCGCCGCGACTTCAATCTTGCTGCAAAAATAATTCAGTCGCCGCGCGCGACCGGCGATAACGCTTCTGCGGAAATGGCTGATCGCAGCCGGTCTTTGCGTGAGATGACCAATGCGCTGCTAGCTGATACGCGCCGGATAATCGAGGACGAGGAGGTGCAACTCAAGGCCCAGGGGCGCAATTTTCGCAGTTATGGTCGAATGATTGATGCCTTTCTCTTGATCGCCGTGATTTTGAATATGGTATTGGCGGCGGTGCTCATGTTCGGCTTTTTGCGAAACATTTCAAAGCGCTTGCTTGTGGTCATGGACAATTCCAATCGGCTGGTGGCGGAGCGAGAGCTCAATCCGCCGGTTGAAGGTGAAGATGAAATCGGGAAGTTGGATAGCGTGTTGCATGAAGCTGCTGTGCGACTAAAAGAGGCACGCCGTCGTGAGCGAGCCATTGTCGAGAATGCAAGGGAAGTAATCTGTTCGCTGAATGCTCAGGGGGTGGTGCTGGAAGTCAATCAGGCTTGTTTCACTGCCTGGGGATACAGGCAGGATGAGCTTGTGCGGGGTCCAATCGCAAGAATTATTCACGACCGTGACAGTGAAATGTTCTTGGAGAAACTCTCCCAGTGCATAGAACAAAATCAGGCAATGTCATTTGAATGTCGCTTGATTACGGGCTCCGGCGTGCTCAAGGATGTCCTCTGGTCTATGCAGTGGTCGGATGCCGAAGGCCGAGCGTTTTGTGTTGTCCTCGATATTACGGAACGCAAGCGTGCGGAAGAAGCCCTTAAGCAGAGCGAAGAACGAATGCGTTCCGTTTTCGAAATGATGCCGCTTGCTCTTTTGGTTATGACACCGGAAGGCAGGGTCGTTTCAGTAAATCCTGCCGCGCAACAACATTTTGGAGCAGCTGCCAATGAACTGTCTGAGCGGGTCGTTACGGATTTCTTCCGTCAAGACAGGCTGGGAGAGAAACAGACTGCTCTTGTAGAACTGATGAATCCACCATTGCATCCGGCCCGAAGAATCTATGGGCGCAAAGTTGATGGAGAGCTGTTTCCGGCTGAAGTAATGAGCACTGCATACGATACCAGTTCTCTAAAAGGGCGATTGCTAATCGTTAAAGATGTCAGCCGCGAGTATGAGGCCGATCGTCTCAAACAGAGCTTTATGGCAATGGTTGGGCACGAATTGAAAAGTCCACTCATGTCGATTCACGTATGCTTGCAAATGCTGGGTAAGGGTTTTTTTGGCAACCTGACCGAGGAAGGACAAGAGTCTGTAAAAACAGCCGAGCAAAGCGTTCACCGCCTCATTGGTCTTGTGAATGAAATTCTCGATGCCGAGAAACTCGAGTCTGGTTCGATTTCGATTGCTCCTCAAACGACAAATCTGGAGAAAATATTAGACATGGCTGCCAATGCTGTTTCCGCGCTGGCTGAAGCGAATAAAATTCGCATACATAGAGATCGAGTCGATGTCGAAATAACGGCTGATACCAATAGGCTGGTGCAAGTTGTAGTCAATCTTTTGTCGAACGCGATCAAGTTTTCTCCGCCCAATTCTAAGGTGCAGCTTTACGCAAAGGTAAGTGAAGACGCTGTAGAAGTCAGCGTTGAGGACAATGGACGAGGTGTGCCGAAGGAGCATCAGCAGTTGGTGTTTGAACGTTTTCACCAGGTGTCTCCCGGTGATGCAAAAGAAAAAGGCGGGACGGGATTGGGGTTGGCGATTTGCAAGGCCATTGTCGAGGCGCATGGCGGCAGCATCGGTGTTGATAGCGAACCGCCGGACGGCAGCCGCTTTTGGTTCACATTGCCCAAATAGAAGTGTGGTTGGGGAATTTACTCGTGATATATTTGCGTGACCTTGAGGATCTCTCGATGTTCAAAAACTTGGCTGCGGGGAACGCAGTTGTGCTCTGCTTTGTGTTTTCCTGCGTTGTCGGTTTTGTTCAACCGCTGCCGAGTTTTGCTGACGAACCGAAGCATTCAACCGCCGAGGGAGATAATCCCGCTTTGAATGAAGGCGCGCTGCAGAACACGAAAGCGGCTCAGGATGGATCTGCAAATGCGGCTGCAGCGAATTGGCAAAAGCTCTCTGATATGTTTGAAAAACTGACAAAAGAGTTCTATGGGAAAGCCAAGCTGAAAAAGGCAAAAGACAGCATTCATGCTGAATATAAGGTGCGCCCGTGGGAGATAAACACGGCAAGCAGTAAGTTCGAGGATGGACCGAATTGGGGTGGGATTCTCTATGATGTGAAACTTCAAAGCGGACCCTATGCGGGTGTTCATGTGGTGCCGAAAAAGTTCAACGAGTATTCCACTTTCCATGTGGAATTGTTTGCACCTTACTCGAAGAGGTTTGATTGCCACTTGCTGAGCCGAATTGCGTATCCGTTCGACGTTGACCAGGAGTTTTTGAAACGGTTCAAGAAATTGGTTGAAGATTTCGAGCAGTATTTGTAGAAGCCGGCGAAACTCGTTATATCGTGGGGCTGCGCTATGGGTCGAACGCATTTTGCAACGCTCGACGAATGTTGTCGACCCTACATGAGTCGAATCTGTGAGCTGTTTTTAACATAATACTAAAACAAATAGTAAGCGGTGCGGAAAAAAAGAAGAGGAAAGAGAGCAGGCAGAAGGCGCTCTTTGTGGCGCCTTTTCTGCCCGTATCCCGTTTCTTCTTGTCTCTGTCGCTCAGCTTCGCGTGGGCGACGTCGTGGGAGGACCGAGATTGCTTTCAGCAACCCAGCACATCGGAATCATGATGATGACCCCGATGAGCAGGCTGACGTTGTGCCACTGTGGAAAGTGGACAGCGATGCCTGCACAAGCCGCGACGGCAACCACGCAGAGCAGAACGATGACCTCGGCGAGAAGCGTGTTCTTCTTCGAGCGCCGAGCTTCGATTGCAGGAGGTGGACATTTTGGCATGATGTTTTTGCCGGTTTTGGGTTGAGGGACAGGGGACTTTCGCCCCCTGCTGCTGGTTGTCGGCTTAAGGCTTACGCCGTGCGACGTACGCCTGACTGCCGCTGGAACGCGTCGAGAACGCTGTGGATGACCAGTTCCACTCCTTTCGTTTCGAAGGTACGCTTGCGCTGCATGAGCCACTCGGCGGTGCGATGCTTGCCGACGAGCTCGATATAGCGCTCTTCGAAACGCTTCTTGATGAGCGCCGCCAGCCCGGAGAGGACGACGAGCTCATGCGCATTGCCGACCGTCGCCTTGATGACGTCGCCGGTGTGCAGATACTGCAACCGGTCGGAACGACGAAGGTTGGGCTGCAAGCGCATCTGCTGCGATGCGAAGGTCTCATTGTTGTTGAAGAACGACCCGAAGAACGCATCGATTGCCGAGGCGATCAGCTTCTGCGCCGAGTGCTTCGAAGCTTCGCTCGGACCACCGCGCTTCTGAATGCTCAGATAGCCGATGGACTTGCCCAGGGCGTTTGCCCACTCGCCAAGCCGTTCGTCGCACGACGTCGACTTCTCGAGCTGCTTCCGGAGATTTTTCAATCCGTCCAGAAGCTGGTTGGACGCCATTGCTGTCAAGCCGGGAGGCTGGCAGCAGTGGTAGCTGACGGGTTGCCCCGTGCGAGCCAGGTTGACGAGCTGCTGGAGGAAAGCGATTCTATCCTCGAAGCGCAGCTGTTTGTACTCGCCGGCATCGTTGTTGTTGCCGACGTGCACTTGTGTGATGAGACGGCAGCTCGTCTGTCCCATCGCCTTGGCGTCGAGCGGAAACCATCCGCGGCTGGGGTTTTCCCAGATGAAGTCGACGCCGGCCTTGTCTGCGAGCGAATTGTCGGCACTCATTTGCAGTGTCCAACCCGCTCTGATGAGGACCTCGACGTGGTGCTTGAGCCCGTTCAGCCCTTGCGCCGCAGAAGCTCCGCCGCAGTTATCGCCACGAAACACCGTGACGTACCAGCGGAAGAGTTCTTCCTGAAGTCGATGTCCTTTTGTTTTACCATGTGTCATGGATGCACCTTGTCAAGTTTGAATTGCCCTGTTCTGTAACAACTCCGTTGTACAGATACAGCCTTTGCTGGAATCGCGCACTCCAAGGAGCTGAGCGCGCGATTCCTTAACACGCCGAGAGTTTCTCGACTGTCGACTAAGCGGTTAACTCAGATTCTGAGTGACGCTTAGCTGAGTCGAATGACGATGGCCAGCTGACCCTTGCCGGACAGCTGTTCGCCCTTCGACTTGTAGATGAGCTCAGGCTGCAGATTGGCCAGAGCGTCGTAGACTTGACGCGCTGCCAACTTCAGCGATTGCGGCAAACCCTGGTGGGGACCGCGGAAGCCCAAACCCATGTCGCGTTCCACGTTGCCTTCGTATTCATGCGGTTGGACCCACATGACCACAAAGGACTGCGGAGTTTCGTCGGCGACGCCGACCACATGCGCGATCGCGTCGGGGAGCCCGCTCAAGATTTCGGCAGCGCGGCGAGGCGCTTCCGCAATCTGGCGCCGGAGCTCCATTTCGCGATCGTGAGCTTCTTGCTCGATGCGGTCTTTGCGCTTATCTTCGCCAGCCAGGATGGCTTGGGCGATGACAGCGCGGTCGAGAGTGAATGCTTGATTCGATGAGGTCATCGAATGCTCCGATGTTATGCAGCATGAACTCCGCACGGGAGATTCAGCGGCCGCATGTTGCATTTTGGCATCCGGACTAGTGATGCCGGTTCTTGAGCAGAGTGGAACCTGCTCAAAGTGCGTGAAGAACGAGCTGCGTTGCCTGGACGAGTATTGGCATTGCATATCGTTCGACACCGCACCAGCGAAAGCGCGCCGGGGAGCGTGCCTCGACTAGGACGGTGGAGTCCTTCGTGCATGCAACTCGGAGACAAGCTGCGGCGGCAACTGGAGGGCACCGTATCTGGTGACCTCTTCGCTGCCGCCGCGGCTCACTGCTTAGGCCGCGTTGGCGACGACCACACCGCGCATCGCGTGGCGAGCGTGCTCGCCGCGGAGGATGCGGACGCTGTCGATGCCGCTGATGCGGGCGACCGGCTTGCAGCGCTCGGCGTAGGTGGCGATGGTGTTCTCCGCCTGTCCGACGAGGAACGCTGCGGCCGCGGCCGGCTGGTCGGTTTCGACCGCTTGCACGACGATGCGCTCGAGGACTTCGCCGGCGAAGGCGTAGTCCTTGACCTGGTGGATGGCGACGAAGGCAAGCGACGCCTCGTAGTGTGCGCGGGAGACTTCCGCGTAGGCCTCGGCGTCGCCGCGCTCGTGCGCGTTGGCGATGAGCCCGTGGATGCCGAGTCCGCCGATGCAGGCGAGGTGGAGTTTCAGCGCGCGCTGGGCGAGCTTGTCGGTCTCGTCCACGTTCGTGGCGGCGAGGAAGTCTTTGACGGTCTTGTGCATTTCTAACCTCTTCGGTTTGGGTTGCAGATATCTATGCACTCACATCGGAAGCAGAGCGAACTTCTGATGAACTGAGGCGGGAGACGGCAGCGCCGAAGCTTCTGCCGCCTCCCGTGCGGATGCCGACTGATTAGGTCAGCATGCTCTACCGCTGCCGGCTCAGGTGAGGATGTTGCGCCGGAGCTGACTGACGTCCGAGCCTGCCCAGTGGTCGCTCACGTCCTGCGGGATGAAACCCGAGGGACGCGCCGAGCCGCGCTCCAGCGAACGCCGCACGGACGTGCGGTCCATCGGCTCGGCCGTGGCGTTGATGCGCACTTCGCCAGGCTGAACGCCGGGACCACGCAGCAGAAGCCCGACCTCGCGCTCGAGCTTGCTGACGTCGGAGTCGGCACCCAGAACGACACGCACGTTGGTGCCCGTGTCCTTGGCGAAGTTCACGGTCACCGACTGTGTCGCCGCCATTCGCACCTCGAACACCGAGACTTCGCCCGGCGCGTTCGGATTGGTGATGGCGATCTTGCCGGTGCCGAAGCCTCGCTGCTTCGCCTTCTCGCTCCAGTCGACGTCGAAGCCGTACACGCCGGCGATCTGGTCGGGGCGCGAATCGGACGTCTCGGTCGAGAGGACGAGGTCGCCTTCGACAGCGACGGTGTAGGCACGGTCGGCGATGAAGCCGATGTAGATACCTTCACCGCTGCCGAAGCCGATGGTGCCGGTCATGGCGCGGAAGCCCTCGCCACGGTTGTACAGGCGGGTCGAATGGTCGACGACGCCGACGATGTTGATACCAAGTTTGTCGATCATAGTTCCTCTCCATTTCATGTGAAATTGCAGTGCAGAGTGATTTCCGCACCGCTGCCGCGAGGGGTGAATTCTCGCGTTTGGAAGCTGGCAGTAGAAGCCGAAGCTCCTACCGCCCTCTTCCAGGCAGTGCGTGAATGCCCTGCCCATGCCGTTAGGCGGCCGCGGATTCCTCCACGGGCACCAGAACGCCGCGGCGGATCAGCGACGCGAGGAAGTGCTCGCGAGTGCCGAACTGCCGCGCCTTGTTCGCAGCTTCGTGAGCCGCTCGCAGGTCGCGCCGCTGGATCGCCTGGAAGAGCTCGACCAGAGCGGTCTTGCTCGTCTCCAGGGTTTCCTCCGGCTTGGCCGCATAGTCGACGTAGCTCGTCGCGATGCGGTTGTCCTGCGAGTCGTCCGCCAGACGGAAGTTGCGCTTGCGCGAGGCGAGACCTTCCGCCCAGTGGTTCTGGGTCGCTTCGATCTGCTGCTTGTAGTGATGCCAGTGCGAGACGCACGTGTCCAGCTCCTGGTGGATGCCGAACAGTTCGCCGAACACCGTGTTGATGACGGCGGCCTCGTCCGTCGTCACCTCGTGCGTGCCGCCGACCTCGAAGCGATCGGAGAACACCGCCAGCTTCGCCAGGAGCTCGTCGCGCTTGGACGCGATATCGCTCGTGTCGATGCCGAGAGCGTCCGCCGCAGCGACCGCCCGCGCGATGCCGTCGATGTCGTGCTGCCGGGTGCGAGCGAGCTGACCGAAGTCGCGCTTGTCGCCACCGATCTTGGCGCCATCGTTGTCACCGTAGCTGTCCATCAGATCCGCGAGCGAAGCGCGCTCGAGACCATCCGGCAGCTTTGCGAGTCCGCCGATGAGAGCATCGACCAGCGCGCAGTCGCCTGCCTGGTTGTGCGCGCAGAAGGCATGCGCGTGCATGTCGCCGATGACGAGCACGTCGACTCGCGCATCGTCGCTCGGCATGTTGGTGTCGCCGACGACCAAGACCGGCACGTCGCCTTCGAGCAACGTCTGCAGCGCCGCCACCGGCGTGGTCGGCCCGTCGACGATGAGAAGTTCGACGACGCGGTCGTTCTCGGTGTTCTTGGGATTGCTCATGCTGTCCTCCGTTCGATGGACGTTGATGTCGAAGAGGCGTCCGTAGTCGAACCCGAGCGCCGGCAGCAACGCGGTGACGAGCGCGATACCGCAGGCGTAGGGGTTGTCGTAGTGGGGTGCCGAAAGCACCTTCTTCATCACGGGGTCGATGTCCGACACGTCGAGTTCATCACGGATGATGGCCGAGCCGTAGTTGCCATTGTCCGGCTTGAACTCGACAACGGCCGACCGCGTGTCACCCATGAACACCTCGAACACCGAAATATCGTTCGGCGAGTCGGGGTTGGTCATGATGATCTTGCCGGAGCCTTTGCCGAAGCTGCGTGCCGTGTCGCTCCAGTCGATGTCGAAACCGTAGACTTCGTTCGTCTTGCTGACGTACGAGTCGTCGGTTTCGCTCGACAGGACGAGGTCGCCTTCGACGGCGACAGTGTAGCGGCGCTCAGCGGTGATGTTGAGGAACATCGAGTCCGCAACGCGGCTGACGATCCTCCCGGTCACACCGATGAAGCCTTTGCCGACGTTATAGAGACGCAGGCCGTAGCCCGCATCGCCAGCCACGCCACCCACGAGGTTGATTGCGATCTTTTCCATAGGCATCTCTCCAGTTGATGAAAAACAGCACGCTCTCTTCTCCAAAAACCTCTACAGAATCGCTCTTCCGTCAGAAAGTGCGCGGGCCCAAGACTTTACGTCCCAGGTGTGAGCACAAATTGAAGGAGGAATGATGGACTGTGTTTGGCTTTGGAAGAATTGAAATTCAAGAGAACATGTAAGTTCAGCCTAAGTATCTGGCCTCATGAAAGACGAGCGAAAAATGAGCAATCAGACCGATCATGAGGGGGGATCTCCCATGTAGATCGCGGATAAACCATTCGCGCGGATATGAAAGTCGCTTAACCTTGCGCGCGGTTCTCATACCCTCTAATGTCGCTCAATAGTCCGAAAGAGAGCCCCGGTGACACTTGCGCAAGCTTAGCGATTGTTAACGTGTGGTGGTTGCGGTACGACAACGCCTAGTAGCGTGCGGATCGAAAAAAGACGGGCGCCCCGACCAAGGAAAACCTTGAATCGGGATGCCCGTCTGTAGTTTCAGAACTCAATCAGAAGCCAATCAGGTCGTTATGACGGAATTTCACCGCTCGAAGCCGAGGCTGCCTGATAGTTTCTCCAGAGCTCGGCCAACTTGCCGTCTGCCGCGATGAGGTCGGTGAACGAGCCCACTTCGACGAGATTGCCGTTGTCCAGAACGTAGATGACATCGAACATCTCAAGCAAGTGAAGCTTGTGAATGGTCGAGACAACGCAGCGGTCCTTGCGGAATTTGCCGATCAAGTTGTTGTAGATCACCCGCTCGTTGGCGGTGTCCACGCTGCTGGTCGGCTCGTCGAGCAAGAGAATGTCGCTGCCGCGCGCGAAGAAGAATCCACGCGCTAGCGCCAGTCGCTGCTTTTCGCCACCGCTCAGATTGATGCCCTTCTCGGCGATATTGGTATCGAGACCCTTAGGGAGTCGCGCCAAAACCGATTCGAAACGGGCAGCCCGAACGGCTTCCATGATCTCGTCGTCCGATGTTTCCATGCCGAATCCGATGTTGAATCGAATTGTGTCGGCAAAGATTTCCGGATCTTGCGGCATCAGCGTTGTGCACGCCGAGAGGTGATGCAAGCGATGCTTCTGCACCACTCCATCAGCCAGCACGCGCACCTGGTCGGAGTTGTCCAACCCGCGCAGCAAGCGCAAGAGAGTGCTCTTGCCGCTGCCTGACTGGCCGACGATGGCTACCGATTTGCCCTTCACCAGCTCAATTCCGACATTGTTGAGATTGACTCGCCGGTCGGTTTTGTCCTGGTAGGAGAAGCTGAGATTCTGCACCGAAATCTGTCGCCAGGCTTCGGGCAGTTTCGCATCAGCAGGCGGTTTGGGCGTGTTGTCCATGTCGGTGAGGATAAGATCCGCCGCGTGGACGTCAGCCGCGATGCGCACGATGCGACCGTATTGAGAAGCGAAGTTGTAGAACGAATCGCCGATGCGCCGCAGATAATCGAAGAGCGTGAAGAGTGTGCCCGCCATTATCACGCCGCCCACCGCGATGGTGGAATACGTGTAGTAGCTGAGCACCGCGCCGGTCATGATGGCAATCATGACTGCAGTCACGCCCCACTTCCACTCGTTGAGAGCGTTGTTGTACTTGTAGAGCGGCAGCGGAATGAGCATGCGTCGCTTCACTTCCTCGAGAGTTTTCTTCTCGAGGCGAAGCGTGATGACCGTGACGATATTCGTCACGTAGTCGTGAATCGCTTCTGCGATGTAGTTCTGCTTCTTGTTCAGCTCGTCGTACTGCTTGGACAGAACGCGGTCGAACCGAACGATGACATACATCGCCGCGACCGAAGTGACGCCAACGGCGAGAGCCGCCATCGGCATGAAGTAATACAGGATTACCAGGGTGCCCACCAGACGGCAGACCATGTAGGTGATGTCGAAGGTGCCCTGGAAGAAGTCAGACAGCGCGTTGTAGGCTCTGTTGATTTTGTCGATACTTTCGCCCGAGTGGTGTTCGCGCTGCCATTTCAGTGGCAGGTTCGTCACCGTTTGGAACATGTGCGCTTTGTAGGCGTACGTGATTCTAAACGCGACATACCGCTCGAGCAGCCTGGTTGGACCGTGAATTGACCAGAAGATCACTTTCAGTCCAACGAACAAACTCGTGTAATAGATGACGTCGTGGAGCAGCTGTGCATTGCCAGCCGCACCTTGCGTGAGATCGTTCTGCACGGCGTTGAGCATGAGCCCGAGTAAGTATGGCTCCGCCAGTGCTGTTGCTTGAGCGATCATGAAAAGGACGGTGTAGCCTAAGATGGCGAGTCGGTATCCTCCGGCAAATCGCCATCCCGTCCGAATGATCAGTTTGAGTCGCTCCATATCATTTTCTCCTGCGTCGCAGTGCGCGAAAGCAGGAAGCAACTTTGCTTCCTGCTCTCATACGCAGCTAGCCGTTAGGACTTTGCCGTTGTGTCCGCGGCTTTCGTGGAAACCTCCGCGGCAGGCGCCGCAGTGGGAGTGGCAGTAACGGGAGCCGAAACAGCGACCGTCGCAGCTTTCGCCGCTTCGGCCTGCAGCTCGTTGAGCCGCTTTACGTTGGCCTCGATGGAAGCAGCCGAAGCCTTGAGCGCATCAACCTCAGCCTTGTTGAGCTTGAGCTTGATCACGCGCTCGACGCCGCGCTTGCCGATAATCACCGGCAGACCGGTGAAAACAGCGGGCAGACCGTACTTCTCGCCGGTGTGCACCGAGCAAGGGAAGAGCTTGCGGCCGCCCGTGATGATCGCCTCGACCATGGCAGCCGTAGCCGCGCCGGGCGCGTACCAGGCACTGCCGGTCTTCAGGTGCTCGACGATCTCGGCGCCACCGTTGGCGGTGCGCTTGCACATCTCGGCGATGCGCTTGGGACCGATCAGTTCCGTGACGGGAACGCCGTTGACGGTGCTGAAGCGCGGCAGCGGAACCATGAGGTCGCCGTGCCCACCCAGAACCATCGCCCGCACATCCTCTGCGGAAATTTTCAGCTCTTCGGCGATGAACGACTGGAAGCGAGCGCTGTCCAGCACACCGGCCATGCCGATGACACGGCTCGTCGAAACGCCCGTCTCCTTCCAGACCAGGTACGCCATGATGTCCAACGGGTTGGACACGACGACGAAGATGGCATTGGGAGAGTAGCGGTGGCTCTCGCGAGCAGCGCCTGCAACGATGCTGGCGTTGATCTTGAGCAGGTCGTCGCGCGACATGCCGGGCTTGCGGGGGCTGCCGGCCGTGATGACGATAACCTGCGAATTGGCGGTGTCCTTGTAGTTGGACGTGCCCGAAATCTTTGCGCTGCCGCCGGTCAGGGCGACAGCCTGCGTGAGGTCGAGAGCCTTGCCTTTGGCTGCTCCCTCGTTGATGTCGAGCATGACGATGTCGCAAATGTTCTTGGAGGCAAGATACTGTGCGACAGTGGCGCCGACGTTACCGGCGCCGATGATTGAAACTTTAGTCATGGGATTTCTCCGGATTGTAGGGGCGACGCCATGCGTCGCCCGGCTCAAATCCAATCTGTAAGAGCAACGCTTTGCGTCACCCGTTTCGGAAGAAAATCCTGCAAGAAAGAGAGACACGCGATGGTGTCTTCGAATTCCGCTTACGAAAAACAGCACGTGTATGCGCTGCACGGGCGGCATTAATGCCGCCCCTACAGTTTTTTCGCATTCGGTCGATTAGAACCAGCTGGTTAGCCAGCGCCAGAAGCGGGCCAACAGCGATTCGTTGCGAGCGGGAGCCGGTCGATTTTCGACCTGCTTGCCCAGCTTGCCGTTGTTTGTGATGCCAGTGTTGCCGTTGCCTCCAGGAGGAACAGAACCATTTGTGGTGTCACCGGTGGCAGTGCCGCGCGGCTTCTCGACTGGTGTCTTGTCGCCACACGTTCCACCAGTTTTGCCCGTCTTGCCCTGTTTGTCGCCGCACGCGCAGCGCTTGCACTTGCAAGCGGGATTGCGTTTGGCTGGAGCAGGACTTGCCGAACCATCCGGCTGCGTGGTGTTTCCACCCGCATAGCCAGCCGGTTCGGCTGCGGGCTTATCCGCGGCGGTTTTGTCTGCTTCCGCCTTGCGACGGTCGCCGACATGGTTGAGCGCAGAGCCCGCCTTGAAGACGGCAATCTGCTCTTCGGTGAGCGTGTGGTTGGCGGTCACCTCGTCAGTGACTTCATCCGAGTGGATGATGTACACCTTTACGGGCTTGCCGACGGCCAGGTCCTTCAGCCCATGCACACTGATGCGATCGTCCGCGCGGCGGATCAGATCGTAGTGCGCCGGGTCGGAGAACGTCAGCGGAAGCACACCCTGCTGCTTGAGGTTGGTTTCGTGAATGCGCGCAAAGCTGCGTGCAATCACGACCTTGCAGCCGAGGAAGCGAGGCGACATGGCAGCGTGTTCGCGGCTGGAACCTTCGCCGTAGTTCTGGTCGCCGATCACAACCCAGCCCAAGCCCTGCTTCTTGTACTCACGGGCGATGTCCGACAGCTTGCCGAGCGTCGCCGTGTTGATGTTTTTGCCCATGCCGGGTTTTTCAGCAAAGGCGTTGTTGGCACCCAGGAACATGTTGTCCGAGATGCGATCGAGGTGTCCGCGGTATTTCAGCCACGGTCCGGCCGGCGAGATGTGGTCGGTCGTGCACTTGCCCTGTGCCTTGAGAAGCACCGGCAACGCATCGAACGTGTTCTCGCCGTCCCAGCGCGGGAAAGGATTGAGAATCTGCAGGCGGTCGCTCTTCTCGCTGATGGCGATGGCGACAGGACCCGCAGCCCGTCCAGCTTCAGCATCGACGTAGCCGAGGTCGGCGTCGCTGATGTTGCTGAAACCATTGACCGGCAATCCGCACTGCGGCGGAGGAGTCAGCTTGAACTTGCTGCCGTCTGCGGCGGTCAACTCGTCTTCAAGCGGGTTGAAGTCGAGCGTTCCGGCCAGCGCGAAAGCAGTGACAATTTCCGGACTGGCGATGAAAGCCAGTGTCTCGGCATTGCCGTCGTTGCGCCGTGGGAAGTTGCGGTTGAAGGAAGTGATGATCGAGTTGCGCTCGCCGTCCTTGATGTCATCGCGCTTCCACTGGCCGATGCAGGGACCGCATGCGTTGGCGAGCACGTTGGCGCCCACCGACTGCAAGTCGGCCATCTGCCCGTCGCGGTTGATGGTCTGGTGAACCTGCTCGGAACCAGGCGTCACCATGAAGCCGACCGGCGCTTTCAAGCCCTTCTCGGCAGCTTGCTTCGCAACTGCAGCAGCGCGGCTCATGTCCTCGTAGCTGGGGTTGGTGCAGCTGCCAATGAGCGCGTAGCGCAGATTGGCGGGATAACCCTTGGCGGCCACTTCGGCTTTGAACACCGAGAGCGGGCGCGCAAGGTCTGGCGTGTGAGGTCCGACGATATGCGGCTCCAGCGTATCGAGATCGATCTCGATGACCTGGTCGAAGTACTTCTCCGGTTCCGCCTCGACTTCTGCATCGGCAGTCAGATACTGCTTCGACGCGTTGGCAATGTCCGCGATTTCGCCGCGACCGGTCAGCCGCAGGTAGTCGAGAACGCGGTCGTCGAGCGGGAAAACCGAAGTCGTCGCACCAAGCTCAGCGCCCATGTTCGTGATGGTCGCCTTGCCGGTGGCGCTGATGGAACGTGCGCCCGGACCGAAGTACTCGACGATTGCCCCGGTGCCGCCTTCGACAGTGAGGATTCCAGCGAGCTTGAGGATGATGTCCTTCGGAGCTGCCCAGCCGTTGAGAGAGCCAGTCAGCTTCACGCCAATCAGCTTCGGCCAGCGCAGACCCCACGGTTCGCCGGCCATCGTGAAGGTAGCGTCAGCGCCACCGACACCGATTGCCAGCATGCCCAAACCGCCCGCATTGGGAGTATGCGAGTCGGTGCCAATCATCAAGCAGCCGGGGTGAGCGTAATTTTCCAGCACCACCTGGTGGATGATGCCGGAGCCTGGTTTCCAGAAGCCGATACCGTATTTGGTACTAGCCGACTTGAGGAAATCGTAGACTTCCGAGTTGGTGTCAAGCGCGTTGAGCAAGTCAAGCTTGGCACCGACTCGAGCCTGGATGAGGTGGTCGCAGTGCACGGTAGTCGGCACATAGACCTTGTCGAGGTCCGCCTGCATGAACTGCAGAAGCGCCATCTGCGCCGTTGCATCTTGCAGTGCGACCCGATCGGGACGGAGGAAAACCTGCGATTTGCCGCGGATGGGGTGTTGTTCACCCTCATTCCAACGGTCAAGGTGAGCGGTGAGAATCTTCTCGGCCAGCGTGAGCGGGCGTCCGAATCTCTCGCGTGCCAGCCGGTATTTCTCCGGTAGGCTCGCATAAAGCGGCTGTACTTCCGCTTTCGTAACGTTTCGCTTGGTCATATTGCCACCTCTAGATTTAGGTTTGCAGACCTGATGACCCATCAAATCCGCATGGCACATGTTGGTAGGAACTCGCAGCGACGCGCTTTCGTGTAACTTACACACGTTCAAAATCCCACTGCTCACTTCATAAGCGGCCTTCTGTTTGAACCTGCAAAAGTTCAGAAGGAAAGCAGAGAAGGGGCAAGGTCAGAATGTTTGAACGAAGAAAGCTGTCGCGTGCTCTTGAAAAGAAAGAAAAGAAAACAGGATTTTTCTAGCTTATAAAGAAGAGTGATTTCGTCTTGAAATCATGAACATTTGATGAAATCTGCATCTTGCCAACTTTCCTCTTGGAAAAACGACAACTTCAAGAAATGCCGAATCTGGAATTCTTTTGCGGTGCCTGACAATTTTGTGTGAACGCACTCGCGCAGCAGTGCGAGAATGGGTATTCAAGATGCTTTGGCGGTGTTCTGATATATCCGCTAGCAATGCTTTCTCTCTGCTTGCACCGGTGTCCGCATGGTGTGGCTACTTCTCCGCGCGTGGCCAATTCGGAAGCTTCAGAACGTCGAAGAAGATCCGCTTTTGGTCCTCTGAAGTTTCCGCCAGGCAGAAGAGAAAATGTTTGCCTTTGAACTTCAGTGTTGTTGCGCGGTTCGATTGGTCTTTGAGTTTTTGAATCTCTTGATCGCCAATTCCTAGCGGCTTGAGTTCCGCGAGTTTTGCGAATGAGGTAAGGATGGCAATTCGGTCTGCGTGCGAGTCTTCGAATGCCTGAAACCCTTCTTTGGCGTTGATTGGAGTGTTGATGCTGCATTCTCGAAGGCGCGGCATTGCCTTGTAGACTTCCTTGCGAAAGCCTGAGAAGTCCTGCATCTCATCGGCAAGGATGAGATAGCAAGCCGTCAAATTGATCCGCTCTCCAGCGTCTGGAAACATGCGGTAATAAACTGCAGTTGCTTCCTTGCCGAACGCTGCGTCGAGTTTTCTTCCTTGTTTCAAGTAATCGGCATACAGCGGCCATACCGTTTTTGAATATTGGTCGATGATGGAATCGGCATACCAGCTCTTTCCTGTGTGACCGAAGGCTTGCTTCGGAAACCATCCTTGCCCAAGCGCGGTAGCCATGCCTTCGTACAGTTCTGTGATTGGAAGTGCACCTTTCGCAGGAAGAGTGAACAACTTCATTGCCTCATTTGCGTCTTTCTTGGCGAACCACAAAGCGTGCACAGCCTCGTGAAACACAACATCTGCCATTGATTGGAACTTGTCGTTCGGCTTGAGTTCAACCGTTTGAACAATGCCCATGCTCTGCCCGCTCGTGCTTTTACTTCCTTGAGGTAGGGGTGAAAGGGCAATAATGAAAGGTGTTTCCGTGGGATATGACGAGTTCAAAAATTCTTTCACCTGCGTGAGTTTTTCGCACATTTTTGTTGCGGTTGTCTGCGCGCGAAAGTCCTCAACCTGGCGATTGAAACCTGCTGAACGCGGCTTCCAGATTAGTTCTTCATAAACTGGCAGGAAATGGTTTAGCGTATCCTCAAGAGTGCGCAAATCTTCGTCGGAAAGAATTCCCTTCAGCCTTGTAATCAGTTCAGGAATGGAGACGCTGCGCGCAGCCTGGGACAAAATTACTTCATCGATACTGCGATCTCTGCCAATTTCATCTACATAATGAAAGTGCTTCTCTTCTCTGTCTATCAGCTTTTGGTATGCGGCTAAGGGCGCTTTGTCTGAAGTTAAATTGCTTGCAAGCGCGGGCTTTGATTTGCACCTCTGCTCGTACCAATCTTTCACCCAGCGTGTCGTGTGATGGCGCTCGGCAAGGATGTTTACGAACTGAACCAAAGCACATGGTTCGCTGGCAATAAATTCTACTTGCAGTTGTTGTGCTTCGTGGACACCGTTTTGAGAAGCTGCTGGCTTGTCGCCCCGTGTTTCAAGTTGAGCTGAAGCAGGAGCCATACTGAAAATGGTCAGTATGCCGATGAGGAGCGCGTTCTCGAAGCGAATGTTCATATCCTGCCTAGTTTATCTTGGATTTGAAGTGTAAGTATTTGTTGTTGGAGAGTGTTCGGCCTTCGCAGGGGGCAATCCAGAAGCCTGTAGGGGCGACGCCATGCGTCGCCCGGGCGATGTATGGCATCACTCCTACGGCTCCGAAGAGCCAGTTGCGGACTATGTTTCATAACCTGTGCCGATCGAATACTGTTGTTCTTGCGGAAACTAAATGCCGTAGTAGTATCTGGCAAAATGCAAAAGCCGCGGGTTTGGCTTTGGGCCAAGGTCCCGGGCTTTTGCTGCTTGCGAGTGGTAGAAGTGTTGCCTGTGTGTAGGCGACATTCGGACTGTTTGAACAGGCCGATGCATGGCATCGACCCTGCAAAGCAGCCTCCGTTTCCCTACTCGCCTGTGCTCGTCGGCGTCTGGTCCGTGGTGCTCGGCATCAGGCGCATCGAGTCGGCGACTCGCGTCACGAAATCACCCAGTGCAGTCGGAGACAGCTTGGGCAGATGTTCGAGGGACTTCACCAGGTTGGGACCGACGTTGCCGAGGCGGCTGATCTGCGCGATTGCGCGACCAGTGATGTCGGTGTCGATGGCATCAGCTTCTTCAGCCGGCACTTCCTGGTTCGTCGTGCACTGTTCGAGCAGCGCGGTCAGGCGGTCTTTCACCAGCTTCGTTTCGCTGCGGGTGATTTCCAGAATCTCTTCAATCGCGGCGCGACCGATTTGACGCTGGAACTTTGGAATCTTGTCGTCTTCTTGGACGGTCAGCATTCCGGAGAGGAGGGCTTCGGCGATAGACGCGACGCCTTCTGCAAGCTGGATCTGCGAACGGAGTCGGCCAGCTTGAATAACTAACGGATGTGGTTTGCTCATTTTGTACCGAGTTTTTAGTTTATGTTCGAGATGCGACAGCACGCGCAGCAACAATTGCCGTGGGGATGATTGCGAATTTGCCCGGAGAGTTTTGGGTTTGCGGCTTTTGCTTCTTGCGTGAAGAGATCGAACGATGATGTCTTGAAGCTACGCCTAAAGCTCTTACGAAGAAACACTCTTGAAGAGAAACAAAGCAAATTCATCTAGATCTAACTGCGCGAGGGTAGTTAGTCCAAAGGTAGCGCGACTTGCACGAGGCCGTTTGTGATTCGGGCGCTGGTGAGCCTTGCGGTGGTGTTAAGGTACTTCAGATTAAGTGGCTGCGTAATTGTATAGTAGGATTGCCTTGCCTCAATTATGCGCCAGAACCCCTTATTAGCAGTAGAGTCTCAGCTGTTGGGGGGGTCCCCCGTTTGCTTTGTTTGGGGGCGTATCGAGGCAGGAACCTGTGAGGCTTTTCGGACTTCACCTT
>Ga0164290_1000794_pt1 | contig 78803 bp, 70 predicted proteins | sample Micstemetagenome_FD_108782 | JGI IMG/M metagenome (GOLD analysis project Ga0164290, IMG submission 108782) | Contaminated culture microbial community from soil near Moab, Utah, USA - Microcoleus steenstrupii SON62 (Illumina Assembly) | ecosystem: Environmental > Terrestrial > Soil > Soil crust... | reverse complement strand
GTACTTCTGGGCGTAGAACGTGCCGCCCGCCGCGCACATCGCGCCCGACAGCGTCAGCACCTTCACCTTCTCGGCGAACACGTCGATGCCCAGCGCCCGCGCCGCGTCCTCGTTCTCGCGGATGGCGACCAGGCGGGCGCCGAAGCGATTGCGCGTCAGCCGCCAGGCGATCACCAGTGAGACGGCGCAGAGCGCGAGCGCGATGTAGTAAAGCCAGATCGGCTCCTTGAACTGGAAGTTCAGCGGGCGCTGGTCGGCCTTGATCAGCATGCCGAGCCCGCCGCGCGTAAAAGGCACCGAGTTGGCGAGAATGCGGAAGACTTCGGCGAAGGCCAGCGTGATCAGCGCGAAGTAGGAGCCGCGCAGGCCGGCACGGAAGGAGAGGAAGGCGATCACCCAGCCGACGATGGCGCCCGCGAGCATGGCGGCAGGCCAGGCGAGCCAGGGATTCCAGCCGTAGGTCACCTGCAGGATGGTCGAGGTGTAGGCGCCAGTGCCGAAGAACACGACATGGCCGAACGAGGTCTGGCCGGCGAAGCCGCCCGAGATGTTCCACGACTGGCCGAGGAAGGCCACGAACAGCACCAGCATGCCGATATTGATAAGGTAGTTCGGCGCCAGAAGCGGATAGATCACCGCGGCCGCCAGGCCCACTGCACAAAGCAGGGCTTGCCGGGTCATGCCTTGCTCCCGAACAGGCCGGTGGGCTTCAGCAACAGGATCAGGATGAAGATCAGCGAGATGCCGATCTGTCCCAGCTGCTCGCCGAGGAAGAGGCCGCCCAGCGCCTCGGTGATGCCGATGATGAAGCCGCCGACCGCCGCGCCGACGAAGCTGCCCATGCCGCCCAGCACGACGATGGTGAAGGCGACCAGCACGAAGGCATGGCCCGAGGTCGGCGTGACGTAATAGCTCGGCATCAGCAGGCACGCCGCCGCGCCAAGGCAGGCGATGCCGATGCCGTAGGAAATGGCGAAGATATTATCGACGTCGATGCCGACCAGGCGCGCGCCCTGCCGCTCCTTGGCTACGGCGCGGATCGCCTTGCCGGTGTCGCTCCTGGCCATATAGAGGCCGAGGATGGCGCAGATCAGCAGCGAGGCGCCGAAGGAGATGATCTTGGGCAGCGGCAGGAAGGCCGCGCCCAGCTCGACGAACGAGCCGGCATAGGGCACGTCGATCGTCTGGGTGTCGCCGCCGAAGAACAGCAGGGCGGCATTGTCGATCACGATCGAGAGGCCAAGCGTGATCAGCAGGATGTTCTCGTCACGGCCGTGGCTGAAGCGGCCGATCACCAGACGATAGAGCACGTATCCGAAGATGAAGGCGCCGGCCGTCACCACCGGCAGGGCGACGTAGGGATCGACGCCGACCAGCCGCCACAGCCAGAACACGGCGTACATGGCCAGCATCAGGAGGCTGCCATGGGCGAAGTTGATGATGTGCAGCACGCCGTAGATCAGGGTGAGACCGACCGCGACCAGGACGTAGATGCCGCCGGCGAGCAGCCCGTTCAGGACGCCGGCGACGATGATCTGCGGGTCGAGCACGCCCCCTCAGCGCCGACGATCAGAGCTTCGGCTTGGGGAACACCGCCTTGGCGGAGGCGAACTCCTCGGGCGCGATCACCTCGATGTCGCCCTTGAGCGACTGCATGACGCCCGGCTTGCCTCCCTGGTTCTGGCCATTGACGAACTTGGTCGGCCCGTAGGGCATCAGCTCGGCCTTGAAGGTCGAGCTGGCAATGGCGTCGGTGAGCTTGGCCTTGTCGGCCGAGCCGGCACGCTCCAGCGAATCGGCCAGCAGCATGACGTTGGTGTAGGAGAGATAGACCTCGAAGGTGAACAGAGCGCCGGTCGCTTCCACGCGCTTCTTCAGCTCCTGCGCCTTGGCGCTCTTGGGGTTGTACCAGTGGTTCACGTCCATCATGTATTGCGAGACGTCGGGCATCTCCTTGACGAACTTGTAGTTGAAGCCGCCGCCCAGGATCGAATAGAAGCCCGCGACGTTCACCTTCTGCTGGTAGAGCGTGCGCGCCAGCAGCATGTATTCGTTGCCGTAGTTCGACATCATGACGACGTCCGGCGCGAGCGAACGGATGCGCAGCGCGATGTTGTCGAAGTTGCGCGTCGGATTGTCGTGGGCAATCAGCTCCTTGGCCTCGATGCCGATCGACGGCAGCTTGCCCTGCAGCAGCTTGGCCGTGCCGGTGCCGAACTCGCCCGATTCATGGACGATCACCGCGGTCTTGGCGGGGCTGCCGGCGGCCTTGTTGATGGCGCCGAGCGTGGCGATGCCGTCGTCGACGCAGACGCCGAAGCCCGGCTTGAGGCGGAACACGTTCTTCAAGCCGCGATTGACGATCAGGTCGGAGGCGCCGACGTCGATCAGGAACGGCGTATTGTACTTGGATGCCGCCTGGCTGGCGGCGATGCCGACCGGGCTCTGGAAGCAGCCGATGTAGGCGGCCACGCCCTGCTCATTCATCTTCTCGACCTCGGCGACGCCGACCTCGACCTTCGACTGGCTGTCGCCCAGCAGCGCCTCGATCTTGGCGCCGCCCATCGACTTGATGCCGCCCGCCTTGTTCACGTCCTCGACCGCCAGGGTTCCGCCGAGCCGGCACTGCTGGCCGTTGTAGGCGACGAAACCGGTGACCGGATGGATCAGCCCGACCTTGATTGGCGCGGGTTGCGCGCGGAGCACAGCGGGAGCGGCCAGTGCGCCGGCAAGCGCCGTCGTGCCGGCAACGAAGCCGCGGCGCGAAACGGATTTGCCGACGTTGTTCTTGTTCATGGTGAAGCCCCTTCTTCTGTCCCCGAGCGCGCGACGCTACGATAGCGACCTTCGAACGACAACCGCCAACCGCGGAATGGCGATGCCCCAGATCCTTCCCATGATCCTCCCCAAGATCCTGACGCCCGAACAGGTCGCGCAGTATCGAGAAGACGGCTTTGCATTTCCTGTGCCGGTGCTTGGCGCCGGCGAGGTGCGCGAGCTGCGGGCCGATCTCGAATATTGGGAGAGGCAGCAGGGGCGGCCGCTCGACTACCCGGAGAAGAGCAAGTCGTACCTCCTGTATCGCTGGGCGGACACGTTGGTGCATCACCCTAAGGTGCTCGATGCGGTCGAAGACGTGATCGGTCCCGACATCCTGGTCTATCACGCGACGATGTGGATCAAGGAGCCACACACGCCGGCCTATGTGCGCTGGCATCAGGATGGCGCGTACTTCTTCCTCGACCCGCTGGAGCATGTGACGGCGTGGGTGGCCCTGTCCGAGGCATCGGAGCGGGCGGGCTGCATGCGGGTGATCCCGGGCACGCATCGCCTGCCGATGATCGATCACGACGACCAGCCCGACAGATTCAACATGATCAAGCGCGGCCAGGGCATCAGCGGCCGCTTCGATGGCGAGAACGGCATGTCGATGCCGCTCAGGGCCGGTGAGCTGTCGCTGCATCACACGGCGCTGGTCCATTGCTCGCCGGGCAACGACAACGACGACCGCCGCATGGGGCTCGGCATCAGCTTCGTCCCGGCGCACGTGCGACCGATCGGCCCGGTGAAGCCATCGGCCCTGTTGGTGCGCGGCGAGGATCGCTACGGCCACTTCCTGCCCGAGACGCGCCTGCGGACACCGATGTCGCCCGAGGCCCAGGCCGCGCACGCCGAGGCGGTGCGCCTGTTCCGGCTGAGGCAGGACCAAGGGTTCACGAAGGCGGCTGAGTAATCTTGCCGGACCGCGGGCCTGGAGGCCCGCGGTCCGGCAAAAGTCACCCCACCATCGTCTCGACGTAGTGCTTGGCGATCTCGCCCGGCGTCGCCTGCCAGACGTTGCCGAAGCGCTCGATGCGGCGTAGCGCCTCGTCGAGATACTTTATGCGATGCGGCACGCCCATCAGCCAGGGATGGACCGAGAGGTTGAAGACCTGCCCGCCTTCCTGGTGCAGGAGCTCGAAGGCCTCGCCCACGATGTCGGGATAGCGCGGCGTCGGAATGCGCCGCAGCTGGAGTTGCTGCGCGTCGTCCCACTCCGGCTGGTTGGGCAAGGAGACGAACGTCTTGCCGACCTTCATGGAATAGGGCTGGTCGTCATTCGGCCAGTCGATGACATAGTCGAGGCCGGCGTCGGCCAGCAGCTTGGGCGTGCGCTGGCTTTCGCCATAGTCCTGGCCGACCCAGCCCGTGGGTCGCGTACCGGCCGCCTTCTCGATGGCGGCGAGCGATTCCTCGATCTCGGCCTTTTCCTCGGCCTCGCTCATCTTGGAGGTGATCATGCGGCTTGCCGAATGGCCGTGGCCGATGAACTCGTACCGACGCTTCTTGAACTGCTCGATGAGGTAGGGATAGCGCTCGGCCGCCAGCGCATTCACCGCCACGCCGGCGCGGATCTGGTAACGGTCAAGCACGTCGAGCACGCGGAAGATGCCGGCGCGGTTGCCGTACTCGCGCTGCGTCCAGGTGCGGTAGTCGGGCACGAAGCTGCCGAACTCGCCGGCGAAGCGCCGATCGCGATGGCTGTTCTCGTCGGGGAGCAGCTCCCAGTACTCCAGATGCAGCAGCACGAACCAGCCGACGCGGGCATTGCGCGGCCAGGTGAGCTTCGGCCGCGCAGGCAACGGCGCATAGTCGTACCAGGGATTGTCCATCCCGGGCTTGAGCGGCGGCGGGTTCTTCGGGACGGATGCGCTCATCTCACGCCTCCTTTCCGAGATGTTCCTGGAACGGCTTCAGCCCGTTGGCGACGTACCAGTCCAGGATCTCCTCGGCGGTGCAGACCCAGGCATCCTTGTGCTTGCGGATGTAGCCCAGCGCACGGTCGAGATGCTTCACCCGGTGCGGCGCGCCCATCATGTAGGGATGCAGCGCAATGCACATGACGCGGCCGTTGTCGCTGCCCTCGCGATAGACCGTGTCGAAGTGGTCGACGATCATCCGGGCGAATTCCTCGGCCTCGACCGGCTGGCGGTAGATCACCCCATCGTTGATGTCCATGGTGTAGGGCACATGCATCAACGGGCCGTGCTTGGTGGCGAGCGGCGTCGGCTGGTCGTCGTGATAGAAGTCGCAGATATAGTCCAGGCCGGCCTCCTTCACGAGGTCGGGCGTGTTCAACGTGTTGGAGACGGCGGGCGAGAACCAGCCGCGCAGCTTGCGGCCGGTCAGCCTGAGGTGCGTCGCCTTGCTGTGCTCGATCACCTCGCGCTCCTCCTGCTCGCCGTAGCCCCAGTGGTAGCGCGTGTTGAAGTAGCCATGGCTCATATACTCCCAGCGCCGCGCCTCCATGGCTTCCAGGATCTCGGGATACATCTCGATCACCGACATCGACAGCGAGACCGTGCAGCGCACATGGTGCTTGTCCAGCACCTCGAACATGCGCCACAGGCCGACGCGGTTGCCGTAGTCGCGGCCGCCATAGCCCAGCACGTCGGGATGGGGCGTGCGCGGCCACGGGTTGCGCACCCGCACCTCGGCCGGCAGGTACTCGTAGTGCTCGATGTTAGGGCAGACCCAGACGGCGACGCGTGCGCCGTTGGGCCAGGAAAGCTTCGGTCGCTCGACGACGGGGGAGTAGCCGAACCGGTAGGGATCCATTGGGTGCTCTCTTTGTTGGCATCCCAAGTGCATCATGCGGCGGCAGGGCTTGCAACCGCTTGCCTATGAAGAACACCGCGATCACATTTCATCCGCATGTCAGACAGTATTCACTTTGTCCTCAACGACCAGCCGGTGACGATCGACGGGCTTTCGCCGATGACGACGCTGCTCGACTGGCTGCGCGAGCATCGTGGCCTCAAGGGCAGCAAGGAGGGCTGCGCCGAGGGCGATTGCGGCGCCTGCACCGTCGTGCTCGAGCGCGCGGACGGCCGGCGTGAGGCGATGAATTCCTGCATTGCGCTCCTGGGCCAGGTCGACGGCCAGGCGGTGCGCACCGTCGAAGGCCTTCGCGGAGCGAACGGTGCACCGCATCCCGTGCAGCTGGCGATGGCGGAGTCCGACGCCACGCAATGCGGCTTCTGCACGCCGGGCTTCGTGATGTCGGCCTATGCTTTTGCCGCAGGCGGGGAGAAGCCCGATCTCGACACGATCCACGATGCGCTGGCCGGCAATCTCTGCCGCTGTACCGGCTATCGGCCGATCGTCGAAGCCATGACCAAGGTCGCGGGCCTGCAAGTTGAATCCCCGCCGGCGCCGCCCTCACGGGGCGCCGCGGCGCTCTTCTCTGGCACTTTCCACGCGCCGCGATCGCTCGACGCCTTGCTGACGCTACGGGCCCAGCATCCGGGCGCGCTGCTCCTCGCCGGCGCCACCGATCTCGGTTTGTTCGCCAGTCGCTCGCGCAAGCCGCCTCGGTCGGTCATTCACGTCGCGCATGTGCCTGAACTCACTGCCATCGAAGAAGACGAAAAGGCGCTGACCATCGGCGCCGCCGCAAGCTATGCGCGGGCGATGCCGGCCCTGGTCGCCAACTATCCCGCGCTGAGAGTCTATCTCGCGCGGCTCGGCTCGCGGCAGATCCGCACCATGGGCACGCTGGGCGGCAATATCGGCACGGCCTCGCCGATCGGCGACATGCCGCCAGTATTGATCGCCCTGGAAGCCAAGCTGATGCTGACCTCGACGCGTGGCGCCCGCGAGCTGCCCTTGGAGGATTTCTTCCTCGACTATCGCAAGACCGCGCTTGCCGATGACGAGGTGATCCAGAGCATCAAGCTGCCCAAGCTGCGGCCGGGTGAAGTGTTCTTCTGCGACAAGCTTTCCAAGCGGCGCGATCAGGACATCTCGACGGTGGCTGCGGGCTATCGCCTGAAGACCAAGGCTGGCCGCATCGACGACGTGCGCATTGCCTTCGGCGGCATGGCCGCGACGCCGAAACGGGCGCGTGCCGTCGAGGCGGCGCTGAAGAAAGACGGATTCGCGGCCGCCGCAGCGGCGCTCGAGAGCGAGTTCAAGCCGATCGATGATTGGCGCGGCAGTGCCGCCTATCGCCTGCAGGCCGCCAAGAACCTGCTGCGCCGCCTGGAGTTGCGCGTGGCGGCTCCTGCCCATGCCGTGGAGGTCGAGGCGCTGTGAAAGGCCAGATCCATACCGCGCAACGCCACGACAGTGCGCTGAAGCATGTCACCGGACAGGCGCTCTATATCGACGACATCGCCGAGCCGCCCGGCACGCTGCATGCGGCGCTGGTGCTGAGCCCCATCGCGAGCGGCCGCCTGCGCAAGCTCGATCTGTCGGTGGCGGCCGCATCGCCTGGCGTGGTCGCGGTGTTTGCGGCCGGTGACATTCCCGGCGTCAACAACATCGCCGGTCACGGCAAGGAAGAGCCGTTGTTCGCGGCGGACAACGTCGAGTTCACCGGCCAGCCGCTGGCCATGGTCCTTGCGCACTCCCTCGATGCCGCGCGCGCCGCCGCTGAACGCGCGACGATCGACATCGAGCCCACCGAGGCGATCCTCGACATCCAGACGGCGCTGGCGAAGAAGGCCTATGTTCAGGCGCCCTCGACCATCCTGCGCGGCGATCCGGATGGCGCCCTGAAGAGTGCGCCGCACAAACTCAGCGCCGCGTTCAGCGTCGGCGGACAGGAGCATTTCTATCTCGAGGGCCAGATCGCCTTCGCGCTGCCGGGCGAGGACGACGACGTCGTCGTCCATTCCTCGACGCAGCATCCGACCGAGGTCCAGCATGTATGCGCCCAGGTGCTGGGCTACGACTTCAACCGCGTGACCACGGTGGTGCGGCGCCTGGGTGGCGGCTTTGGCGGCAAGGAGAGCAACGCCTCGTGGTTTGCCGCGGCCGCCGCCCTCGGTGCTGCGAAGACCGGCAGGCCGGTGAAGCTCCGTCTGCCGCGCGAGATCGACATCCTCACCACCGGCAAGCGCCACGGCTTCGACTACCGCTACACGGTGGGCTTCGACGATGACGGCCGTGTGCTGGCGCTCGATGCCTCGCTGGCGGCCGATGCCGGCTGGAGCCTCGACATGACGCCGGGCGTCGTGGCGCGTGCTCTGACGCACGTCGATAACGCCTACTGGCTCCCGAACGTCCGCGCCGTCGGCTACTCCTGCCGCACCAACAAGCAGTCGAACACGGCGTTCCGCGGCTTCGGCGGGCCGCAGGGGGTCCTCGTGATGGAGGATGCGATCGACCGCATCGCCCATCATCTCGGCCGCGACGCCAACGACATCCGCGCGCTCAATTTCTATGGGCCGGCCGGAGACGAGACGCCCTACGGCCAGAAGGTCGACGAGAACCATCTTCCGCGTTGCTGGGCCGAGGTGAAGCAAGGCGGTGAATGGGATCGCCGGCGGGCTGAGGTCGACACCTTCAACAAGGCCAACCCGGTGCTGAAGCGCGGGCTCGGCCTGTTCCCGCTGAAGTTCGGCATCTCCTTCAATCTGCCGCATCTCAACCAGGCGGGCGCTCTGGTGCACGTCTATACCGACGGCTCGATCCGCCTGAACCATGGCGGCACCGAGATGGGGCAGGGGCTGTTCGTCAAAGTGGCGCAGGTCGTGGCCGACGTCTTCAAGGTCGACATCGATCGCATCCGGCCCTCCGCCACCTCGACCGCCGAGGTGCCCAACACCTCGCCGACCGCCGCCTCGACTGGCTCGGACCTCAACGGCTGGGCGGCGTGGGAGGCGGCCAACACCATCAAGCAGCGCATGATCGGCTATGCCGCCGAGCATTTTGGCGCGGCACCCGAGGACATCGAGTTCGCCGACGGCAACGTGCGCATCGCCCCAAGTCAGAGAGGGGGGCCCGGCAGCAACCAGGTGATGAGCTTCGGCGAGATGGCCAAGCTCTGCTACATGGGTCGCGTGCCGCTGTCGTCGACCGGATACTACAAGACGCCCAAGCTCCATTGGGACGGCGCGGCGATGCGCGGCCGGCCGTTCTTCTATTTCTCCTTCGGTGCGGCCATGGCCGACGTGGCGATCGACACGCTGACCGGCGAGAGCCGAGTGCTGCGCGCCGACCTGGTGCAGGATTGCGGCGCCTCGCTCAACCCCGCGATCGATCTCGGCCAGATCGAAGGCGCCTTCGTGCAGGGCCAGGGCTGGCTCACCTGCGAGGAGCTGTGGTGGGACAAACAGGGACGGCTGCGCACCATCGGCCCCTCGACCTACAAGATTCCCGGCAGCCGCGACGTGCCCGCCGTGTTCAACGTGAAGATGCTGGACAACGCACCGTCGCGCGAGGCGACCATCTTCCGCTCCAAGGCCGTCGGCGAACCGCCCTTGCTGCTCGCCACCGCGGTGTGGACGGCGCTCAAGGACGCGATCGGCGCCGTCGCCGATCACAAGACCGCAGTGCGGCTCGATGCGCCGGCGACCCCCGAGCGCGTGCTGGCGGCAATCGCTACACTCGGCAAATAGCCTTTTTGGACCATCGGGAGGGGATGCATGGACGTACGCATGGACGGCCGCGTGGCGGTGATCACCGGCGCGAGCACGGGATTGGGCCTCGCCATGGCCAAGGAGTTCGCGGCCTCCGGCGCCTCGGTGGCGCTGCTGGCGCGCAAGGCCGAGGTGCTGGCGACCGCCAAGGCCGACGTCGCCAAGGCGGCCGGCAAGACCAACGCCAAGATCGAGGCCTATTCCTGCGATGTGTCCAAGGCGCAGCCGATCGCCGACACCTTCAAGAAGATCGAGGCCGAATTCGGCAAGGTCGACATCGTGGTGAACAACGCCGGCATCAGCCACGCCAAGGCATTCGAGACGGTGACCGACGAGGACTGGCAGGGCGACCTCGACCTCAAGCTGTTCGCCGCCATCCGCACCATCCGCGCGGCGCTGCCCGGCATGCGCCAGCGCAAGTGGGGGCGCATCGTCAACGTGCTCAACATCGGCGCCAAGGCGCCCAACGCCAACTCCACGCCGACCAGCGTCAGCCGCGCCGCCGGCCTCGCGCTCACCAAGGCGCTCAGCCAGGAGAACGCGCAGTACGGCATCCTGGTGAACGCGATGCTGGTCGGCCTGATCGAAAGCGACCAATGGCAGCGCCGGCACAAGACCGCGGCCGGCGCCGGCAAGACCTACGAGGAGTTCCTGGCCGGCATGGCCAAGGGCCGCATCCCGCTCGGCCGCATGGGCAAGGCCGAAGAGTTTGCGCGCATGGCCTGCTTCCTGTGCTCCGATGCGGGCTCGTTCATCACCGGCGTCGCGATCAACGTCGACGGCGGCGCGAGCCCAGTCGTCTAGTCTAGGCACGTGTCTCTCTACGAGATCCTGGTCGTCGTCGTCCTCGTGGGCGCCGGCGGCTTCGCTTATCACCTGTACCGCAAGGACACGCAGCCCGGTGCATCGCGGCCGTCAGGCGGCGAGCCGATGTTCCGACGCGAGACGAAACCGAAGGACTGAGAGTCAGCGGCGCCTATGAGCGGAAGGGGCCGGCCGGCGTGACGTTCCACGCGCGCCGCAGCTCCTCGAGGTCGCGCTCGACCCAGTCCCAGACGTTCCATTTGGGATCGAAGATGTCGACGGTCATGGCCTGGCCACGCGCCCAGGCATGCCAGAACTCGTCGGGATCCAGCCCGCCCTTGCCGGCGTGGCCGACGTCGTTCAGCTGCTGGCCGAAGTGGAAGAAGAAGATCACCGGCAGGATGTGCCCGCTCATCGGATTGATCGGATGCATGCCGGCGGTGAAGGTCGAGACCAGAAGCTCGCCGCGCGCGCTTGTGTCGTAGCCCGAGATCACGTGCGTCGAATCGTGCGGCGTGCCGAAGCTGGCGTTGAGCGCCTCCGGATCGCCGGGGAACGGATAGCCGTTCGCCTTGTCGAAGTCCCACAGCGCCTTGCCGAAGCTGTTCGGCGGCAGCTTGCCCAACGCCTCGTGGCGCGCCACCAGGGCTGGGTCGGCGTTGCTGCCGAGGTAGGGCCTGATCCACACGTTCGGATCGAGGCCGTTCGATGGGCGGCTCAGCACGCTGTCGAAGTTCTTGCGCCACATGTCGGCGATGGCCCATTCGAGATGGCCGGACGCAGCCTCCACGAGGTCGGTGAGGTAGTCCTCCTCGACATCGAGGGCCCGGGCGTACTCGAGCACGCACGAGAGCTTCCTGTGGTCGAGCGACCCATCGACCATGGCCATGATGGCCAGGTACTTCACCGCCTCGCGGCCAAGCTCGGGCTCGCCCTTCAGCGCCTTGACCAGGTCGCGCGGTGCGACCGCGGGCAGGGTGCCGATGTCCATAAGATCGGCCCTGCGCAACAGGTAATGTCCCGCCGCACGCACGCTCGTGGTTTCCGCCCAGGTCAACGCCTGGTCATTGGCGAGCGCAACCTGGCGCATGGCGCCCAGAATGGCGTCGCTCTCTCGACGACCGACTTGTCGCACCTATTGCTTCCCTTGCCCCAAGAAGGTGCTCTCGGGGGAAGAATGCCTTCAGTGCAGAACTATTTCCAGCACGCGATCTGGATGCTGCTCGACTCCGCGCGCTCGGCGCGCTGCGTGACGGGCAGCTCGCGGGCCGCGGCGTCGGCAGGTGTGTAGGCGATCCCGTTGGCTTCGAGGAACGATGCCAGCGTCGCCACCTTGATCGCAAAGTTCACATTCTGGGGAATGTCGCCTGTGATCATGGCGATCGCCAACGCGTTCAGCTTCGCCACGACGACGCCGATCAGACGGCCCGCCTCGTCGACCGCCGGGCCGCCGCTGTTGCCGGGCTGCACCGCGGCCGAGATCTGCATGAAGCGCGAATCGTCGCGCACGCCCGCGAGGGCGGTGACGTTGCCGACGGTCGTGTTGCCGGCCGAGGAGAGCGCCTCGGCCAGCGGATAGCCGAAGACCAGCACGGGCTCGGCGGCCTTGATCGGCACGCCGACGCGCAATCTCAGGAAGCTCTTCGCGGCCGTCTCCGCGCGCAGCGCCGCGAGATCGTCGGCTCGGCTGGTCGCGACCACCCGCACCACGCCGAAGTCGCCGCCGTTCTTGTTGAGGCGCAGTTCCGCACAGCCGTTCACGACGTGGAAGTTGGTCACGATCGTGTCCGGCGAGATGTAGAAGCCGGTGCCCGTCGATGCCAGCGCCTTCTCCTTCGGCCTGGGGGCGCTGGTCGGGGCGGTCGCGGCTCGGCGCTCGGCGACGACCTTTTCGAGCTTCAGCCGCACCCCCTCGGAAGGCATCCCATCGCCGCGTTCCCCGAGGCTCTTCTGGAACGCAGCGATCGCCATGTTTGTCCGCAAGCCAACTTCGCCGTTGATCGGGCCGGGGTCATAGCCGAGCTGCGCCAGCAGGTTCTGGATCGAGACGACCAGCGGAGCCGGTGCGCCCGCTGTCTGCGCTGCTGCCTGATGTCCCGCCGCCATGCCGGACAAAAGCACGGCCGCACCCAGGAGCACCGCTTTCCAGCCTGCGCCGATCTTCATGCCGCCCCCAAAGCGCCAGTTCCCGCTCACTCGAGGCAGGATGGTCGCACGGGCTTCACGGCTCGTCCACAGGTTGCTGCTTTTCCCGCGTGCAACCGTCGCGGGCCATGAGGGCGCTCCGGTTTAGCGCAGCGGCTCGAGGATACTCACGTAGTTGGCGACCGCCGCGCCGCCCATGTTGAACACGCCGCCGATCCTGGCCTTGGGCAGCTGCAGTGCGCCCGGCGCCGTGCCGGAGAGCTGCATGGCCGACATCACGTGCATGCTGACGCCAGTGGCGCCGACCGGATGGCCCTTGGCCTTGAGGCCGCCCGAAACGTTGACCGGCAGCTTGCCGTCGCGCTCGACCCAGCCTTCGTGGATGGCCCGCTCGCCTTCGCCGGGAGCGGTGAGGCCCATCGCCTCGTACTCGATCAGCTCGGCCGAGGTGAAGCAGTCGTGGCTCTCGACGAAGCTGAGATCGAGCAGGTCGAGGTGGGCCGACGCCAGCGCCTTCTTCCAGGCGAGCGCCGGGCCCTCGAACTTGATGATGTCGCGCTTGCTCATCGGCAGGAAGTCGTTGACCTGCTCGGCGGCGCGGAAGGCGATCGCCTGCTTCATGCCGAGCGCGGTCGAGACGTCGGTCAGGATCACGGCGGCGGCACCGTCGGTCACCGGCGAGCAGTCGGTGCGCTTCAGCGGGCCGGCGACGAACGGGTTCTTGTCGGACGGCGTGCGGCAGAACTCGTAGGCGAACTCCTTCTGGAAATGCGCATAGGGGTTCTTGGCGCCGTTCTTGTGTGCCTTGACCGCGATCTTGGCGAGCGCGTCCGACTTGTCGCCGTAGCGCTGGAAGTAGGCCGAGGTGATCTTGCCGAAGATGCCGGCGAAGCCCGCCTCGATATTGGCCTCCTCGGCGACGTACGACGCCTTGATCAGCACCTCGCCCGCCTGGGCCGAATTGAGCTCGGTCATCTTCTCGACGCCGACCACCAGCACGAAGCGCGCCTTGCCGGCGGCGAGGGTGTTGAGGCCCATGTGGATCGCGGCCGAGCCGGTGGCGCAGGCGTTCTCGACGCGCGTCGATGGCTTGAAGCGCAGGTCGGGATGGGTCTGCAGGGCGAGCGAGGAGTGGAACTCCTGGCGCACGAAGCCGCCGTTCATGTTGCCGACATAGATCACGTCGACATCCTTGGGCTCGATCCCGGCATGGGCGATCGCGTCCGTCGCCGCCTTTACGATCAGCGATTCGCTGGTCTCGCCGTCGAGCTTGCCGAACTTGCCGTGGGACCAACCGACGATGCAGGCCGTCATGGAACTCTCCTTCGCTGCCGGGGCACGACCCTAAACGGCATGCCATTCGGGGTCACTAAGTGCACATACACTTATGATCCCATTTATGTCACTGGGCGGGCCCTGCAAGGGGCATTCGGGTGCCCAAATTCCGCCTCGCCGGCGGTATTGACTGCAGCCTTTCCCGGGAGCCCTCTTAGCATCCATGGCCGACAACGCGCCGTCGTCACCCGAAGAACGTCAGAAATCCCGCTGGCCGCTCATTCTGGGCAGCCTGGTCGGCGGGTTCCTGCTGCTGGCCGTCGGCCTCGCGCTGGGCTGGTACCTGTTCTATCGCCCGATCGTGAATGTCGCGGTGCAGCTGCCCGCGCCGCCGCCGCCTCCCGCCCCGCCCGGCCCCGACCAGGCCCAGGTGAAGGCGCTAGAAGAGCAGATCGAGAAGCAGAAGGCAGCCAACAAGCAGATCGAGGACCAGATCGCGCTCCTGAAGGAGCGGTTGAAGGCCGATGTCTGCACCGTCAAGGATCCGCTCGGCAAAGGCGGGTCGTCGCCCGCGCCGGCCGGCGCGCTGCCCGAACGCAAGACCGACGCGGGACCAACCGGCGGCGGCCAGGTCGTGCCGGCATCGGCTTCGGGCGATCCCCCGAAAGGCGACGGCAAGGCTGCTGCCAAGTTATCGCCGGCGGCTCTCGCGCAAGCGCTCGAACAGGCCACCGTCCTGGTGGTCTCGGCCGGAGGCGACAGTGGCTCCGGCTTTTTTATTGCGCCGAACTACGTCGTCACCAACCACCACGTCGTCGGCCGCACCGGGCCGGGCACCGAGGCGCTGGTGCTGAGCAAGCATCTCAAGACCGGCTATATCGGCACGGTCGTGGCGACCTCGCAGCCCGGCCAGACCTCGCAGGCCGACTTCGCCGTCATCCAGGTCGACGTGCCGGCGGGCAGCGTGCGGCCCCTGCCGGTCGCGGCCGAGCCGGCGGCGCTGAGCGACGTCGTCGCGGCGGGTTATCCCGCGATCGCCATCGCCCAGGACCGCAACCTGCGCCGCCTGGCTGCCGGCGATCTCAAGGCCGCGCCCGAGGTCGTGCTGACCAAGGGCACGGTGAGCGCTGTGCAGAACAAGGACCGCAACACGCCGATGGTGCTGCATTCGGCCGACATCTCGGCCGGCAATTCGGGCGGACCGTTGATCGATTCCTGTGGGCGCCTGGTCGGCATCAACACCTACATCGTCACCAGCCGCCAGACGACCAAGGCCAACTATGCGCTGGGCAGCTCGTGGCTGGCGGCTTTCCTGCGCGGCGCTCGGGCGCCGTTCGACTGGCGTTCCGACAGCTGCGCCTGAAAAGAATCATTTGCCCAACACAAGGTGTAGCTTCAATCTAGCTCCGCTGCTGAATGAACGGTGCGAGCGGGGGCGTGAAGCAGGCATTGGTCAATCTACGCGTCGCGGGTATCGCGCTGCTGGTCCTGTTGGCCGGCGGCTGTGACCGCGCCGTCGTCCTCAATCCCAAGGGCCCGATCGCCGATGCCGAGCGCGGTCTGCTGATCGACGCCTTCACCGTGATGATGATCGTGGTCGTCCCGGTCATCCTCATGGCCTTCCTGTTCGCCTGGCGCTACCGCGCCGGCCGCAACGCTCGCTACGAGCCCAACTGGTCCTATTCGGCCAAGGTCGATGCCGTGGTCTGGTCGGTGCCGGCCCTGATCGTCATCGCCGTGGCGGTGCTGCTGTGGCGCAGCACCCACAAGCTCGATCCCTACCGCGAGATCGCCTCGTCGACGCCGCCGCTCGACGTGCAGGTCGTGGCGCAGGACTGGAAGTGGCTGTTCATCTATCCCGAGCAGGGCGTGGCCTCGGTGAACCAGCTCGCCATTCCCGTCGGCCGGCCGATCAGCCTGCGCATCACCTCCGACACGGTGATGAATTCCTTCTATGTGCCGGCGCTGGCGGGGCAGATCTACGCCATGGCCGGCATGCAGACCCGGCTGCAGATCCTGGCCGACCAACCGGGCAAGTTCGTCGGCCGCAACACGCAGTATTCGGGCGGCGGCTTCTCCGACCAGTTCTTCGAGGTCGTGGCGATGCCGCCGGCCGAGTTCGACGCCTGGGTCGCGCTCGCCAAGCAGGCGCCGGCGCGGCTCGATGCGCCGACCTACGCCAAGCTCGCCGAGAAGAGCCGGCTCAATCCCATCACCTACTACTCGGTCGTGGAGCCCCGGCTGTTCGACCAGATCATCGAGAAGTACGCGGGTCCCCACGCCGCCCACGGCAGCAACGCGCCGGCCCGGAGATAGCCAGATGTTCGGAAGACTGACGATCGAGTCCCTGCCGCTCTACAGCGCCATCGCCGCCGGCGGTGCGCTGGTGACGGTGGGCGGCGCGCTGATCGTGGCGCTGGTCATCACCTGGCTCAAGGCCTGGGTCTATATCTGGAAGGAATGGCTCACCAGCGTCGACCACAAGCGCATCGGCATCATGTACATCATCCTGGCGCTGATCATGCTGGCGCGCGGCTTCGTCGACGCCATCATGATGCGTGCCCAGCAGGCGATGGCGCTGAACAGCGGCGGCTACCTGCCGCCCGAGCATTTCGACCAGATCTTCTCCTCCCACGGCACGATCATGATCTTCTTCATGGCCATGCCGTTCATGACCGGCCTGCTCAACATCGCCGTGCCGCTGCAGATCGGCACGCGCGACGTCGCCTTCCCGTTCCTGAACTCGCTCAGCCTGTGGCTCAGCGCCTCGGGCGCCGGCCTGGTCATGATCTCGCTGGTGATCGGCAAGTTCTCGACCGCCGGCTGGACCGGCTATCCGCCCTATTCGGACGCCCAGTACAGCCCTGGCGTGGGCGTCGACTACTGGATCTGGGCGGTCCTGATCAGCGGCGTCGGCTCGACCCTCTCGGGCATCAATTTCATCGTGACCATCGTCAAGCGGCGCGCGCCTGGCATGACGCTGATGCGCATGACGCCCTTCGTGTGGACCGCGCTCTGCACCTCCCTCCTGATGGCGTTTGCCTTTCCCGCGCTCACCGTGGCGTGCGGCCTGCTGGTGCTTGATCGCCTGCTCGGCATGCACTTCTTCACGAACGAGGCGGGCGGCAACATGATGAACTACGTCAACCTGTTCTGGATCTGGGGTCATCCCGAAGTCTACATCCTGATCCTGCCGGCGTTCGGCGTGTTCTCCGAGGTCGTGGCGACCTTCGCCAAGAAGCGGCTGTTCGGCTACGAATCGCTGGTCTACGCCACGATGGCGATCGCGATCCTGAGCTTCTCGGTGTGGCTGCACCACTTCTTCACCATGGGCTCGTCGGCCAACGTCAATGCCTTCTTCGGCGTGACGACCATGGTGATCGCCGTCCCGACCGGCGTGAAGGTGTTCAACTGGCTGCTCACCATGTATCGCGGCCGCATCACCTTCCATCCTTCGATGCTGTGGACGGTGGGCTTCATCACCACCTTCGTGATCGGCGGCATGACGGGCGTGCTGCTGGCGGTGCCGCCGGTCGACTTCCTGATGCACAACACGACCTTCCTGGTCGCGCACTTCCACAACATGATCATCCCGGGCGTGCTGTTCGGCTACCTCGCCGGATACATGTACTGGTTCCCGAAAGCCTTCGGCTTCCGCCTGAACGAGGGCTGGGGCACTGCCGCCTTCTGGTTCTGGATCGTGGGCTTCCTGTTGGCGTTCATGCCGCTCTACGTACTGGGCTTCCTCGGCATGCCGCGTCGCATGGAGCAGTACAACGATCCCTCGTGGCAGCCCTGGCTGGTCGCCGCCTCGATGGGCGCCGGGCTGATCCTGATCGGCATCGCCTGCCTCGCCATGCAGGTGATCGTCTCCTTCCGTAACCGCAAGCTCAACGAGGATGTCACCGGCGATCCGTACGACGGCCGCACGCTCGAATGGTCGACCGCCTCGCCGCCGCCGGTCTACAACTTCGCCGTCCTGCCCGAGGTGCGCGATCGCGAACCGTTGCTCGACATGAAGGAGCGCGGCGTGACCTACGCGCCGCCCGCGGGATACGAGGACATCGAGATCCCCAAGAATTCGCCGGCCGGCGTCATCATGGGCGGGCTCGCCTTCGTGTTCGGCTTCGCCATGGTGTGGTGGATCTGGTGGCTCGCCATCGCGAGCGCGCTCGCCATGTGGGCGACCATGATCTGGCGCTCGTCCGATGACGAGACCGACTTCATCCTGGCCGCGGCCGAGGTCGAGCGCATCGAAGTGACGCGACTGCGGTCGCTGGAGCGGCTGAAGACGGCGGGGCGGACATGAGCGTCGTCCATTCCGAGCTGGCCTCGCCGGTCCACGAACAGCGGGCTCTGGGCTTCTGGCTCTACCTGATGGGCGACGCCGTCATCTTCGCGCTGCTGTTCATGACCTACTCGATCATGGTCGGCAACGTTGCGGGTGGGCCGACCGGCAAGACGCTGTTCAGCCTGAACAACGCGGCGCTCGAGACGGCGCTGCTGCTCCTGAGCAGCATCACCTTCGGCTTCGCCTCGCTTTCCTCGCGCAGCGCCAACCGCTCGGCCGTGCTGGGCTGGCTTGCCGTCACCTTCCTGCTGGGCGCTGGCTTCATCTTCCTCGAGATCCGCGAGTTTTTGGGCCTGATCCGCGTCGGCGCGGGGCCGCGGCGCAGCGGCTTCCTTTCGGCTTTCTTCACCCTGGTCGGCACGCACGGCACGCATGTCAGCGTCGGCCTGATCTGGATCCTGATCATGAGCGGCCAGGTGGCGCTGAAGGGGCTCACCGTGCCGGTGACCTCGCGGCTGTTCCGGCTCGGCCTGTTCTGGCACTTCCTCGACATCGCCTGGGTCGGGATCTTCTCCGTCGTCTATCTGCCGGGGCTCTTGTGATGCAACGCCGCGGACTCAGCAGCTACCTGATCGGCTTCGTGCTCGCCGTCGTCCTGACGGTGATCCCGTTCTACCTGGTCTACACCCACGCCCTGCCGGCGCCGCGCATCATGCTGGTGATCGCCATCGCCGCAGTGCTGCAGATCCTGGTGCACCTGCACTTCTTCCTGCACATCAACTTCACGACGACGCCGAAGGAGAACCTGCTGGCGCTCGCCTTCACCGCCGTCCTGCTGTTCCTGATGATCGGCGGCAGCTTCTGGGTCATGCTCGACCTGCACCAGCGGATGGCGCTCTAGGCGCAGCTCGTCTCTGCGGGATCCGGCAGCTCGGCCCAGAAGTTTGTCAGAGCCTCAGCAACCGGCGCGGGCGTCTCCTCCGGCCACCAATGGCCCACGCCCACCAGATGCGCCATTTTCGCGCCCGATCGCCGCGCTGCCCACTCGTGCTGCTCCACCGTCCCGCTGGCTCGCCCGAAGTCGTCGACGGCGATGAGAGCGAGTCCCGGGCGTTGTGCGGCGCCCGGCAGAAGCTGTCCCGCTTCGGCCATCGCCGGCTGTCGCGCCGACCGCAACAGCTTGAGGACGGCGCGACCCATTTCAGGATCCATGCCTGCCGCGACCCGCTCCGCCATGCGCCCGGTCATCCCGAGGGTCGACGTCACCGCGAGTCGCTGCTCCAGGTTGCCTCCCCACAGCTCCTGCACCGAGGCTTCGCCGGAGCCCTCCTGCTGCCAGACCTGGGCTCGCGAATGCCAGACGTAATCCGGCGCGAACACGCCGAGTGCATCGGAGGCCCAGCTGCGGATCAGATCCGGACGACTCATGGCCACCGACGCGACGTGGATGCCGCCCCAGTCGTGTCCTACCAAGTCGACCGGAGCGCGGAACAGCTCCAACTGAGACGCCAGCCAGTCTCGATAGGCCGTCGTCGACGAGTCGAAGCCGCGGGGTGCGGGGACGCCGAACCCGGGCGGTGACAGGGCGATCGCGTCGGCCCGGCCGAGCTCGCCGATGAGCGGTCCCCAGATGGCCGCGGACTCGGGATTGCCGTGGACGAGGACAAGTGGCGTGCGTGGCATGAGGTCATCTCTTAGATACTTGTTGATTGACACACAAGTATTGCGTCGCGATTGACGTTCGCGTACGGTAGCCGCCCGTTCCTACCGCGCGGCTTGCGCGCGCTCCGTCGCGCGTGTTATCGGCGGAATGAGCGTGCACGCGGCGGACCAGATGCTTCGCCGACCAACATCTGAACAGCCCTGACGCCCGATCACCCTCCCGCTCGCCGCACGCAGCAAGAGCGTCGCGAGCAGACCGAACGCAAGGTGGTAGCTGCCGCGACGGCGCTGATCGCCGAGCACGGTTCGCGCGCGCTCACCCTGGCCGAGGTCGGCGAGGCCGCCGGCTACAGCCGGGGCATCGTCTCTCATCACTTCGGCAGCCGCGAGAATCTGCTCCGCGCGGTGATGCGCGATGCTCAGGCCTTCAACCTCCCGGATCCTGGGGAGAGCGCCGCAGCCTGGCTGGCGGAAACGGTTCGTGCCTACCTGAAGAACGTCACCAACCAACGTCCCGCTGCCCGCGCGTTCCTGCAGATGTGGGGCGAGGCGATTGCCAGCGATCCCGTCCTGATGCCGCTCTACGCCGAACAGGATGCCCGCTTCCGGCGCCTGCTCGCCGATAAGGTCCGCGAAGGGATTCGCGACGGCTCGGTGCGAGCGGACGCCGACCCCGAGGCGATGGCCGTGTCCCTCCTTGGTCTCCTACGCGGCATCGCACTGCAGCTGATCTCGACCCCACCCCCGGCGCGGGTCAAAGCGATCATCGACGAAGCCGAGCGGGCCACCCGGCGAGCACTGAGACCGTGACCCGAAGGATCTTCGCTGCGGGCAGGCTCGGAGACTGGACGATGCATACAGCAGACCGCCGGAAGCAGTGCTGTCATCCCTACTTCGACAGCGCGTCCAGCGCCTTCTTGGCGTCGGCGTCGTTCTGGGCGGCCGCCTGCTGCAGCCAGCTCTTGGCCTTGGCGGGATCGGCCGGCAGGCCAATGCCGCCCTTGGCCAGCAGCAGGCCGAGCTTGCGCTGCGCCTCGGGCGAGCCGGCAAGGGCGGCACGCTCGTACCAGTCGGCGGCGCGCGCGGCGTCGGGCGTGAAGCCCGCTTTCCGGGAAAGCGGATCGTAGAAGGTGGCGAGCTCGATCTGCGCCGGCACGTTGCCCGTCTCGGCGGCGCGGCGGAACACCAGGAAGGCCGCCGCCATCTCGTCCGCCTTGGCGTAGTCGCGAGCCTTGGCGAGCATCGCCTCGGGCGTGGGCTTGGTGGCGAAGTATTCGCCGACGATGTCGCGCACCGACTTGCCGGATGCGCTGGCAGCCGCTGTCGGTGGAGGTGGCGGCGGCGGTGGTCGTACGGCCACCGCAGGCTCGGGGTTCTGGAAGTAGGTCGTGTAGACGTGATAGCCGCCGCCCGCGAGGGCCACGAGCACCAGCGCCGCGATCAGCCAGCCGGTGCGGCTGCTGCGCTCGGGCGGTCCAAGATCGCGCGTCGCGCGCAGCTCGGGCCGCGGCGCCATCGTGAAGGGCGGCGCCGGCGGCTCTGGTGTCGGATCTGGCGTCGGTTCGGGCTCAGGCGGCGGCGCAGGAGGAGGCACCTCGGCCTGCTTGGCCCGGCGCAGCCGCACCGTGTCGTCGTAGCGCTTGCTCGAGGGATCGAGCGCGCCCGAGGTCAGCATGGCGGGCCAGGCGACCACGGTCGTGCCGACCACGCCGATGTCGGGCTCCTTCACCCGCACGCGCACGGTGGCAATGCCGGCCAGGCGATCGCAGATCTCGGGCCCGAGATGGAACTCCAGGGCATTGCGCCGCCGCTCGACACGCTCGGGCAGCAGCCACGCCTCGGTGCGCCGCCATCCGTCGTCGGCGAGGTGCGACTCAGGCCCCTGCTGGCGCTGGATCGACAGGGCGAGACCGTCGGGCGCGGCGTCGAGCTCGCTCACGCGCAGGATCGCGTGGCCGGGCTCCGGCAAGGCTTCGACAGAGGCGCGGACGGGCATGGGCTATGCCGGCCCTATGCCGGGACGGTGCGCAGGATGGCGCCCAGCCGGTCGTTCTGCTCGGGCGAGATCTCGCGCCCGCCCTCGTAGCCGACATTGTCCATGGCGAGCTGCAGGAAGGCGCGCATCCAGTCCTTGCAGTAGTCGGCATAGATCGGCTGCGGATTCTCGGAGAGCTGCGGCGTGCCGTTGACGATCGCCGGCCCCTCGAACACGCGCCGCGTCGGCGCGTTCGGCGGCAGGCCGGGCCGCTGGTCGAGCGGCAGATGGTCGAAGCCCAGCGCGCTCACATAGCCGTTGAGCGCTGAGGAGGCGGTGCGCACCTGGCGCTCGGCGATCTCCTCCCACTTGGCATTTGCCGCATTCTCCAGCTCGCGCACTTCGTGGCTCAGCTGGTCGATCAGCTTCAGCCGATGCGCGCCCACGATCAGCTCGTCGATCAACCAGCCGAGATGCTGGCGGTCGACGCCGAAATGAGACAACGCCTTCTCGTCGGCGCCGACGCGCCGCATGTTCTCCAGCCAGTACTCGGCGGCCTCGCGGGCGAAGCGCTCGGCGCGGTCCTCGAGCACACCCGACGGCGGCGCCGAGCGTCCGGGCTCCTCGCCAAAGACGTCGGCGAAGATGGCGCCGAGATCGACGGCCGCGCCGGTCGACTGCGAAACCTGGGCCGGCGGCTTGCCGTTGCGCCCGGTGGTCTCGTCCGAAGGCCGCGCGGTGGAAATGCGGAAGTAGATCTCGCGCAGCGCCGTATCGGCCACCTGCAGGGCGGCCATCAGCTCGCCGAACAGCTGCTGCTGGATGCAGTTGGCGAGCCCGCGCAACACAGTGTGGACGAGGTCGCGCTTCTTGGTGCGGGCATCGCCGTCGGCGGCGCTGTGGAACCCGGCCAGCCGGTCGACCAGGCGGCGGATCTGGATCTCGAGCTGGCCGCGCACCTGGGCGCGCTTGATCGCCGGATCGCACACCGGGATCAGGTTCTTGACCAGGTAGTGCACGCCGCCGTCATTGGCGCGGAACGCCTCGTCCCAGGCGCGCGCCGGATCGGCGAAGTGGCGCCGCACCTCGGCATTGGCGACGAAATGGCCGCGCAGCTCGCGGGCGCGCTCGGCGAAGGTCTCGGCGATACCGAGCTCGCGGCCGCCGTCATAGTCCATCAGCCGCTCGTCGATGACGGTCGGGTTCCTGAGCCAGAAGGTGTTGTCGAACGGCTTGCCGTCCCAGTTGGCCGGCCACTCGCCGCGGAAGTTATTGATCAGCGAGTTGTTGATGCGCGCCGACCAACGCAGCTTGCGCGATTCCTCGGTCTCGCCCGCCTTCTGCTCGAACTCGCGGTCCATCTTGGTCAGCACCAGGAACAGCGCGTTCTTCTGCTTGGCGCGGTCGGCCGGCGTGGCGCCGATCGTCTGGTCGATCCAGGCCGACATCATGTCGGAGAGGTCGCGGACCTCCTGGTTGCCGTCGGGCACGCAGAGCAGGATGGCGGAAAGCTCGCGCTCGGCCGAATAGCGCTGGAAGAGATAGGCGACCTTGCCGCGCAGCAACAGCTCGCGCAGCGGGTTGGCGCCTTCGGCGACGCCCTTGGCCTTGGCGACATCGGCGAGGTTCGCGAGCTTCAGCCGCGAGCGGGCGCCGGGGAAGTCGAGCAGGTCGGTGTGATCGAAGAAGTCCCACGGCTTCTCGGCGATGGCGACAGAGAGCTCGGCGGTGAGCGCGCAGATCAGCGAGCGCGGCAGCTCGGCGTCGGGCAGCGCGCGACCATCGGCGTGCTTGGGCCGCACCAGCAGCGTATCGGCATCATCGGCACCGAGCTTGTCGAGCGTCAGCACGTCGACGATGCTCTTCTCGCGCGGGATCAGCGCGTCCATGCCGAGCGACGCCTCGGGCGCGAAGGAGAGCTTCTGCAGGCCGTCGTAGAGCGTGAGGTAGAGGTCCGTGAAAGGCTGGAAGTCGTACCACAGCACCGACCACAGCCGCGCGCGGTCGTGGCCCGACAGCCGTGGCGCGAGGTCGATCGCCTCGCGCCAGTAGTCGGTGCGCAGCTCGGCGGTGACGCCGGCGAAGAAGGTGTCGAAGTACTCGATGAGGTCGAGCACGTCGTCCGCGTCGAGATCGCCATAGGGCTCCGCGGCCGCCCTGGCGCGCAATTCGCCCAGGCGCTTGCGGATCGCGGCGCCGTCGGGATGCTCGAACGCCGCCTTCTGGTGATCGAAGTCGAGCAGGAAGGAGTTGCCCAGAATCTTCACGATGTCGGTCTGCGTCAGCAGCCGCACGCGGACGGGGAATTCCTTGTCGCCGGCGCTCAGCCCCAGGCCGAAGCGCGTCACCAGGCCGGTCGATTCGCGGTTACCCGGCGGGTTGATCTCGCGCAGGAAGTCGTAGCTCTTGTCGCCGAAGCGGGCCTGCATCGGCCGTCCGTCGCGGCTCGCCAGGATGGAGACGAGATAGCTCTTGCCCGCTTGGCTCGGCCCGAACACACCCACGCACATGCGCCGGCGCGCGGCGCGGGCGAGCTTGCGGCTCTGGTTGCGAACCTTCTGCAGCTCGCTGATCAACGACGGCGCCTGCTGCGCCACCGTCGGCGATTCCGCCGCGGCGCCCTTCAGCCACGCCACGCCTTCGCTGGCGGAAACCGCCAACGCCTCGCAGTCCTGGGCCAGCTTGAGATCGACGGTGTCCATACGCTTTACCCGGTCTTGAGCATGCCGGTGTCGAGCCAATAGCCCTCTCGACGCGGCAAGGTTTGCAGTCGAAGCGTCAGGCGATCGAGCGCGACGGCACGGCCGTCGCGGTTGGTCACCTGGCGCAGGCGGAAGCGCTCGACATCACCCGAATCCTTGTCCTTGGGCTTCACCCGGGCCAGCGCGATCTTGAACGGCGTCTCGCGGGCGTGACGCTCGGCATATTCCGGCTTGGCGAACTCCAGCGCATAGAGCCGCGCCGCCGGCCAGCGCACCAGGTCGAGCTGGCGCGCGCCGAGCCACATGGGCCCGCGGAACTCGAAGGCGACCTCCGGCAACTCGTATTCGCGATTGTCGAGGTCGACGTCGCGATAGACCAGGTCCTCGCGCTGCAGGCGGCCGCCGCCATCGAGCTTGCCGATGAACTTGGCGATGCTGCGCGAGCGCAGGAGGTCGGAGCGGAAGGAGAAGTCGGGCAGCTGCGACTGGGCAAGTGCTGCGATCATCGCGCCCACCGCCACCGTGGTCTTGGGATCCTCCACGCGCAACCGGGCGTCACGGAACGGGTACCAGGCGCCGACTCGGTAATCGTGCAGCGAGATCACGCGCTCGGGCGGCAGCGGCAGCAGTTCCATCAGCAGCGCGCGGATGCCGGGCAGGCGCGAGGGCCGGCCCGACAGCAGAAGCACGTCGCAGTCGTAGGCGTGGACGATCTCGGCCAGCGGCGCCAGCACGCGGCCCATCTCGGCGCGCACCGTCTTGTCGATGCCCGGCAGGTCGACGGGGAACACCGTGGTCTTGAGGTCGAAGTCCTTGGCGCCGCGTTTGCGCGCCGCCTCGTTGACGAAGGTGATGACTTCCTCGGAAGGCTTGGAGCCATTGGGGAAGAAGGACTCGAAGGGCCGCGGCTCGGCCGCGACCACGCCGGATGTCGGATCGTAATCCTCGGCCGCGCGCATGAACTCGAGCGCGATGGGATGGGCGACCTGCAGCGCGAATTGCTGGCGCAGGTTGCGCTGGATCACGTCCTCGCCGCCGCGGTCGCCGCCCAGAAGCTCGGCCATCAGGTCGGCGGGATTGGCGATGCCGGTTGCGCGCATGGCCGCCTCGATCGGCGGCAGGACATGGGCCTGCACGACGCGCAGCAGGATGTCGTCGCCCGCGACGTTGAAGCCTTCGCGGAACTTCTGCTCGGGGAACAGCGTCACCGAGGTGCCTGCGCCCTCCAGGCCGTAGGAGTTGATGATGAGGTCGGTGGTGCCGCCGCCGACATCGATGCTGGCGATCGAGAGCCTGCCGTCAGACGGCTTGCCGCGCGGCTTGCCGGTGACCTGGAAGAAGCGCCGGGCGTCGCCGCCGAAATTGCGCGCGACCTCGGTGTAGAGATAGACGAGCTGGGTGCACGACGCCTCGTCCCAGTCGGTCAGCACACGCGGCGCGGGGGCGGCTGGATCGTCAAGCTTCCAGCCCAGCATCATCCACACGAGATCGCGCGCCGCCTCGGCGCGCTTGCGGAAGATCAGGCGCTCGGCGAGCGGCATGCCGGTCGGCAAGGTCAGCACGATGCGGCGCAGCCGGCGCGGCGTCTCGGCATGGGCACGGCGGCCGCGCTGCTGCGGCGAGTTCATCAAGGTCAGCGCCTGCAGCAGCACCTCGCTCAGCACGAAGGTCATGATCGAGGAGCGGGAATAAAGCGGCTCGAACACCGGCAGGTGATCGGCGCTGTCGGCCTCGGGCTCGACCAGGTGCAGCGGCTCGCCCTTCTGGTTCACCAGCTGGGCCATCGGCCCGGCGGCGGCCGGCATCGCCGTCTGGTCCTGGGCGTAGGCGATATTGAAGCGCCATTCGCGCGCCTGCGGTTCCTCGTCCCACAGGTAGCGTTTGGGGCTCGACATGCCGGTGTTGCCCTCGGTGCCGCGGCGGCGCGCGGCCAGCCGCGTCGCCTCCGGACCGACGCGGGTCATGGTCGGCCAGACGAAGGCATCGGCGCGGCCGCCCAGCCGCGACAGGTGGTTCTTGCCGAACCAGGCCTGGGCGAACTCGACGCGCGATTCGAAGGGCTTGGTGTGCACGACCTCGGGATGGGAGAGATCGCGCAGTGCGAGCTCATAGGAGTCGTTCAGGTTGATGCCGAGCTCGCCCGCCGCCTCGATCATGAGACCGCAGGTGCGCGAGTTGCCGACATCGAGCACCAGGTCGACCTCGATGGCGCCGCGGCCGGGCCGCTCGGCGTCGCCCACCAGCTTGATGGGCGGGAAGTGCACCGCATTGGCCAGCAGGCCGAGGAAGGCAAGGTAGCGCGCAATGGCTTCCTGCGGCTTTTGCTTGATGTCGCCCTCGATCTCGTCGGCCGTCGCGCGCGGATGCAGCTCGCGGAACAGCTCCTCCAGCCACTGCGTCATCCAACTTTGGCGCAGCAGCCAATGGTTGGCGCGCTGCTGCGGCGCCAAAGCGAACAAGGCGCCCGACGTCACGTCCTTGGGCGATGGCGCGAGATAGGCGCGGCCTTCGGCCTCGGCAATGAGGCCGGTGTCGAAGGCGAGCACCGCGCGGTAGCGATTGCCCTGCTCGTCGCGATAACCCACGCCGTAGCGCATCTCGAGATCGACCACCCGCACGCGCGCCCAGTCCGCCGGGCCTTCGCGGAACTGGTTGTTGGGCCGGACCTGCAGGAAGGGCACCGGCACCCACTTGTCGAGGAAGGGCAGCAGCGCATCCTTGGCGGTGACCACGAGGTTGGGCTCGGCGGCGCGGCGGCGGCCGTTCTCGACCACCTCGTACTGGCCGCGCACCTCGTCGAAGTCGAGCTGCACCAGGTCGTCGACCGCCTTGGTGCTGGCGGCGTCGTGGAAGCCCCATTCGCGCACGCGTAGGCGCACGGGATCGAAGCCGAAGTCGAGGAACTGGATGCCCGAACGGGCGATCAGCGTCGTCGGGCTGGAATAGCTCGGCAGGCGGGCAAGGTCGCTCATGTCAGGTCAGATTCTACCCCAGTCAACGCCCGAACTGGACATTGTAGCTGCGATTGTCACCGGGTTGGCTTCCGGTGCATTTGGCCGTGCCATCCTGGCCGACCTCGCAATTCACGGTATTGCGGGCATAGGTCTTGCCGTCGCTGCACTTGGGATTGGACTTTTCCTCGATCACGAGCTTGGAGCCATCCCACTTGGCCTCGGCCGGCGCCTCACAGGTCGCGCCGTTCTTCTGCACGAAGGTGACCTTGCCCTTACCCTTGTCGTCCAGGGTGTAGTTGGGCCTGATGTCGCGCTCGCCGGTCGCGGTGGCAAGCCCGGTGCGCGAGCGCCAGTCGCCCTTGAGGAAGGCGAGGTCGCCCTTCTGCTTGGCCTCGGGCGGCACGGTCATCGGCTTGGGCTCTTCCTTGGCAGCGGTGTGCTTGTCCTTCTCGCCCTTCTGCTGGTCGAGCTTCTGCTGATCATCCGGGCCCTTCATGTTGCCCTTGTCGACATTCTTGTCATCCGGACCCTTGTTGGCACCGGGACCGGCGCCCGGGTCCTTGCCGGCATCCTTGTTGGCCTGGTTGTCGTCGACGCCGGCCCCCGGCGTGTCGGGCAACGCGCCGCGCTCGATCGGTGCGTCGGAGCGGCCGGCAACGACCACGCCGCCGGGCACGGTGATGACGGCGGCGCAATCGGCGCCACGGCGCGAGGCTTCGTCGGTGAGCCGCGCGAGCTCCAGGCGCAACTTCTCGTTCTCGTCCTGCAGGGTCACGGCGCGGGCCTTCTGAATCTCGAGTGGCTGGCGCACAGCCATGCCGAGCGCCCGATCGCGTGCGTCGGCCTCGAGCCACGGCTCGAGATGCGGCAGGTAGGGACGCACTGCCCACGCGAGCAGCGCCAGCAGGAGCAGCAACAGCACCGCCAGCAGCAGCCACTGCCACCACACCGAGCGCGTGCCGGCGGCAATGGCCGGCGCCGACGCCATCACGGCTTCGGGCGCCGCCCGCAGAGGAGCAGCCGCAGCAACTTGCGGCGTAACCGGCGGGGCCGCCAGGAAAACGCCGGGCAAGTTAGCCTCGGCCGAGAACCCCCAGAAGGTCATCACCGGCTTGCCGTCGACGACGTAGAGCGTTTCCTCGCCGGGCGCGGTCAGCGCATGGCGCAGCAGGCGGGCAAAGTTGCGTTCGGCGGTGGAGCGCTGCGGGGCGTCCATCGATTCGGCGAGGCCGGTGATCTCGCCATGCAGGCGATGGACCTCGGCCAGCACGGCCTCGCGCTCGCCCGGATCGAGGTCGGAGAGCTTGCGCGGCTCGCCCTCGAAGGGCGCGTACCAGTCGATGCGCCGGCCGGTCGGATCGGCCTCGGGGACGGCCAGCAGATCGGCGTGGCGGCGGGACAGGCGCGCGGCGATGGCGGCGCGCAGCTGGCCAGCGGCGCGCCACACCGGGTCGCCGGCCATGCCCAGCGCGCGATAGCGCTGCAGCGGCTCACTGACGAGAAGCGGACCTGCGGCCATCCCTGTTCCCCGATTTCAGCGCGGACAGACCATGGCGTACGTCCAGCGCGTACCCCACATCTCACCGGTTACGATGACATCGACCGAATAATCCCCGGCGACAGGGTTCCAGTTGAACCCGAAGCCGCCGCGGCCGCTGCGCGGTCCGCCGGTGCCGGCGATGACCTGGCCGCGATAGACCACTTTGATGTCGTCGGGCTTCACGTAGAGATTGTAGTTGATGGCAACGAAGCCCGGCTTGTCACCCAGATAGTGCCGGTTGCGGGTCACCCCTTCACCCCCCGAATCGCCCGACCAGTTGCAGGGCAGCTGGCCCGGCGGCGGGCGGTTGGTCGGCGGCGCCTGCGGGACGGCGGCCTGCTGCTGCGGCGGAGGCGGGGGTGGCGGCGGCGGTGCCTTGGCGACCGCTGGTGGCGGCGGAGGAGGAGGGGGCGGCTTGGGCAGCTCGATCGGCTTGCACTGCGTGAGCTTGTCCTTGAGCTCGGCCTCGAGGGCGGCGAGCTCGGCCTTGAGCTTGGCGGCGTCCGCCTCCTCGCCGTCCAGCGAGGCCTTCAACAGGGGCGTCGGATCGGGCGGCGGCTCGGGCGCTGGTGGCGGCGGCGTCTCCAGGGTGGCGATGTTGAGCGACGGATCGACCGGCGCGCAGGCGCGCAGCAGCCACGAGGTGATCAGGAGCAGCAGCAGGAGCAGCAGGCCGAACAGCAGGGCGCTGAGCCACGGCGCCCAGGCAAGGCGAGCGGGCAGCATGGCCGCCGGGGCGCTCGCCAGCACGGCGGCGGGCGCAGGCCTCGCCGGTGCGGGAACCGGCGGCGGCACGTAGGGCGCGAGCCCCTGCAAGGCGTCGGCTTCGTAGCCCCAGGCCGCGATGACCGGCTCACCGTCGACCAGGAAGATGAAATCGTCCGATGGCCGCGTGGTCGACAGCTCCAGCGAGCGGCCGATCAGGCGGGCTTCCTCGCTGCCGGTCGATTCCTTCAGCACGCCGCCCAGCGAGCGGATGGCGCTCAGCCGGCTTTCCACCGTTTCCAATGCGACGGCGCGTTCGCTGTCGCTGAGCTCGCTGAAGCGGCGGACCGGGCCGGTGCGCGCGGCGTACCAGTCGATGCCGTCGCCCGATTCGCGCAGCTGTGGTTCGGCCAGAAGGTCGGCCGGCCCGTCGCCGAGGCGACGGCGGATGACGGACAGCAGCTGGCCCGCCACCGCATGCAGGGGATCGCCGCGAACACCCAGCGGCCGTACGCCCAGTCGTGTCGTGAGGATCAGAGTGGGGCGCTCGCCCATGGCCTTCCGTTGTTTGCGTGGGCCGACATATCGCCCAGTGAATCCGGCGGGTTTATGACGGTCCGGCCACCGATTCAGGGTGAAAGCGGGGGCCATCCGCACGCTGCCGCAGCGAGCCGAATATTACTAAAGTGCTTATACATGTCAACAACGGATGTAATCCAACAAAAGGGGGAGGGCCGGTCAATTTTTGCGTGCCAGTAGACGCATCTATTCGCACTAACTACCAGATATGGTGGGCACAGGCTTGTAAGGCCCACCAGATCTAGCAGGTCACCAGCGCAAAAATCGCCGGCCGGCCAGGGCGCCCAGCAGGATCACCGGCACCGCCGCCAGGCTGTACCAAACGACGACGAACAGCGGCGAATCGTCGAAGCAGTGGAAGGCATAGAGCGCGGCGCCCGCGGTGGCAGCCAACAGCCCGGCGGCGGCGCCGGCCAGCGCCGGCGATGCCGGCGCGGCGTTGCGCAGGATCGCGAGCACGGCGACCAGGGGCGCGGCGGCAAGCAGTGGAATGGCGCAGAGGCAAACGAGGGCGTTGCTGCCGATCAGGCGATTGGCCCACGCCGCACCCGGCAGGACGACGACCTCGATGCCGACGCCGATGGTGGCCAAGGCGGCGAGCGGCAACAGTCGCAGCGTCTCGCGGCCCGTTGCCATCGGTCGCGACACGGCAAGGCAGAAGGCGAAGGCCAGCGCCAAGGCGAGCAGCACCAGGACGATCTTGAGATCGAAGCGCCAGGTCACGACGGCGGCGCGGAAGTCGGTTCGAACGCCGAGCGTCGCCAGGAAGATCGCGAGCGACACCAAGCCGCCGACGAGCAGCGCGCCGACCAGCGAGCGGCCGAGGGATAAGCGCGTCGCGCGATCGGCGACCAGGGCATCGATGAGCTTGTCGGTTCTCATGGCTTGTCTCTGCGATAGGCGATGGCCAGCGCCTTCAGCGCGCGGTGCAGGCTCACGCGTACCGCACCTTCGCTCATGCCGAGCCGGCTCGCGACCTCGGCGGCGCGTCGGCCTTCGATCGAGATCTCCTCGACGATGCGGCGCTGGCGCTCCGGCAGTTCGGCCAGCAGGCGCTGCGAATCGATCACCGCGGCGGCGTCGGCCTCCGGCGCGGACGGCAGAGCGTCGGCCAGCGAGTCGATGTCGAGATGGTCATGAAAGCCGCGGCGGCGCAGATGGTCGACCAGCTTGTAGCGGGCGATGGCGCGCACCCACGGCCCGATCGGCTGGCTCTCGTCCCAGGTGTCACGCTTGAGATGCATGGCGAGCAATGTCTCCTGAACCACGTCCTCGCAATCCGCCGGCCCGCGTCCCGCCGCCACAAGCCCGCGCCGCACGACGGTGCGCAGCCAGGCCGCGAGCTGCAGGAGCAGGCGCCGATAGGCCTCGTCGTCGCCCGCGCGTGCCAGCCGCATCAAGGCGGAAAGATCGTCCGGGTCGGTCAACGAGATCCGTCTTTCACATGTTCGCGAGCAGGCCGTGGAACATTACACAAAATCGTCGTGCGTCCTGTAACGCCGCGCGCGCCGCCTGCGAATGATCCAGGGCGAGCCCATTGCTCGTAACCTCGAGGAGGCCATTCATGAACAAGCGTAGCCTGATTGTCACCGCCGCCGCCGTCTTCGCCGCGGGAACTTTTGCGACGACCTCGTTTGCGGCTGGTGTGAAGTGCACCGGCTCGAACGCCTGCAAGGGCCAGAGCGCCTGCAAGAGCGCGAGCAACGCCTGCAAGGGCCAGAACGCCTGCAAGGGCCAGGGCTTCACCGAAGCGTCCGACACCAAGGACTGCACCGCCAAGGGCGGCAAGGTGATGTAGCGCGCGCGATTGCGCACGAAGGGCGGGCATTCGCGGCACGGCGGATGCCCGCCCGCTTCATTTCGGGGAAGGCACGGACATGAACAGCCTGATCACGGTGCTCTACGATTGGCCGCGAATCGTCGCCGGCTGGTTCGCCTGGTTGCCGCCGCTCGCCGTCCGCATCGTCGTCGGCTGGGTGTTCCTGTGGACCGGCTGGCAGAAGCTCAACTTCCTGCCGCGTATGATCGAGAATTTCCGCGAGTGGGGCATTCCCGCGCCGGAGATCCTGACGCCGCTCGCCTCGGGCATCGAGTTCGTCGGCGGCCTGCTGCTGCTGGTCGGGCTGCTGACGCGCATCGTCTCCATTCCGATGATGATCATCATGGTGGTGGCGATCGCCTCGGCGAAATGGGGCGATGTCGATTCGCTGCAGACGCTGCTCGGCTTCGAGGAGATCTCCTACTTCGTGATGTTCGGCTATCTCGGCGTGGCCGGCCCGGGGCCGGTGTCGCTCGATCACTTCATCCTGAAGGCCACGCGTCCACAGCACGCACCGGCGAAGTACGGCGCCTGAAAAAGACGCCTGGCTGGCGACTCCCCGAAGGGTCGGCGGGCTGGGCTCCAGTTTGACCGGAAAGGGATGGCTTTCCGGGGTACGTACTACTTGGTCAGGATCAGCTTGTTGGAAGCCGTGATGCGCAGACGATAGGTGTCGGCGCCGTGGCGGATCAGCAGTTCGCGCCGACCCTTCATCAACGCGGCGCTGTCGACGTCGGCCGACGGCGTCCGGTCGGTCGTCGCTCCACCGACTTCGTCCGGCCTCATCGCATGCGGTGGCTGGCTCATGGCCTCTGTCGTCCTGCATTTTCTATTTGCGAACGACTCTCAATCGCATAGAGTCCGTTCGCCTGTCAACGGCCCTCAACGTTCGGTGAGCCATGGAAAGTCCAGCAGAACAAACGCTTAAGCCTCTCGATGGCGCTGCGCGCCCGGCCTGCGGCCGCCCGGGCTGCGCCTGCGGGCTGCCGATCGGCGAGCGCTTCGTGTTGTGGGCGCTGCGCCAGTGGCATCACGACCGCAGCCTGCCCTCGGAAGGCTCGCCGCTGCACCAGGGCTTCAAGATGGCGGGGCTCCTTGAGGTGCTGCCCGACTTCGCCATCGCCATGGATGCCTTCTTGTTCGGCGCGCGTCGCGCGATCGAGATCCACCTGCCGGCGTGCTCGAAGGTGAGCCGCGACGAGGCGACGCTGGTCGCGCTGTGCGGCCTGGCGCAGGGCGACTTCGACACGCCGCTGCACGCCTCGCTCGACATCCTGATGGCGCCGACGGCGTCGCGCGTGGCGGCGGTGCGCCTGAAGGCGTTTGCGATGGCGCTGGCGGTAGCGGGGCTCCGGCTCGCGCCGCCGGCGGGCGATGCGGCGGGGCGGCTGAACTGAGCGAGCTCCGCGCTGCGAAGAGCAATCAACGCACTCCCGCCACAGCGCCGTTCAGGATGAAATGCTCGGCGATCGGCCCACTCACCAGAGCAGGAAAGAAGGTGAGACCGCCTAGCACGATGATCGTCACCAGGAGCAACCCGGTGAAGAGCGGTCCATGAGTCGCCAGTGTTCCCGCGGACGCCGGGACGTGGCGCTTGGCCGCCAGAGTTCCGGCGATGCACAGCACGGGCACGATCACCAGGAAGCGGCCGGCGAACATCGCCATCGCCAGTGTCAGATTATAGTAGGGGCTGTTGGCGCCCAGTCCCGCGAAGGCGCTGCCGTTGGTCGCGGCGGCCGATGTGTACGCATAGAGGATCTCTGAAAAGCCGTGCGGTCCCGCTTGCGCAGCGCCTGACACTCCGGCGGGGATGACCACGGCAATCGCGGCACCCCCGAGGATGAGGGCGGGCGAGATCAGCAGCGCCAGCATCGCCATCTTGATCTCATCGGCCTCGATCTTCTTGCCGAGATACTCGGGCGTGCGGCCGATCATCAAGCCGGCAATGAACACGGCGATGATCACGAACAGCAGCATGCCGAACAGCCCCGAGCCCGGTCCGCCGAAGATGAGTTCACCGATCTTCATGTTCGCCATCAGGACGGCGCCGGACAGCGGCATGAAGCTGTCGTGCATGGCGTTGACGGCGCCGTCGGACGAGGCGGTCGACACGGTGGCGAACAGCGCCGATTGCGCGGCACCGAAGCGGACTTCCTTGCCTTCCATGTTGCCGTCGGCCTGATCGAGAAAGGACGACGCCAGCGCGGGATTAGGCTGGCTTTCGCCGCCATAGACCGCCGCCACTCCAGCCACGAAGAGGATCGCCATGGCGGCGAATATGGTCCAGCCCTGCCGCTCGTCGCGGACCATGCGGCCGAAAGTGTTGGTCAAGGCGGCACCGATTGCGAAGACGAGCAGCATCTCCAGCAGGCTGGTGAGTGCCGTCGGATTCTCGAAGGGGTGCGCCGAGTTGGTGTTGAAGAAGCCGCCGCCATCGCCGCTCAAGAGCTTGATCGCCTCTTGCGAGGCGACCGGCCCGTAGGCCAGGAGCTGACGGGCGCCTTCGAGGGTCGTGGCTTCGGGGTATGGCTCCAGGGTCTGTGGCACGCCCTGCGAGACCAGCATGAGCGACGCCACCATGCAGATCGGCAGCAGCAGGTAGAGCGTGATACGCGTCAGGTCGACCCAGAAGTTGCCGATCGTCGTTGTCGAAGCGCGCGCGAAGCCGCGCAGCAGGGCGATCGCGACGGCGATGCCGGTGGCGCCCGACAGGAACGACTGGACGGCAACGCCCGCCATTTGTGAGAGGTAGCTCAAGGTCGTCTCGCCGGCATAGGCCTGCCAGCTGGTGTTGGTCGCGAAGCTGACGGCCGTGTTCAGCGCCAGGTCCGGCGACACTGCCTCGAGGTTCTGGGGGTTGAACGGCAGGAGGTGCTGCAGGCGGTGCAATCCGTAGAGAACAACGATGCCTACGAGATGGAAGCTGAGCAGGGAAAGCGCATAGGCGGTCCAGCCTTGCTCGCGCGTCGCATCGACGCCGGCGAGGCGATAGATCGTGCTCTCGAGGACGGCGAGGCCGCGCGGCAGGCGCAGATCACCTTCGGCGATGCGGGCAATGTAGCCGCCGAGCGGGCGCGCAATGGACGCGACCAGGGCGACGAACAGCGCGACCAGGAGCCAACCCTGCCAGGTCATGGCGCGCCATTCCGTCCGGACGGCTCGTGACCGACCAGTCGTTCACACAGCCGGACAAGGCCGCGGGCGGCCGCGAAGCCCAGTGCGAGCAGCAACAGGAGGCCGAGGTCGATCATCGCGCGTACCAGCGCGAGTCAATCACAGCGAATGCGATCGGGGAACGCCGTTATCGGCGTTCAGGAATAGAAGAAGTAGACGATGGCCTTATAGGCCAATCCCACCGGGAAGAGTGCGATGGGCGCAATGCAGAGGAAATACAGGATGCCGCGGCTCACCGTGGCGGCAACCTGCTGGGCAGTCGTAAGCGGAGGTTCCTCCTCGACCTGGGTGGCGGCTTGGACGGACATGGACGACTCCTTGAAGAATTCCGTCTCCATCACTTAGACGCATCGCCATAGGTATTCGAGACGGCTCAAGGGGGGCCTCCATAGCCACCGCATAAAGACCAAATTCCGTCACGATTGAAGTGACGATAGCCTAGAGCGGAATGGGAGATCGTGGTTTCACAGGCATGATGGGTTCGGCTGATTTCAGCCGAACCCATCATGCTCTAAGCCGCTCGCTTGAGAACCGGTGACGACGGGTCCCGGCCTTCGGGAGAAGGATCGGTGATGCGTGCCAGGAAGCCCCAGTCGCGCAGACATTCGACGGCGATCTCGGCCTCCTCGCGCGCAATGCGTCGCACGCGGACGCCGCTGGTGACGCTGCGGGAAACCTTCAGGCCAAGGCTCTCGGCTGCCGCGTAAGCGGCGGCGGGAAGGACGATATCGACAAGGTCGCGCATGATGCGAAGGCATATGGGCGCTGCAGCCATAGGAATTCCATGCAAATCGGACGGCGTCAGCGCGATTTCGGTGTCGGCATAAAGGCGCCATAGGAATTCGACATTGCCGGTTCTCCTGTCGCGGCGTGCGAGCGCTCGATAGAGTGCCGATGGAGAACTGCAAGTCCCGCGTCGATGATCGACACCGCCATCGTCCTGCTCGTCGTCGCCGTGCTGCTTGCCGTCGTAGCCGCATGCCAGCCGTTGGCGGTTCGACTGAGGCTGCCATCGACGGCGCTCCTGGGCGCGGTCGGCGTGGCGCTGGGCGCGTTGCCGACCGGCTTGTCTGCGCTCGGCTGGTCCGGACCGGTCGACGCCTTTGCCGAGATGTTCGCCAGGCTGCCGATCAGCTCGTCGACCTACATCTACGTCTTCCTGCCGTTGCTGGTGTTCGAAGCCGGGTTGGCGACGGACGTGCGGCGCATGATGGAGGATGCGGCGCCCATCCTGATGCTTGCCATCATCGCCACACTGGTGGCGACAGCCGTGGTCGGTCTTGCGCTGTGGCCACTGGCGGGTGTGCCGCTGGTTGCATGCCTGCTGCTGGGCGCCGTGGTCTCGACGACCGACCCGGCGGCGGTGATCGCCATCTTCCGCGACGTCGGCGCGCCGGCGCGACTGACACGCCTGGCAGAGGGTGAGGCGCTGTTGAACGATGCCGCTGCAATCGTGTTGTCGACGGTGCTGTTCGGCGTCATCGCAACCGGGCGCGAACCCGATATCGGGTCGGCGTTGCTGGAGTTCTTCGTCTCCTTCGTCGGCGGTGGGCTGCTCGGCATCATCGCGGGTCACGTGCTCTTGCGGGTGATCCCGTGGATGCGGGACGACCGCCTGGCCGAGGCGACGCTGACCGTGGGGCTGGCCTACGGCGTGTTCGTCGTTGCCGAGCGCTTTCTGCACGTCTCCGGTGTCGCCGCGGTCCTGGCCGCGGCGTTAGTCGTGAGCGCGACCGGCCGGTCGCGCATCGTGCCCGAGAACTGGACCTTCCTGACCGAGCTCTGGGACCAGGTCGCATTCTGGGCGCGCTCGCTGGTCTTCGTGCTGGCCTCCATCCTGGTGCCGAAGCTGCTGGGCACGGTCGGTTGGCACGATCTGCTGCTGCTTGGCGTGCTGGTCGTCGCGGCCCTGGCCGCGCGGCTCATGGTGCTGTTCGGGCTGCTGCCGGTGCTCGAGCGGCTGAAGCTCGCCCAGCCGATCAGCGCTGCGTACAAGGTGGCCCTGACGTGGGGCGGCCTGCGCGGTGCGCTCACGCTCGTGTTGGCGCTGGCCGCGACCGAGCATCCATCGTTGCCTCACGACGTGCAGCGCTTCGTCGCCCTGCTGGCCACGGGCTTCGTGCTGTTCACGCTGTTCGTCAACGGCACCACCCTGCGTCTGGTGATCGGCCTGCTCGGGGTCGTCCGGCTGTCGCCGCGCGACGAGATCCTGCGCGACCGGGTGCTGGCGCTGTCCTATGCCGAAGCCGCCGATGCCGTGATCGCCATGGGACAGAACCATGCGCTGTCGGAAGAAGCGATTGCGCGGGTCGCCGCTCCCTATCGCAGCTGGATCGCGGCCGCCGATGCGCGCGACGCTGGCCAGCGCCTGCAGGAGCGCGATCGCCTGGCTATCGCCCTGGTGGCGTTGGCCAATCAGGAGCGCATGCTGGCGCTGCAGGCGCGCGCCGAACGCATCGCCTCGCCGGGCGCCGTGCAGATCCTGTTGCAGAACGCTGACGCCCTGGCCGAAGGCGCGCGCGCCGATGGGCGGCTGGGCTACCGCCGGGCAGCCGCGCAGGCTCTCGAGTTCCCGGCGTCATTCCATTTTGCCTTCTTTCTTCACCGGCATCTCTCCATCATCCGGCCGCTCGCCGATCGCTTGGCCGAGCGTGTTGAATTGCTGCTGGTGACGCGCCTGCTGATCGACAGGCTGCAGGCCTTCAACGATCGGCGCATCGCCGCGATCTTCGGAGCGCGCATTGCGGAAGTTGCGGCCAAGGTGATCGGCCGGCGTCGGCAGGAGATCAATGTCGCTCTCGAGGCGCTGCGCCTGCAGTATCCGGATTACCTCGCGGCCCTGGAGGTGCGGTCGCTGCGCCAAGCGGCGCTGCGGCAGGAAGCGAGCCGCTACAGGGCGCTTTTCGACGAAGGGTTGATCCCACACGAACTCTACGAGCACCTGAAACGCGGTGTGACATCGCCGCGCGAGCAGGAGGCGCGGCCGCGGCTCGATCTCGGCCTCGACACGCGGCACCTCGTGGGCCGTCTCGACATGCTGTCCGGCCTGGACAAGCGCCAGCTCGATCGGGTGGCGAAGCTGCTGCGGCCGCTCTTCACGGTGCCAGGAACGCGGATCCTGCGGGCAGGCGACCGCGCCGATGCGTGCTACTTCATCGCGTCCGGCGCGGTCGAGGTCCGCCTGCCCGATCGTACGATCGCGCTGGGCACCGGCGCCTTCTTTGGCGAACTCGCGTTGCTCACCGGCCGCCCACGACAAGCCGATGTCGTGGCGCTCACCTTTTGCCGCCTGCTGACGCTCCGCCGGGCCGACTTCGCCGCCTTCCTGGCCGAGAGTCCCGAAGCGAAGGCGGCCATCACGCGCATCGCTGCCACGCGGATCGCGGAGAACGAAGCCATCGGTCGATAGGCGCCCACGGGCGCCAGGCGCGACGCCTCCGTTCCTACATCGAGGCTACGGCGAAAGATCGCGGTCCGTCTCGAATTCCTATGCCGCTCGGCGCTACTGGGTCACATGGACTCCGAGATCTATGACTCGTCCCTGCCGAGCGGCATGACGGTCGTGATCCGTCGCATCGTCGTTGTGGCGGTGTGCGTGGCGCTGTTCGCCATCTTTGGCGTTGCCGCGCCCTACAGGATCTACAAGCACCTCCTAGCGAAGCAGGATGCCGCCCGCGTCGTCGTGGTCAACGAGGAGCTCTGATCATGGCGGTCAAGCCTTCGGGCTTCCCTGGCCCGCCTCGCGGTCCGACCTCGGCTGTCGCCGATGAGTTGCGCAGCCTGCGCAAGCTTGCCGACGAGCGCCGCGCCGCTTCGGTTGTCCTGTTTCGTCGGACTGCCCGGCCAGAAGGACCGCCGAGAGGCAAGGCCCCGCGCAACCGCAAGCCCCTCGCCGCCTGATCACTTGCCGCCTGATCACGCCTTCACCTTCTCGACCTTGTCGGCCTTGTCTTCGCTGCGAAGCTGGTCGGGCCGGAGCTTCAGGTAGACCAGGCCTGCACAGGCGATCCAGATCGAGGAGTAGGTGCCGACGAAGACGCCCCACAGCATGGCCACCGAGAAGCTGTAGAGGACCGGTCCCGCGAACAACACCAGCGCCAACACCGCCACGAACACCGTGCTCGCTGTCATCAGGGTACGGGCCAGCGCCTCGTTGATGCTGAGATTGAGGAGCTCGACCAGGCCGAGCTTCTTGTAACGGCGCATGTTCTCGCGCACGCGGTCGAAGATCACGACCTTGTCGTTGATCGAGTAGCCGGCGATGGTCAGCACCGCGGCGAGCGCCGTCAGGCTGAAATCGAGCTGGAAGATGACGAAGATGCCGAGTGTCGAGATCACGTCGTGCAGCATGGCGATCAGCGCGCCGACGCCGAACTGCCATTCGTAGCGGAACCAGACGTAGATCACGATGGCGACCATGGTGGCAAGCGCCGCCAGGATGCCGCCATGCATCAGCTCCTCGCCGATCTTGGGGCCGACCGATTCGGTGCTGCGCAGCTCGTACTGGCCGCCGATCGCGTCCTCGACCAGCTTGATCGCGACCTGCTGGCACCATTCGGCCTGCTGGTCGGGCGTCATGTCGATGGTGGCGGTGTTGACCGTGCCGCGCGGCAGCTGGCGCTCCTGAGCGGTGAGGCCGGCCCGGCTGATGGCGTCGCGCCAGCTCGCCGCGTCGAGTGCCGAGGGCGCGATGAAGTCGACATTGCCGGTGCCGGCTGCGCCGGGCTTGACCTGCCAGCCCGGTCCGGCCCGCTTCAGCATCACCGTCTGGGCGCCGGCGACGCAGTGGGCGCCGCCATCCTGGCGCTGGATGCGGATCAGGGCCGTGCTGGGATCGCCGAATTCCTGCAGCGAGACCTCGCCGACGCCAAGGCCGCCCACCGTGCTGCGCAAATCCTCCAGATGGGCGACGCCTTCCTTGGCGCGCACCTGGATGGCGATGCCGCCCTTGAAGTCGATGCCGAAGTTGAGGCCGACGAAGGCCACCGCCAGCACCGCCAGGACATTGACCCCGGTCGACAGGGCGAGCGCCAGGCGGCGCTTGCCCAGGAAGTCGAAATTGGTGTGCGCCGGCACGATACGCAGCGGCCGCCACAGCATGTGCTCGCCCGACAGCGGCAGCTCCTTTGGCCGGCGCCAGCGCATCCACACCGACAGCAGCATGCGCGTGAAGACGGTGGCGGTGAACAGATGGGTGAGCAGGCCGAGCGTCAGCGACGTGGCGAAGCCGCGGATCGGGCCCGAACCGAAGCCGAACAGCAATACGCCTGCGATGAGGGCGGTGAGGTTGGCGTCGATGACCGCCGACAGCGCCCTCTGGTAGCCCGTGGTCAGGGCGCCGAGCGGCGTTCGGCCGTTGGCCCTTTCCTCGCGCACGCGTTCGTAGATCAGCACGTTGGAATCGACCGACATGCCGACGGTCAGCACCAGGCCGGCGATGCCCGGCAAGGTGAGCGATGCGCCCAGCAACGACATGCCCGCCAGCACCAGCAGGAGATTGACCAGCATGGCGAGGTTGGCGAAACCGCCGAAGGTCGGGCCGTAAGCGGCGAAGATGAAGAGCGAAACAAGGAGTGTCCCGACCACGGCTGCGACCACGCCGGAGTGGATGGCGTCGGCGCCGAGATCGGCGCCCACGGTACGCTCCTCGATGATGGTGAGCGTGGCCGGCAGCGCACCGGAGCGCAGCAGCAGGGCCTGCTCCTGGGTCTGCTGCGTGGTGAAGGTGCCGGTGATGATGCCGCTGCCGCCGCAGATTGCGCTCTGCACCACGGGGGCGCTGATGATCTCGTTGTCGAGCTGGATGGCCAGCCGCTTGCCGACATTGGCGCGGGTCGCCGCGCAGAAGGCGCGGCCGCCGGCGGCGTTGAAGGTGAAGCTGATGATCGGCCGGCCGCCCTGCTGCTGCTCGAAGGTTGCCTTGGCGTCGTCGAGATCCTCGCCACCCACGATCACGCGCTTGAAGATCGGCAGGCACTGCGGCTGGTAGCGCTTGCAGATCTGATCCGGTGTGAGCCTGGGATTGGCGCTCTGGATGTCGGCCCACACCTTGGGCGTCGTGGCGCGCAGGGCCTGCATGCCCTCGCGCGTCGGCACCATCATGGTCGTAGGCGGCATGACGGCACTGGCGCCCGCCGCCGCCACGTCCTCGTTGACCAGATGGAAAGTCAGCTTGGCCGTCTGGTTGATCTTGCGCTTGAGGTCGGTCGTGTCCTTGATGCCGGGGACCTGCAGCAGGATGCGGTCGTCGCCCTGGCGCACGATCGTCGGCTCGATGGTGCCGGTCTCGTCGACGCGGCGGCGCAGGATCTCGATCGACTGGTCGATCACTTCCTTCTTGCGGCGGAACTGGTCCTGGTCGGAGTAGGACACCTGGAGGGTGTCGCCGCTGCCCGACAGCAGCAACGAACGATCGATCGCGCGGATTGCTTCAGCCGCCTTGGCGCGCTGGCTCTCGTCGCGCAAGGTCACGACCACGCCGCGGCTGCCGTCGACGCCGATGTCCTTCACCGTGACCTGCTCCTTGCGCAGCTCACTGCGAATCGAATCGGAAAGGTTGGTCAGGCGCTCAGCCGTCAGGCCGCGCAGGTCGGCTTCCAGCAGGAAATGGGCGCCGCCGCGCAGGTCGAGCCCGAGATTGATGCGGCTCTGCTGGTACCAGTTGGGCAGATGCGCGAGAACGCTATCCGGCAGCAGGTTGGGCAGCGCAAAGATCGCGGCAAGCAGAGTAACGGTGACGATGCCGATCGTCTGCCAACGGGGGAGATTGAGCATGGGCGGATATAGAGACGCCCGGCATAGGAATTCCATATGGGAAGACAGTTGTTGCGGCGTCAGCGAGCCGCAGCTCCGCCTCCATTATGGATTTCCTATGGGCAAGCTCCGCATGATCGGCTGGTGCCGAGCCTTTCCAAGGACGATGCGAGGCGTATTGGCGCCGAGCTCAAGCGCTGGTCGCAGCGACCGACCGGCGACACCAACGCGCGCGCGCTGGGGCTGAGCGCCGTGCTTGTCGTGCTGATGCTGGTGGCGGCCCAGCACGTATCTCAGCCGGCCGCGGCCGTCCGCACTCTGGCGGTGATGTTCTCCGTGATGCTCGGCGCTTTGCACTACATGTCGCTCGGCATGCTGCGCGGCCTGCTGCGTGCCGGTGTGCCCGAAGCGCAGGAGGCCCTCGACGCCGTTCGCAATCCCCGCCGCATCTCCGCGTTCGACATGGCGATGACGTGGCTTCTGGTGGCTGGCCTCGTCCGCCACTTCGGCGAAGGTTAGACCTCGATCCGACTGCCCAGCTCGACCGTGCGTCCGGCCGGCAACCCCAGGAAATCGCTGGGACTCGCCGCGAACTTGCTCAGCATGAAGAAGAGCTTGCGCTGCCAGTCGGGCAGCAGCGGATGATCGCCGCTCACGATGTTGTTGTGGCCGATGAAATACGAGGTGTGCATGTCGTCGATCGGGATGCCCTGGCTTGCGAGGCCGGCGATGTCGCGGCCGACATCCGGTTTTTCCATGAAGCCGTAACACAGCACGGCGCGGCTGAGGCCACTGCCCAGGTCGCGCACGCGCAGGCGCTGCTCGGGGGCGACGAATGGTTCCTCGAGGATGCTGATGGTGAGCAGCACGACGTGCTCGTGCAGCACGCCGTTGTGCCTGAGGTTCTGCATCAGGCTGTTGGAGCCGCCGTCGGAATAGGTGGTGAGATAGATCGCCGTGCCCTGGGTCCGCAGCAGGCGCTCGGGCTCGATGGTGGCAAGCAGCGTGTCGACCGGCACCGAGCGCTCCTTCTCGCGCACCGCGACGGCGTGACGGCCGCGATACCAGGTCCACATGCCGGTGAAGAGCACGAGGGCGATGGCGAGCGGCACCCAGCCGCCCTCGACGAACTTCGCCATGTTGGCCGAGAACAACGAGGCGTCGACCAGCAGCAGCAGGATGAACAACGGAACGACCAGCAACCATGGCCACTGCCAGCTGCGCACCGCCAGTACCGCCACCAGCATGGTGGTGATCAGCATGGTGCCGGTGACGGCGATGCCGTAGGCCGAGGCGATGTCGGGCCCGGTCTTGAAACCGAGCACGATGCCCAGCACACCGGCGAGCTGCAGCCAGTTCACCGCCGGCACGTAGATCTGGCCGTATTCGTCGGGCGAGGTGTGCAGGATGCGCACGCGCGGGCTCAGGCCCAGCAGCGTCGCCTGCTGGGCCATCGAGAAGCCGCCGGAGATCGTGGCCTGCGAGGCGATCACCGTCGCCATGGTGGCGATCACCACCAGGGGATAGAGCGCCCAGTGCGGCGCCATGCGGAAGAACGGGTTGGAGGCGGCGGCGGGATCGCTCAGGAGCAGCGCGCCCTGGCCGTAGTAGTTGGCGAGCAGGGCGGGGAATACCACGACCAGCCAGGCGGTGCGGATCGGGCTGCGGCCGAAATGGCCGATATCGGCGTAGAGCGCCTCGGCGCCGGTCAGCGCCAGGGTGACGGCGCCCAGAGCCACGAAGGCGCCGGCCTTGTGGCGCATGGCGAACTCGAACGCGTGGACGGGCGAGAGCGCCGTCAGAACCTCGGGATGCTGCGCGATCTGACGGGCGCCCAGCACGAACAGGATGGCGAACCAGATCAGCATGACCGGCCCGAATAGATGGCCGATGCCGCCGGTGCCGAAATGCTGGACCGCGAACAGGCCGATCAGCACGGCCATGGCGATGGGCAGGACCGCCGGCTCGAGGTCGGGCGTGGCGACGTTCAGGCCCTCGACGGCGCTCAACACCGAAATGGCCGGCGTCAGCAGGCAATCGCCGTAGAACAGGCACGCTCCCAGCATGCCCAGCACGACGTAGACATTGCGCCGCCGATCCGAGATCGAGGGCTCGCGCGAGACCAGCGCCATCAGCGCCAGCACGCCGCCCTCGCCGTGGTTGTCGGCGCGCATGACGACCATGACGTACTTCAGGGTGACGACGATCAGCAGCGCCCAGGTGATGAGCGACAGCATGCCCAGCACGTCGTCGGGCGTGGGCTTGAGTCCGGTGAAGTCGCTGAAGCAGGTCTGCACCGTGTAGAGCGGGCTGGTGCCGATATCGCCGAACACCACGCCGAGCGCGGCCAGCGTCAAGCCGGCTTGCCGCTTGCGGCCGGCAGGCCGCGTCGCGGCCATCGTGCTCATGTCGCCTTTAACTCCCCCGTTCAGCGCGACGACTCTAATTCATTCTCCTCCCCCGTCATACGGGGGAGAAAAGGAAATGCCGCTCACACCTCGATGCGGCTGCCGAGCTCGACGGTGCGGTTGGCGGGGAGGCCGAAGAAGTCGGAGGCGCTCACGGCGAAGCGGGACAGCACCAGGAAGAGCTTCTGCTGCCAGCGTGGCAGCACGGTGCGCGTGGCGCCGACATAGGCATTGCGGCCGATGAAATAGGAGGTCCGCATGGGGTCCATGGGAATGCCGCGGTCGGCCAGCGGCGCAAGATCACGCGGCACGTCGGGCTGCTCCATGAAGCCGTAATGCAGCACGACCCGGTGGAAGCCCTTGCCGAGATGGCCGACCTCGGCCCTCTGGCTGGCCGTCACGTAAGGCTCGTTGCCGACCTCGATGGTCAGCAGGACCACGTGCTCATGCACCACCTCGTTGTGCTTGAGATTGTGCAGCAGGCAGCCCGGCGCGTTGCCCGAGAAGGCCGTGAGGTACACCGCCGTGCCCTGCGGGCGATGTACGCGGCCGGGACTGATGCTGGCGATCAGGTCCTCGATGGGGAGCGCACCTTCCTTCTCGACGGCAATGCCGGCAGCGCGGCCCTTCATCCAGGTGAACATGGTGGTGAAGATCGCGAGCGCGATGGCGATCGGCGCCCAGCCGCCCTCGTGGAACTTCATCATGTTGGCCGTGAACAGCGTACCATCGACCACGAGGAAGAGTGAGAACACCGGAATGGCGAGCGCCCACGGCCACTTCCAGCCGCGCACCGCTAGCGCAAACACCAGGATGGTCGTGACCAGCATGGTGCCGGTGACGGCGATGCCGTAGGCGGCGGCGAGGTTGGTCGAATTCTTGAAGAACATCACCAGCGCGATCACGCCGGCCAGCAGCAGCCAGTTGACGGCGGGCACGTAGATCTGGCCGAACTCGCTCTCCGAGGTGTGCTCGACCCGGATGCGGGCACTCAAGCCCAACAGGGCCGACTGCTGCGCCATCGAGAAGGCGCCCGAGATGGTGGCCTGCGAGGCGATCACCGTGGCGATCGTGGCGAGCACCACCAGCGGATAGAGCGCCCAGTCCGGTGCCAGCCGGAAGAAGGGATTGTCGATCGCTGTGGCATCCGACAGCAAGAGCGCGCCCTGGCCGTAGTAGTTGGCGAGCAGCGCCGGCAGCACCAGCCACAGCCAAGCGCGGCGGATCGGCGTGCGGCCGAAATGGCCCATGTCGGCGTAGAGGGCTTCCGCACCGGTCACCGCCAGGGTCACCGCGCCGAGGGCGAACAGGGTCACGATGCCGTGGCTGAGCGCAAAGCTGATCGCGTGGTGGGGCAGGAAGGCCCACAGCACCTGCGGCGCGTCGACGATCTGCCGGAGGCCCAGCACGAATATGACGATGAACCAGACGAGCGTGATCGGCCCGAACCACCCGCCGACGCCTGCCGTGCCGAAGCGCTGGACGGCAAACAGGGCCACCAGCACGCCGATCGAAATCGGCAGCACCACCGGGTCAAGAGCCGGCGTCGCGACCTTGAGACCCTCGACGGCGCTCAGCACCGAGATGGCGGGCGTGAGCAGGCAGTCGCCGTAGAACAGGGCGGCGCCCAGCACGCCGATCATCAGATAGAAGCGGCGCCGCCGTGGATTGATCGCCGGCTGGCGCGAGACCAAGGCCATCAGGGCGAGCACGCCGCCCTCGCCCCGATTGTCGGCGCGCATGACGACGACGACGTATTTCAGGGTGACGATGATGATCAGCGCCCAGGTGATCAGCGACAGGATGCCGACCACGTTCTCGTGCGTGGGCTGCAAGCCTGTAAACTCGCTGAAACATTCCTTGACCGTGTAGAGCGGGCTGGTACCGATGTCGCCGAACACGACACCCAGTGCAGCCAACGTAAGGGCAGCCGTGCGCTTTCGATCGCTCGGCTGCGCGGTCGCTACAGTAGCGGACATTACTCCGGCGCACTCCCGTCAGGACGGCCGGGATATTGCTCCGCCAACGTCGGTGGTCAACGCGTAATTTTTCGGCTCCGACTACGCCAAGGCGTCATAATCCTATGGAATTCCTATGTCGTCCGGGGCTCGCCAGGCTGATCGCAGCCGGATGGCCTCTCCACACTATGTGGCCTCTATACGGAAGCCTTTCGTTCCGCATGGAACCGAAATCCGCTGTCGCGGTACGCGGGAGCTGGGCCAGTTCCGGCATCATGTCGGGGGGAACTCGTGACTATTCGTTCAGCCCTGGCGGAAGCGTTCTGGTTTATCGCTTACCGCTCACTCATCGCCGCGGTGATCGCGCGTGTCGTGTTGATCACGGGGGTGTTCGTGCTGGCGTTCGGCAGCCATGCCCGCGCCGCAGCTGTTCCCACCGTCACACTGCACGCGATCGCCATGTCAGTCGACCGCGACTCTGCCGCGAGCCCGGCATCCTATGAAAATCCTATGATAGTTGCCTCCGACCCGTATGGAATTCCTTTCGATCGCAGCGATAGCGTTGGAATTGCGGCGTGCATTCGCCGGTTCGGGGGCAACACATGCGTAATCGTGCGTTCGTCGTTGGTAAGGTCAGTCGCGTCCTGCTGATCAGCGCTGCGTTGGTCAGCGGCTTCGGCCTCGAGGGCCAGGCGCAGACATTCGGCGCAGTAGAAGGTCAGCTGACCAGCACGCAGGGAAAGATCAACTTTCCCTTCTTCTACGGTCGGACGGTCGGCAGCCCTTGCGATCCGTTCGTCGACTACAACTGCGAGGTCAGCGAGGGCACCCTCAAGGCCGCGCAGGAAGCGGCGGCGAAGAGCGGCAAGTGTGATCCGTACCTCGACTACAAATGTCTCGACACCTTCCTTGGCGAGAACGTTTTCACGCGCTTTTTTCGCTACTACCAGCTTGAATGGGGCAAGGCCGTTGCACCGAGCGATCCGAATGCGCCGCCGTCGGCCCGCGATGCCTCGGTCTGGCCGAAATCGCCGGTTTCGATACCGCCGATGCCTTTCGCCGACTTCCCCTATGGTGGGTCCCCTGCCATAGGGACGACCCGGCCCAACTCGGTAGACAGCCCCTTCATGGTGGCGATCGCCAATACCGGGGTCGGCAAGTGGCTGCAGGACCAGCACATCCAGATCTACGGCTGGGTCAATGCCGGCTTCAACCTGAGCACCAATCAGCTGCAGCCTGGCGGCAACAGTCCGATCGGCTACGCTTACACACCCAACACTGCCCAACTCGACCAGGCGGTCCTTTACATCGAGCGGCTCCCCGACACGGTGCAGAAGGATCATGTCGATTGGGGCTTTCGCTTGTCAGCCCTGTACGGCGAGAACTACCGCTACACCAACTCCTACGGTTTCGAGAGCTGGCAATTCAATGGGAACAACAGGGTCTATGGCTACGATTTTCCGATGCTCTATGCCGACATCTACATTCCGCAGATCTTCGAAGGCATGAATATCCGGATCGGACGCTACATTTCACCGCCCGACATCGAAGCGCAGCTGGCTCCGAACAACTACACCTATTCGCATTCGTTGACCTACACGTATGACAACTACACCAATACCGGCATCCTCCTCACGATAGCCGCGACCAAGAACTGGATGTTCCAGGTGGGAGTGAGCGACGGCACGGAGACACCCATTTGGAACGCCGGCAGGACGATGCCGAACCCGTTCCCGAATCCCCTGTATCCCGGCACCACGATGTCGGTGGATCCGGGCAACCAACCAACCCTGACCGCCTGTGTCCGCTGGACGAGCGACAGCGGCAACGATTCCATCTATCCATGCATCAACGGCATCAACAATGGAGCTTGGGGCTACAACAATCTCCAGTGGCGCGGATTGACCTACTACCACAAGTTCAACGAGTACTGGCACCTCGCCACGGAGCTGTATTTCCAATCAGAAAACGGCGTTCCCAACCTCCGGAATCCCGACGCCCTGGCGGCTGTTGCCAACGGAGGCACGCCGTTCTCGCCACAGTATGTGACATACAATCCGCCCAATCTGGCTTACTGCCCCGATGTAAATGCGCTTTCCTGCACGGCGTACTCGATCGGCGCGCTGGCTTATCTCAACTACTCTCCGGACCGATTGAACAACTTTACGGTTCGCACGGAGGTCTACGATGACCCAATGGGTTGGCGGACCGGCGTCGGCGTTCCCGTGCGCTACTACGACGCCACGCTGAGCTGGCAGCACTGGCTCTCGCCGCAAATTGTCGTCCGGCCCGAGATCTCCTATTGGCATTCCGACGGCGCCCCGGCCTTCAACGGCGGCACGAAGAACGACATGTTCATGTTCGCCATGGACGCCATCATCCACTTCTAAAGCACAATCCGCCCGGCTGGAATCAGGTGGGCGGATTGTGCCTCTCGCAACGAGCATCACCGATGCGCGCGAATCCGATCAGATGGAACCGCGCGCGGTTCCATCTGATCGGATTCCGCTCTAGCCCTTTCAGCGCCTGGGTCCGTGCATCACCCCGCTGAAGGTCCACGCTGAATCACGCGGCGGCAAATCGAGGCCTGCGCTGTGCAGGCCCGACTCGAGAAGCGGAATGCCGACGGCCGTATTGCCGGCCCGGCAGTGCTCGATTCCAGCGCGGGCGGTCACCGTTTGCGGGTCCGCCGGACGCTGCTGGTTCGTCGCGGCGAGAAAGCCTGAGAATTTGTTGGCGAGCGCCGAACAGTACTTGGCATCGGGCGACTCGGCCGACGCGAAAGTCGGCGCCGCGAACGTTACGATCGCAATCAGACAGGCATGAAGTGTCTTCATGGTTCGCTCCTTCCGGTCAGACGATCGGTCGACGTCGGAGCTGTGTAATGAGCGACAGGGCAAGACGAATTCGTCGCCCATCTGACGGGTCCGCTGCCGAAGACGGCCAGACCAACGCAAAATCCTACGCCTTTCCTATATTACTCCACGGTGCTGTGAAAACGTTACAACTACCTGACATCTCGATCGGCCATACGCCGGGTGGCGGTCAGAACCGCTGGGCGATGCCCATGTAGATCTGGTAGGGCGGCGCCGCCGGGTTCAGGCCGATATTGATGCCGACATCGAGCTGGAAGTTGGGGCGGGGCTGCCAGGCCAGGGCGAAGTCCGCGGTGTAGATGTTGGGCGCTTGCGGGTTGGTCGACCAATTCGCGTAGATCTCGGCATAGGCCGTCACGTTCTCGAAGATCGTGCGGTTGATGTTGATCAGCGCAGGAATGTTGACGCGGTAGTTGCTGTCGAACGAGTTCTTCACGATGTCCATCTCGCCCATCAGGATGGCGGTGAAGCCCAGGGGCAGCGGCACGGCCAGCGGCGCAATCAGGCCGCCCTCGATGTAGCCGTTGCCGGTGCCCGTGGGCGAGACCGGCGCCGTCGGCCACTTGGCGTAAGGAATCAGGGCGAAGGCCGGGCCGTCGCCCTCGTTGCCGAACAGGTTCCACTTGAAGCGCGTGAAGGTGTCGCCGAAGCCCTGGCTCACGCTCGAGGTGCCGGTGCTGACGCCCACCGTCCGGATGCTGTTGTAGAACGAGAAGTTCACCTCGAAGTCGACGTTGTTCAGAAGGCCGAGCTTGAAGGTCGGGTTGCCGACGGTCCAGCCGGTGATCTGGGTGTCGGCCGTCGATGTGTTGTCGTAGGTGTAGATGAAGAGGTCGCCCTCGTACTGGAAGTGCCCGGCATCCACCGTGTAGGGCACGTTCGACTTGGCCGGCCGGTCGGTGTTGAAGGCGCGCATCTTGTCGACCGGCGTCGGGTTGAACAGGTTGTACTGATCCTTGTCATCGGCGCTGGCGCCCCCAGCAGAGATGATCATCGACGCCGTCAGGCAGGTCGTCGTCAGGAGGCGTGCACGGCGCATATTCGTCCTTTCACACGGTGTGCCACGCACTGGATAAAAGAGACGGCTATAGGAAATCCATATGTGCGAATTCGAAAGTGCATAACCGCTGCATGGGCTATTCGGCCAAAACCGAGTATTTCTTGGTGTCGCTGAACGCGCCTTGACGTGAGTCAACAGTAAGAATCACGTCAGGTCGTAATCTGCGTAGTGGCCAGATCGGCTGCATTCCTATGGCGCCTCTATGCCGAGCAGCTCGTGGACGTCTCGAATTCCAATGCTCTCCTGCGCACTTATGGGGCGAGGAGATGCCACATGTTCGACCTCGTCCTGGTTCTTGCAGGCCTCTTGCTCTGCGGGTTCGTCGCCTACGAGCGCCTTCGCAACAAGGTGTGACGTTGCCGTCGCCAACGACTGGGTGCGGATTCTCCTATGAGATTCCTATGCCCATCATCCCGCGGCGCCGTCGATTTTTTATGCCCTTCGGGTCCAAGTTCATCGTGCCATGAGACCTATCCGCACCTTCTGGCGCTCGGCGAACAACCGCCAAGGAGCGCCTACAGCCGCTGGCGAATATCCGACGCCGCACGAGGTGCTGGGCGAGATCGGTCTTTTGCTGGCGATTCACCTTGCGGCGGCGTTCGCCATTGCCGCGACCTTGCGGTGGTTTGGGATCGCCTGAGCCTGGCGGCCGAAAGGAACAGACAATGCTCGACGTGATCATGATCGCGGTCGGACTGGGCACGTTCGCCCTGGCGATCGCCTATGCCTATGCCTGCGAAAAGCTGTGAGGAGCGGCCGATGCTGTTCGAATACATCCTGGGCAGCGCCGTCACGTTCGGCCTGCTGGTCTATCTCGTCTATGCCCTGCTGCGCCCGGAACGCTTCTAGTCGGCGCTTCTGAGGAACCCTCCATGACTCTCGACGGCTGGATCCAGATTGCCACCTACTGCGTGGTGATCGCCCTGCTCGTGAAGCCGCTGGGCGGCTACATGACGCGTGTCTTCCAAGGCGAACGTACCTTCCTGTCGCCGGTGCTGGGCCCGGTCGAGCGCGGTTTCTATGAGCTGAGCGGCGTCGACGAGCGGGCCGAGCAGAACTGGCTCACCTATGCCGTCAGCATGCTGCTGTTCAGCCTGGTGGGCTTCGCGAGCCTCTATGCGCTGATGCGGTTCCAGGCGCTGCTGCCCTTCAATCCGGCCAAGCAGTCGGCGGTCGAGGAAGGCCTCGCCTTCAACACGGCGATGAGCTTCACCACCAACACCAACTGGCAGTCCTATGTGCCCGAGACGACCATGAGCTACCTGGTGCAGATGGCCGGGCTCACCGTGCACAACTTTGTCTCGGCCGCGACCGGCATTGCTCTCGCCGTCGCCCTGGTGCGCGGCTTCGCCCGCCGCTCGGCGCGGGGCATCGGCAATTTCTGGGTCGATCTCACGCGCTGCACGCTTTACATCCTGCTGCCGATCTCGATCGTCGTCGGCCTGTTCTTCGTCTGGCAGGGCATGCCGCAGAATCTCGGCGCCTATACCGAGGCGACGACGCTGGAAGGCGCCAAGCAGGTGATCGCCCAGGGCCCGGTGGCCTCGCAGGAGGTCATCAAGATGCTGGGCACCAACGGCGGCGGCTTCTTCAACACCAACTCCGCCCATCCGTTCGAGAACCCGAACGCCGTCACCAACTTCGTGCAGATCGTGCTGATCTTCTCGCTGGGTGCGGCGCTCACCAACATGTTCGGTCGCATGGTCGGCGACCAGCGTCAGGGCTGGGCGGTGTTCGCGGTGATGGCGCTGCTGTTCCTGGGGGGCGTGCTGGTCACCTACTGGGCCGAGGCGGCGGGCAACCCGGCGGTCGCCAAGCTCGGCGTCGACATCAATGCTTCGGGCCTGCAGGCCGGCGGCAACATGGAGGGCAAGGACGTCCGCTTCGGCATCGCCAACTCCGCGCTGTTCGCCGTGATCACCACGGATGCCTCGTGCGGCGCCGTCAATGCCATGCATGACAGCTTCACGCCGCTCGGCGGGCTGATCCCGCTGTTCAACATCCAGCTGGGTGAGATCATCGTCGGCGGCGTCGGCGCCGGCCTCTACGGCATGCTGCTGTTCGCCATCATCGCGGTGTTCATCGCCGGCCTCATGGTCGGCCGCACGCCCGAGTATCTCGGCAAGAAGATCGAGGCCAAGGAAGTGAAGATGGCGCTGCTCGCCATCCTGATCCTGCCCTTCTCGATCCTGGGCTTCAGCGCCATCGCCACGGTGGTCGATGCCGGCCTGGCGGGTCCCGCCAATCAGGGCCCGCACGGCTTCAGCGAGATCCTCTATGCCTACACCTCGGGCACCGGCAACAACGGCTCGGCTTTCGCCGGCATCAGCGCCAACACGCTGTTCTACAACACCACGATCGGGCTCGCGATGTTCATCGGCCGCTTCCTGATGATCGTGCCCATGGTGGCGATCGCGGGCTCGCTTGCCGCCAAGAAGATCGTGCCGGCCTCGGCCGGCACCTTCCCGACCAACGGACCGCTGTTCGTCGGCCTGGTGGTCGGCGTCATCCTGATCGTCGGCGGCCTCACCTTCTTCCCCGCCCTCGCGCTCGGCCCGATCGTCGAGCACTTCGCGATGCTGGCGGGCACGCTCTACTAGAGTCGAGGACAGTCATGACCGATATGGCTCTTTCCGGCCGCCGGAACTCGGCCTCCACCCTGACCGACCCCAGGATCCTGGGGCCGGCGCTGGCCGATTCGTTCCGCAAGCTCGACCCGCGCGTGATGGTCAAGAATCCCGTGATGTTCACGGTCGAGGTGGTCGCCGCATTGACCACCGTCCTGTTCATCCGCGACCTGGTGACGGGCGGCGGCGGGCTGGGTTTCTCCTTCCAGATCAACCTCTGGCTCTGGTTCACGGTGCTGTTCGCCAACTTCGCCGAGGCCGTGGCCGAGGGACGCGGCAAGGCCCAGGCGGCGACCCTGCGCAAGGCCAAGACCGAGACGGTGGCGAAACGCTTGAGTGACGCGCAGTCGACCAAGTTCGAGACGCTCCCGGCGACGCGGCTCAAGAAGGGTGACGTCGTGCTGGTCGAGGCGGGCGATCTCATCCCGTCGGACGGCGAGGTGATCGAAGGCGTGGCCTCGGTCAACGAGGCGGCCATCACCGGCGAGTCCGCGCCCGTCATCCGCGAGAGCGGCGGCGACCGTTCGGCGGTGACCGGCGGCACGCAGGTGATCTCCGACTGGATCAAGGTGCGCATCACGGCGCAGCCCGGCGCCACCTTCCTCGACCGCATGATCGCCCTGGTCGAAGGGGCCGAGCGCCAGAAGACGCCCAACGAGATTGCGCTCAACATCCTGCTGGCCGGCATGACGATCATCTTCGTCTTCTCGGTCGCCTCGATCCCGAGCTTCGCCGCCTATGCCGGCGGCACCATGGGCGTGCTGGTGCTGGTGGCGCTGTTCGTCACCCTGATTCCCACCACCATCGGCGCGCTCTTGTCGGCGATCGGCATCGCCGGCATGGACCGCCTGGTGCGCTTCAACGTCCTCGCGATGTCGGGGCGCGCCGTCGAGGCGGCGGGTGACGTCGATACGCTGCTGCTCGACAAGACCGGCACCATCACCTTGGGCAACCGCCAGGCGACCGAGTTCCTGCCGGTGAGCGGCGTCAATGAGCGCGATCTGGCCGATGCCGCGCAGTTCGCCTCGCTGTCGGACGAGACGCCGGAAGGCCGCTCGATCGTCGTGCTGGCCAAGGAGAAGTACAACATCCGCGGCCGCGAGATGGCGCCGCTGCACGCCAGGTTCATCCCGTTCTCGGCCTATACCCGCATCAGCGGCATCGACGTCGACGGCGCCTCGATCCGCAAGGGCGCGGTCGATGCCATCATCGCCGAGGTCAAGGCCGGCCTGAATGCGCCCAGCCTCGCGCGTGAGGTCGAGACGCTGGCCGACAAGGTCGCCAAGTCGGGCGGCACGCCGCTGGCCGTGGCCAAGGACGGCCGCCTGATGGGCGTCATCCATCTCAAGGACATCGTCAAGGGCGGCATCCGCGACCGCTTCGCCACCTTGCGCCGCATGGGCATCCGCACCGTCATGATCACCGGCGACAACCCGGTGACGGCGGCCGCCATCGCCGCTGAATCGGGCGTCGACGATTTCCTGGCCCAGGCCACGCCCGAGACCAAGCTGAAGCTGATCCGCGACGAGCAGGCCCAGGGCAAGCTGGTGGCGATGTGCGGCGATGGCACCAACGATGCGCCGGCGCTGGCCCAGGCCGATGTCGGCGTCGCCATGAACACCGGCACCATGGCCGCGCGCGAGGCCGGCAACATGGTCGACCTCGACAGTGATCCGGCCAAGCTCATCGAGATCGTCGAGATCGGCAAGCAGCTGCTGATGACCCGCGGCGCGCTCACCACCTTCTCGATCGCCAACGATGTCGCGAAATACTTCGCCATCATCCCGGCGATGTTCCTCGCCTTCTATCCGCAGCTCGAGGCGCTGAACGTCATGCACCTCAAGACGCCGCAGAGCGCCATCCTGTCGGCCATCATCTTCAATGCGCTGATCATCGTCGCCCTGATCCCGCTGGCGCTGCGCGGCGTGCAGTACCGCCCGATCGGCGCCTCGGCGGTGCTGGTGCGCAACCTGCTGATCTACGGCCTCGGCGGTATCATCGTGCCCTTCATCGGCATCAAGCTGATCGACATGCTGATCACCGCCGTCGGGCTCGCGTGAGGATTTGACCATGTTGAAGGAACTCCGCCCCGCCATCGTCATGATCGTGCTGTTCACGGTCCTGACCGGCCTTGCCTACCCGCTGGCCATGACCGGCATCGCCCAGGTGCTGTTCCCGCGCCAGGCCAACGGCAGCCTGATCCTCAAGGACGGCAAGGTGGTGATCGGCTCCGAACTGATCGGCCAGAACTTCACCGAGGATCGCTACTTCCACGGCCGGCCGTCGGCCACCACCGACACCGACCCCAACGATTCGAGCAAGACGGTGCCGGCACCCTACAACGCGGCCAACTCCTCGGGCAGCAATGCCGGGCCGACCTCCAAGGCGCTGATCGAACGCATCCAGGGCGACGTCGAGAAGCTCAAGGCCGAGAACCCGGGCACGCCCGTGCCGGTCGATCTGGTGACGACGTCGGCATCAGGCCTCGATCCGCACATCACGCCGGCGGCCGCCTACTTCCAGGTGCCGCGTGTGGCCAAGGCGCGCGGCCTGCCGGAGACCAAGGTGCACGACCTGGTGACCCAGCATGTCGAGCAGCGCTTCCTCGGCGTGCTGGGCGAGCGGCGCGTCAACGTCCTGCAGCTCAACATGGCCCTCGACGCTCTGAAGTCGTAATCTTGCCCCTTCACCCTGAGGAGCCGCGCTCAGCGCGGCGTCTCGAAGGGTGGGCCTCAGTCGTGTTGTTGCCCACCCTTCGAGACGCATCGCTTCGCGATGCTCCTCAGGGTGAGGTGGTCCCGAAGCCTGAGGTCCATTAGGTTCATTGGTGCCATGGCTGGAGCTTCCGCCACTGAGATGCGCCCCTCGCCCGATGCGCTGCTGAAGGCGGCGGAGAAGGAGGCGCGCGGCAAGCTCAAGATCTTCCTCGGCGCCGCGCCGGGTGTCGGCAAGACCTACGAGATGCTGGCGGCTGCCCGTCGCGCCCAGGCGGCGGGCATCGACGTCGTGGTCGGCATCGTCGAGACGCACGGCCGCGCCGAGACCGAAGCCCAGCTTGCCAGCCTCGAGGTCGTGCCGCGCCGCCTCGTCGACTACAAGGGCCGTACGCTCGAGGAGATGGATCTCGATGCGGTGTTGAAGCGCCGGCCCGCGCTGGTCCTGGTCGACGAGCTCGCCCATACCAATGCCGAGGGCAGCCGCCATCCCAAGCGTTACCTCGACGTCGAGGAGCTGTTGGCCGCCGGCATCGACGTCTATTCGACCTTGAACGTGCAGCACATCGAGAGCCTGAACGACGTGGTGGCGCGCATCACCCGCATCCGGGTGCGCGAGACCGTGCCGGACCGCGTGATCGACGACGCCGACGAGGTCGAGCTGGTCGACCTCACGCCGGCCGACCTGATGACGCGCCTGAAGGAAGGCAAGGTCTATGTCCGCGCCCAGGCCGAGCGGGCGCTGCGGCACTACTTCTCCACCGGCAACCTGACGGCGCTGCGCGAGCTGGCGCTGCGCCGCACCGCCGTGCGCGTCGACGAGCAGATGCGCAGCTACATGCGCGAGCATGCCATCGCCGGGCCGTGGGCCGCGGGCGAGCGCGTCGTCGTCTGTCTCGATCCCAGCCCGGGCGCAGCCAATGCCGTGCGCGCCGCCAAACGCACCGCCGACGGGCTCGATGCCGAGCTGATCGCCCTCTATGTCGAGACCGACCGGCACGCCACGTTATCCGAGGCCGAGCGCGACCATCTTGCCGAGACCATGCGGCTTGCCGCCCAGCTCGGCGCCGAGGTCGTCACCGTGCCGGGCCGTTCGGTGGTCGAGGAGGTCCTGGCCTTCGCCCGCTCGCGCAACGCCACGCGCGTGGTGGTGGGCAAGTCGCGCCGCTCGCGCTGGTTCGAGCTGACGCACGGCTCGGTGGTCGACGACCTGGTGCGCAGCGCCTCGGGGCTTGCAATCGAGGTGGCGCCGTCGGGTGACGGGCCGACGCTGGCGGCGAAGGGCGACTGGCTGCGCGACGTGCCGCGCACGCCGGGTCCCTATCTCGAGGGCATGCTGACCACGGCGGTGGCGACGGCGATCGGCGTGTTCATCGACCGCCACATCGTGCTGCCCAACATCTCTCTGGTGTTCGTCGTGCCGGTGCTGGTCGCCGCGGCGCGCCACGGGCTGGTGCCCTCGCTCTGGGTCTCTACGCTGAGCGTGCTGTCCTACAACTTCTTCTTCCTGCCGCCGCTTTACGAATTCACCATCCGCGACCCCGCCAACGTGGTGGCGCTGTTCTTCTTCATGTTCGTGGCGATCGCCGCCAGCGCGCTCGCCGCGCGCACGCGCTCGCAGACCGAGGCGGCGCGGCGCGAGGCCCGCACCACGGCCGAGCTCTATGCCTTCAGCCGCAAGATCGCGGGCGTCATGGACCTCTACGACCTGTTGTGGATCGTGGTGACGCACCTCGCCCGCCTGCTCGGCGCCGAGGTCGTGATCCTGATGCCGCAGGACGGCCGGCTGGAGAGCCGGGCGGCGTTTCCGCCCGACAGCGACTTCAACGACGCCGACCTCGCCGCCGCGCGCTGGTCGTGGGACGCCGATCATCCGACCGGGCGCGGCACCGACACGCTGCCCGGCGGGCGCTGGTTGTTCGTCCCCATCCGCACCAGCCGCTCGGCCGTGGGCGTCATCGGCGTGATGCCGCTGAAGGAGGGCCACGAGCTCGGCGCCGCCGATCGCCGCCTGCTCGACGCGGTGGGCAACCAGGCGGCCGTGGCCATCGAGCGCCTGACCTTGGCCGAGGACATCGACCAGGCGCGGCTGGGAGAGGAGCGCGAGCGGCTGCGCTCGGCCATGCTGACCTCGGTCAGCCACGATCTCCGCACGCCGCTCGCTTCCATCATCGGCGCACTGTCGAGCCTCAGGAGCTACCGCGACCGTTACGACGAGGCCACCCGCGACGAGCTTCTGGGCACCGCGCAAAGCGAGGCCGAGCGGCTCGACCGCTTCGTCGGCAACCTCCTGGACATGACCCGCCTCGACGCCGGCGCCATCGTCCCCAAGCGCGAGACCGTCGATGTCGGCGATCTCGTCTCGACAACGGTGCGCCGCGCGGCACCGGTCCTCTCCGACCGACAAGTGGCGATGTCGGTGGCGCCTGACCTGCCCGCCCTGTCGCTCGATTTCGTGCTGGCGGAGCAGGCGCTGTTCAACATCCTGGACAATGCCGCCAAGTATTCGGGTCCTGGGGGCCGCATCGAAGTCGATGCGCGCCGCGCGGGCAGCAGGGTGGAAATCGTCGTACGGGACGAGGGGCCGGGCATTGCGGCCGAATCGCTCGACCGCATCTTCGACAAGTTCTATCGTGCCAACGACGGCGACGGGGACCGCCGCCGCGCCGGCACCGGGCTGGGACTGGCCATCGCCAAAGGATTCGTCGAGGTCCAGGGCGGCACCCTCGGGGCGCGTAATCGCACTGACAGGAGCGGCGCGGAGTTCACCGTGAGCTATCCCATCCCATGACGTCCCTCTTATGACAGTCGACGGCGCCACCATCCTGATCGTCGAGGACGAGCCGCCGATCCGCCGATTGCTGCGGACGACGCTTGGCGCGCACGATTACCGCACGCTGGAGGCGGCGACCGGCGCCGAGGCTCTGTCGGCGCTGCGCCATCATCGGCCCGATCTGGTGCTGCTCGATCTCGGCCTGCCCGACATCGACGGCCAGGAGCTGATCGGCCGGATCCGCAGCGGCTCGCCGGTGCCGATCGTCGTGCTGTCGAGCCGCGGCGAGGAGGCGGCCAAGGTCGCCGCCCTCGATTCGGGCGCCGACGACTACGTCACCAAGCCGTTCGGCGCCGACGAGCTTCTGGCCCGCCTGCGCGCCGCCCTGCGGCATCGCCTGCAGCAGCAGGGTGCCGAGCGCTCGTTCGCCAGTGGCGATCTGTCGATCGACCTGGTGCGCCGCCTGGTCAAGCGCGGGCCCGAGGACATCAAGCTCTCGCCCAAGGAGTACGACATCCTGGAACAGCTCGCGATCCATGCCGGCAAGGTGCTGACCCACAAGCACCTGCTGCGCGAGGTCTGGCGAGATGAGTCGGTCGATCCGCAGTATCTGCGCGTCTATGTGCGCCAGCTGCGCCAGAAGATCGAAACCGATCCGGCGACGCCGCGGCACGTGCTGACCGAGCCCGGCGTGGGCTATCGGCTGGTGTAATTAGACGAAGGCCGCATGATCAGCTGCGAGCGACAGGAACTCGTTGATCAGCTCGTTCTTGGCCGAGGCGACGCAATGGTGGCGACAGTGAATCGACGGGTCGATCGCGGCCAGCGCGCGTTCGTTCTCCGGTGAGAACCAGAAGTCCCGGAAGCGCCGGCCGGCGATCGATCCCAGACGGCCGGTCGGAGTATAGGCCTTGTCCTGACAGCTATAGACGCCGAGGTCCGCGCCGATGATGGTCAGCAGGCAGGCCATGGGACAGCGCCGATCGGACCTGTAAAAGCGATCACCAAGCGCATGGTAGTGGTTGTTGACGCGAAAGTGGCGATCCTCGATGCGACGGATGTCCTCGATCTGCCTATGCACGATGTGGGCAATGCGGACGTGATAGGTGTCATTCTCATGGCCCGAATCGCGCACGATGCAGGGCGCGAGCTTGACGTGCTGGACACCCGCGTCCTTGAGCCGCCGGCAGAGGCCGACCAGGTGGTCGGCATTGCCCTCGTCGACGATCACGCTTGCGCCCAGCGCGCAAGGCGAGTTGCGGCTGGCGAAGCTCGCGAGATTGCCGAGCACCTTGTCGAACTCGGTCTCGGGAACCTTGCGCGAGCGCGCATAGCTCGGTCCATCCCAGCCATCGATCGAGACGCGCAGCCACGTGCCGTGCCGCGCGAAGGTGTCGGCCACGCGGCCCTTGAGCATCGAGCCGTTGGTCAGGACGCCGATCCGGACGCCGCCCGACGCCAAGCCTTCGACGGTCTCCACGATGTGGGGATAGATGAGGGGTTCGCCGCCGCCGGAGAAGGTCACCGCCTGCACGCCCATCTCGATCAGGTCCGCGACGATCTCCCGCATCTTCTCGCGCGGGATGCGATCGCGCTCGACCATGCCGCTGCCGAGACTGACCGCATCCGAGCGGTAGGCGCAGAACCAGCAGCCATGGTTGCAGACATTGGTCGGCTTGATGCGGACGTGGACGGGCGCCGGGACCCGGCCCGAGGCGATTTCCGAGAGGCGATCTGAGAAGCCGAACGGCTTCAGGTTCGAATAGATGGTCTCTCCCATAGAGGTAGGTTTGCCATGGCCTGCCTCGCCGTCGTTGATCGAGATCAAGGCAGGGTTCGAGTGAGGGCGGCAGCCGGTCAGGCGGCGTGGGCCTGCGCCATGGCATGACGGGCCGCCTCTTTCTCCTCCTGAGGCAGGACCGCCTGAAGGACGCGCTCCAGCGTGCGGTCGGCCTCGGCGCTGAGCGGCGTCAGCGGCAGGCGCAGGCCATCGCCCATCAGGCCAAGCCGGCTCAGTGCACGCTTCAGCGGAATGGGATTGGCCTCGAGGAACAGCGCCGCGTGCAGCGGCGCCAGGATCTGGCTGTGCCACTGGACATCGGCATCGAGCTCCTCGTCGGCCGCCCGATGCAGCGCCGCACACAACGCCGGCGCCACGTTGGCCGTCACCGAGATGCAGCCGTCGCCACCAGCGGCGCGGAAGGCGGCCTGGCTGGCATCGTCGCCCGACAGCAGCAGGAAATCCTTGCCCAAACGACGGCGCAGGCGGGCGACGCGGGGGATGTCGCCGGTGGCGTCCTTCAGCCCGACGATGCGCGGCAGCTCGGCCAACCGCCGCACCGTGACGTCGCTCAGCGCCACCGCGGTGCGTGAAGGCACGTCATAAAGGATGATCGGAATGCCGACGGCGTCATGGATGGCGCGGAAGTGCATCGTCATGCCGGCTTGGCTGGGCTTGAGATAGAACGGCGTGACACAGAGCAGGGCGCTCGCGCCGGCGCGTTCGGCCGAGCGCGCGAGTTCCGCCGCGGTCTTGGTGTTGTTGCTGCAGGCGCCGGCGATCACCGGCACGCGCCCGGCTGCGGCGGCAACGGTCGCAGCCACCACCTGATGGTGCTCCTCGGCGGTCAGCAGCGGCGATTCGCCGGTCGTGCCGCAAGGCACGAGGGCGGCGACGCCGCGCTCGATCAGGCGATGGCAGTGCGTCTCCAGCGCCCGCAGGTCGACGCGGCCCAGGCGGTAGGGAGTAGGGAGCGCGGCGCTGGCGCCGCGGCAGCGATTGATGAGGTCGGTCATGACGGTCCTCCTTGCTGCGCCGTCAGGCTGCTCTGGCAAGGTGCGTGGCCGGGGCCAGCACCAGGCGGCGGGCAATGTGATCGAACGAGACGATGTCGAGTCCGGCCGCCAACGCACGCTCGCGCGCGGCGGCGAGAACGCCCGGCCGGCGGCAGGTGCCGCCCTCCAGCACGACGCGGCCGCGGCTGCCGGCGCGCCAGCGGGCGGCGCGCAGGGCCTCGTCGAGCTCGCGTTCGTCTTCCAGGCCGACGATCCAGGTCAGGTCGGCCGGCTCGCAGTCGGGCGCCGGCGCGCCGAGCCGCAGGCTGCGCACGGCGCCGCAGCCGCGGCCGAGCAGGGCCAGCACGAAGGGCAGGGTGCGATGTCCGATCACCGCCACGTGCGCTGCCGGCGCCAGATGCGCGACGGCCATCACGCGGTCCACCGTGGCGGCGAGTGTGGTCGGGGGTTCGTTGTCGAGCGGCATGGTCAGTTTCCTTGGTTGGCGGCGGGACGCATGACCGGCACGCAGCCGAAGTAGAGCCGGCAGTGCAGGCGCGGTGCTTTGGCGGGCGCCATCTGTTCGGCGTCGGCGACGGGGGCGGCGCCTGCACAGCAGATCGCGGTCGCCGCCAGGACCAGCGCCAGTGAGATGGTCGCGCCAAAGGTCATGCGATCCCTCCGAGATCGCCCCAGAGATAGGCGCGGCACCCATAGGGGTTCGAGAGGAGGCAAGTGTCTGCCGCATAGCCTGCGCCTAGGAATTCCACGGACAGGACGCTAGGGTCTCAGCCTCACCAGGAGGGAACGATGGCCGAGAGCGAGAACTACAAGAAGGGCACCGAGATCCGCCGCAAGCTGATGGGCGAGAAGTATGCCGACGCCATGAACAAGTCGGTCTATGCCGACCCGATGATGCAGAAGTTCGGCGACTACGCCCGCGAGGCGGTGTTCGGCATGCTGTGGTCCAGGCCCGGCCTCGACCTCAAGACGCGGGCGCTGATCTGCGTGGTCTCCGACACCGCCCAGGCGCGCTGGCCCGAGCTTGCCATCCACCTGCGGATGGCACGCAACCAGGGCTGGACCGAGGACGAATTGTCCGAGGCGATCCTGCATCTCGGCGGCTATATCGGCCTGCCCTCGGTGCGCGAGGCGCTGCTGACGGCCAAGGAAGTGTTCGAAGAGATGCGCCACGAAAAATAGAGTGTGTGGCCCGCCCTTCGAGACGGCCGCTTCGCGGCCTCCTCAGGGTGAGGCGTTGGCTAAGTGAAGACCTCACCCTGAGGAGCCGCGCGAAGCGCGGCGTCTCGAAGGGTGGGCAACGAGAGGTTTGCATGGTCCTGATGACGACGAGTGATCTGCCTCTGAAGCGGATCGCCCGCGGCAAGGTGCGTGATGTCTATGAGGTCGACGGCGAGCGGCTGCTGCTGGTCGCCACCGATCGCGTCAGTGCCTACGACGTGGTGATGGCCGAGCCGATCCCCATGAAGGGCGCGGTGCTGACCCAGACCAGCGCCTGGTGGTTTCGCCAGCTCGAGGGCGTCGTCAGGCACCACATGATCGCGGCCGACGCCGACGCCATCATCGCCCAAGTGCCGGCACTCAAGGGCCATCGTGACGCGATCGCCGGCCGCGCCATGCTGTGCCGGCGCGGCACGGTGTTTCCCATCGAATGCGTGATCCGCGGCTATCTCTCGGGCTCGGCCTGGCGAGAGTACGCCCAGGCCGGCACGCTTGCCGGCGAGACCTTGCCGGCCGGATTGAAGGAAAGCGGCCGGCTCGACCCACCGATCTTCAGCCCCGCCACCAAGGCCGAGAGCGGCCATGACGAGAACATCACCGTCGGGCAAATGGCCAAGGTGCTGGGCCGCGACGTGACCGCCGAGCTCGAGCGCCTGACGCGCGTGGTCTACACCCGCGGCCGCGATGTGGCGCTGAAGCAGGGCATCATCATCGCCGACACCAAGTTCGAGTTCGGCCGCGCAGTATCCAAGGATGGTGGGTCGGGCGACATCCTGCTGATCGACGAGGTGATGACACCCGACAGCTCGCGCTTCTGGCCGCTCGACGGCTACGCGCCCGGCAAGCCGCAGCCCAGCTTCGACAAGCAGCCATTGCGCGACTGGCTCGACGTCGAGCGCCACGCCGGCCGCTGGAACGGCGATGCGCCCGCGCCCAAGCTGCCGCCCGAGGTGGTCGACGCCACCAGCAAGCGCTACCTCGAAGCCTATCGCCGGCTGACAGGCAAAGAGCTGGTCGTGTGAGCGACGACGCCGAGCGGTGGCGCGAGCTCAATCGCGCCAACTGGGACGAGCGGACCAAGGTCCATCTCGGGCCAAACAGCGATTACGATCTCGCTTCGTTGAGATCGGGCAGTGGCAAGCTGCACCCGATCGAGGATGCCGAGCTCGGCGATGTGCGTGGGCGTCGCTTGCTGCACCTGCAATGCCACTTCGGCATCGACACGCTGAAGCTCGCCCAGCGCGGCGCCACGGTTGTCGGTCTCGATTTCTCGCCGCTGGCGATCGAGGCGGCGCGCGAGCTGGCGACCGAGCTGAGACTTGAAGCGCGCTTCGTACTGGCGGATCTCTACGACGCGCCCTCGGCCATTCCTGAGCCGGCGTCGTTCGATGTGGTGTATGTCACCTGGGGCGCCACCTGCTGGCTCCCCGATATCCGCCGCTGGGCTGAGATCGTCGCCGGCTTCCTGAAACCGGGCGGGCGGCTCTACTACGCCGACGCCCATCCCGCGGCCTACATCTTTGACGACGATGCCCGCCTGCCCGACGGCAAGCCCGGCTACTTCGTGCCGTATCTTGGCCGCCAGCCGTTGGTATTGGTCGAGCACAAGGACTACGCCGATCCTACGGCGCGCCTCGCCAACGCCACCAGCGTGCAGTGGCTGCATCCGCTGTCCGATATCGTGGGAGGCCTGATCGACGCTGGGCTGCGCCTCGACTGGCTGCATGAGCATGGCCACGTGCCGTGGCGCATGTTCCAGATGCTTGTGCACAAGGACGACGGCGACTGGCACTGGCCCGACCGGCCGTGGCTGCCGCTCGGACTGTCGCTGCAGGCGACGCGCTAGAGCGGAATCCGGTGATGCTTGTTGCGAGAGGCACAATCCGCCCAGCTGATTCCAGCTGGGCGGATTATGCTTTAGCTAGTTCCGCTTCGGCAGGGTGAAACGGGCGTCGGTCAGCCGCTTTTCCAGAACCGGAATACCGGCTGCGGTATTGCCTTTCTGGCACTCCGTCATCGCATTGGACGCCGCGGCGTCGGGGATCGGCCCGCGGTTCGACGACTGGCCGAGATAGCGTTTGTACATGTCGCTGAGGCTGGCGCAGTAGGCCATGTCATCGGCGCGCGCCTCGGCCCCAGCCATCGACGCCAGGCAGAGGCCGAGAAGGAGAAGGGGCTTGCGATTCATGCCGCTCTGTTAGGGGGCGGCGTGCTCGCGTGCAAGCGCAATCCGCTCGTTCAGCCACAGCCACGCCGCCGCGAGCGGCAGCCAGCCCAGCCAGCGCACCAGGCCAAGCTCGTCGAGCGATAGCCTGAGCGCGGTGGCCGCGACCTCGATGGCCAGCAGCCAGACCGGGAGGGCCGGCAGCAGAACGACCAGCGGCCGCATGCGCGCGCTGAGGCGGGCCGACCACCAGGGCGCGAGCGAGAGCGAGAAGATCAGGATGGCCGCCACCGGCTTGGTCGCGGGATGACCGGCGAACCAAGCGGCCAGCAGCGGCTCGCGCACGACCATGGTGTAGCCGGTCCAGGCCAGCACGGCGCCGCCCAGCAACACGATCGAGGGGAAGCGGTCGACCAGGCGGATCACCAGCTGGCTGCCCCAGATGATGATGGGCACGCTGATGGCAAGGCCCAGCACGATCAGCAGCACGCTACCGGTGGCGGCGCCGCCGATCGCCAGCACGTTGTCGATCCCCATGACGGCGTCGGCGACGACGATGGTGCGGATGGCGCCGCCGACGCTGGTGGCCGGGCCCTTCACCAGATGATGGGCCGCGGCACTGTCGTCGGGGGTGAGCAGCTTGCGCGCGATCCAGACAAGGGCGAGCCCGCCCGCCAGCATGAAGCCCGGCAGGTTGAGGATGTAGACCACGAGGATCGCCATGGCGGCACGCACGGCGATGGCGCCGAAGGTGCCCCACAGGATCACGCGGCGTTGCCTGTCTTTGGGCAGGTTGCGGGCGACCAGGCCGATGATCAGGGCGTTGTCGCCGGCCAGGACCAGGTCGATCAGGACGATGGCGAACAGAGCCGACACGAAGCCGGTCGAAAGGAATTCGGGTTGCATGAAGAGTCTCCAACGAAAAAGGAACGAGATCGTCTTTTCGTCAGAGCTCTATGGGCACCTTCTCGCTCGCACGCCGCTCGGCCGGGCGCAGGGTCTTCACGACGGCGGTGGCGCCGACGGTGAGCACCGAAACGCCAAGCGCGATGGCGGCGCCGGCCAGGAGATGCTGCACCAGATGCCAATGGCGCATCGCCAGCACGGAGAACTCAGCGCCGAAGTCGAAGATCGCGAACTCCAGCCCGCCCTCGCCGAACAGCATCGGATCGAGGGCATCGCCAACCGAGACGAGGATCATGCACGCGACCACGGCCAACACGAACAGCTCGCCCGCGCCGGACACGGTCCGGACGGCGTTCGCCGCGCGAGGAGAGTGGTGGATCAGGAGCATGATGCCGGCACTATTGCCAGTGGGGCCCGAGGGTCAAGGCGAAAGCGACGTCGTCTTGTCGGACCGCGGGCCTCCAGGCCCGCTCATGGTCATGTTCTCCCGGACCGCGCGCATCTAGCGCGCTCATGATCAAGAGCGAGCCGGAGGCTCGCGGTCCGGCAAGATTAAAGATGCAACCTTCTCAACCGCAGCGAATTGCCGACCACGCTCACCGAGCTCAGCGCCATGGCGGCGGCGGCGATGATGGGCGACAGCAGGATGCCGAAGGTCGGATAGAGCGCGCCGGCTGCGATCGGCACGCCGGCGGCGTTGTAGATGAAGGCGAAGAACAGGTTCTGGCGGATGTTGCCCATGGTCGCCTGCGACAGCCGGCGTGCCTTCACGATTCCCATGAGGTCGCCCTTGAGCAGGGTGATGCCGGCGCTTTCGATCGCCACGTCCGTGCCCGTGCCCATGGCGATGCCGACCTCGGCTGCGGCGAGCGCCGGCGCATCGTTCACGCCGTCGCCCGCCATGGCGACGATGCGGCCCTCGCGGCGCAGCTTCTCGATAACCGCGCTCTTCTGATCGGGCAGCACCTCGGCCTCGACCTCGTCGATACCGAGCCGCCGCGCCACGGCCTCGGCAGTGGTGCGATTGTCGCCGGTCAGCATCACGACGCGGATCTTCTCGCGCTTGAGCGCCTCGAGTGCGGCGGGCGTCGTCTGCTTCACCGGATCGGCGATGGCGAAGATTGCTGCAGCCTTGCCGTCGACGGCGAGGAAGATCGCCGTCGCGCCCTCCTGGCGCTGGCGCTCGGCCTCACCCTCGAGCACCGCCGTGTCGATGCCGAACTCGCGCAGGAAACGGGCATTGCCCAGCGCCAGGCGCCGCCCCCCGACCGTGCCGACGACGCCCTTGCCAGTCGGCGAGTCGAACTCCGTGACTGGCGACAGCGCGAGCTTGCGCTCGGCGGCCGCGGCGACGATGGCGAGCGCCAGCGGATGCTCGCTCGCCTTCTCGGCACTCGCGGCAAGGCGAAGGACGTCGGCTTCGGCAAAGCCCGCTGCGGCTGCGATCGCCACCACCTTGGGCTTGCCCTCGGTCAAGGTGCCGGTCTTGTCGACCACCAGCGTGTCGACGCGCTCCATGCGCTCCAGCGCCTCGGCGTTCTTGATCAGCACGCCCGCCTGCGCGCCGCGGCCGACGCCCACCATGATCGACATCGGCGTCGCGAGGCCAAGCGCACAGGGGCAGGCGATGATCAGCACGGTGACCGCCGCCACCAGGCCGAAGGAAAGCCGCGGCTCGGGCCCCCAGATCGCCCAGGCGGCAAAGGCCACACCTGCGATGGCGATGACCACAGGCACGAAGTAGCCCGACACCAGGTCGGCCAGCCGTTGGATCGGCGCGCGCGAGCGCTGCGCCTCAGCCACCATCTGCACGATGCGCGACAGCATGGTGTCGCGGCCGACCTTCTCGGCGCGCATCACGACGCTGCCGGTGGTGTTGAGCGTGCCCGCGATCAGCTTGGCGCCGGTTTCCTTGGTGACGGGCATTGATTCGCCGGTCACCATCGATTCATCGAGCGCCGATCGGCCTTCGACCACCTCGCCGTCGACTGGCACCTTCTCGCCCGGCCGCACGCGCAGCCGATCGCCGACGGCGATGGCGTCGAGCGCCACTTCCTGATCGCTGCCGTCGGCCTTCAGCCGCCGCGCCGTCTTGGGCGCGAGGTCGAGCAGGGCGCGGATCGCGCCCGACGTCTGGTCGCGGGCGTTGAGCTCGAGCACCTGGCCCAGCAGCACCAGAACGGTGATAACGGCTGCCGCCTCGAAGTAGACCGCGACCGATCCGTCAGGGCTGCGGAACGTCGCCGGGAAGAGATCGGGCACGGCGACCGCCACGACGCTGTAGAGCCAGGCAACGCCGGTGCCCATGGCGATCAGGGTGAACATGTTGAGATGACCGGTCCTGATCGACTGCCAGCCGCGCACGAAGAACGGCCAGCCGGCCCACAGCACGACCGGGGTGGCGAGCACGAACTGCAGCCAGTTCGAGAGCCTCTGGCCCAGCAGCATGTGCAGGTTGGTGAGATGGCCGCCCATCTCCAGCGCCATCACCGGTGCGGCCAGCACCAGGCCGATCCAGAAGCGGCGCTTCATGTCGGCGAGCTCGTGGTTGGGTCCGGCGTCGGCGGAGGCGACCTCGGGCTCGAGCGCCATGCCGCAGATCGGGCAGCTGCCTGGCCCGACCTGGCGGATCTGCGGATGCATGGGGCAGGTGTAGATGGTGCCCTTCGGCATCTCCTTGGCCATAGCCTCTGCGGGCTTGGGGGCAAGGTAACGCTCGGGCTCGGCGGTGAACTTGCCGAGGCAGCGCTGGCCGCAGAAGTAATAGGTGTGGCCCGCTTGGCTGGCCTTGTTCTTGGCCGTCGCGATCGTGACCTTCATGCCGCAGACCGGGTCGATCGCAGTGTCCGGGGGATGATGATGATGGCCGTGGCAAGCGTGATCCATACTTGCCATGTATACCCTACGGGGGTATAGTTCAAGCCATGGATGCGAGCTTGAAGAAGTCTCAGCTTGCCCGGCTTGGCCGCATCGAGGGCCAGGTGAGGGGCGTCGCCCGCATGATCGAGGAGGATCGCTACTGCATCGACGTGCTGACGCAGATTCGTGCCGTGCGCGCGGCGCTGGACCGCGTCGAGCAGGAGACGCTCAGCGACCATCTGCAGCACTGCGTCGCCCATGCCTTCCATGCCGGCGACGAGCGCGACCGGCAGACCAAGATCGACGAGCTGCTCGAAGTGCTGGATAGTCGCCGTCGCTGACATGATCCGGCCGCGCCTCCTCATCTGGCTGATCGCCCTGGTGGCCTTGGCGGCCCCTCCGGGCCTGACGCTGCACGCCGTGGTGGCGCCCGCGGCACAGGCCGTGGCTGATTGCCCCGATCACGCTCCGCCGCCCTGTCCCGACGAGGGTACCGCCAAGCATGCGGCCAGCGCCTGCTGCCCGATGATGGCGGGCGCTGTTGCCCTGCTGGCTCCGGCAATGGCCGTCGACGCGCCGTTCGTTTTCACCGCGATTGTCGCACCGCCGGTCCGCAGCCTGTCGGGCCGTGCCTTCACGAAGGATCCGCCGCCTCCCCGAGTCTGAGCCGAAGCATCGGTTCATCCTTTAGACACGGGAGTGCATCATGTTGTTCCGACGTTCGATCGTCGGCGTCCTGGCGTGGCTTGCGGCCGCGCGTGCGTTGGCGCACGGATCCCTGCTGTTGCCCCTGCTGCTGCTTGTGGCCGCGTGTGCGCAGCCGACCGCGACCGTCGCCGCGCCGTCGGCCGGCTCCGCCCCGCTGGCCGTCGATCTCGGCGGCTCATCCCGCGTTGCGCGGATCCCTGCATCCGCTGGCGAAGGCGAGGGCTACGGCATGGCGCCGGTCCTTGCCGCATCCCCGGTCGATCATGGCCAGATCGACCATAGCAAGATGGACCACGCGCAAGCGCCCGCCCCGCAGGTCGCGCAGGCGGCGCACGTCCAGGGCACCGGCACCGTCAAATCCATCGATGCTGCCGGCCACAAGGTCAACCTCGCCCACAATCCGATCCCGGCGATCGGCTGGCCGGCGATGACCATGGACTTCGCCGTTGCCCCGTCGGTCGACCTCAAGGCCCTCAAGCTCGGTGCGCGGGTCACCTTCACGATGCAGCGCGGGGGCGACGGCATGTACGTTATCCAATCGATTGCGCCGGCGGGAGGACAGTGATGCCTCACGATCCCTCTACGCCGATCATCGGACGGCGTCGCTTCGTCCAAGGCATTGCTGCTGCCGGCGCCGTGACGGCGCTGTCGCCGGGATTGGCTATGGCCCGCACCTCTGCCTCGGTCCTGAGCGGCACTGACTTCAAGCTCGAACTCGCCACCATGCCGTTCAACATCACGGGATGGACGCGGACGGCCACCGCCATCAACGGCCAGATCCCCGGCCCGACCTTGCGCATGCGCGAGGGCGACACGGTGACGATCTCGGTCACCAACCGGCTGCCCTTCACCAGCTCGCTGCATTGGCATGGCTTCAGGATCCCCACGGAGATGGATGGCGTTCCGGGCTTCAGTTACAGCGGCATCAAGACGGGGGAGACCTTCGTCTACCGCTTTCCGCTGAAGCAGAGCGGCACCTATTGGTACCATGCGCATGGGCCTGAGGAGCAGACCGGCGTCTACGGCTCGATCGTCATCGACCCCAAAGGCGGCTTCGCCAACCGTTTCGACCGCGACTATGTGATCGTGCTCTCCGACTGGAGCGACGAAAGCCCGCTCAGGATCATCAGCAACCTCAAGTTCCAGAGCGACTACTACAACTACAATCGCCGCACGCTCGGCACCTTCATCCAGGACGCCAGGCGCGATGGGCTGGGGCCGACGGTCCAGGACCGCCTGATGTGGGGCAACATGCGCATGAGCCCCACCGACATCCTCGACGTGTCGGGCGCCACTTACACCTATCTGATGAACGGCCAGCCGCCCGCCGCCAACTGGACGGCGCTGTTCCGTCCGGGCGAGCGTGTGCGGCTGCGCTTCATCGATGCCGGCACCATGAGCATCTTCGATGTGCGCATTCCCGGCCTCAAGATGACGGTGGTGCAGAGCGATGGGAACGACATCGTGCCGGTGACGGTCGACGAGTTCCGCATCGCCCCGGGCGAGACCTACGACGTCATCGTCGAGCCGCGCGAGCCGCAGGCCTACACGATCTTCGCCCAGGTTCAGGATCGCACCGGCTATGCCCGCGGCACGCTGGCGCCACAGCCCGGCATGAGCGCCGCCGTGCCGCCGATGGATCCGCGGCCGCTGCGCACCATGGCCGACATGGGCATGGACCATGGGGCGGGCGGCCACGCCGGGCATGCGATGCCGGGGATGGATCACAGTGGCGGGCAATCGGCGCCGGCCATGTCCGGCCAGTCTGCTGCGCCGCGGCTCGCGGGCCGCGTCGGCGTCGACAATGTCGCCATGGTGACGCGATCGCGTCTCTCGGAGCCGGGCGACGGACTCGACGGCAATGGCCGGCGCGTGCTGCTGCTGAGCGACCTGCGCAACGCCAAGCGCGGCAACGATCCGCGGCCGCCGACGCGTGAGATCGTCATGCACCTGACGGGCAACATGGAACGCTTCATGTGGAGCTTCGACGGCACCAAGTTCTCCGATGCCGCTCCCGTCATGCTGAAGCTCGGCGAGCGGGTCCGCTTCACCCTGATCAACGACACGATGATGGACCACCCCATGCACATGCACGGCGTGTGGAGCGAGCTGGAGAACGGGCAGGGCGACTATCGACCCTACAAGCACACCATTCTCGTCAAGCCGGCGGAGAGGCTGAGCTTCCTGGTGAGCGCCGACGAGCCCGGGCGGTGGGCCTTCCACTGTCACCTGCTCTACCACATGGAGCTCGGCATGATGCGCGAGGTGCGCATATCATGAACCGGTTCGTTGCAGTTCTTTGCATGGCCCTGGCACTTTCCACTGTCGCCGGCGGTGCCCGCGCCCAAAACGCTCCCGCGGCCGAGCAGCCGCAGATGCATGACATGCCGAGGATGCTGGATCAGGCCATCCTCGCCCATCTGCTGGTCGATCAGCTGGAGGGACGCTTCGGCTTTGCCAACGGCAACACGCTGCGTTGGGAAGCGGAAGCCTGGATGGGCACCGATGAGAACAAGGCCTGGCTGCTGACCGAGGGCCGGTACAGCCAAGGCGAGCTGGATGACGGCATCCAGCAGCTGTACTACGGCCGGGCCATCACCACCTACTTCGACGCCCTGGTCGGCACGCGATGGGATCTCGATTCTAAGCCGACTCGCGGCTGGGGCGCGATTGGCATCCAGGGTTTGGCGCCGCAGTGGTTCAAGGTCTCGGCCTTCGGCTATGTCAGCGGCGACGGACATCTCGCCGCCCGGCTGGAGGCGCGCTACGACCTCCTGATCACGCAGCGCCTGATCCTGCAGCCGCAGGTCGAGCTCAACTTCTACACCAAGGACGACCCGGCGCGGCAGGTCGGTGCCGGCCTGTCGGAGCTCGATGCCGGTCTGCGTCTTCGCTACGAGGTCACCCGGCAATTCGCGCCCTATGTGGGCATCACCTACCTGGGGCAGTACGGCGCCACGGCCGACTATGTCAGCGCCGCCGGCGGTTCGACCCAGCAGCTGCGCTTCACCGCCGGCGTGCGCACGTGGTTCTAGAACACATGCCCAGGGCGGTTTGACCTGGGTCAAAACCGCACTGGCGTGTGCCGGTATCATTTGAGCAATGCAGAGCAACGACACGCAACGGCATTCGTCGAGCTTCCTCCTGGCGGCCGACGACAAGGAATTCATCCTCTCCGACGAGATGCGGCCGCTTCGGTTTGCCATGGAGTATGCCAAGGCCGAGCTCGCCCTGCGCAAGGCCTGCATCTGCTCGACGGTCGTCGTCTTCGGTAGCGCGCGCATTCCCTCGCCAGAACAGCTGGCGCAGCTTGGGAACGGCGATGATCGCAAGCTCGAGGCCGTGAAGCGGCGAGCGGTCTACTATGAGAAGGCCCGAGCCTTCGCACACCTCGTCTCGCTGCGTGGCGGAGCGCTGGGCGCCGCACAGGGTTGCGCCGAGAACGTCATCGCGACCGGCGGCGGACCGGGCATCATGGAGGCCGCCAATCGCGGCGCGACGGAAGCGGGTGCGCCCAGCATCGGCTTCAATATCGCCCTCCCAGTGGAGCAGGAGCCCAACGCCTATTCCACGCCCGCCCTCACCTTCAGCTTCCACTACTTCGCCATGCGCAAGATGCACCTGGCGATGCGGGCGAATGCGCTGGCGGTCTTTCCCGGCGGCTTCGGCACTCTCGACGAGCTGTTCGAGATCCTGACCTTGCTGCAGACGCGCAAGATGCCGTCCGTGCCGGTCGTGCTGTTCGGGCGGGACTATTGGCGCCGCGTCATCAATTTCGATGCGCTGGCCGAGGAAGGCGCGATCAGCGAGACGGACCGCCAGCTGTTCGACATCGTCGACGAGCCGGAGGAGGCCTGGGAGGTGCTCTGCCGCCATGGTCTCAGGGCGCATCTTCCACCCAGGCGGATGCACTCGACGATGCGCGCCGGTGCGATCGCGAGCGCACCGACATGCGACTGACTTTTCTCGGGGCGACGCAGACGGTCACCGGGTCGAAGACACTGGTGACCGCCGGCAGGAGCAAGCTGCTGGTCGATTGCGGGCTGTTCCAGGGCCAGAGGGAGCTGAAGGAGCGGAACTGGGCCGAGCTGCCGGTCGATCCGACGTCGATCGATGCGGTCGTTCTCACCCATGCCCATCTCGACCATTCCGGCTACCTGCCGGTGCTGGTGAGGAAGGGCTTTCGCGGCCCGGTCTGGTGCACGCCGGCGACGCGCGATCTTTGCGAGATCCTGCTGGTCGACAGCGGACACCTGCTGGAGCGGGATGCCGAGTTCGCCAATCGTCACGGTTATTCCCGGCACAAGCCGGCGCTCCCCCTCTATACCGTCGAGGAGGCGCGGGCGGCCTTGCGCTACCTGCGTACTGTCCCGTTCGGCCCGTCCTTCCAGCCGATCGATGAGGTGACAGCGATGTTCCTGCCGGCGGGCCACATCCTCGGCGCCGCCATGGTCCGCCTGGACGATGGCGCCGTCTCCGTTCTGTTCAGCGGCGACCTCGGGCGGCCGCATGACCCGGTCATGCTCGAGCCTGCCCGGCGGCCGGCGAGCGACTTCGTCGTCGTCGAATCGACTTATGGCGACCGCCGGCACGACACGACCGATGTCGAACAGCGATTGGCGGAAATCGTCTCCAGCACGGCGGCACGCGGCGGTACGGTCATCATCCCGGCTTTCGCCGTCGGCCGCGCGCAATCGCTGCTCTATCACCTCGACCGGCTGAAGAGACGCGGCGCTCTCCCGCCGATCCCCATCTATCTCGACAGCTCGATGGCGATCGATGCCTCCGACATCCTGTGCCGGCACGTCGGCGATCACAGGCTGGGCGACGGCGAGTGCCGCCGCATGTGCAGCGTCGCGCACTACGTGCAGAGCGTCGAGGAATCCAAGAGCCTCGATCGGCAGACCATGCCGATGGTGATCGTCTCGGCGAGCGGCATGGCGACCGGCGGCCGGGTGCTGCACCATCTCAAGGCGATGGCGCCCGATCCCCGCAACACCATCCTGCTGACCGGCTTCCAGGCCGCCGGCACGCGCGGCGCCCAGCTGCATGCTGGCGCCCGGGAGCTCACCATCCATGGCCAGCTGGTGCCCGTCCGGGCCGCCGTCGAATCGCTCGACATGCTCTCGGCCCATGCCGATGCCGACGAGATCCTGCGCTGGCTGGCGAGCGGCCCGCAGGCGCCGCAGCGGACGTTCGTCATCCACGGTGAGGATCACGCCGCGGACACCCTCTGCCGGCGCGTGGCGAGCGAGCTCGGCTGGCAGGCCGAGGTCCCGGTCTATGGCGAGGCCGCCGACCTCACGGTGCGTCGCGACGCGCGCTCACTGGTGTAGCGGCAATGAGGGCGGGCAAAGGCTATTGCGGCTCGATCCTGGCGATCTTCACGTAGTCCGCCCATTTGGCGCGCTCCTCGCGGTCCTGCGCGGCGCATTGCGCCAGGGTGAGCGGCTTGGCCGTCAAGGCGAACTCGTTGATCAGGCGGTTCTGGATGTCGGGCGAGGTGATGGCCTCGTTGATCAACGCGTTCAGCTTCTCCTGGATGGCGATCGGCGTCGCCTTGGGGACGGCGATGGCGAGAAAGCCCGTGCTCGTGAAGTCCGGGAATGTCTCGGCCAGTGTCGGCAGGTCGGGATAGAGCGGGCTGCGCTGCGGCAAGGTGATGGCGAGCGGCCGCGCCTTGTCGGCCACGACCTGGCCGCGGCCGGCCGTCAGGTCGACGAACATGAACTGGATGGCGCCGGCGTAGAGATCGGTCCAGGCATTGCCGATCGCCTTGTAGGCGACGGCCTGCCATTCGACGCCGGCGCGCTTGGCCAGGACCTCGGCGGGCACCTGGGAACTGGCATTGAAGTAGCCGAAGTTCAGCTTGCCGGGATTGGCCTTGGCGTAGGTCAGAAGATCATTGAGCGTCTTGTAAGGGCTATCGGCGGGCACGACGATGAAAGCGCCGCTCGAGCCGATCACCCCCACCACCGTAAAATCCTTGTCCGGATCGTAGCCCGGGCTCTTGAACATGTGGATGTTGGCGGCGTTGGTCGAGGTGGTGGCCAGCATCAGCGTATAGCCGTCGGGAGCGGCCGACTTCACGGCCAGCACGCCGACGATGCCGTTGGCGCCAGGCTTGTTCTCGACCACGAAGGGCTGGCCGGTCTTGTCCTCGATGTACTTGCCGACCAGGCGCGCGGTGATGTCGCCCGAGCCGCCTGGCGCAAAGGGCACGATGATGCGGATCGGCTTGCTGGGATAATCGGTTTGTGCGGCGACTGGAAACGCGGCGAGGGCAGGCAAGGCGAAGAGGGCGCGGCGAGACAGCGATGTGCGAAACGAAGACATGCCCTGCAGTCTAAAGCAAATGCCGCGCATGGACAGCTGAGCGCCTGCAGCCCTACCCTGCAGCCATGTCACAATCCGGTCGTCCGCCGCTCGAAGGCATCCGCGTCATCGATTTCTCTCGCGTGATCGCGGGGCCGATGTGCACCCAGATCCTGTCCGACATGGGTGCCGACGTGATCAAGATCGAGAATCCCGACGGCGGCGACGACACGCGCAAGGGCGCGGGCCCGCGCGTCGGCGGCGAAAGCCACTTCTTCATGACCTTCAACCGCGGCAAGAAGAGCGTGGCGCTCGACTTCACCAAGCCCGAGGGCCAGGCGGTGGTGATGAAGCTGCTCGAGACCGCCGACGTGCTGGTGCAGAACTTCCGCCCCGGCGTGCCGAAGAAATACGGCTTCGACTACGAAAGCCTGCACAAGAAGTTTCCTCGCCTGATCTATCTCTCGATCTCGGCCTACGGTCAGACCGGACCATTGTCGGACCGGCCGGGCTACGATCCGGTGCTGCAGGCCGAATCGGGCATGATGAGCGTTAACGGCGAGGCCAACGGCGAGGGCCTGCGGCACGCCATCGCCATCGTCGATACCATGACGGCGATCCATTCGGTGGCGGCGATCAACGCGGCGCTGTTCGCGCGCACCAGCACGGGCAAGGGTCAGCACGTCGATCTCGCGCTCTACGACACCGCGCTCGCAGCGCTCGGCAACATGGGTTCCTACTACCTGATCGGCGGCGAGCAGCCGCGCCGCGCCGGCAACGGCCACTTCGCGTCGGCGCCCAACAGCTCGTTCGAGACCAAGAACGGCAAGATCTACATGGCCGTCGCCAACCAGAAGCTGTTCACCGACACCTGCAAGGCGCTCGGCCATCCCGAATGGGCGACCGATCCGCGTTTCGCCCAGCTCGCCGACCGCGTCGCCAACAAGCCCGAGCTGACGCGCATGATGGAAGAGGTGCTGAAGACCGACACCAAGGAGAACTGGGGCCACAAGCTGCGCCACCTGCCGGCCGGTCCGATCCGCACCATGAAGGAGGCGCTCGACGAGCCCGAGGTCAAGCGCCGCGGCATGCTGAAGACCTACAAGCACAGCAAGGCCGGAGAGGTGCCGATCATCGGCTCGAACTATCGCTTCTCCGACACCCCGGTCGACGACACGCGCCCGCCGCCGGCGCTCGGCGAGCACACCGACCAGGTGCTGGGGAAGATCGCGGGACTGAGCAGCAAGGACATCGCCGCCTTGAGGGACAAGAAGATCATTGGCTAGGTGCCGGAGCGCGGCGAGATACTGGCCGAGAAGGTCGAGGAGATTCTCGGCGCCGATCGCTGATCGCCGCGCCATGGCCTCGACCAGCCGTCTGGGATACCAATGACCAGACCATGGTCGTGAAACCCGTCGTCCCGTCCGGTCGCGACATCCGCCTCGACCTGTTCCGCGGCCTGGCGCTGTGGTTCATCTTCCTCGATCACGTGCCGACCGTGATGAACTGGCTCACGGTTCGCAATTACGGCTTCAGCGATGCCACCGAGATCTTCGTCTTCATCTCGGGCTACACCGCGGTGATCGCCTACAGCGGCATGATGCTGCGCGAGGGCTGGCTGCGCGCGGCCGCCCGAATCTGGCGCCGCGTCTGGCAGCTCTATGTCGCCCACATCCTGCTGTTCGTGGTCTACACTGCGGAGATCGCCTACGTGTCGATCGCCACCGATACATCCTCGGTGATCGAAGAGTTCGCCATGATGGGGCTGGGCGAGAATCCGTTCCAGGCCATGATGCAGGCGGCGCTGCTCAATTTCCGGCCGGCCAATCTCGACGTCCTGCCCCTCTATATTTTGCTGCTGGCCGTCTTCCCCTTCGTCCTGCCGGTCATCATCCGCTGGCCGCTCGCGGTGATCGCCGCCTCGCTCGCACTCTACATACCGACCCTCCACTACGACTGGAACCTGACAGCTTATCCTCCGGACAAGGGGGTGTGGTTCTTCAATCCACTGGCCTGGCAGATCGTTTTCCACATCGGTGCGGCCTGCGCCGTGCTCGGTCCGCGATTGAAATCGCTCGACCGGTTCCGCACGACGCTCACGGTCCTGGCGGTGATCTACCTTCTGTTTGGCTTCCTCATGACAATGTCCTTTGAATTCAACGCCCTGGCTGAGCGCATCCCGCCCTGGGTCAACCGCCTAATTTACCCAATGGACAAGACGAATATCGCCCCCATGCGGGTCGTTCACTTCCTGGCGTTCGCCTGGCTGGTCAGGGTGCTGGTGCCGTTCAATGCGCCTTTCCTCCGGTGGCGGATTTTGGAGCCAGTTCGCAGGTGCGGGGAACATTCGTTGCTTATATTCTGCATCGGTACGTTCCTTGCGTTGACCGCCCAGACCGCCATCCGATACTTCGAGGAGTCGATACTGTCGCAGATCGTCGTCAGCACCGCAGGGATCGTCGCCATGTGCGTAGCCGCCTATGTGGCGACCTGGTTCAAGAGTGGAGGGTCGGCCGGTCCCGGACGGAGCACCGCAGAGGTCGCGACATGAGCCGTCACCTGCGACGCTTCGGATGGGTGGCAGCGCTCGCGCTGCTGCTGGTGCCGGCCGGCAGCTATTCGCAGTCGATGACATACTGCCGTGCCAAGCCCGAACTGCTGGAGCTGGGCAGTTCCCTGCCGGAGACGCGCAAGTCGATTGCCGAGCGCAAGAAGCTGCGCATCATCGCCCTCGGTTCGTCTTCGACCTCGGGTTACGGGGTGTCCAACCCGGCCTATGCCTATCCGGCCCAGCTCAAGATGGGGCTCGACAAGGCGCTCCCGGGCATCGACGTCGACGTCATCAACCGCGGTATCGGTGGGCAGGACGTCGAAGAGATGGCGGCGCGCATGCGCAGCGAGATGCAGGAGAACCCGGCATCGCTGGTGGTCTGGCAGACCGGCACCAATGCGGCGATCCGCCAGATGCCGCTCGACAAGTTCGCCCATTGGCTGCGCAACGGGCTGGCGCTCGGCAAGTCGCTGGGTGCGGACTTCGTGTTGATGAACCTGCAGTACGTACCCGCTGTCGTGGCGGCTCCCGACAAGGAAGCCTACGAGAAGATCATGGCGGCGTCGGCCAAGGAATACGAGGCCGGCCTGTTCCGCCGCTTCGACATCATGAGAGGCTGGTACCAGGACGGCATGCCCTACGGCCAGTTCGTCCAGCTCGACGGTCTGCACCTCAACGACTTCGGCCAGAAGTGCATCGGCAAGCTGCTCACCAAGGCCATCCTGAATTCGTTGAACGGTCCCTGACCGATGCCCCGTCGCTTCGTCGATCTGTCGATCTACCTCGAGAACGACGTCATCTCCGATCCCGCGCCGTTCGGCCCGAAGATCCAGTACCACAAGCATGCCGACACGGCGGGTCAGATCGCCGGTTTCTTCCCGGGGCTGAAAAAAGAGGACCTGCCGGACGGCCAGGGCTGGGCGGTCGAGAACGTCAATCTCTCGACCCACAACGGCACGCATCTCGACGCGCCCTATCACTTCCATCCGACGATGAACAAGGGCGAGCGCGCCATCACCATCGACGAGGTGCCGCTCGAATGGTGCTTCCAGCCCGGCGTGAAGCTCGACTTCCGCGACAAG
>Ga0164290_1000793_pt1 | contig 78914 bp, 56 predicted proteins | sample Micstemetagenome_FD_108782 | JGI IMG/M metagenome (GOLD analysis project Ga0164290, IMG submission 108782) | Contaminated culture microbial community from soil near Moab, Utah, USA - Microcoleus steenstrupii SON62 (Illumina Assembly) | ecosystem: Environmental > Terrestrial > Soil > Soil crust... | reverse complement strand
GACCTCGACAACGACGGCAAGCTCGACCTGGTCTTCGCCTCCGGCACCACGGCCGACCCGGGCCGGGCCCAGGTGAACAGCTGGAGCCTGCCAAACAGCACAACCAAGGCCAGCTGGCCGATGTCCCGGCGCACCCCCGACCACCGCGCCGTCTTCGTCGCGCCGAAGCTCGTCCCGAGCGTGTCGAGCCTGGGCGGCCTGCTCACCCCCGGCCAGACTCGCGCCTTTGTCATCGCGATCGACAGCAACGACGCCTCGCCCGTGAGCTGGACGGCGAGCCGCGTGGACTTGCAGAACGTGAACGTTTCGCTCAACCGCACCAGTGGCGACGCGAGCGACACATTGCGCGTCACCATCGACCCGATGGGCAGCGGCAGCTACAGCGGCACCGTCCGCATCACCGCCGACGGCTACCCCAGCGTGGAGATCCCGATCCGCGGGCGCGTGGTCAGCCAGATCACGGAGATCTACGTGCCCGCGCTACGCCGGTAAGCCCCGGCTCGGGCCGACCGATCAAACCGCCGTGCCGCCCCAACGGCCCAACTTCGGGCCGGGGCGGCACGGCGCTGTTGTGCAGCCAAGCCCTACGCTCGGCACCCGGCGGCGGGCCACCGCAGCGGGCGGCCGGAGATGTGGTACCTTAACGGGCATGGAACGAAAGCAATCCGACGAGCCGCTGTTCGTGGCACCCCCGGCGCGGGAGGGCGAGACGCTGCTCGCCGCCGTCGAGCGGGGGCTGCGCGATCCGGGGCCATCGCTGGCCAATCTGCCGACCCTGAGCGATCTGGCGATGCGCGACCCGTACCTGGCCGGCGAGCTGGCCGCTCTGCGCGCGAGCTGGGAGCTGCGGCCGCCGCCGGCGCAGGGGCTCGTCGGCCGGCTGCGGGCCCGGCTGGCGTGGCGGCTGCTCGGGCCGGAGCTGGAGCAGGCGAACCAGGCCCACGCGAGCGTGGTGCGCCTTGTCGACAGCCTGGTGGCCCACCTCGACGCGGAGCGGGCCGCGCGAGCGCGCCTGGAGGCCCGGCTGGCCGCCCTGGAGCGGGCCCCATGACCGACCTCGTCTGGCACTCCTCGTTCGCCTCGCTGACGGGGTACAGCGGCTCGGCGCGGGCCCTGGTGCTGGCGCTGGAGGGCCTGGGCACGGCGGTGCGCCCGCTCTACCTGTTCGACTCCGACGACCGCGAGGCGGCCCAGGCCGGGCCGGTCGACCCGCGCATCCGCGCGCTGCAGGGCCGGCCGCTGCGCCTCGACGCGCCCCAGGTGGTCTACGGCCGCGGCGACCTGTTCGCAAAGAACAGCGGCCGCTACCGGGTGGGCTTCACGATGCTCGAAGTGGACCGGCTGCCGCCGGCCTGGGTGGAGCAGGCCAACCTGATGGACGAGGTCTGGGCGCCGACGGCGTGGTGCGCGGAGATGTTCCGGGCGAGCGGGGTGGCCCGGTCCGTACACGTGGTGCCGCTGGGCGTCGACACGGCGCTGTTCGCCCCGGGGCCGCCGCGAACGGAGTTGGCGGGGCGGACGGTCTTCCTTTCGGTGTTCGAGTGGGGGGCGCGCAAGGGGTGGGACGTCCTGCTGCGGGCGTGGCGGGCGGCCTTCGCGCCGGGCGACGACGCGCTGCTGCTGCTGAAGGTGGACTGCCGGGCCCCGGCCACGAACCCGCTGCGCGAGCTGCGGGCGGCCCTGGGCGACCGGGCGGCGCCCGTGGGCGTGATCTACAACCGGGCCCTCGGCGCGGCGGAGCTCGCCGCTCTGTACCGCGGCGCCGACTGCTTCGTGCTGCCGAGCCGCGGCGAGGGCTGGGCGATGCCGGCCCTCGAAGCGATGGCCTGCGGCACCCCCGCGATCGCGACCGCGTGGAGCGGCCCGACCGCCTTTCTCGACGCCGCATGGGGCTACCCCCTGGCCACGCGCGGCCTGGCCCCCGCCCCCGACGACGAGCCGCTCTACCGGGGGGCGCGCTGGGCCGAGCCCGACGGGGAGCATCTGGTGGAGCTGCTGCGGCGCGTCCACGCCAACCGCGAGGAGGCCCGGGCGCTCGGGGCGCGGGCGGCCATAGAGGCGCGGCGGTTCAGCTGGGAGGGCGCGGCGCGGGCGGCGCTGGGGCGGCTCAAGGCAGCGGGGGTGCTGTAAGGGTGGGGCTGCGCGCCCCGGGCCCCCGGCAGAGGGCCCGGCCGCGGGCCCTCTGCACTCCCGCGGCGCGGGGGCAGGCCCCCGCGACCCCCAAGTATAGCTTCCCGCTGCGGTTTCATGTCTGGCATCATGCCCCCTGCTAAAGCTGGGTAGCTGTACGCGGGGCGCTGCGCGCCTACAGATTCGGGCGGGGCTGCCGCAAGGGCGAGGGGCAAAACGCGCGTGTGGAGATACTGCGGGCGCACGGCCAGCACTCCAGCTTCAGGTTCGGGCGCTGTCAAGCGTCAGCAGATACCATCCCGGGCGCAGCCCGACCCCGCCCCGGGCGCAGCCCGACCTCGCCTGACAAACCCAGAGCCGGGCTCTGGTAAGATAACCGTATGTTGCACGCCCTGATCGCCCGCGCTCGCGGCGCCACCCGCGGCGCCGCCCGCTTCTCCGCCGTGCCCGGCGCGCTGCTCGGCGCACTGCTGCTCGCCGGCGCCATCGCCGTCGCCCTCGCCGGCCTTGTGGCGGCGGTGGACCCGCCGCGGGCGCCCCTGCTTGTCGACTTCTTCCCGCTTGAGCGCAACGCCCAGATCGACTACCAGTTCGCCCGGCCGTCGGCGGCGCTGCTCCTGCCCGACCCGACGGCCGGCGGCCGGCTGACCATGCGCGTGATGTCGCCGGCGCCGCTCCCCCCGCGCGCCCTCGCCGTGGCCGACATCGCCGGGGGCGAGCTGCTGCGCGCCGAGGTCGGCGCCGAGCCCCGCGTCCTGCGCGTGCTGCTCCCTCCGCCGGCCGGCCCCGGCGGGCTCGGCCTCCGGCTGAGCACCCCCGCCGCCCGGGCCGACAACGACGAGCGCGAGCTGGGCCTGCTCTACGACGAGGTGCGGGTCGAGCCGGGGCAGCGGCAGGTGGATTGGTTGGCCCTGGCCGCGCCCGCCCTGCTCGCGGCCGCGGCCGCCGGGGCGGCCCTCGCGGGGGGGGTTGGCCCCGCGGCGGCCAGCGCCGCAGCCCTCGGCGCGGCCCTGCTCGGGGCGGGCTACCCCGTGCGGGCGGCGGCGCTCGTGGGGGGGCTGGCGGCCCTGCTGCTCGCGGGGCGGGCCCTCGCCCCGCGCCAGTTCGCCGCCGTGGCCGCGCGGCTGCGCGGCGCGGGGGTGCGCCCGGCGGCCTGGGCCGTGGCCGGGCTGGTGGCGGCCGCCGCCGCTGGGCTCGGCTGGCTGGCGGTGACCTCGCACAGCCTGTTCCGCACCGACGCGTACGACCTCGGGCTGTACGACCAAACCTTCTGGCTGATCAGCCGCGGGCTGCCGAGCTACAGCACCGCGGTGGGGATCAATATGCTCGGGTCACACGCCGCCGTCGTGATCTACCCGCTCGCGGCGCTCTACTGGATCGCGCCCGACGTCAGGCTGCTGCTGCTGTTCCAGGCCCTCGCCGTGGCCCTCGGCGCCGTGCCGCTGTATCTGATCGGCCGCGACCGTGGGGCGCCCTGGCTCGGGGTCGCGGCGGGCGTAGCCTACCTGCTCCACCCGAGCGCGCAGAACATGGCCCTGTTCGACTTCCACGTCGACACCATCGCCGCGACGGCCCTGCTCTTCGCCCTGTGGGCCGCCGACGGCCGGCGCTGGCGGCTGATGCTCGGCTGCTGCGCCGTGGTGCTGGCGTGCAAGGAGAATTTTGCCGTTTCCACGGCCTTTCTCGGGCTATGGCTGGTGCTGCTGCGGCGCGAGTGGCGGGTGGGCGGGCTGCTGCTCGTCGTCAGCGCGGCCTGGTTTCTTTTCGCCACCCAGGTGCTCGCGCCGGCCCTGGTGGGGCGGGACGAATCGCTGCACATCGGCCGCTTCAGCAAGTACGGCGACAGCGTGCCGGCGATCCTGCTCACGGCGGGCACCCGCCCCGGTCTGATCCTCGCCGACATGTGGCCGCCCGACGCGACGGGCTACCTGGCCGGGCTGCTGCTGCCCTTCGGGCTGCTCGCGCTCGCGAGCCCGTACGGGCTGCTCGCGCTGCCCGGCGCCGCGATCAACCTGCTCAGCGCCGAGCCCTTGCAGCGCGAGCTGCTCCACCACTACAGCGCCCTGCCCGTGGCCGTTCTCGCCGTGGCCGCCCTCGACGGCGCCCTGCGCCTGGCCCGCCTGACTCGCGGCGAGGCCCCGCGGCGCTGGGCCATGGGTGGGCTGGCGGCGCTCCTGCTCAGCGCGGCCGCCATCGCCCAGGGGGCCGACCTGCGGCGCGACCAGATCGTGGCACAGTACGAGCGCCGGCCAATCGAGCCGCTGATCTACACCTACCTGCTGGCCCAGATCCCGCCCGATGCCGGTGTTTCCGCGCAGGGCCGCTTCCACCCCCACCTGACCCACCGGCGCCAGACCTTCCTCTTCCCGAACCCGTTCATCCCGATCGAATTCTTCAACCCCGCCGCCATGCCGTTCGCCGCCGACGCCGCGTATGTGATCTACGACACCCGCCGCCCCGACCGTTTCGCCGACTCGGCCGGCGCCAAGCTCGACCTGCTGCTCGCCCTGCGCGACACCGGCGGCTTCCGCCAAGTCGCCAGCCTCAATGGAACGGTGCTGCTGCGACGGGAGCCATAGGGCGGCCAGCCGCGGGCAGAGCCTACGGCGCGCCGAGCAGCTCGCAGGCGTGCTGGATCTCGTCGACCGTGTTGTAGAAGTGGGGGGCGAAGCGCACGCCAGCGCCGCGGGCGGTGGCGATGACGCCGCCCTCCTCCAGCCGCTTGCAGACCTGCTCGGCGTGAGGAATTTTAGCGACCACGATGCCGGAGCGGTGCTCGGGGCTGGCGTCGGCGCACAGCTCAAAGCCGCGCTCGCTCAGGTCGTCGATCAGGGCGTCGACGAGGCCGCCGACGTGGCGGGCGATCCGCTCCACGCCGACCTCCTGGATCATGGCGATCGCGGCGCGCAGGGCCAGGGCGCCGGCGATGTTGGGCGTGCCGATGTTGAAGCGGTCGGCGGTGGGGGGCGGGGTCATGTTGTAGTCGAGGAAGTTCATCGGGTCGACAAAGCTGCTCGACCCGACATAGGCCCCCGGCTGGAGCTCGGCGAGCCGCTCGCGGCGCACGTACAGAAAGCCGGAGCCAGGCGCGCTCAGCAGCCACTTCTGGGAGCCGGCGGCGAGAAAATCGATGTTGAGCGCCTGGACATCCATCGGGAAGACGCCGAGCGACTGGATGCCGTCAACGGCGAAGAAGATCCCGCGCTGCTTGCAGATCTGGCCGACGGCGGCGAGGTCGTTGCGGAAGCCGGTGGCGAACATCACCGTGCTGAGGGCGATCACGCGGGTGCGGGCGTCGACGCGGGCGGCGAGGGCGTCGACGTCGAGGCCGCCGCCGCGCTGGGGCACCACCTTGGTCAGTACGCCCTTGTAGGCGAGCTGCTGCCAGGGATAGATGTTGGCGGGGTAGTCGCCGTCGAGCACGAGCACATTGTCGCCGGGGCGCAGGGGGAGGCTGGCGGCGACGGTGTTGATCGCGGTGCCCGTGTTGGGCATGAGGGCGATCTCGTCGGGGCCGGCGGCGTTGATCAGGCGGGCGACGCGGGCCCGCAGGTCGGCCATATCGGCGATCATCTGGGGAAAAAGCCGCGTGGGGGGCTCGTGCTGCGTCTGCTCGGCGTAGGTGGAAAGGGCCGCGGCGACGGGGCGGCTGAGGGGCGACACAGCGGCGTGGCTGAGATAGGCGAAGCGCTCGGCGATGGGGAACTCGGCGCGGTAGCGGGCGATATCGTCGATCATCGTGGCCTTTTCAGAAGACAGGGCGGCGAGGAGACCGGGGATGGTCAGGAGCTCAGGTCAGGAAGGCGCGGAGCAGGCGCTGGTACTCGGCGGGGCGCTCGATCATCGGGAGGTGGCCGCAGCGCTCGATCCAGACGAGGCGGCAATCGGGGATGAGGCGGGCCGCGGCGGGGGCGCCGGGCGGGGGCATGATCCGGTCCTGGCGGGCGGCCAGGAGCAGCGTCGGGGCGCCCACGGCCTGCAGGGCGGGGGTGATGGTCGGCCGGCCGGCGGTGGCGGCCGTTTCGAGGGCGGTGCGCTTGTCCATGCGCAGGAAATCCTCGAAGCACGCGCGCAGGACGCCCGCGTCGGCGGGGGGGCGGTAGAAGAAGCGCGAGCCGACGGCGCGGCGGATGGGGCGCGAGTCGGCCATCCAGGGGCGGCGCAGGGCCAGCCAGAGGGCAAGGATGTTATGCACCCCGTCGACGAGGCGGCGTTCGGCCTCATTGCGGAAGGTGCTGAAGCACGTCAGCACCAGGCGGCGGACCCGGGCGGGGTGGCGCGCGGCGAGGTGGACGGCGACGCCGGCGCAGAACGAGTGGCCGTTGAGATCGAACCGGTCGAGGCCTAGGGCGTCGGCGAGGGCGACCACATGCTCGGCCAACGCCTCGGCGTCGGCGGCGCCGGGGGCGGGCGGGGACTCACCGAAGCCGGGCAGGTCGGGGGCGATCAGATCGTGGGCGTCGGCGAGGCCGGCCATCGTGGCCCGCCAGTGGCGGGCCGCGCCGCCCCAGCCGTGCAGCAGCAGCAGCGGGAAACCGGCGCCGGCCCGGTCGTAGACGATCGGGAGGCCGCCGGCGGTGATCGTGGCCCGGGCGGCGCCCGGCGCGGTTGTGGAGGGTGGTGTGGCCATAGCGCTGTCCGTCGATTATAGCACGTCGGCCCATGCGGGTTGCAAAGGGGCGCCGGGTGTGGTATTATCTGCCGCGTGAAGGCGGGTAGCTCAATTGGCAGAGCAGCGGCCTCCAAATCCGCAGGTTGCAGGTTCGATTCCTGTCCCGCCTGCCACCTTCATATCGTTCCACGGGAGGGGTGGTGGAGCGGTTTAACACGGTCGTCTTGAAAACGACTGGCCCTTAAACAAGGCCCGTGGGTTCGAATCCCACCCCCTCCGCCAAGTCCGCACTCCGCACGGGGAGGTCGCATAGTGGCCTAGTGCGGCGGTTTGCTAAACCGCTAGGGGGGCAACCCCCTCGAGAGTTCGAATCTCTCCCTCCCCGCCAGAAACACCGCATAGCAAAGCGGTAAGCAGCGCCCTCACCATTCCGGTGAGGGCGCTGTTTTTGTTGCCCCAACTGGCGACGGGAGCAACGACGGGAGCAATGGGAGCAATACTTCTCGGGGCCGCCGCAGCCCTTCCAGGTTCACGCTTGTCACCCTTCTTGAGCTGCTGGGAAAGCCCGGCGATGGCGACAGATTTCGACTCGTCGAGGGCGTGCGCGTAGAGGTTCGCCCTGATCGCCGGCGAGCTATGGCCCAGAATCTCCCAGACAGTCACCAGAGGTACGCCGTCGGCAAGCATAAGTGTCGCCGCGGTGTGCCGGAGGTCGTGGAAGCGGATCAAGGGGAGCCCGGCCCGCGCGAGCATCTGTCGGAAGTGAGAAAGCAGCCCGGATATGAAGATGGGGCCGCCTGTCTCGGATGTCAAGACCAGAGTACCCCAGGGTCGCACCACTTACCCCCGAGGAGTGCCCGCTCCTCGTCCTGACTGGCCATACCGCGTAAGTCCTGTCACCTGAGCCGTTGCGTGCAGGAGCAGTTCGGTAGCCCGGGCCAGCGCAGCGAAGAAGGCGCTGTGCCAGCCTAACTGTTCAGCCCAGCCTCGTGGGCGCGGCGGATCGCCTCGGTGCGGTCGGCCACCTGGAGCTTGGCGAAGATGTTTGAGATGTTGTTGCGCACGGTCTTCTCGCTGAGCATCAGTCGCTCGGCGATCGCCTGGTTGCCGAGCCGCTGCGCCACCAGCCCCAGGATCTCCCGCTCGCGCTCGGTCAGCTCGGGGAACGGGTAGACCGATGCGCTCGTCTTCAGCGCGGCGAAGTAGCTCACAAGCCGCTGGGCCACGCTGGGGCCGAAGATCGCCTCGCCGCTGTACACCACCCGGATCGCCCGGAGGATCTCGCCCTTCAGCGCACCCTTTAGCAGATAGCCTCTGGCGCCGGCCTGGAGGGCCGTGAACACCGAGTCGTCGTCGTCGTGCATGGTCAGCACAAGCACGCGGATGTGGGGGTGGGCCGCGGTTACCCGCCGCGTGGCCTCCAGGCCGCCCCCGTCGGGCATCTGCAGGTCCATCAGCACCACGTCGGGCTGCAGCGCGTCGGCCAGGCTCACCGCCTCGGCCCCCGTGCCCGCCTCGCCCACCACGCGCATGTCGGGCGTCGCCTTCACCATGCTGATGAGACCGCGCCGCAGCGGCTCGTGGTCGTCCACGATCAACACCTGGATGAGATCAGGCTCCACTATCCCTCCCTCCCGGCAGGGGCAGCCAGGCCCGCACCCTGGTTCCCCGCGGCTCGTTCGGCTCGACAACACACGTCCCGCCCAGCTCGCGCGCCCGCTCGACCATTGAGCTCAGCCCCACGCCCGCCCGGCGCTCGGGCCGCAGCCCCGCGCCGTCGTCGGACACGAGGAGCTCCAGCCCATCGCCTACTGAAAGCCGCACCGCGCAGTGCCGGGCCTGGGCGTGGCGCACCACGTTGGTCAGGGCCTCCTGGGCGATGCGGTAGGCTGCCACCTCCACCCCCGCCGGGAGCGGCGGCAGCGGCTTGGGCGCCTCAAGCGTGAGCTGCGTCCGGCCCTGGAGCAGCGCCACCGCCTGGGCTCGCAGCGCCCCGTCCAGGCCGAGCTCGTCCAGGGCCGGAGGGCGCAGGTTGTGTACCAGGCGCCGCACGTCGGTGATCGTGCCCTGGGCGCTCGCCGTCGCCTCGGCGAGCAGCTCCTTGGCCTCCTCGGGCTGGCCGTCAACCATGTCGCGGGCGCTGTCGATCTGGATGGCGAGCAGCGCGAGCGAGGCCCCCAGGCCGTCGTGCAGATCGCGCCGGAGGCGCCGCCGCTCCTCCTCGCGTGCGGCTACGAGCTGCGTGCGGGCCTGCTGGAGGTCCTCGGCGAGCCGGGCGGTCATGGTGTGCAGGCGCACCGCGTGGGCGGCCACGCCGATCTGGCGGGCGAGATCTGCGAAGAGCCGCTGGTCCGCCGGGCCCCAGGCCTCGCCCGGCCCGCGCGCCCCCAGCGTCAGCGCGCCCACGCTCACCCCCTGGTAGGACAGGGGCAGGGTGGTGGTGTCGGCGACGGGCTCCCCGGCGACTACTTCGAGTGCCGGCAGGGCACCCTGGTCGACGGAGATCGCCGCGTAGGGCAGCTTCAGCGCGTCGCAAAGGGTTTGTGCCATGCTGGCGAGTGCCTCCTCGGGGTTGAGGGTCGCCTCCAGACGCTGGCCGAGGCGCGTGAGCAGCTGGTAGGGCTCGTCGCGGTCGCCGTACATCAGCCGGTTCACGCGGCGCTGGAGCGTGGTGCGCAAAGGTTGCGCGACCGTAGCCACCACGATGACCGCCGCGAGGGGCAGGAGCGGGCTACCGGCGGCCCCCAACAGCGCGCCGAGGGCACCTACGACGAGCAGATACAGACCCGCTGTCGTCGCGGAAAGCGCGCTGTAGAGCAGGGCGCGGTTGACGAGGGGGTCGATGGCCCAGAGCTGGAAGCGCAGCACGGCCACCGCGATGGTGACCGGCATCGCCAGACTGACCAGGGCAAAGGCGAGGTACTCGGCAAGCAGGGCCTGTCCGCGGTACGGCCCCGCCGAGCCGACGAACAGGTCCGCGATGATCACGGCCCCGTAGCCGACGACGGTGACCAGCATGCCGAACAGCACCCAGCGGGTCTGGAGGCGCTCGGCGGGGCTGGAGTAGCGCCGGTAGCGCGCCACCTGGGCGGCGAGGCCTACGGCGAGCAGGCCGATCAGCAGCAGAAAGCCGGGGGCGCTGCGGCGCGGGTCGAGGGCCGGGCTGAGGGCCAGCAGGGCGGTGACAGCCAGAGCTGCGACCGTTGCCGGGCGGGCCCAGGGCGGCGACAGGCGCCCGTTGGGAAACAGGAAGAAGAAGAGCACGACGGTTGCGAGGCCCACGAGGTTGAGCAGCGCGACCGCCCCCGCCCAGACGGCCCCGTCCCCGGTAAGTGCCAGGGCTGGCCGCGAGAACCCGACTCCGAAGGCGACGAGCATCACCGCCGTGAAGAGGCCCATCAGCTCAGCCGGGCGGCGCCAGATCAGCAGGGCGGCGCAGGCCAGCCAGACGAGGGCCGCGCCAAGCTCCAGAGCGACTACCAAGGAGGCGTAGGCGGCCGGCGTCATCCCGACGGCGAGCAGACCTGCGGCGGCGTCGGCGGGAAGCTGCTGAGCGCGGCAGGCCGGCGGCGTGCAGGGCACGCTCAGCTGCGCGATGTGCGCCGGCACCCCGGTCAGGGCGACGGCGACGGACAGCAGGGTGATCAGGGCCCACGCGGCCGGCGCGAGCCGGCGCCAGGGACCGGCGAGACGGGCCGGGCTGCGGGGGGACGCAGGCGCCGAGGCGTGTGGAGGGGCTGGAGGGTTCATGCGGGTGGTTGTCGACGGAGGTTGCGGAGGGCTTGGGGCCTCGACACCAGGCTATTGTACCAGGGGCGCGACAGGCGCCGCGCCCCTGGGGTTGACGTGGGTGGATCAGGCGTTGGCGAGGGCCTCGGCGCGGGTAGCGCGGGGCGCGGCGGGCAGGGGCAGCTCGCGCCACAGCCGGTAGCCGATCACCATCCACGCCAGGTCGATCAGCCAGAGGAAGCCGAAGAAGTGGCCGCCCACGAACACTCCGAAGATGGCACCGCCGGGGAAGCCGCCGAGGATGAGCAGCCAGGCGACCAGGGGGTGGATGGCGCGGCCCCGCAGCAGAGCGAGCCCCAGGAGGGTGGCGCCGACCAGGGTGAGGATCAGCCCCGGGAAGGTGGCGGCGAAGAAGGCCAGCGAGTGGACGCCGAACCAGTCGACGTAGGCGAACCAGGCCTCGCTGCCGTTGCCGATCAGGAGCAGGGTGAGGCCAAGTGCGCTGACGCGGAAGCCGGCCTGGGCCAGGCGCCCCCAGGGGCCGACGGGGTAGGCGTGGTAGAGGGCTACAAGCCCGGCGATCAGCAGGGGCACGGGGATCATCCAGAGGCCGTCGTACATGTGGTAGACCGTGTACGCCGAGTCGAAGGTGAGGATCGGCGCGAGCCAGGGCTCGATCATCGACACCCAGAGGTCGGCGATGCCCCAGGGCGCCTCGCGGTACTCGGCCGCGGTGCCCGGCAGGCTCACGAGAAATTGGAGGATGGCGCCCAGAAAGGCGGACAGGCCGGCCCAGCGAAGAAGCTTCTGCTTCACGGGTATGCTCCCTTAGGTAAAGTGGCTGACTGCGTGAGGCGGGTGGCTTGCCGTCGTCTCAACCTTGCCGCGCCTCTCATACGTGGAGCATATCAGGGCCTTGTCCCGTCACCCAAGGGACTGCTTGTCCCGATTGGCGGGCAAGCTGTCGGAGCTGGCCTCCCGAGCTATTGGGCGGCTCCTTGCCTGCCCGCTTTGGGGCTACGCAGGAGTGGTACGTGCAAGGCGTGATTGGGGGGCGCCTGGCAAGGGATTTTGCGACTCTCAACCCTTGTCCATCCTGGGCTCTCACCCGCACAACGCCAGCGCTGGCTTACCCGCTTCCGTAACGCCGACCCTGCTGATCGTCCGGGCCTCCTTGAGCGTCTTGCGATGGAGCACCCCTTCGGGGTGAGCAGCAGTGCCCGCCCTATCATCGTGGCCGGCGTAGCGTGCGTGATAAGCTCCGCCTTTGGGCGGAGGTGTTGTCCGACGTCGGACCGGGCAACTTGCGCGGCGGCTTTTGCGTCGTAGTGGCAGGAACAACGACAGGCGGGCGACGAACGACCCGCATGATGCAAAGGACACCACCATGACCAAGCGCATTCAGCGCTCGCGCAACGACAAGATGATCGCCGGTGTCGCCGGCGGCCTGGCCCAGTACTTCGGGATCGACGCGACGATCGTGCGGATCCTCTTCCTGCTGCTGCTCCTGCCCGGGGGACTCAGCCCGCTGATCTACGTCATCCTCTGGGTCGTGATGCCCGAGGCGCCCGCCGCCGAGCAGCCGCGCTATGACCCCTACACCGGGCAGCCGCTCTCGTAGCTCTCGCCCGCTTCTCATCACCAGCGCCCAGGAGCAGCATGGCCTCCTGGGCGCTGGTGCGTTTGAGAAAGGCCAGGAGCTACGACCCACCTTGTTGATAGCGGCGTGCCTGGCGGCGAGCTGCACGGCCTGCGCTGGGAGCTACTGCGCGACCCGAAGACCGGCGCCCTGGGCTCCGAAGCTACCTGCTGCGCCCGCGAGCACGACGATGTTTGTGTCGATGAAGACGCCGGCCCCGTCCGGGAGCTGCGTTATCTGCATCGGCTGCGGGCGCCGTTTACACCGCCCGCTGGAGCCGCTCGGTGAGGCAGCGCGCTCCCTGGCCGATCGTGGTCTGATGCGGCGCGCTCGTCCTAGTAGTCGCCGTGAGTCTGAAAGGCAATCCATCAAGTTGCCGCGTGCTTCAGCAAGGCCAGGGCTGCTCCTTCATGCGTATAGATGGCGTGCATCTGCTCGCCGAGGTGGGCGAGCAGCCGGTCGGTCGCCCCATCGTCCAGGGGAAACTCGCGGTTGAAGGCGGAGTCCAGGGCTTCCAGCTCCTCCGTCCGGGCGCCCCAGCCTTGCCAGGCATCGCCGCCCTTGAGCAGCGCCACATGGCGCTCAAGCAGGAGGTGCTTGAATGGGGCGAACGGCGTGTCGGGCAGCGCGGCGTCCGCAAACGCAAGCCATCTGGCGGACAGGGCGGCGTATGCGTCCGCGGCATCCAGAAGCCGCTCCTTGTCGAGGATCTGCGCGGCTTCGCGCAGAAAGTCCGCGTACAGCCCGCGCAGGGCCCCCTCGCCGACGTCCAGCGCGATGCCCTCGTAGGCCGAGCGCAACACTCTGAACAGGCCGCGCCGATCGCGGAAGACCACCGGGTAGCCCTTCTTGTGCGTGGGGTCCGTGAGCAGCCGCGCCCATTTGCGCAGGGCCGGGAGCGCGAACGAGTCCGAGCCGCTGCTCAGGTAGTCGACCTGGGCGGCGATGCCGGACTGCACCGCCGCCGGGAGGTCGAACGGCGCCAGACCATCGACGAGGAGCAGGCGCTGCTTGTACGACGGGATGCGCTCGCGGGCGTCGCCGAAGCTGGCCGCCGGGACAAAGAACGGCGCGGCGGCGCGGTCGTCGATCCAGTAGCCATCGCTGGCTCGGCCACAGACGGCGACGAAATGCCCCAGGCGCCCGCGCAGCCGCTCAGGCAGCTGGAGGTAGGGGAGCGAGGCCCGGTCGACCCAGGCCACGGCGGGCTTGCCGGCCGCGAGGGCGCCGTCGAGGCGCTGTGTCGCCACCCGGCGGCTGCCCGTCTCGGGCATGGAGACGCGGACGTTGAGCCGGTCGGCAAGCCCCTGGAAGTAGCGAACGGGGTAGTTGCCCAGATGGTGAAAGCCGAGCACCAGGACCTTCACGTTGTGGGCCTCCCACTCCCACAGGATATACAGTGTCCCGAGGCCGCCCGCGATCCCAAAGACCAAAGCCTCGCTCAGCGGGGCGCCGGTGTCAGGGCGGCGCAGCCCGGCGGCGGCGAGCACGTTGGCTGCCGCCGCAGCCTCGGGGTGGGCCCCGCCGAACACCGTGTAGCTGGGAAGGATGGTCATGAGGGGCCTCCGGTATGGGCGCGCTGGACGGGGTACTGGATCTCGGTCAGCGAGCGGCCGTCGTCGGCGGGGGCGGTGAGATACACTTCGCGCGGCGGGCCGGCGATGGCATAGCCGCTGCTGGCGATCCAGTGGCCGAGGGCCGTGTAGCTCTCGGCGATCTCGGCAAAGGTGCCGTGATGCAGCGTACACGCCGCCTGGCCGACCGCCGCCAGCGCGCACGGGCTGAGGGACCGATGATGCGGGAGGGCGATCGCATGTGTCGCCGCCGCACCGACCGGAATCGCCAGCTCGACATCGAGGTCAGTCTCGCGAAACTCCTCGTCGTGGAAGACGACGAGGGGCTGCCCGACCGGCTGCACGCCCAGGGGCAGGAGCGCGCCGAAGGCTTCCGTCAACAGGTCGGCGACCCCTTCGGGACGTGCAACTACGGCCCGCACTGCCAGCACCGATTGGGCTGGAAGCGACTTGAGGACCACATCCTGGGCCGGCCGTCGCTCCGCTTGCTCGAGCTGCGAGATGCGGGCTGCGACCCGTCCGAGACGGGCCTGCTCCTCGGCGACGCGCTGGTGCAGCTCGGCCTGTTTGAGGCGCAGCATACCGCGCACTTCCTCGGTCGACAGGGCATCGTCCAGAATGACCTTAATCTGCTCCAGGGAAAGCCCGAGGTCTTTGAGGGCCAGGATGCGGTGCAGGCGCGGCAACTGCTCGGCGGTGTAGAAGCGGTAGCCCGTGGCCGGGTCGACCTGGGCGGGCTGGAGCAGGCCGAGGGTGTCGTAGTAGCGGAGCACCGATGTGGGAACCTGCCCCAGGCGCGAGAAGTGGCTGATCTTGAACATGCGCTGTCACCTCCCATGATCGTCGCGGGCCGACTTGGTTGGAGGTAGTATCCACCTTCACGCGGCATGAGAGTCAAGCCCTATTTATTGACAGGCCAAGCTGCCTCGCAACTTCGGCTTTCGTGGGCGCGTCATAAAGGGCGCGTCGCCGTTCTGCTGGGGGCCGCCGTCGCGATGGTCGCTCTGCTTGTCGCAGCGCTGGTCACTACCTACCTTGCCGTCGGCATCTGGTGGTTCGCGCGGCGACGCCCTGACTACCGGCACATGCGTCATACTATCAGCGAGCTGGGCGAATACGGAGCGCGCGATGCGCGCGGTGTAGGCCTCGGGCTCTTTGCGCCCGTTGGCCTCGGCCTGCTCGCACTTGGCCTTCCCGCCCTTTCCGCCGGTCTGGAAAACCTGCGCGGCGCCCTCGGCCTGCTCGCCGTTGCGGTGGCTGTCGGCTACATGGGCGCCGCGCTCTTCCCCTGCGACCCCGGCTCGCCATTGGCGGGCAGCTGGCGCCAGCAACTCCATAATCTCGCCGGTGGGGTTGAGTATGCCGGAGGCGCGTTTGCACTCGTTCAAGCGTCGGCCGCGCTGACTGAAGCGCCAGCGTGGCTCGCGCCGTGGCTGCGAGTTTCCGCCGGAGTCATCGTTGCGGTGACGGTCGGGCTGTCGCTGCAGGCGGCCTTTCCAATTCGCGGCTCGGTCCAGCGGATCGGCGAGGCGGCGCTGTTCGGCAACATCCTGCTGCTCGCCTGGCTGAGCCGGGGCTGAACGCTCCGCGCGTCACAAAGGGCCTCAGCGTCGCTGCGGAGGGTTTTCGTCGCCCTGGCTGCGCCGGAGTGACGGGCCCGTCGAAAAACCTCCTGGAACAGCCCTGCAAGCTCGCCGCCATCACCCACCCGATGGAGAACGGCACGGTGGTGTCGCGCTCGCCGTATCGTTCTGAAGCACCACTACATCTGGTAGGGGCCATGCGCGGAGCAACCGGTGGCGAAGCGCCTAGGGCGCCGCACACACGCGGCCAACCCCTGCCGGTATAATGGAGCGTATGGATCACGAGCACGCATTTGGCGCCTGGCTTCGCCGCACCCGCCTTGATGCCGACCTGACCCAAGAGGCGCTTGCCGAGGCCGTTGGCTGTGCCGCGGAGACGTTGCGCGCGTTCGAGAGCGGCCGGCGCCGGCCCTCGCGCGAGATGGCGCTGCGCATCGCCGCGGCCCTGCACATCCCCGCCGAGGAGCACGCCGCCTTTTTGCGCCGCGCCCGGCTGCGCGAAGCGCCAGCAGCGCCGACACCGACGCTCGACTCTGGCCCCTCGCACGCATCCGCCCCCACCCTGCCGTACAGCGCGCCCCACCCGCCCCGTGATGCCCTGATCGGCCGTGCCGACCTCTTACGGCGGGTGCAGAACGCGCTGCTCGACGACCAGCACGCGCTGGTGACCCTGCTCGGGCCCGGCGGCATCGGCAAGACCCGCCTGGCCCTGCACATTGCCGCGGACCTCGCAGGGCACCTGCGCGATGGCGCCGTCTTCGTACCCCTCGCGTCCGCCACCACTGTGGATGAGGCGCTCACCGCCATCGCGGCCGCCCTGAGCTGCCCGCTTCCTGACGGCGCGCAGCCTGATACCGCGCTGCGCGCATTTCTGCGCGACCGGGCCCTGCTCCTGGTGCTGGACAACCTCGAGCAGCTCCTGGTGACGCCGCAGAGCGCGCGGCTCGGCGAGCTCCTCGCCGGCATCGCCCGCGACGCGCCGGGCGTCCGCGTGCTCGCCACCTCGCGCGAGCGGCTGCGGCTGCGCGCCGAGTGGGTCGTCGAGGTCGCGGGGCTGACCCTGCCGGACGAGCGGCACGTGGAGGCGAGCGAGCGGTCAGAGGCGGTGCTCCTGTTTCTCGAGCGGGCCCGCCAGCTTTCCGACAGCTTCGCGCTGACGCCCGCGAACCGCGCGGCCATCGCCCGCATCTGCCGGCTGCTCGACGGCGTGCCGCTCGCGATCGAGCTCGCCGCGGCCTGGACCCACGTTCTGCCCTGCGACGCCATCGCCGACGAGGTGGCGCGCAACCTCGACTTCCTCGCCGTGGAGGAGCGCGACCGCCCGTCGCGCCACCGCTCGCTGCGCGCCGTGATCGAGCACTCCTGGCGCCTGCTGAGCCCCGCCGAGCAGACGCTCCTCGCCCGCCTGTCGGTGTTTCACGGCGGCTGCCGGCGCGAGGAGCTCGTCGCCGTGGTCGCCGACAAAGGTGGCGATGCCAGCACGCCTACAGCCCAGCTTGCCGCCCTGCGCGCGGTCGCGGGGCTGGTGGACAAGTCGCTGGTGCGACGGGTACTGGACCATCAAGGCGAGGCTCGCTACGACCTCCACGAGCTGGTGCGCCAGTACGCGGCTGAGGTGTTGCGCCAGCACGCCGATGAGCAGCGCCGCGTTCACGACCATCACTGCGCGGTGTATGTGGGGCTGCTGCAGCGGCACGAGCAGGAGCTGTGGGGAACCGGCCAGGTGGCAGCGCTCGCTACGCTGACAAACGAGGTTGACAACCTGCGCGCGGCCTGGCAGTGGGTCGTCACGCAGTACGACGCGGATCGTGTGCTCGCCATGCTCGACCCGTTGTGGCGCTTCTACGAGGGGCGGGGCTGGTTCCGGGAGGCGGCGACCACCTTTGCCCAGGCCAGCGCGCACTGGGAGACCGGCACAGACAAGTTTACACCTCCCGAGGCCGCAGCGGTTGCCCACGGCGCTCTGCTGTCCCTCCGCGGCTGGTTCGCCTACCGGGTGGGCCGTCTCGCCGACGCTCGGTCGGCGCTTGAGCGGGCGGTGGCGCTGCTGCGCCCAGCCAGACGAAGCCGCTGGCTCGCCCACGCGCTCAGCTTTCTGGGCGTCGCTCAGCTGTACGCCGGTGAGTACCCAGCCGCTCGGGCCACGTGTGAGGAAGGCGCCGGGCTGTACCAGAGCCTCGGCCACGAGTGGGGCTGGGCGTACTGCTGCGGCACCCTCGGCGCCATCGCCGCGGCGTCCGGGGACGCGGCCGAGGGGATGGCGCGCTGGCGCGCGGCCCTTGACATTTACCGCGCCCTTGGCGACGCGCGGCTCCAGGCGATGTCGCTCACCTTCCTGGGCGCGGCGACGGGGGCGGCGGGCGACGAGGCGGAGGCAGAGCGCCAGCTCGGCGAGGCGCTCGCTTTGAGCCGCGCGATCGACGAGCCGCTGGTCACGGCGTTTGCGCTCTTCGAGCTCGGGGTGCTGAACACCCGGCGCGCCCGCTACGGGGCGGCCGAGGGCCAGCTGGCCGAAAGCCTGGCCCGGCTGCGCGCGCTGGGCGAGCGTCACCGGTTGGTGCTGGTGCTCGCTCAGCTAGGGAAGGTCGCCCTGGCGCAGGGCGACGACGAGGCGGCGCGCCGGCACTACGCCGAAAGCTATGCCGCCGCCGCTGTCGCCCAGTCGCTACCCGGGATGCTCGGCGCGCTCGGCGGCTTCGCCCGCCTGCTCGCCGAGCGCGGCACACCGGCCGAAGCCCTTCGGCTCGCCGCCGCTATCCTGGGGCACCCGGCTGCGACAGCGGAGACCAGGGCGCCCATGGAGCGCCTGTGTGCCCGGCTCCGGCCGCAGCTCGGCGCTCACAATGGCGCCACGGACGACGTGCAGCCGCCCGCCGACCTGCGCCACCTCGGCGACGCAGGTGAGAGCGGCGAGCTCCCGCCCTGGCTGCGCGACCTGCTGGCCGCAGGCTCCGCCCGGCGAGCGGCGCGCTCAGGCGCCCCGATACAACCAGAGCAGGCGAGCGGTCCGGCGGTCGAGGCGACGGGCGAAACGCTGAGCCCACGCGAAGTCGAGGTGCTGCGTCTGCTGATGGGCGGCCTGAGCAACCGCCAGATCGCCGAGGCCCTGGTGATCAGCCCGCATACGGTTAAACACCACGTCGCCAACCTGTTCCAGAAGCTCGGCGTCACCACCCGCACCCAGGCCGTGGTTGCCGGCACGGCCCTGGGGCTGTCACCTCTGACCGCTCGCCCCTCCCCCTGATCGCCCAACCGAAAGTGAAGCTACGACCTTCCGGTCAAACGTGTGTTGTGCTGGTTCCCGCCGCGCTCGCGCCCCAGGTACCACAAAGGAGGACGCGATGCATCACGATATCTCACTGCTCACCAACATCTCGGTCACCCTGGTCGTCGCCTTTATCGGGGGGTTCATCGCCCGCCGCATCGGCCTGCCCACCATCGTCGGCTACCTCCTGGCCGGCATGGCGATCGGCCCCTTCACCCCCGGCTTCGTCGGCGACATCAGCGACATCAGCCAGCTCGCCGAGATCGGCGTCATCTTTCTGATGTTCGGCGTGGGCCTGCACTTCTCGCTCAAAGACCTTTGGGCCGTGCGCTCCGTCGCCGGCCCCGGCGCCGTCCTCCAGATGCTCATTGCCACCGGCCTTGGCTTCCTGCTCACCCGCTTCTGGGGCTGGTCGATCGAGGCGGGCCTGGTGCTCGGCCTCGCCATCTCCATCGCCAGCACCGTGGTGCTCTTGCGCGGCCTGATGGACAACGGCCTGCTTAACACCATCGCCGGCCAGGTCGCGGTGGGCTGGCTCGTGCTCGAAGACCTGGCCACGGTGCTCATCCTCGTGCTGCTGCCAGCGCTCTCCACGCGCGGCGAGGCCAACCCGCTCGTCACCGCCGGCTCGGCCCTGCTCATGGCGGCGCTGTTCGTGGGGATCATGCTGTTCGTCGGCGCCCGCGTGCTGCCCTGGGTGCTCACCTCGCTCGCCCACTCGCGCTCGCGCGAGCTGTTCATCCTCGCCGCCGTCGCCATCGCCCTCGGCACGGCCTTCAGCTCGGCGGTGTTGTTCGGCGTCTCGCTCGCGCTGGGCGCCTTTCTGGCCGGCGTGGTCATCAGCGAGTCCGAGGTCGGCCACCAGGTCGGCAACGAGGTGCTGCCCTTCCGCGAAACCTTTGCGGTGATCTTCTTCGTCTCGGTCGGCATGCTGGTCAACCCGATGTACCTGCTGGCCAACGCTGGCCAGGTGCTTGCCCTGACCGCGCTGATCGTGGTCGGCAAGGCGGCCTTCACCCAGCTGCTCGGGCTGGTGCTGCCGGCCAGCGGCCGTACCATGCTGGTGGTGTCGGCGGGCCTGAGCCAGATCGGCGAGTTCTCGTTTATCGTCGGCTCGGCCGGGGTGGCGCTGGGGCTGCTCAGCCAGGAGCAATACTCGCTGATCCTGGCCGGCGCCCTGCTCTCGATTATGGTCAACCCGCTGATGTTCCGCGCCGTCCCGCTGGCCGAGCGGGCGCTGAGGCGCCAGCCCTCCCTCTGGGCCCGGCTGGACAGCCACCCCGGCGTCCCGGCCAACCCGGTGCTGCCGCTCGCGGGCCACGTGGTCGTGGTGGGCTACGGACGGGTGGGTGAGCATATCGTCAGCGTGCTGGAGCGGCTGGGCATCCCCCGCCTGGTAGTCGAGGCGGACTCGGCCAAGGCGGCCAAGTTCACCGAGCGTGGCGTGCCGACGCTGTACGGCGACGCGGCCAACTCCGAGGTGCTGACCCACGCCAGCCTGAGCCAGGCCCGCGCCCTGGTGGTGACCCTGCCGGACGAGGCCGCGGCCGAGCTGGTCGTGGCCGCTGCCCGCGCGCTGGCGCCCGACTTGCCGGTGATCGCCCGCGCGGCCACTACCTCCGGCGTGGGCCGCCTGAACGCCCTGGGCGCCCAGGACGTGATCCACCCGGAGCTGGAGGGCGGGCTGGAGGTGGTGCGCCACACCCTGATGCGGCTGGACTACCCGCCCACACAGGTACAAAGCTACACCGACGCGGTGCGCCGCGACCAGTACGACACCCAGAACCTCACCCCGGCCGAAAACCAGGTGCTGGAGCAGCTGCTGCGCACCGCCCGCGGCATCGAGATCGTCTGGCGCCTGGTGCCGTCGGAAAGCCCGCTGGTCGGGCGTAGCCTCGCCGAGGCCAACTTGCGGGCGCAGACCGGGTCGTCGGTGATCGCGCTCATCCGCGATCAGCAGATGCTCGCCAACCCCAAGTCGAGCACGCGCTTCGCCACCGGCGACCTCGTCGGCTTGATCGGCGAGGCCGAGCAGGTGGTCGCCGCCGAGCGGCTGATCAGCGGGGCGCTCGAACCCGCGGGCCAGATGGCCGGCTTGGAGTTGCGTTCCGGCGCACCGGCGAGCGAGGCAGGGGCGGTATGACTGCTGTGCGACTGTTTTCTGGAGTACGGGCAGGTGTCGGCGGAGTATGAACACCACGCGCACCATCATCCATCTTGATCTCGACCAGTTCTTCTGCGCGGTCGAAGAGCAGCGCGACCCGACGCTGAAGGGCACGCCCTTTGCGGTGGGCGGCCGCCCTGAGGGGCGCGGCGTTGTCGCCTCGGCCTCCTACGCGGCCCGCGCCTTTGGCGTTCGCTCGGCGATGCCGATGGCCCACGCCGTGCGCCTGTGCCCCGAGCTGACCGTTGTGCGGCCCAACTTCCCCGCCTACCGTGCCGCCTCGCAGCAGGTAATGGAGCGGCTGCACGCCTTGACCGACCGGGTCGAGCAGATCTCGATCGACGAGGCGTTTCTGGACGTCTCGGCCCTCGGCAAGCAGGGCGAGCAGGTGGCGCAACAGCTCCAAACGTTGATCCGCACCGAGCTCGGGCTGTCCTGCTCGCTCGGCGTAGCCGCCAACAAGCTCGTGGCCAAGATCGCCACCGACGTGGGCAAGGGGATGGCCCGTAGCGGCGCAATCCCGAGTGCCATCTGCGTCGTCCCGGCTGGCGAAGAAGCCGCGTTCCTGGCCCCGCTGCCCGCTGCGGCGCTCTGGGGCGTGGGCCCGAAGACCGCCGAGAAGCTCGCCAGCATGGGGATTCTTACCATCGGCGACATCGCCGCCTGGCCCCCCGCAGACCTCGCGCGGCGCTTCGGTCAGCACGGCGAGGACCTGGCCCGGCGCGCCCGCGGGCAGGACGAGCGGCCGATCGTCACCGAGCGGGCGGCCAAGTCCATCTCCCAGGAGACCACCTTTGCCCACGACGTGCGCGACCGAGACCGTCTAGAGCACACCCTGCGCGCCCAGGCAGCCGAGGTGGCAGCCAAGCTCCAGCGCAAGGGGCTGATGGGCACGGCCGTCAAGCTCAAGATTCGCTGGCCGGACTTCACCACCCCGACGCGCCAGCTCACCCTGCCCCAGCCCACCGACGAGGCCGCCGAGATCGCCCAGGCCGCGCTGCGCCTGTTCAACCAGATCTGGCCCGAGCGCCAGCCGGTACGGCTGATCGGCGTGGGCGTGAGCGGGCTGGGCACCCCGCCGCGGCAGTTGAGCCTGTGGGACGCGCCATCGCCGGAGGAGCAGGCGCGTCAGGCGAAGCTGCGCGAGGCGCTCGCGGCGGTGCGGGCCCGCTTCGGGGCCGGCGTCGTCCGGCGCGGCAGCGAGCTCGGCGCGGAGGAGGCGTAGGGCGAGGGGCCGGCGGGGATTAGGTGCGGGCCGGGATGACAATCCGCCAGCGGTGCACGGTGAGCATGTCGTCGAGGAGGAAGGGCCGGGAGGAGGAGGAAAGGAAGGGGGAGAGGAAGCGGTGGAGCCGGAGCAGCGTGGGGAGGGAGCCGTCACTGACGCCGCGCTGGATGCGGTCCAGCACCGTGAAGATCGTTTTCGCGTTCGCCGGGTTGCCCTCGGATTCAGCTAAACGAGCGGCGAGGTCGCGCAAGGTCCAGGGGGTGCGGGTCGTGATCGAGAGCCGGTCGAGCAGGTGGTGGAGGTTCCAACAGAAGGGGGTGGGCGCCGGGGCGGTGGGGAGGTCGGTCGGGGTGAAGGGCTCTGAGCGACTGCGGCGGGGCTGATAGTCGGGAAAGATCGTGTGAAGGGGCATCGGCCGGCGCTCGTACCACTCCAGGGAGCCTAGCAGCCCGCCGGCGACGCGGGCGAAGGTTGGGACCATCCAGGCTTTTTGCCCTTGCTCCAGGCGCGAGTACTGCGCGAAGTCGAGGTTGGCGGCGGCCGCCACCGCGCGCAGCGAGGCCCGGGGTATGTACGGCTCCAGCGCAACGCGCAGCTCGCGCATCTTGCCGTCCGTATCCACCCAGCCGCCCGCCCACACGCCCTCGCCCGTATGGGCCGCGGGCATATACCGCTCGGGCTCGACCACCAGATTTCCAGCGCTCATACCCACCCCGCCTCGTCGTTGTGCAGTCATCGCCCCCAGTATACCACGCTGGCTCAGGGTGACGCCAGCCTTTCGGCCGAGCGGTGTTGTACACACGTATCAGCCTTTTGTTGTATACACATCTCAGCCTTGCGACCGAGAGGGCGTTGTACACTCGTATGCTATCCTTCAGGTGTCGCGAGGCCGAAGGGAAGCACGGTAGCGCAGAAAGGTGCAGAAAGGTTCAGCAAACAGGTGGCCATCAGACGAAGTTTAGCCAGCCAAAGCGCCTCGTTGGTAGCGAGGAGGCCGCGGGGCTGCTCCCGCCAGCGGATCCATGTGCGCCTGTAGCTCAAAGGCAGAGCGGCCGGCTGAAGACCGGCAGGTCACAGGCTCGAAACCTGTCGGGCGCACCACCGTGGTGTTGGAAGCCGAAAGGAGACCGCCGTGCAGGTGCTTGTGCTCAACACCACCTACGAGCCGCTGGCGATCGTGTCGCTCAAACGGGCGATGCGGCTCCTCACCACCCGCAAGGCCGAGGTCGTCGAGGCCGGCGCGGCCATGCTCCGCTCGGCCCGCGACCAGATCGCGACGCCCCTCGTCATCCGCCTGCTGCGCTACGCCCGCACCCGCCGCGTGCGCCGGCCGCAGGTCAGCCGCGCCCTCGTCCTGACGCGCGACGGCGAGGCCTGCCAGTACTGCGGCTGCCGGCCCGGCCGCGCCGAGCTGACCCTCGACCACATCGTGCCGCGGGCCCAGGGCGGCCAAACGAGCTGGGAGAACGTCGTCGCCGCCTGCCGCCCGTGCAACGCCGCCAAGGCCGACCGCACGCCCGAGCAGGCCGGGATGCCCCTGCGCTCGACGCCGCGCTCCGTGGTCCTGCCCCTGGCCCGCAAGCTCGACCTGGCGGCCCGCGCCGTCTGGAGCCAGTACGGCTTCTGCTAAGCGCGCAGGAGCAGCGACATTCGAGAAGGAATCTTTGACCGAGCAGGACGCATCGGGCCGGAGCGGGAGGGTTATCTTTACACCGGACCCCTCCCGCACCCCCTTGCCCGATGCCCGTGCGCCGGGTAGCTCAGTGGTAGAGCACCAAGCACCGTCTTTCACCCCTTGCCCGAGACCGGGCCGACGAAAGATGGTTACCGCTCTCAACGGGGAGGTCGCGGGTTCGAGTCCCGCCCCGGCGCCAACCAGACGTAAAGCGTAATAAGGTAGAACGGCCCTTCAGGGACAACAAACGCTACGCTGCTCGACCGCTGTACGCTTTACATGTAGAAACGGAGGCCCGCCGATGAAGTACCTGCGCAAGCTCCACGGCCCGACGCCCCAGCGCGAGCCCCTGGCCCGCCAGGTGGCCAACAGCGCCGGCGGCTACAGCTACCCCGTCGACGACTGGGCGCGCCTCCGTCGCTTCCTGATCCTTGGCAGCGAGGGCGGCAGCTACTACGCCGGCGAGCGCGAGCTGACCCGCGAGAACGCCGAGGCCGTCGCCCGCTGCCTCGCCGAGGACGGCCCCCGCGCCGTCGCCGAGATCGTCGCGGTGAGCGTGGCGGGCCGCGCGCCCAAGAACGAGCCAGCGCTGTTCGCTCTGGCGCTGGCGGCCAACGCGGACAACCTGGAGACCCGCCGCGCCGCCCTGCGCGCCCTGCTGCAGGTGGCCCGCACCGGCACCCACCTGCTGCATTTCGCGGCCTACGCCGAGGGGCTGCGCGGCTGGGGCCGCGGCCTGCGCCGCGCCGTCGGCGCCTGGTTCCTGGAGCAGCCCGCCGAGCGGCTCGCCTTCCAGGCGATCAAGTACCGCCAGCGCGACGGCTGGGCCCTGCGCGACCTCCTGCGCCTGGCCCACCCGAGCACCCAGGACGAGCAGCGCAACGCCGTGCTCGGCTGGATCGTGCGCGGCTGGCCCGAGGTGGGCGAGGCGCCCCACCCCGACCCGGCGCTGCGCCAGCTCTGGGCCTTCGAGCGCCTTCAGCGGGCCGAGCGTGCGGCCGAGGCCGCGCGCTTGATCGCGGAGCACGACCTGCCCCGCGAGGCCGTGCCCACCCAGCACCTCGCCAGCCCGGAGGTGTGGGCGGCGCTGATGGAGCGCATGCCGCTGGAGGCGCTGGTGCGCAACCTCGCCACCATGACCCGCGTCGGCCTGCTCGCCCCGCTGAGCGGGGCGGCGGTCACGATTGCCGGCCGGCTCCGCGACGGCCAGGCCATCCGCCGGGCGCGCCTGCACCCCGTCAAGGTGCTGGCCGCGCTCATGACCTACGCCGCGGGCCGGGGCCAGCGCGGCAGCGCCACCTGGACGCCGGTGCCCGCCGTGGTCGACGCGCTCAACGACGCCTTCGAGCTGGCCTTCGGCGCCATCAAGCCGGCGGGCACGCGCCACCTGCTGGCCCTGGATGTCTCGGGCTCGATGGCCTGCGGCGCCATCGCCGGCGTGCCGGGGCTCACCCCGCGGGTGGGTGCAGCGGCGATGAGCCTGGTGACGCTGCGCACCGAGCCGTCGGTCCACACCCTGGCCTTCAGCCACAAGCTGATGCCGCTCAAGCTGTCGGCCCGCCAGCGGCTCGACGACGTGGTCAAGCGCACCAGCGCCCTGCCCTTCGGCGGCACGGACTGCGCGCTGCCGATGCTGTGGGCGCTCAAGCAGCGGGTGGCGGTGGACACGTTCGTTGTCTACACCGACAGCGAGACCTGGTTCGGCGATGTCCACCCCGCGGAGGCGCTACGCCGCTACCGCGAGCGGATGGGCATCCCGGCGAAGCTGATCGTCGTCGGCATGCTGGCGAACCGCTTCAGCATCGCCGACCCCGCCGACGGCGGCATGCTCGACGTAGTCGGCTTCGACACCGCCGCCCCCCAGGTGATGCGTGACTTCAGCGTGGGGGGATAGAGTGGTATCTGGTGTACGCCTGCCGGCGTGAACGAACCACGCGGGCGCATGAGTGGCACGTGGGCGAAATACCCCGCGTGCCACTCGTGCCGTTTGCGGTGCGACCAGCCGCGCCGCGGCCAGCAGGTTGCCGTGAGCCACCCCCATGGTGGAACAGGGGAGCGGTCAGGGAGGAAAGCGACACGCGCTGGCGGCCGTCGGCGTCGCAGTTCGCCGGGTCGGGCCAGCGGGTGAAGGCGGCCTCCAGGGCGGGCCACTCGCTGTCGATGGCGGTGCGGCGCTCGGGCGACAGGCGATGTGCGGCCTACGCCCCACCCTGCCCCTCGGCGCCGCCTGTCTCGCCGCCCCCGTCGCGCCCGAGCGCGATATGCACGTAGCTTTCGGCGACGGCGCACACGACTCCGGCCGCCCTGGCGCTGGCCGCCGTCTCCTCGGCCATCTGGCGCAGCAGCCGCTCGAAGCCCGGGAACTGGGCCACCTGGCTGCGGTGCGCGCCCATCGCGGCGACCTTGCGCTCCATGTCCTCCGGCTCCAGCGGGACAAAGCGGGTCGGCTCGGCCGGGACGGCGAGAAACACCTCGCGGACGTCGTGGGGCTCCAGGCCCTCGGCCCGCAGCTCGGGGGCGGCGAGCAGCGTGTTGGCCAGCGGCATGATCGCCGCGAGCGTCGCCTCGCCAGCCGCCCGGTGGTCGGGGTGATTGATGTACCAGCCGTTGTAGAAGAAGCGCGGGTCGCTGGTGACCACCGCGTCGGGCCGGACCTGGCGAATAACGCGGGCGATCTCCAGGCGCAGGGCCACGCTGGGTACCAGGCGGCCATCGGGGTGGCCCAGGAAGTGGAGCCCTGCCACGCCGAGGAGCCCCCCCGCCTCCCGCTGCTCCTCGCGGCGCAGCGCCGCCAGAGCCTCGGGGGCGAGCTCGGGGTCGCGGCTGCCGCTGGTGCCATCTGTGAGCAGACAGTAGTGGATCTGCGCGCCGGCACGCGCCCAGCGCGAGACCAGGCCGCCGCACATAAACTCCACATCGTCGGGGTGGGCCATCACCGCGAGGGCGGTTCGGGGGACGCTTAGCTCAGTCACGGTTGCTCCTGCACACTCAGGCTGCGGCCTGCCGCCGCGGGCGGCGCGGGGGATCTATAGCTAGTGTACCCCACATTCGGGTTCAGCACCTCGTGCCGCCGCTGTCCCGGCTCAGCGCCGACGAGCTGTACGATATATGGTAGAATGATCGCGCCCAGGTTAAAGCCGAGCACAAGGGCGCCCGTCCTTGTGTCGCGCCAAAGCCGATCCCGGAGTTGCGCCCGGGGTGGGCTTTCTGTTTGTGCCCGTCCGGTGGAGGTGCGCTATGCCCGACCCTCGCCGCCCCGTGCTTCGCCCCCTCGGCGCCGTTCTCGCGCTTCTGCTCGCCGCGTGCGGGGTCGCCTCCCGCCCTGAGCGCCCGGCCCCCTCCCCGGCCCCCTCGGCCGTCGCGCCGCCCGCAGCCTCGGCCATTGTGCTCGGCGCCGACCGGCCGCCCGCCATTCCCATTGTCGCGGCCGAGCGGCTGCGGCGCGAGGCGGCCGTCGCCGCCCCGCCCTTCGTGCTGCTCCGCCCCGGGCTCGAAGGGCGCCTCGCCGCGGCCCAGGCGGCCGCCGCAAATGACGGCCGGGTGCAGAGCGCCGCCCAGACGACAACGGGTCAGCGGTTGCTCGCCGAGGTGATGGCCGTCGCCGCGGCCCGCGCCGGCGACGTTCCATCGGCCCTGGCCAGCCGCTGCCCACCCGGCTCCTGCCTGCGCGTCGTGGTCTACGTGTACCCGACAAACACCACCCTCACCGCCATCGTGGACGACCGGGGGCAGGTGATCGACGTCCAGGCCCTCGCCGACGCCCAGCCCGAGATTCCCGCCGAGCTGGCCGACCTGGCGACCCAGATCGCCATCGCCAGCCCCGAGACGGCCCAGGCCCTCGGGCTCCCCCCCGACGCCGCGATGGCCACCATGGCGGCCACCAAGACCTCGCTCGCCGGCACCGCCTGCGAGCGGCGGCGGCACCTGTGCGTCGCCCCGGTCTTCACGTGGGGCGAGCAGGCTTTGTGGACGATCGTCGACCTGTCCGAGCTGTCGCTCGTCGCCGCCGCCACCTGGACGGAGCAGGGCGGCAGCGGCCGGCGCCGGGCCGAGAGCGAGGCCACGCTGCAGGACGCCGCCGTCGCCCCGCTCTGCGACACCCCCGCGACGATCGAGCGCGACGGCTGGCGAGCCTCCTACATGCTCACCAGCTCCGACGGCCTCGACCTGCGCGATGTCACCTTCCGGGGCCGCCCCGTCCTCGCCTCGGCCAAGGTGGTCGACTGGCACGTCGGCTACAAGGGGGCCGGCGACGAGCGGGTCGGCTTCTCCGACGCCGTCGGCTGCCCGGTCTTCAGCGCCGCGGCGATCATCCCGTACGCGCTCCCCACCCTTGCCGACGCGCCGGGGGGCGGCTTCGTGCTGGCGATCACCTTCCGCTCGCCGAACTGGCCCCAGCCCTGCAACTACCAGTACACCTTTACCGCCACGTTCGGCCAGGACGGCACCCTTTCCGTCGAGGCAGGCAACGAGGGCCGCGGCTGCGGGACGGAGGGCGTGTACCATCCCATCCTGCGCCTGGAGCCGCCCCCGGCCGACAGCCTGGAGCGGACGGCCGAGGGCGCCAAGGCCCCCCTGACGACGGAGGGCTGGGAGGAGTGGCCGGGCGGCTCCGACCGCGCCCTCACCCTCGCCACCGGCGCAGGCCCGCTGCGGCTGGCGCCGATGTGGCGGGACGCCGAGCGCGCCTTTGTCTACTGGAGCGCGGCGAAGCCGGCCGAGGGCCAGGGCGACCTGCCGAGCATCGGCACCTGCTGCCGGCTCGACGCGCAGCAGGGCCCTGAGGCCTTTGTCGAGCCGGCGGAGCCCCTTGGTCGCGCCCCTGTGCTATGGTATGTCGTACAGATCCGCAACGCCGAGCGTGCGCGCTGCTGGGCGGACACGGAGATCGTCGGCGGCGTGCTGGTGCCACGGGTGTGGCCATGCGGGAGCGGGATCGTTATCTCGTCCGGAAGCTAACGCAGTGAAACGTTTAAGGAGTGCGCGGCGGCGCGGGCCTGCGATCGGCCCCGTCGCCCTGGGGCTGGCCCTCGTCGCCGGCATCGCCGCGGCCCTCGCGGTTGCGCTTTGGTGGGCCGGCCCGCCGGAGGTGGCGGAGGCCGTTGCGCCGGCGTCCACGGACCAGTGCCGGGCGACACCGCGGTTCACCGCGGACCCGGCCGTGCAGGCCGGCGGCCAGGGGGCGCAGGGAACGATCGCCCTGTCCACGGACGGCCACGAGAAGGGGCTCGTCCTCGTCGCCGGCTCAAGCCGGGCCCGCTACCAGCATCCCACCTGGGACGACGCCGGCTACCTTGGTGCCATCGCCTATGACCGTCAGGGCAACGTCTACGCCGCCCCGACCCCGCGCCTGTCCCTGGTCGACAACCCGCTCGCCGGGGCCGCCTCGCTCTGGCGCGTGGACAGCGCCACGGCCGAGATGCGCCCCTTTGTGACTCTCCCCGGCGCGGCCAGCGAGCGCAACCCCTTTGGCGTGCTCGGGCTGTTCTACGCCTGCGACACCGACACCCTGTACGCCGGCACCGTCCTCGGCTCCACGCCGAGCGCCGAACACGGCGGAGTTGTCGCCGTCCACCTCCCCGATGGCGCCGCCCGGCCCGTCCTGAGCGACCTCGACGTGATGGGCGTCCTTGTCGTGCGCCAGGGCGACGGGCTCATGCTCTACGCCGGCCTCGCCCGCAGCCCCGCGATCGTCGCCGTCCCCCTGGACGCCCAGGGCCGGGCGGCCGGGCCTGCCGCGCCCCTGCTCGACCTGGCCGAGGCGGGGGCCTCGCCCCAGGAGCGGGCCCGCAAGCTGCGCCTGGTCGACGGCGTCCTGGTGGCCGACCTGGTGCCGTTCAACTTCTCCCTCCAGTCGAGCGCCTCGGGCTCGCCCCAGGTGCGGCGCGCGGCCTGGGGATGGGACGCGGCGGCCGGCGCGTGGCGCGTCCGCGAGCGGGCTGGGACGCCCCAGGCCGCACCATAGTCTGCCAGGGCCGCCCCGCCAGCGCGCGCTGAAACCTTGGCTACAGCGAGCTGAGAAAGGCCACCAGGTCCCGCACATCCCGCTCGGTCAGCTGGAGCGGGGTGATCGCGGGGCTTGTCGCGCCGTCGGGGGCCTGGCCGCCGCGGGCGTACGCGCGCACGACGGCCTCAAGGGTGGCCGCGCTGCCATCGTGGAAGTACGGCCCGGTGAGGCGGACGCCGCGCAGCGAGGGCACCCGGGCGGCACCGCCGTTGCGCCCGCGGTCGGCCGACACGCCGACGTCGTGGTAGCTGTCGTTGGCGAAGGTGGGAGGGCGGTGGCACGCGGCGCAGCCGAGCTCGGCGAACAGCGCGCCGCCCCGCCGCGCGGCGGGGCTCACGGCCGCTGCGTCGCCGGCGAGCGAGCGCTGAAAGGGGCCGTCGGGGTCGGGGATGGCGCGGATCGCGGCGGCGAGGGCCGCCGCGATCTGCTCCCAGGTGACCAGCCGGCGCGCCCCGGGGAAGGCGGCGCCGAACGCCGCGGCGAGTCCGGGGTCGGCGCGCAGTCGGGCGAGGGTGGAGTCGCGCCGCGGCCCCATCTCCGCCGGGTCGGCGAGGGGGCGCAGCGCCATCTGCTCCAGACTGGCGACCTCGGGGTTGAACCAGCCGAAGGCGCGGCGCTCGCGCAGCCCCCAGAGCGGCGGGGTGTTGAGGCCGCCGGGGCGCGCCGTCGCCCGTCCGTCCGTGTACCCGGCCGCCGGCCGGTGGCAGCTCAGGCAGCTTGTCGCGCCGTCCGCCCCGAGGCGCGGGTCGGCCAGGAGCCGCTGCCCGAGGGCGACGAGCGCCGCGGGAGGTGGTCCCGCCCGCTCGCCTGCCGTGCTGGCAACCGCGACGCCGAGCGCGACAAGGGCCAAGGCGGCCAGGAGCGCCGCGGCCCAGCGTGGCGGTAGGTTGTGAGCCTTGCGCGATGGCACCAGCTACCCTCCACGCCCGCCCCGGGGCCAAAACATTGGCGCCGCCGATGCTCCGGCCCCAGAGCGGCCCTGTCCGGCTCTAACGAGCCGGGGCGGCCCCGTTCTTCCCGGGTGCGCAGCCCCACGAGCCCACGGCCTAGCCCCCGCCCGCGGCCGTCAGGCGGACGGTTCGGGCGAGGCGGCCGGCGTGCCGGGGCCGCGGAGGGCCCGGAGAAAGGTGACGACCTGCTCGGGGGGGAGGGGGCGGCTGGCGAGAAAGCCCTGGAAGCGGTCGCAGCCGGCCTGCTCCAGAAACTGCCGCTGCGCCTCCGTCTCGACGCCCTCGGCCACCGTCGCCAGCCCCAGGCTGTGGGCTAGGGCGATAATCGCGCGGACGAGGGCGGCGTTGCTCGGGTTGGTCGTCACGTCGTGGACGAACGAGCGGTCGATCTTGATCGCGGTCACGGGGAAGCGCTGAAGATAGCTCAGCGACGAGTAGCCGGTGCCGAAGTCGTCGATCGCCAGCCCCTCGATCCCGATGTTGCGTAGCTCCTGGAGCGCGGCCACCGTGGCGGCGGCGTCCTCCATCAGCACGCTTTCGGTCAGCTCGATGCCGAGCCACTCGGGGTCGAGGCCGGCCTCGGCGAGAACGGCGCGGATGGTGGTGGCGACCTCGGGCTGCTTGAACTGCTGCGCCGACAGGTTCACGGCCACATACAGCGGGGCCAGCCCGGCGTCGCGCCAGCGCCGGGCCTGCTGGCAGGCAGCCCGCAGCGCCCAGGTTCCGATCGGCACGATCAGGCCCGTTTCCTCGGCCACCGAGATAAAGGTGGAGGGCGCGATCAGCCCGCGGGCCGGGTGCTGCCAGCGGATCAGGGCCTCGACCCCGCGCACGTGGCGCCCGTCCATCGCCAGCTTGGGCTGGTAGTGCAGCACAAACTCCTCGCGCTCGATCGCCCGCCGCAGCTCGGCCTCCAGCCGGAGCCGCTGCATGATCGCCGCGTGCATCCCCGGGTCGGCGACGTGGTAGTGGCCGGGGCCGCGGCGCTTGGCCTGGTACATAGCGATGTCGGCGTCGCGCAGCACCTCGTCGGGCTTGGCGTCGAGGCCGCACACGGCGATGCCGACGCTGGCGCTGATCACCAGCTCCTGCCCGCCCAGGGCGATCGGCCGCTGGAAGGCGGCGGCGATCCGCTCGGCCACAACCGTCGCCTCGCGGGCGGCCGCCGTGTCTTCGAGCAGGATGGCGAACTCGTCGCCGCCGAAGCGGGCCACGGTGTCGCCCAGGCGCACGCAGCGAGTCAGGCGCCATGCGACGGTGACGAGCAGCTGGTCGCCGGCGTGGTGGCCGAGGCTGTCGTTGACCGTCTTGAAGCGGTCGAGGTCGAGGAACAGCACGGCGCTGCTGTGGTCGGGGCGGCGGGTGCTGCGGTCAAGGGCGTGGCCGAGCCGGTCGAGAAAGAGCGCCCGGTTGGGCAGCCCGGTGAGCGAGTCGTGGAAGGCGTCGTGGATGAGCTGGGCCTCGGCCTGCTTGCGCGCGGTGATGTCGCGGCTGTTGATCACGACCCCACGCACGGCCGGGTTGGCGAGCAGGTTGGTGCCGGTGGCCTCGAAGACGCGGAACGAGCCGTCACTGTGGCGGGCGCGCACCTCGGCCCGCAGCACGGCGCCGGGCGTGCGGCACAGCTCGGCGAACATCGCCCGCACCGGCTCGTGGTCGTCGGGGTGGAGCGTGTCGAAGATCTGGCCGCCCGCAGTGGAGTAGCCCAGCAGCCGCGCCTGGGCCGGGCTCGTGTAGCGCACGGTGCCGTCGGCGTCAGCCACGGTGATGATCTCGGCGGCGTGCTCGACCAGCGCCCGCAGATACTCCTCGCGCTCGCGCAGGGCCGCCGCCGCGTCGGCCCGCTCGGTGACATCCTGCAAGGTCCCGAGGGCGTAGGCCGCCGGGCCGCCCTCACCCTCGCGCACCAGCTCGCCCCGCATCATCACCACGCGCACGGCGCCGTCGGCGCGCACGATCCGGTGCTGGAGGTTCATCGGCTCGCCCTCGCCCAGCAGCCTCGCCAGCCCCGCCTCGACCGCTGGGCGGTCGTCGGGGTGGGCGACGGCGAGCACCGCGGCCAGCGAGCCGTCGAACTCCTGCGGCTCCAGGCCTACCATCCGGAACAGCTCGTCGGACCAATGGACGGTGCCGCTCGCGATCTCCCACGTCCAGCTGCCGAGCTGGGCCAGCCGCTGCGCCTCAGCCAGCCGGGCCTCGCTCTGGCGCAGGTAGCGCTCGGCCGCCTTGCGCGCCGAGATATCCTGGAACTGGCAGACCCCGTACAGCGGCTCCCCCGCCGCATCGCGCACGACATTGACGGTGAGTAGGCACCAGATCGTTTCGCCGTCATTGCGCAGGTAGCGCTTTTCGAGGGAGAACTGGTCGCGCAGCCCCGCCTGCATCTCGTCCATCTCGCGCGCGCCGAGGTGCCGGTCGTCCAGGTGCGTGTACTGGGCGAAGTGGAGGCCGGCCAGGGCCTCTGGGGGGTAGCCCAGCATCTGGCTGAGCGCGGGGTTGACCTGGGCCACCACCCCTGCGGGGGAAACCAGGGCCATCCCGATCGCGGTCTGGTCGAACGCTGCCCAGAAGCGCGAGTCGCTCGCCTGGAGCCGCGCGGCCAGCCGTCGGGCGAGCAGGAGGTGGCGGACGCGGGCGACGATCAGGGCGGGGTGGGGCGGCGCGAGGAGCAGGTCGGCGGCCCCGGCGGCGAGCGCCGCCGCGATCCAGCCGTCTTCGGGCGGCCCGATCACCAGAACCGGGGTGTCGGCGCCAAGCCCGGCGGCGCGGAGGTGCGCGCACGCCGCGGCGATGTCGGTGGCCGGGCCGCGCCCGTCGAGCAGGACGAGATCCGGGCTGGCGAGAGCCGGCCCGCCGTCGGCCAGCGCGGCACGGCCACCGACGACGACCGCCAAGCCTTCCCGGGCGAGAAGGCCCGCCAGCTCCGCCTCGGAAGCGGAGTCGTCGGCGACAACAAGAACCAGCCCCGCCCCGCCCTCCGGCGCGGCATCCCATCCCCGCGTAGGAATCGCCATCTGCGTGTCACCCTGGTCATCGGCCTGCCACACAGCGCACGCGCACCACGCCCGGCCCGCGCGCGCCCCGGTGCGGGGCGACCGCGTCGAGCAAGCTGGGCTCACTGGGATTATAGCGTGCGAAGGGCTCCACGCGGCCGGCATACCACCAACCATCGCAGCATCGAAGCGGTTGACGGCTGGCGGCGTAGGGCCGCCCGGCGGCTAATCCGACCAGCGACTGAATTGACGCACTGCCCGCGCCGTGCTACCCTCGCGGTAGCGAACAGTGCTGTAGCGACAGGAGGCGAGCGGTGCGAACGATGGCGCACAACCAAAGCCGGCCCGCCACCACTCCGGCGGTGGGCCGCGCCTAGCGCGCCCAATCTTTCAAGCAGGCCGACGGGCGACAGGCCGCCACGCGGCCGCCCTTGCCGCGCGCCAAGCGTCGTGGCGGGCCGGCGGCGTGAGCCCCGGCCGCACGCGCCGATGCTTCAGCGCCCAACTACGGGCGCGCTAGGCTCACCCTGTCGCCGCTCCGGGCGACAGGGCGATCCGCACCGTGGTTCCACAGCCTATCCTGTGACGGCCGCCGGCGACGGCGGCCGTCACGATTTCGGAGCATCGCGCGTATGTTCGCGTTCAACCGCTACTGGCGGCTCCTCGCCGCCTACCTCGGCCCGCTGCGCGGCCGCCTGGCCGTCCTGGCCGTGCTCGTCGTCGGGGGGATCGGCCTGCAGCTGGCCAGCCCGCAGATCATCAGCCGCTTTATCGACGCCACCCAGGCCAGGGCCGCCGGCGGGGCCCTGCTCGGCCTGGCCGGGGCCTATATCGCCGTGGCGCTCGCCCAGCGGCTCGCCAGCCTCGGCGCCGTGTACCTGGGCGAAAACCTCGGCTGGCAGGCCACCAACCGCCTGCGCGCCGACCTGGCCCGCCATGTGCTCGGCCTGGACATGGGCTTCCACAAAACCCACACCCCCGGCGAGCTGATCGAGGCCCTCGACGGCGACGCCACCGCCCTGGCCGCCTTCTTCTCGCAGCTCACGGTGCGCGTGCTCGGCAACGCCCTGCTCATCCTCGGCGTGCTGGCCCTGCTCTGGCGCGAGGACTGGCGGGTGGGCCTCGGCCTGGCCGCCTACGCGGCCCTAGCCCTGTTCGCCCTCGGCGCCGTCCAGCGGGTCGGCGAGCAGCGCTGGGCCGCCATGCGCGCCGCCCAGGGCGCCCAATACGGCTTTCTAGAGGAGCGCCTGGCCGGCACGGAGGACATCCGGGCCAGCGGCGCCGAGGCCTACACCCTAGCCCGCTTCGAGACGCTGATGCTGGCCGCGATGGCCGCCTACCGCCGGGCGCGCATGGCCCGCAACATCGCCTTCGCCTCGACCACCTTTCTCACCACAGTCGGCTACGCCGTCGGCCTGTCGCTCGGGATCTGGCTGTACACCTCGGGGCAGGTCAGCATCGGCACCGCCTTCCTGATCGTCGCCTACGTCGGCATGCTGTCCGCCCCCCTGGAGCGGCTGCGCGAGCAGGCCCAGGAGCTCCAGCAGGCCGGCGGCAGCATCGAGCGGATCGAGGCCCTGCTCGCCGAGCGCCCCCTCGTCCGCGAGCCCGCCCGGCCCGCCGCCCTCCCCGACGGAGCCCTCGGGCTGGAGTTCGACGGGGTCACCTTCGCCTATGAGGGCGACGCGCCCGCGCTGTCCGACCTTTCCCTCGCCCTGGCCCCCGGCGAGGTGCTCGGCCTCCTCGGCCGCACCGGCAGCGGCAAGACCACGATCTCCCGGCTGATCTTCCGCCTGTACGACCCAGGGGCGGGCGCCGTGCGCCTGGCCGGCCGCGACCTGCGCGACCTCAGCCTGGACGACCTACGCGGCCGCGTGGGCATGGTCACTCAGGATGTGCAGATCTTCCACGCCAGCGTCCGCGACAACCTGACCCTGTTCGACGACACAATCGACGACGCCCAGGTCGAGGCCGCCCTGCGCGAGCTCGAGCTGTGGGAGTGGGTGTCGGGCCTGCCCCAGGGCCTCGCCACGCCGCTGGGCGGGGCGAGCGGTTTGTCGGCCGGCCAGGCCCAGCTGCTCGCCTTCGCCCGCGTGTTTCTGAAAAACCCCGGCCTGGTCATCCTCGACGAGGCCAGCTCCCGGCTCGACCCGGCCACCGAGCGGCTGCTGGAGCGGGCCGTGGGCAAGCTGTTCGCCGGCCGCACCGGGATCATCATCGCCCACCGGCTGAGCACGGTCGAGCGGGCCGACAGCGTGGCCGTCATCGAAAACGGCCGGCTGGTGGAGCTGGGGCCGCGCGAGCGGCTCGCCGCCGACGCGGGCTCGCGCTTCGCGCGCCTGCTGCGCGCCGGCATCGAGGAGGTGCTGGCATGAACACCGTCCCCTTCAACTGGCGCCTGATCCGCTACGCATGGCCGAGCTTCGCCTGGCACAGCGCGTTCCATATCGTCTTCCACGCCCTGCCCGTGGCCCTCGGCCTGATCGAAAAGGCGGTCTTCGACACAATCACCGGGGCCGCCCCCGCCGCCCTCGACCTGTGGGCCCTGGTGGCGCTCTTCGTCGGCGTGGGCGTGGCCCGGCTGGCGATCTCGTTCGTCGACATCTGGCACGAGGTCAACTTCCGCGCGGCCACGCAGGTCATGCTGCGCCGCAACCTCCTGGCCGGCCTGCTGCGCCGCCCGGGCGCCCTGCCGCCGCCTGCGCCGGTCGGCGAGTCGCTCAGCCGCTACCGCAATGACGTTGGCGAGGTCACCGACTTCCCGCTCTGGGTCCCCGACTCGATCGGCTACATCGTCAACTTCGCGCTGGCGGTCGCGATCATGGCCAGCATCAACCTCCAGATCACCCTGGTGATCTTCGCCCCGCTGGCCGTGCTGGTGCTGATCTCGCGCGCCGCCTGGGCCCGCCTGCTCCGCTTCTACGAGGAGCGCGCCGAGGCGACCGACCGGGTGAGCGGCTTTCTCGGGGAGCTGCTCGGCGCGGTGCAGGCGGTCAAGGTCGCCGGCGCCGAGAGTCGCGTCGTCGGCCGGCTCAGCGCCCTGAACGAGCGCCGCCGCCGCGCCGCCGTGCGCGAGCGGCTGCTCCAGGACCTGCTGGACAATGTCACCGACAACGCCGTCGTCTTCGGCACCGGGGTGGTGCTGCTCCTCGCCGGGCGGGCGATGAGCGCCGGCACCTTTACGGTGGGCGACTTCGTCCTCTTCACCACCTACCTGCTCCAGACCACCCACCTGCCCTCGTACCTCGGCACCTTTATCGGCGACTACAAGCAGCAGGAGGCCGCCATCCGCCGTCTCACCGAGCTGCTGCCGGACGAGCCGCCCGAAGCGCTGGTGCTGGGGCAGGGGACACGGGGACAGGCCGACGCGAGCAGCGATAGCCGTGGGTTTCCCCTTTCTCCCCCGCCCCCCCTCCTGGAGGTGCGCGGCCTGCGCTACCGCCACCCGGGCAGCGCCGCGGGGGTGGAGGGGGTCGACCTTGTCGTGCCCGAAGGCTCGCTCACGGTGGTGACGGGGCGGGTTGGCGCCGGCAAGACGACATTGCTGCGGGCGATGCTCGGCCTGCTGCCCGCGCAGGCGGAGACGCTGCGCTGGCGGGGCGCGCAGGTGGCCGACCCGGCGGCCTTCTTCCGCCCGCCGCGCAGCGCCTACACCGCCCAGGTGGCCCGGCTGTTCTCCGACACCCTGCGCGAGAATATCCTCATGGGCCTGCCGGAGGCGCGGGCCGACCTGCCGGGCGCCGTGCGCGCCGCCGTGCTTGAGCCCGACCTGGCAACCATGCCCGACGGGCTGGAGACGGTGGTCGGCCCCCGCGGCGTGCGCCTGTCCGGGGGGCAGACGCAGCGCACCGCCGCCGCGCGTATGCTCGTGCGCGCCCCCGAGCTGCTCGTCTGCGACGACCTGTCCTCCGCGCTCGACGTCGAGACCGAGCGGCTGCTCTGGGAGCGGGTGAACGCCCAGGGCGAGGGCCGCCCGACGATCATCGCGGTTTCCCACCGCCCGGCCCTGCTCAGGCGCGCGGACCAGATCGTGCTGCTCAAGGACGGCCGGGTCGAGGCGGTCGGCCGGCTCGACGAGCTGCTCGCCGCCAGCGAAGAGATGCGGCGGATTTACCAGGGGTAGCCCGCTATCCCAGAAGCGCGAAAGGCGTTGGCTATGGCGACGGGCTCGATGGCGCCTGAGGCGCCTGGAGAGACACCAGCGACGTTGCCGGCCGGGGCGGTCGTCGCGATCGTCCGCGAGTGGGTGGAGCTGCACGCGAGCCGCCGGCCCGGCTTCGCCGGCGCGTACACCTGGGGCGGGGTCACGGCGCTGCCGGCCGAGGCCCCCTTCCCCCTGTACCGCGACGTCGACGTTGTCGTGGTGCTGGACGCGCCGGCCGAGGCAGACACCGAGGAGGAGTGCTACCGCGGGGTCATGCTGGAGGTGCTTGTGAAGCACCTCGACGACCACCGCGACGCGGAGGCCGTGCTCGCGAACCCCAGCCACGGCCCGAACATGGCTGCCACGCAGATCCTGGCCGATCCGACAGGGGCGCTCGCGCGGCTGCAACAGTCGGTTGTGGCGGAGTTCGGCCGGCGCCGCTGGGTTCAGGCCCGCTGCGCGGCGGAACAGGCCGAGGCGGAGCGGCAGCTCGCCGCGATGCGCGAGGTGGCCGACCCGGCGGAGGGCCAGGCGGCGCTGTGGCCGGTCTGGCTCCTGCTGAACGCCCTCAGCGGCCTGCTGGCCGTCGCGCAGCTGGCGCGCCCCACCACGCGCCGCACCCTGACCCTGCTCGGAGATCTGCTCGACGCCCAGGGCCGGCCCGACCTGCGCGAGGAGGCCCTGGCCTTGTGGGGGTCTGCCCGCATGAGCCGGGCCGAGGTGCAGGCGCTGCTGGAGCAAGGCGTCGCCGCCTTCGACCGGGCGGTCGCGGTGTACGCGACGCCGACGCCCTTCGGGTTCACGATCCGCGCGCACCTGCGGCCGTATCTCGTGGAGGCGACGCAGGAGCTGATCGACGAGGGCAGCCACCGCGAGGCCACGTTCTGGATCATGACCCTGGTGAGCGAAGCGTACGTCGTGCTCCAGAACGATGCGCCAGAGCAGGAGCGGCCGGCGTTCGCGGCGCAGCTGCGGTCGGCGCTCGCGGCGCTCGGCTACACAACGGTCGAGGCGTGGGCGGCCCGCGTGTCGGCGGCCGAGCGTCTGACCCGAGAAGTGTTCGCCCTCGCCGACCGCCTCGCCGCGCGCCACCCTGAGTAGGCGCGGGCCGGGGGACCGCACGTCAGAGTTGGCCCAATGGTTGGAGCAGCCTAAGGAGCAGAGCGATGGAGATCAGCGGGCTCGACCACGTGCAGCTCGCCATGCCGCGGGGCGGGGAGGGGCAGGCGCGGGCCTTCTACGGCGGCCTGCTCGGGCTGCCGGAGGTGGCGAAGCCGGCGGCCCTGGCCGCCAGGGGCGGCTGCTGGTTCCAGCTGCCGGGCGGCGGTTTGCATCTCGGCGTCGAAGAGCCCTTCGCCCCGGCCCGCAAGGCCCACCCGGCCCTGCGCGTGCGCGACCTGGCGGCCGCCCGGGCCGCGCTCGCCGCCGCCGGGGTGCCGATCACGCCGGACGAGACGGTGCCCCACGTGCGCCGCTTCTACGCCGCCGACCCGTTCGGCAACCGGATCGAGTTCATGCAGGAGGGCGACCAGTTCTAGCCGGCGACCAGCGCCCCGTCCTCCAAGTAGGCCGTGCCCCCGCGCTCAAGGGCGCTCAGCGCGTGAATGACGCGGGCCCTGATGCGTGGGGCAAGCAGGGCCGCCGCCTCCTCGGGGTCACACATGCGGAAGCCCGCGATCTCGCCGGCGAGCGGCGCGACGGCGGCAAGCTCATCTGGCCCGAGCTGGCCGCCGTCGAAGATCCACTTGACGTACTCGGGGCGGGCCGGCGGCCGCGCGGCCTGCCACTCGACGCAGAGCGGGCGGCCGACCGGCCGGCGCAGGCCCAGCTCCTCCAGCAGCTCCCGCCCGCACGCCGCGTGCGGCGACTCGTTCTCCTCCACGCTGCCGCCCGGCAGCAGCCACTCGGGCCTGTAGGCCGGCTTGACGATCAGGATGCGCCCCGCGCCGTCGTAGAGCAGGACGGCGGCGGCCATGCGCTTGCCCGGCACACGGTAGTAGTGGTGCACGTCGCTCACATTCCCTCCCGCAACGTTCATGGTGCGCTCCCGTGGCCGAGCCGCGGCCCTCCCTCGTGGGTGCGGCGGCCGGCTGCCAGCCCGCCCTACTGCACAGGCAGCACCAGCGCCGAAGGCCAGTCCCCGTTCTGAAAAATGGTCTGCTCGACGACACCAGCGGGCGTAGCCGTGGCGTCGGGCTCGGCTACGCCCAGGTTGCGCGCCCAGCGGGGGTGCAGCGCGCCCATCACCAGCAGGCGCACCCGCTCGCCCTTCTGGAAGCGGTAGGCCGTCGGGCCGAGGGCGATCTGGGCCAGCAGGGCGCCGTCGCCTGGAGTGCCGGCGGAGGCGTTCGCCACCCGCACCGCGCCGTCGCAAATATTGCGCGCGACGCCGTCGGCGCCCACGGCACAGAGCCGGGCGACGATGTCCGCCTGGGCGGCGCTGAAGGCGCAGAACAGCTCGGCCCGCACCTCGCCGATCACCTCAAGGTCGGCTTCGAGCGGCGCCGTGGTATAGGATAGCACGTCGGAGCGGGCCTCAAGGGGGGCGTTGTCGACCGATCCGGGGCTGCCGGTCATCAGTTGGCCGCCGAGGGCCGGCGGCGGGTCGGCCGGGTCGTAGCGAAAGCTGGCGGCATCCCGTGGACCGACCGGCGGCGCGGGGTCGAGGCGGCCGCCCGGGTGGAGGAAAAAGGTGCGCTCGCCCGCTGGCGGCGGCCAGTCCGGCAGGGCTCGCCACTCATTCACGCCCATGATCAGCAGCCGCACCGGCCGGTCGTCCGCCGGGGCGGGCCGCTGGCCGAGGGCCTGGTCGAACCAGGCCAGCCCCTCGCGCAGCGCGAAGCCGCTCAGCTCCTGGTCCACGTGTGACCATGGCCCGATCGTGAGGTAGGGTCGGGCGCCGGCGGCGCGCAGGCGCGCGTAGTCGGCCAGGGCGTCGCGCAGGAAGAAGTCGTGCCAGCCGGCCACCAGGTAAGCGGCGGCACGCACCTGGCCCACGCGCTCGCTGTGGTCGACCGGGCGCCAGTATGGGTCGGCCGAGTCGGGGTGGCGCAGCAGCTCGCGGAGGGCCGGGCTCGGCGCGCCGAGCAGGGGCACGTCGGCCGCGCCGACAGGCAGGTGGTGCGCCGCGGCGGCGACAGCCTGCCGCTGCCGCCCAGCCGCGGCGATGGCCCGCAAGGGCGGCAGGCCGGCCAGGCTGGTGACAAAGCCGACCGTGAGCAGGCGGTCCAGGGCAAGCAGCCGCCCCTCGTAGAAGAAGGAGCGCCAGCGCGAGCTGGTGGTGATCGGCATGATCGCGCGCAGAAAGGGCGGCGCGTCGGGGGCGGCGGCCCAGATCACATGCCCGAGGTAGCTGGCGCCCCACCAGCCCAGCCGGCCGTCGAACCACGGCTGTGCGCCGATCCACGCAAGGGTGGCCCGGCCGTCCGCGGCCTCGTTCGCGGGGTGCTGGGCCGTTTCAGCCGGCCGCTCGCGCACGCTCTGCACAAGCACCTGGAAGCCCCGCTCGGCGAAGCGCCCGGCGGTGTAGGCGTACACCAGGCTGAACGGCGGCCGCTCCCACCCACGCCCCCAGGGCGAGCGGATGAGAATGGTCGGAAAGCGCCCCGCGGCCCGCGGCGCGTACAGGTCGGCCAGCAGCACCGCGCCGTCGGCCATCGGGACGGGGAGGTTGCGCCGCACTCGCACGCCGTAGCGTGGCGGAGGAAGCGCGCCCAACCGGGCCATCCAGCGCGAGCGGGTGGCGTACAGCGCCACCACGACCACCGCGGGCGCACCGATACACGCCAGGGCGAACGTCCACATGGGCCACCTCCTCTACGCCGCTTTCGCGTGGTATTGTGAAATTTGTCACTTTTACCATACCACGGCCGCGCCGGCGGCGTCAAGGGAGTGGCTCAGACGCCCAGCCGCTCGCGCAGCTCCCGCACGTGGGCCGCGTGCTCGACGTAGTGGGCGTAGGTCGAGCCGACCAGGCGCGTGAGCAGGGGCTCGGGGCTGTCGTCGGGCTCGCTCGGCAGCGCCTCGGAGCGGGTGCGCTGGAGCGCCTCCTCGCTCAGGTGGTCGAGCACCGCGACCAGCTGGGCGTGGGCGGCCCGCAGCTCGGCCAGCGTCGAGGCGCCGGGCTTGTCCACGTGGAGCGACCACAGCGCGGCGTTGATCGTGTCGTCGTCGCCGCTCAGGTACACCGCCTCGTCCACGCCCATGGCCTGGTGGCGCGGCCGGCCTTCGAGCAGGGCCGTGGTGGCCCGCTCCCAGGCGGCCACGTGGGCCAGGTGGTCCATCAGCGACCAGCCGTCGCCCTGGCGCTCCTCCAGGGCGGTCGGCGCGATCCCGGCGATCGCCTGCTCCAGCTGATCCCAGCCGTCCGCGATCAGCGCGCACAGCTCGGCCTTGCTCGCGGGCGCGGCCCGCCCCGGATCGCCCACAAAATGATCGCTCATCACACCTCCTCCCCGCCGCCCCGGGCGCGGCGCGTTTTATGCGTCCGCCCCGGGGGTGGCAAATCCGGTGCCAGGGGGACTGCGGGACACGGGGGCCGCGGGCGCCGGGCTTGACGGCCGGGGGGCGCCGGGCTACAATCGGCCCTGTTTCACGAACACGACCCCGCCGGGAGCCTCACATGAAAGTGCCGTTGAGCTGGCTGCGTGAGTTTGTGGAGATCGCGTTGTCGCCCGAAGAGCTGGCCCAGCGCCTGACCCTCGGCGGCATCGAGGTGGCCGATATTCGCTACATCGGCCTCGAAGGCGGCGAGCTGCCCTGGGACGCCGACAAGATCCTGGTCGGCAACATCCTCGAAGTGACCCAGCACCCCAACGCCGACCGGCTGGTGCTCGCCGAGGTCGACTACGGCGGCCCCGCGCCGCACACCGTCGTCACTGGGGCGCCCAACCTGTTCCCCTTCCGCGGCCAGGGCCGGCTGTCCCACCCGCTCAAGGCGGTCTTCGCGAAGGAAGGCTCCCGCCTCTACGACGGCCACGTCGAGGGCAAGGTGATCACCACCCTCAAGGGCCGCCCCGTCCGCGGCGTGATGAGCGACGCCATGCTCTGCTCCGAGAAGGAGCTCGGCATCAGCGAGGAGCACGAGGGCATCCTGATCCTCGAGGACGACGCCCCCGTCGGCGCCCCCCTGCGCGACGTCCTCGGCGATGTCGTGATCGAGATCGAGATCACCCCGAACTACGCCCGCGCCCTGTCCGTCGTCGGCCTGGCCCGCGAGATCGCCGCCCTCACCGGCGCCCCCCTGCGCCTGCCCGCCCCCCAGGTGGCCGCCGAAGGTCCGCTGATCGAAGGGCGCGCCGCCGCCACGATCGAGGAGCCTGAGCTTTGTCCGCGCTTCACCCTCGGCCTGATCGAGGGTGTCGCCGTCGGCCCCAGCCCCGCCTGGATGCAGCGGCGCCTGGCTAACGCCGGTATGCGCCCGATCAGCAATATCGTCGATATTTCTAATTATGTCATGCTGGAGTGGGGCCAGCCGACCCACGCCTTCGACTACGACCGGGTCCGCGATGGCCACCTGATCGTGCGCAGCGCCCGCCCGGGCGAGCGGCTGACCACGCTGGACGGCAAGGACCGCGACCTGACCCCCGGCTCCGAGAGCGGCCTGTCCCACCCTCCCTTGCTGGTCTGCGACCCCGGCGGCCCCCTGGCCGTGGCCGGCGTGATGGGCGGCGCGAGCAGCGAAGTGAGCGACGGCACGCGCGACGTCCTGCTGGAGGCCGCGATCTGGGAGCCGGTGCAGATCCGCAAGACGGCCCGGGCCCTCAAGCTGCCCAGCGAGGCCTCGCGCCGTTTCGAGCGCGGCGTGGACCCGGAGCTGCCCTTGATCGCCCAGCGCCGCTGCCTGGAGCTGATGCGCCAGTACGCCGGCGGCACCGTCGCCCAGGGCTTTGTCGACGTGTACCCGCGCCCCGCGCCCGCGCTCACGATCGACCTTTCGCCCGCCGAGGTCGCCCGCATCGTCGGCGTCCAGCTCAGCGCCCGCGAGATCGCGGAGATGCTCGGCCGCCTCGGCTTCGGCTGCGAGGTGCGCGGCGCCGGCCGCCTCGGCGACCTGGCCGCCTTCGGCGACGACTCCTACGTCCGCGTGACGGTGCCCTCGTTCCGCCTCGACGTCAGCATCCCCGCCGACCTGTGCGAGGAGGTGGCGCGCATCTACGGCTACGACAAGATCCCCGCCACCCGCCTGGCCGACGCCCTGCCCGAGCCGCTGGACCAGCCCGAGCTGGCCCTGGAGCAGAAGGTCCGCGATCTGCTGGCCGGGGCCGGGCTCACCGAGCTGATCACCCACTCGCTGATCGACATGGAGCTGGTCGGCCGGGTCGAGCCCTCCGCGGCCGTGGCCGAACGCCACCTGCGCCTCGCAAACCCCAACGCTCCGGAGCGCACCTTTCTGCGCCGCTCGCTGCTACCCTCGCTCGCCGCCGCCCTTGAGCTGAACCTGCGCGAGCGCGAGCGGGCCGCCATCTTCGAGGTCGGCCGGATCTACCTGCCCGCCGAGCGCCCCGGCGCGAACAACCGCTGGCTCCCCGACGAGCCCCGCCGCCTGGCGATCGCGCTGGCCGGCCCACGGGACGGCGAGCACTGGTCGGGCGCCCGCCGCGAGCCGATGGACTTCTACGACCTCAAGGGTGTGGTCGAAGCGTTGCTGGAGCGCCTCGGCGTGGCCGACAAGGTCAGCTTCGCCCCCCTGGCCGACGACGAGCGCCTCCACCCGGGCCGCTCCGCCGCCTTGCTCCTGGCCACCGGCGAGGACACCGCGCCCCCCGCCGACGGCCAGCCGCGCAAGGGCAAGGTCGCCCAGCTTACCCGCCAGGTCGGCGCGATCGGCGAGCTGCACCCGGCCGCGCGCGAGCGGCTCGGGCTGGCCGTGCCCCGCGCCGCCGTCGCCGAGATCGACCTCGACGCCCTCTTCGCCGCCGCCGGCCCGGCTCGCTTCCGCCCCTTCTCGCGCTTTCCCGCCACCGTGCAGGACCTGTCGATCGTCGCCCCCGCCGACGTCCCCGAGGCTCAGGTCGCCGCCCTCATCCGCCGCGGCGCCGGCGAGCTGCTGGAGGCGCTGACCCTGTTCGACGTCTACACCGGCCCCCAGGTCGGCGAGGGCAAGCGCAGCCTCACCTACCACCTCACCTTCCGCGCCGCCGACCGCACCCTCACCGACGACGCGCTCGTCAAGGTGCGCCGGAAGATCATCGGCGGGCTGGAGCGCGAGATCGGCGCGACGATCAGGGCGTAGGGGGCGCCAGAGCACCGGGGAGCAGGGAAGATCGGAGGGGGCGGCCACCGTGGTGTGGCCGCCCCCTTGCTATGCCCGGCGCCTTTGCGCCCTGGCGACGGTCGTCTCCCGGGATCTACTGGCCGACCGCATACACCAGCGCCCGGCCGCCCTGGATCACGACAAGCGTGGAGCCGTCCGGGCTGAGGGCCAGGCCCCCGGCGGGGCCGTCGACACGCAGGAGCTCGGCCCCATCAGCCCGGCGGTAGACGGCGGCGCCATCGGAGCCGGCCGCGGCCACAACCGCGCCGTCGGCGCTGAGAGCCATGCCGCCGCCGGGCAGGGCCGGGTCGGCGGGGCCGCCGGCGATGCGCAGGGGCGGGTCATCGTCGGCGACCTCCTGGAGCAGCACGTCGCCGCTCTCCAGACGCAGCGCCAGCCAGGCCCCGTCGGCGCTCCAGGCCAGGTCCGTGATCGCGCGCCCCTCGCCGGCCGGCCCGCGCATCAGCGGGCCGCGGCTCGCGGCGTCGACGACGAACAGCTCGCCCGCCGCGTCGCCAAAGGCCAGCCGCCCGCCGCCCGGCGCTAGGGCGATCGCCCGCACATCCTCGGGGGCGCCGGCCACGAGCGCGGCGCTCTCGGGGGTGCCGTCGTCGAGATACACGGCGCCATCGGCGTCGCGCCAGGCCATGCGGCCCGAGGCCGGGTCGAAGTCCCAGGCGATCGGCTGGCCCATCTCACTGAACCCGAACGCGCCCTCCGCCAGCGGCTTCTGCTCGCGCAGCGGGCCGCCGCCCGTGCCACTCTCCGTGTCCCAGGCCACCGCGTCGAACTGGCCGATGCCGGCGCCAAAGGAGAAGCGGTTCACCTCGGCGATCAGCCGGGCCCCGTCGAAGCTCAGCTCACGCAGGCCGTCGTACAGGCGGAACTCGCCCACGCGCAGCCGCGGCTCCCCGTCGGCGAGGGGGTGCAGGTCGACCAGCAGGCCGCGGCCAAGGGCGACCTCGGCCCCGGGGGCGTCGATCGCGGCGCGGTCGTAGCCGGGGACAACCCGGCTGGCGACAGCGCCCTGCGCGCTGTCGACCAATGAAACTCGGCCAGTGAGGTCGATCACCAGCGCCTGGCCAGCCGCAGCCCCGGCGCCAAAGGCGGCCTGCCCGCCGAGCGGCTGCCCATCCTCGTAGATCGTTTCGCCGTCCGACACGCGCAGGATTTGGAGGTTGCTCGGCCCGTCGCCCCCCACCGACCCGAGGGCGACCATCTGCCCGCTCGGGTCAACCAGCGTCACGTCATAGGCCGGCAGCCGCCCGGCCACCTCGCTCTGGGTCGCCACATCCCACACCTGGAGCTCGGTCTCGATCTGGGCGAAGAGCCGCCCGTCGGAGCCGAAGCTCGCCCCAAGCCCCAGGCCCCCCGGCACATGCAGCACTGTCGTCTCCACGTCGACGACCCCGTCGCGCAGCGGGTGGACGCTCACGCCGCCTTCGCCGGCGAAGGCGACAAGGGCACCGTCCGGGCTGAAGGCGACGGCGAAGCCGGGCCGGCGGAGCAGCTCGGCGCCGTCGATCCGGCTGATCAGCGCCTCCCGCTCAAACGTGGTCGCCATCAAGCGGCCGTCGGGCGAAAAGCGCGGCCCCTGGCCGTCCACCTTGGCGATCAGCTCCCCGTCCGCCACGCGGTACAGGGAGGTCGTGGCGCGGCCCCGCCCGGTATCGTAGTTGAGCGCGGCGAGCACGCTGCCGTCGGGGCTGAAGACCGGCCGCGTGCCGACCAGCTCTCGCTCGGGCGCCCCGCCGAGCGGGCCGACCAGCACCACGGCTTCGCCGGGCCCCCGGTACTGGGCCAGGGCGACGGTGCGCCCGTCGGGCGAGACGGCGATCTCGTAGCCGCCCGAGGTGATCGGGGTGAACGAGCGGGTTTCCAGGCCCGGCAGCTCCAGGACCAGCAGCCCGGCCTCAGTGGCGACGGCAATGGCGTCATCGGCGGGCAGGAAGGCGGCGGCGCGGGCCTGGCCGTAGCCGATCTCGGCGATGGGGTCGCCATCGGCCGGAGCCGCTGCTGGCGCCGTCGGCTCGGCCGTTGGGGCGGCCGTGGGGCCGGCGGTGGCGGCGGACGGCGCGGTGGGTGTTTCAGCCGGTGGGGCTCCCGTCGCGTTGCCCGGGGCCCCCGCGGAGGGCTGGGCGGTAGAGGGTGTGGCCGTCGGCGCCGCGCAGGCCGTGAGGGCCAGCACAACAAGCAACATCAGCACGTTTCGCATAGGTGAACCTCGGTTGGGGCAGGGCGGCGTACGCCCGGCAGGACCGGTATTGACATCCAGAGGGGCGGGCCGCGCTCCCCGATCGGCGGGCCGAGGGCAGCGGTTCATCGCCGCAGTGAGCGGCGTGCTCGAACGCGCCCATCCCTGAGACGAACAAGGTACGACGGCAGTTCCCGCACCCAGTTGCACCGGAGGGGTCGATGACCGAGGAGCACGAGACAAGCCGCTTCGACCGCTACCTCGCCGCCGTGATGCGCCGCCTGGCCCACCTGCCCGACGACCGACGGGCGCAGATCGCGGCCGAGCTGCGCGTGCAGCGCATGCCCCTGGCCGAGCGCGACCGCGTCTGCTGCTCGGCCCGGCTCTGCTCGGCGCCGTCGTCGGCCTGGCCTGGTTCGCCTTCTACGCGAGCCAGGCCGGCGCGCTGCTCCTCACCCGGCGCCCCGGCATCCGCGCCCCTCAGCTCCCCACAGGCCGACGCCGCTGGCCTGAGCTCCACTCCTCACGGCTCAACAACAAGTGCCGCCGGCATCAACAAGAAGGGGCGCCGATCCCATCCTGATCGGCGCCCCTCGCCCCTGCGTGTAGGCTCGCGGTATTCGTCCGCTCCCTGCTCAGGGGCTCGCAGATGGCGGCTGGAGCCGCACCGTCTGGGTGGCGCTGATCCGCTGGCCGTCGACCGCGGTCACGGAAAGGCGGAGGGTGTACTCGCCGGGGGCGAGGCCGGCGGTGCTCCAGACCCCGAGCAGGCCGCTCTCCACGGCGAAGGCGTTGCCGCCGATCGGACGCCACTCGGCGGGGGCGGCGCCGCTGCCCACCTCCAGGGTGTAGGGGCCGCGGGCCGCGCCGCCGATGTAGACCTGGGTCGTGCTGATCACGCCGCCGGCGCCGATCGGGTTCAGGCTGGCGATCGACTGGGCCACCGACGGCGGGGGCGCGCAGGGCTCGGTGGGCGGGCGGGGGGCGTTGCGCGCGGCCCACTCCTGGAACTCGGCCGGGTAGATCGGGAAGCTGACCTCGCGGACCTGCTCGGGCGGGGTGAGCGCGGTGGCCAGGCAGGAGCCGTCGCCGCCGACGCGCACCACCTGGGCCGTCACGTCCTCGCGGGCGGGCACGGTGCCGGCCACGAACAGCTCGCCGATCGGGCGCGGGCAGCCGGGGCCGGCCAGGCCGCCGGTGTCGGCGCAGACCTGGGCCTCCTGGATGCCGCCGGGCATGGGGAAGGGCTGCGGCGCCTTGCCCTGGTGGTAGCGCAGCATCAACTCGCGCCAGATCTGGCCCGCGCCGTTCGAGCCGGCCACCTCGGCCATCGGGGAGCTGTCGTTGTTGCCCACCCAGACGCCCACCGTCACGTCCGTGGTGTAGCCCATCGCCCAGGAGTCACGGAAGTCATTGCTTGTGCCCGTCTTGGCCGCGGCAACGACGTCGGACAGCTCCAGGACGTTGTTCGCGCCGAACATGAAGCGCCGGGCCTCGTTGTCGCTGAGGATGCTGGTGATCAGGTAGGCGATCTGCTCGCCCTGGGGCCCGAGCACCTGGCGGCCGGGGCCGGGCGCGTAGCGCTCGATCACCTCGCCGCGGCTGTTCGTCACCTTGAGCACCGCGATCGGCGGGGCGAAGCGGCCGCCGTTGCGCAGCGTGTTGTAGGCCCCCGCCAGGTCGAGCAGGCGCACCTCGTTGCTGCCCAGGGCCATCGCCAGGCCGAAGCGGCTCGGGTCGTCGAAGGTGGAGATGCCGAGCCGGCTCATCTGCTCGACGAAGTTCTCCACGCCGACGTGCTCTAGGGCCTTGACCGCCGGGATGTTGAGCGAGTTGGCCAGGGCCATGCGCAGCCGCATCGGGCCGTGGAAGGCGTTGTCGTAGTTCAGCGGCCGGTAGGCCACGCCGTCGGCGTTAACCCACTCGCTCGGCGTGTCCCAGATCACCGTCGCGGGCGTCCAGCCGCGCTGGAGCGCCGCGGCGTAGACGAAGGGCTTGAGCGCCGACCCGGGCTGGCGTGGGGCAAGGGTCACGTTCACCTGGCCGTCGGGGGCGTTGTAGTCCACGCTGCCGACCATCGCCAGGATCTGGCCGTCGGGGGCCAGCATGACCACGCCGGCGTTCGAAGCGTTGCGCTCGCGCAGCGTGGCGATCTGCTCCTCCGCGACGCGCTGGGCCTCGGCCTGCCAGGCCATGTCGATGCTCGTGACGACGCGCAGCCCGGCGCGGTACAGCAGGTCGGGGCCGTAGCGCCGCTCCAGCTGGTCGCGCACGTAGAAGACGAAGTGGGGGGCGACCAGATCGCTGGCAGGGGGGTTGAGCGCGATCGGCTCGGCGAACAGCCGGTCGGCCTCGGCCTGGGAAAGAAAGCCGGCCTCGGCCATCGCGTCGAGGGTGATCCGCTGGCGGGCCCGGGCGGCGCCGAGGTCCGTGAAGGGGTTGTAGGTGGTGGGCGACTGGGGGAGGCCGGCGATCAGGGTCGCCTCGGCGGGCGTCAGCTCCCAGACGTGCTTGGAGAAGTAGCTTTGGGCGGCCGCCTCGACGCCGTAGGCCTGGGCGCCGTAGTACACCTCGTTGAGGTAGATGTTGAGGATCTGGTCCTTGCTGTACTCCTGGCTGACCCGGTAGGCCAGGATGGCCTCGCGCAGCTTGCGCTCGTAGCTTTGCTCGCCGGCCTCCTGCGGGTCGAGCAAAATGTTGCGCACGAGCTGCATGGTGATCGTGCTCGCCCCGCTGACGATCCCGCCACTGCGGTAGTTCTGCAGGGCCGCGCGCACGATGCCGCGCAGGTCGACGCCGGGGTTTTCGTAGAAGCCGGCGTCCTCGACGGCGATCGTGGCCTGCTTGAGGACGGCGGGGATCTGCTCAAAGGCCACGGGCGTGCGCCGCCCGGCCTCCGGGCCGACCAGCTCGTAGAGCAGGGTGGTGCCGTCGCGGGCGTAGATCCGCGTCGTCTCGAAGCTGCGGTGCTCGCCGATCCGCTGGGGGTCCGGCAGGTCGCTGCCGTAGCGCTGGTACAGCCACAGCCCGCTCGCGGCGGCGATCACCGCGAACAGCAGCGAAACGTTGATAAAGGCCAGGGTGAGCCGCCCGAAGAAGGCGAGCACGGGGTGGCGCGCCCGGCCCGGGGGCGGGCGGCGGGAACGGCGGAGAAAGCGCGGGGGCGGCGGGCGCAGCAGGTGGGCCATAGTCAGGGCGGGAGCCGGTGCCGAACAAATGTTGTCGTACGATTATAGCACGGCGGGCGAATACCAGGTATCCGCCCGCCGCGCTCGTTCGGATTGCCGCCAGGGGCTAGCGCAGGCGCACCGTCTGGTTCGAGGCGGGCTGGTCGTCGGAGACGATCGTCACCTCGGTGCGGGCCGGCGCGGGCGGCGCGGCGGGGGTGCGGCGGCGGCCGATCTGGCCGACGACACGGGCCACGCGCTGCTCGGCCTGGGCCTCGCGGCCGCGCAGGAGCAGGCTGGCGCCGCCGAGGAGCAGCACGCCCGGCCACACCACGCCGAGCAGGGTCAGCAGGGCCAGGCCGACGCCCCAGAGCAGGGCCTGCACGGCCTCGTTCTGGCGGCCGAGGGCGCTCTGGCGCCGGTAGATCGCGTAGCCGCCGCCGGCGAGCAGTGCCACGGGCACGAGGCCCCACAGGTTGAGGACCGCCACCACGCCGAGCACAATCAGGGCGATACCGGCATACCGGGTCTGCTGCTGGTTGAGGTTCATCGTCGTCTCCCTAGCTTCTCGCGGGGCCGGCGCCCTTCGCGCCGGGCCTCTCGCGCTCTGCCAATGGTACGCCCGCCCCCCACCGAATGTTGCAGCCCCGGCAAGGTGCCGTATCCCCTACCCCTCGATCTCCTACCGCAGCCGGCCGAGCTCCACGTCCAGGTCGGAGAAGACCCGCTGGAGCTCGCTGAACTGGCCGCGCTGCGCGCGCACGAAGCGGGTGAAGGGGGCGTTGCGTTCGTTGACCTGGCCGAGCGAGCGCTCGACCTCGCGCTCGAACTGGCGCTGGACGCCCTCGCGCAGGCGGGCCCGCATCTCGGCGATCTTGTCGCGCAGGTTGCGCTTGGCCTGGGCTCGCTTCGCCGGGAGCAGGGCGAAGCCGCCGACGGCGACCAGGGTGGCGGCCAGGACGCCGGTGAAGTCGAGCAGGGCGGTGTGGAACAGCCCGATCAGCAGCGCGCCGAGCCCCACCGCGCCCACCTCGACGATCGCGGTGCCCGCCACCGAGGCCCGCACCTCCTCGGCCAGCTCGTGCGACTCGCGCTCCTTGTCGTAGCCGCGCATCACCTCCTGGGCCGCCTTGCCGACCGAGTCGATCAGGGCCCGCCGGTTGTAGTCGAAGCTGCCGCCGACGTTGCCGATCAGCCGCTCGCTGTGCTGCGCCGACCGCCGGCGGATGTACTCGTCGGTGCTTTGCTGCAGCCGCAGGTTCTTCTCGACCATCCAGTCGATCAGCTGGTGCACCTTGGCGTCGAGCTGCTGGGCGAACTCGCCCACCACCTCGCGCTCGAATTCGCCCCGCAGCCGGTCGCGGTTGAGCAGGTCGGGCAGGCGCCCGATCCGGATCGTGTCGTCGAAGAAGCGCTCGCCGCGGGCCTGCAGGTCGCTGAACACCTGGTCGATTTCGCTCAGGTAGTAACGCACGTCGTTCTGCAGGTCCTCCTGGAACATGCCGAGCTGCTGCTCGATGTTGTCGATCGTCGCCAGGTCCTCGCGCAGCGTTTCCAGCCGGGCCTCGGTGGCGCCCAGGTATTTGTCGGTCAGGCGGCGGGCCACGCCGAGCGGCGACAGCAGCTTCAACCGCACCCGGGTTTCCTCGTCCAGCGTCTCGACGATATAGCGCTCCACCGCGCCGAAGCGGCTCGTCTCCCACAGCCGGGCCCCTTCCTCGCCGTCGGCCTGGCGGGCCCGGATGGCTTGGCGGGCCGAGATCGGGAAGATCTCCGGGGTGGCGCCGAGCAGGTCGCGGGCGTTCTCGCGCACGTAGCCGAGCACCTGCTCCAGCTCCTCGGGCGTCAGGATGTCCACCTTGTTGAGCACGATCACGATCTTCTTGCCCCACTCCTTGATCAGGGCCAGAAAGGTGCGCTCGCTCTCGGTGAAGGGCCGGTCGGCCGAGGTGGTGAACAGCACCAGGTCCGCCCGCGGGATGAAGTTGCGGGTCAGCTCCTCGTGGTGGCGGATCACGGCGTTGGTGCCGGGCGTGTCCACGATCACAATCTGGCGCAGCACCTCGGCCGGGTAGCTGTGGACGCGCAGTCCGCTGGAGCGCAGCTCGCTGTGGGGCGCGTCGCCGTACTGGAGCACCGTGATCGCGTCGGTGGTCGGCGTCACGCCCTCGGCGAGCAGCTGCTCGCCCAGCAGGGCGTTGAGAAAGCTCGACTTGCCGGCGTTGAACTCGCCCGCTACCACGATCAGGAACAGCTCCTCCAGGCTGGCCAGGATCTCCTGCACCGTCCGCGCGTCGCCGGGGTCGGTGTCGGCGCCGAAGCGCTCCAGCCCGCCGGCCAGCCGCTCCAGCACGCCGCGCAGCTCGGCCAGCAGCGCCTCCTGGCGCTCAGTGATCAAGCGCTTTCGCCGGATGAGTCCTTGTGCCAGCATCTGTTAAGCCTTGACTAAGCGGATAACACCAATTTAATACAACATGTGATCTGGAACACATGCAACGGGCGGAAGGAGTGCTATACTCTCGCTATCTCCTTCTCCTCTCTTCTCAGGGGTGGGGCCGCAAGGCTCCACCCTTGAGGATTCTCACCCCAGGCCCAGGCCCCGCGCCGCGACCACCAGGCCAGCCAGGAGCAGCGCCAGCCCCACCAGCCCGTACACCAGCAGCGGCCCGACCCGCCCCAAATTGATCTCCGGCATGCGCCGTGTCGGGCCCGCAGTCTCGATGCGCTGCCCGCGCCAGTAGGTGACGCGGGTGGTGTCGCGGCGGACCCGCAGCCGGCGCGCGCCGGTCGCCCGCCACGCCATCCAGAGCAGATAGCCCCCGGCGCCGGCCATCGTCGCGGCGGTGATCGGCCAGGGCAGCCCGCGCCCGTTCGCCAGCACCGCCACCACCCCGATCAGCACCAGCCAGCGCCAGTCGAACCGGAACGATCCCATGTTTGTTTCTCCCATCCGTCTGTAGCAACCATCATACCATAGGCCATTCCGCCCGTCCCGGCGCGGCAAACACAAGGGAGGGCCCGGCGAACCGGCCCTCCCGATCATACGTTTCCGCCCGGCGATTGTTGCGCTAGCCGCCCAGCATGGGCAGCATCAGCCGCTCGCTGCTGGTAGGGATGCTCACCGCCGCGGCGTTGTTCTCCGCCACCCGGTCATCCTCGTCCGCCGCGAGCAGCAGCCGCGCGACGTTGACCACCGCATCCGGCCCACCGCCGGGCAGCAGAGTGGTCTGGATGGTGAAGACGGCGGACGAGCCGGCCGGCAGGCGCAGCACCGAGCCGATATCGCCCGCGCCGCCCCCTGGCCCGCTCGCGCCGCCGCTGTAGGCCGCCGTCCAGCTGATGTCGCCAAGCCGGGCCGGGAAGCTGTCCACCAGCCGGGCCGAGGCCACGTCGAGCGCGCCGGCGTTCCGCACCGTCACCGAAAGCGTCACGCTCGCCCCGGCGGGCAGCCGGCCGAGCGGGCTCACGGTCTGGGACACGGCGAGCTCGCGCTCCGCGCGGTCGTCGACGAGGTTATGGTTGGTGTCGGGGTACCAGCCGATATCGCGCAGTAGCTCGTCGGTCAGGTCCAGGTCCTGGCCCAGCTCGGCGCTGATGAACGGCTCCATCAGCAGGTTCGGCGTCGCGCTCTGGTCGAAGTGCGAGACGGAGGACTGCTCGCGGACCTGCGCCGGCGTGTACATGAGTGGGCGGCCCTGGTCGTCGGCGCCGCGCAGCTCCGCGAGGCCAATGCCAAGGGCAGCGCGCAAGGTGCCTGCCTCGGCGGCGGGGCGCAACCGCTGGGCCTGGGCCAGCGTCGTCCCGGCCACGGGGATGTAGACGTCGGGGCCGGGGCCGTCGATCGGCGGGGGCGCCCCGTTGTTGGCGGTGTCGGCTAGGAGCAGGGCGGCCGCCCCGGCGGCCTGGGCGTTGCGGGCCTTCACCTCGGGCGCGCAGCCGCCGAGGTCGGCCAGCAGGATCGCGCCCGCCACGGCGCTATTGGCGAGCGGGGCGCAGGCGTCGGCGGGGGAGGCGAGCGCCACTTGCGCGCGGAGCAGGCTGAGCGGCAGGCGCGGCCCGAAGCTCGCCACGCCGACGGGCACCACGCCGGCCAGCTCTGCGGGCGCTTCGACGCTCAGGGCGGGGGCGCCGCCGAGCAGGTAGGGGCCGGCCGCGCGCGTCGCCGGGCCGGACCAGACGAGGCGGTTGGCCCCGGCGGCCGAAAGCCGGCGCTCGTCAGGGGCCATGTCCTTCCACAGCCGGCCGAAGACGCGGTCGAACAGGCCGTAGTTCCAGATATCGTCGGCCAGGCTGGTGTTCTGGCCGGTGGACGGGCTGACCAGGCTGATAAAGCCGAGGCCGTGGGCGAACTCGTGGAGCAGCGTGGTCACGAGGTCGATGCCGAAGGGGCCCTCGTTGCCGTCGAAGCCGTAGTACCAGCCGACGCTTTCCAGGCAGCCCGGCTTGCCGACCTCGCTGTTAAAGGTTGCCACAATGTCGTTCTGGGCCGGGCTGAGGTCGCGCCCGGCCAGCTTGTTCGCCAGGGCCACGGGGTAGAGCGTGCTCGGCTGGGCCCCGGGCGGGGCCGCGACCGGGGGGAAGGCGAAGCTTTGCAGCGGGCCCGCCGCGCCGAGGGCGCCGCTGGTGCGGCTGCAGCTGAGCTGGTCGAACTGGGCGTTGATCCGGATCGACACGGTGCTCTGGATCCGGCTCGCCCAGATCGCGGCCGCGTACTCGAAGGCGCGCAGCCGCTGCTGGCCGACCGTCGTGCCGGGGTTGCCGCCGACCGGCGCGGCGGGCGTCGGGTCGTTGAAACCTTCGCCCGGCCCGTCGAGGTTGACGATCGTGATCTCGGCGCCGGCGCCGGCCTGGAGCTGCGCGAGAGGTTGCGGCACAGCCGGGGGCGCGGCGTGGTCGTCGGCGTCGGGCGCGAGCACGGCGGCGAAGGGTTGGTCCTCGCCGGCCAGAAAGGCCCTGGCCTCTTCCAGCGTGCCGACGCAGCGCGCGACGGGCCGGCCGTCGGCGTCGACGCCGATCAGCACCACCGTCCGGCCGGCGCCCGCATCATCGGCCGGGGCCGGGCCGGCGCCGGGGTCACCCAGCAGGCGGGCCACCTCGTCGAGGACGGCCTGGTCGGCGGGGGGGAGGGGGTCGCCGGCGGGGCGGGCGAGAACGGGGTGGGGCGGGCCGATCAGGATCGGGCCGGCGACGGCCAGGTGCAGCCCGACGAGCAGGGCGAGCAAAGCCAGAACAGTGGGGCGGCGCGGAGGCTGGTGCATAGTGGTGCGAGGGGCGAAGTGCGGCGGGCCGGATGGCGCGGCCGGCGCGGGCGAGGCGGGCCAGCCAGCACGATACCAGAGGTGCCCGCCCTATGTCAACCTGCGCCGCGGGCGCCGCCGGGGCGGCGCCGGGCGCTACTTCGGGGAGGACCAGGGGACGGAGCGCTTGAGCTCGGACGGGGCGGAGCGGGGGCCGAGGCGGAGCAAGCGCCGCAGCTGGGGGGCGAGCTCGCGCAGGTCGACCGGCTTAGGAACATACAGGTCGACGGACAGATCCTGCATGCGGGCGCGCAGGCCGGGGGTGTCGTAGGCCGTGAGCACCAGAATGGGAACATGGGGACGGTAGACCCGGACGGCACGCAACAGCGCGGGGCCGGCGCCTGAGCGCGGGCTGGGGTCGACGATCAGCAGGTCGACCTTGCCCTCGGCGCAGGCAAGCCAGGCCTCATCGGGGCTTTGGGCGACGACCACCCGGACGTCGTCGCCGAGCATGGCCTGGAGGCTATGCTGGGTGATGAGCGCCGCCGAGGCGTCGTCGTCAACAATTGCGATCTGCGAGGCTGCCACGCCACTTCTCCCTCGACGGCGGAGGGGCTCCGCCGAGAACCTGGTATCTGCTGTCTGTATCGTACCAGCCCCCGGCTGGCGACGAGTGGGTGGCGCGACAACTTTCCGTGATGAAGCGCTAACGGTATGACGCCTCAGGCGGCCGGGGCGTTGACGGGGAGCAGGATCGTAAAGGTGGTGCCGCGGCCCGGCGCGCTCTCGACGCCGATCCGCCCGCTGTGCTGGGTGACAATATGGGCGGTGATCGCCAGCCCGAGCCCGGTGCCGCTCGCCTTGGTGGTGTAGAACGGCTCGAACAGGTGCGGCAGGTGCTCTTCCGCGATTCCGGTGCCGGTGTCGCCGATAGCGACGCTGATCGTCGCGGGCGACTCGCCCTGTGGGAGGAGCAGCTGCGTGGCGACGCGCAGGCTGCCGCCGCCGAGCATCGCGTCGCAGGCGTTGAGGATGATGTTGAGGAACACCTGGCGCAGCTGGTCGGCGTGGGCGACGGTGGGCGGCAGATCGGGGGCGAGGGCGGCCACGACGGTGATATGGCCGTGGCGCAGGTGGGTCTGCACGAGCTCAAGGGTTTCGCGCAGCAGGGCGTTGATCGAGCAGCTGGCCAGCTCGGCGGGGGAGGGGCGGTAGAAATCGCGCATGCGGGTGATGATGCGGGCGATCCGGCCGAGCTCCTGTTGGGCGATGGTGAGAAAGGCGCGCTGGGGCGAGTCGGCGGGCAGGTCCTGCTCGACGAGGTAGAGGCTGTTGCGGGCGGCGTAGAGCGGGTTGTTGATCTCGTGGGCGACCGAGGCGGACAGCTCGCCGACGGCGGCGAGCTTGGCGCTTTGGAGCAGCTGAGCCTGGGCAGTGTTCAGGCGGGCCTCGGCCTCGGCGTGCATCGACTGGGTCAGGGCCAGGTCGCGCTGGAGGGCGGCGGCGCGGGCCCGCTGGCTGATCTCGTCGATGGCGACGGCGGTGAGGTCGGCCAGGGCTTGAACAAAGGGAATATCGCGCGGGTGGTACAGGTGGGCGTCGAGGCCGCCGTAGAGCACAAGGGCGCCGAGGCGCTGGCCCTCGACACGGAGGGGAGCGAGCAGGGCGCTGAGGGGCGGCCAGCTGACGATGGACTGGCGCAGCTCCGCGAGCTGGGACTCGCTCAGGTCGCCAAGGGCGATCTCGAGCTCGGGCCCGACGAGGAGCATGGACCGCGGGGCGAGAAAGGCTTTGCCGGCGAGGCCCTCGCCCGGGCGGCGCTCGGCGCGGAACGGGGTGGTGGCGGTTCGCAGCACCAGCTTCTCAGCGTCCTGGTCGTACAGAAACAGCTGGGCGGCGATCGTACCGGGGAACAGGCTGACCGACTCGCGCACGACAAGCTGGATGATCGCCTCGACATCGCGGCTGATCAGTAGCGCCGCCGAGATCGACAGGATCACGCTCAGCCGGGCGTTCAGATCGACCGCGCGGCTCAGCTGCAACGCCGCCTCACGCTCGACCGCCGTGGCCCTGGCCTCGGACGCGCCGAGGCGGCGCTCAAGCTCGGCGACCCGCGCGCGTAGCTGTGCTAACTCCTCCATGTGCCCAACCTCGCGTTGACACGCCGAAACGCGCCATGCTATGATTGCGACAAATTCCACGCCACTATAGAGCTATTCCCTACGGAGCGCAAACAGCATGGCGGTATCGGCACGTATACTGGTCGTCGACGACGAGCAAAACATCCGGCTCACCCTCAGTGCCCTGCTCGGCCGGGCCGGGCACTCCGTCACCACGGCGGCCAGCGGCGAGGAGGCGGTGGCCTTGTTCGGCCGCGAGCGCTTCGACCTGATGCTGGTCGACCTGCAGATGCCGGGCATGAACGGGATGCAGGTGATCGACGCCCTGCGCGAGCGCGGCTTCGACACCACGGTGATCGTGCTCACCGGCCACGGCTCGCTCGAGTCCGCGATCGAGGGCATCCACCAGGGCGTCTTCGACTACATGCTGAAGACGAGCGACCCGTCGCAGATCATCGAGCGGGTGTCCGCCGGCCTCGAAGAGCGCACCCGCCGCCAGCGCCAGAACCAGCTGATCGACACGATCAACGCGGCCGCCCACGAGCTGACCGGCGGCGAGCCCGCCCCGGCCGCCCCGCTTCCGCCCGCCCCGGCCGCCCCGGCCGCCCCGGCCCCCGCGCCCGGCGGCGAGCGGCAGCTCACGATCGGCCCGCTCCAGCTTGACACCTGGCACCAGACGGCCAACCTCGACGGGCGCTCGCTCAACCTGACCCCGACCGAGTTCCGCCTGCTGCTGTGCCTGGCCGAGCACGCCGGCCAGATGTTGTCCTACACCCAGCTCGTGCGCTGCGCCCAGGGCTACGAGACGAGCGACCTTGAGGCGGGCGAGCTGATCAAGCCCCACATCCACCATCTGCGCCAGAAGATCGAACCCGAGCCGGGCGCGCCCCGCTACCTGCTCAACGTCCGCGGCAAAGGGTACATCCTCCAGATTAGCTAGGCCGCAGGCCGCAGGCCCGCGGGCGAGGGGTGCGCCCCCTGCCCCTTGTGCCAGCGGCCTGGGCTGCCCCGGAACGCCATGGCCAGCGACCTGCTTTTTTTCAACGGGGTCAACGCCACCCGCGGCGAGTACGCCCGTGAGCCGACCAGCGCCGAAGCCCTCGCCGACAAGATCGCCGGCGCCTCGCCCGACCCGGCCCGCCTCGACCCGGACAAGGAGGCCCGCGAAGACTTGCGGCGGCGCGCCGCGCTGCTGAAGGCCGGCGCCTTCGAGGTCAAGGAGGGCGTGAACAAGGGCGACCTGGCCGAAGCCGGGTGGGGCCTGGTCGTGCCCGCCGCGGCAGACTACCGCCCGGTGCTGGAGGCCCTCGGCGAGCTGCGCTCCTGGCGGCAGCGGCGCGCCGGGGCCCGCTACCGCGAGCTGGCCTACCAGCCCGGCGAAACGAAGGCCGCCTTTCTGCGCCGCAACGGCGCCGCCACCTCCGGCCCGGTCGACCCGGACCGGCTCCCCTACTACCTGCTGATCGTCGGCTCGCCCGAGGAGATCCCGTTCCGCTTCCAGTACCAGCTCGACGTGCAGTACGCCGTCGGCCGGCTCCATTTCGACACGCTGGAGGAGTACGCGAGCTACGGGCGCAGCGTGGTCGCCGCCGAGCGCGGGGAAGCCCGGTTGCCGCGCCGCGCGGTCTTCTTCGGCGTCCAAAACCCCGACGACGTGGCCACCAACCGGGCCGCGGCCGATCTGGTGGCTCCGCTGGCCGCCGCCGTCGGCGCCGACGAGCGCGCCGGCGAGGGGGGCTGGCAAGTCGAGATGGTGGGCGGGCCGGCGGCGAGCAAGGAGCGGCTGGCCGCGCTGCTGGGCGGCGCCGACACGCCGGCGCTGCTGTTCACGGCCAGCCACGGCGTCGAGTTCGACCAGATCGACCCGCGCCAGCGGCCGCACCAGGGCGGCATCCTGTGCTCGGACTGGCCGGGCCCGCGGGCCTGGTCGGGGCGGGCCCTGCCGCCGAAATTCTACCTGTCGGGCGACGACATCGGCGCCGACGCGCGGCTGCTCGGCACGGTGGCCTTCCACTTCGCCTGCTTCGGGGCCGGCACGCCGCGCCTGGACGACTTCCCCCACGAGCGGGGCGCCCAGGCCGCGATCGCGCCCCACGCCTTTGTGGCCGGCCTGCCGCGCCGGCTGCTCGGCCACCCCAAGGGCGGCGCCCTCGCCGTGATCGGGCACGTCGAGCGGGCCTGGACCTACTCGTTCAGCGACGTCCACGGCGGCCGCCAGATCGAAACGTTCCGCAGCGCCCTCGGCGGCCTGGTCTACGCCGGCGTGCCGGTGGGCGCGGCCCTGGAGTACTTCAACAACCGCTACGCCGAGCTGGCCACCGTGCTCACGGGCGACCTGGAGGAGATGAAGTGGGGCGCCCGGCCCGACCCGTACGAGCTGACGGCGAAGTGGACCGAGCACAACGACGCCCGCAGCTACGTGGTGCTGGGCGACCCGGCTGCGCGCCTGGCGGTGGCTCCCGCCGGCGAGCCCACGGCCGAGGCGCGCCCCGCCATCCCCGAGGTCGGCCGGCCCGCCGCCCCCTCCATGCCCTCGGCATCCTCCGCGCCACAAGACACGCCCATGACGGACCAGCCCGCAGCCGGAACGCCCGCCCCCGCCACTGGCACGCCCGCTCCCACCGCCGGCACGCCAGCCCCCGGCTCGCCGGCCTACGGCGCGCCGCCGGCGCCGGCCTACGGCCAGCCATTGCCGCCGCCCGCGGGCTACCCGCCGCCGATCGTGATCTACTATGGCGCCCCGCCACCGGCGGGCCAGCCCGGCGCGGCATACCCGCCCGGCTCGCCCCCCCAGCCCCCGGCGGGCGCCGGCAGCAGCTTCGGCATCGGCGACTGGCTGCGCGGCGGCGAGAACGCCGAGCAGGGCGGGGGCATGGGCGACTTCGCGCAGAACCTGACCAACACGCTCAAGGAGTTCAGCGAGCGCCTGGGCGACACCATGAAGCAGGTGCTGGAGGACGCCGCCTACCTCGAGGTCGAAACCTACGTGGCCGACGACCTGGCCGACGTGGACTACAAGAGCGGCGACTTCGCAAAGGCCAGCCTGCGCGCCGTGACCCGCATGAAGCTCGACGGCGACACCAAGGTGCTGGTGCCGCTGCGCGCGGGCGAGCTCGACGAGCAGCTCTGGGATGTTCACACGGCCATGGTCGCCCAGGCCCAGGCCAACCGCGCCGAGATGGTCCGCGCCATCGCCAGTGCGGCGGCAGGGCTGCTCGGCGCCCTCAGGGGGAAGTAGGGGTTTCGCGGCGGTGAGGCCGCCCGGCGGAGATACCGATGGCGACGTTTGTCCTGCTCGACCCGACGCCGGGGGCCCAGGCCCCGCCCGGCCCGTGGGCGGCGCGGCCCGCGCCGGCGGCCTCGTTCAGCGCGGGGGCCGGGCCGGAGGCGGGGGCGCCCGTGTGGAGCGCCCGGCTTTCAGGGGATATAGCTGCGGCCCGGGGTGAGCTCGCCGCGGCCGATGCAGCGCTGGATCAACAGGAGCGTGCGCTGGAGGCCGCGATCGCGCGCATGGAGCGCAGCGCCCGGGGCGGGGCCAGCTTTGCCGCGGGCCAGCCAGCGCCGGAGCGGGAGCTTCAGCTCGTGCTGGAGGAGCTGCGGCGGCCGCCCGGCGCCGCCAGCTTCAGCGTCGGGACCGAGGCCGGCCGGCTTGAGGAGGCCCAGGCCCAGTTCCGAGCCTTCGCCGCCCAGGTGGGCGAAACCCTGCGCAACTACGCGATCGTCGAGACGCGGGTCGAGACGGCCCTGGTCGGGCGGACCAGCGTGGGGTGGACGGGCAGCATGCGCTCGCTCGTCGTCGCGGGGATCTCGGCCGAGCAGCGCGAGCTGCACCGGCGGACGCTCGGCCTGGCCCTGCGCTCACGCGCGGCGCTGCTGCGCACGTTCGGAACCGTCACGCGCGGGGCGGCGATCGTCGCCACCGCGATCAGCTCGCCCGCCGGCCCCGTGCTGGCCCTGCCGGCGGCCTGGCGCTTCGTCAACCAGCTGTTAGAGGACATCCGCGCCGGCCAGAGCGGCTGACGGCGCAGCAGAGGAGCCCACACCCATGCCCAGCGAGCTCGAAAACTCCATCCGCACCGCCGCCGAGAAGGTCGCCCAGTACGTCCAGGACGCCGCTGCCATGGAGGTGAAGACCTACTATGTGCTGGTCGGCGCCGCCGCCGGCCCCGACATGGAGCGCGACCGGCCCGGCGCCTACACCATGGTCAAGCTCGACGGCGACAGCAAAACCGTCGTCCCCATGCGCGAGGGCCGCGACGGCGCCCTCGAGCTCGACGCGACCCTGTTCGAGATTCACGAGCGCAACGTCCACACCGCCACCGAGTACCGCGCCCGCGTGCTCAACTCGCTGATCGGCCTGCTCCAGCGCGGCGGACGGTAGCGCTCGCTGCGCTCGCTCGGGGACAAGAGTGTTCTATGAATGATACAAACCCCATCCCGCCCCGGCTGCGCGAGATCGTCGAGGAGTTCCAGGCCAGCGACCGCAGCGAGAAGCTGGAGCTGCTGCTCGAGTTCGCGGACAACATGCCCGAGCTGCCAGAGCACCTCCAGGGCCGACAGGGTATGGAGCAGGTCCACGAGTGCATGACGCCCGTCTTCGTCCACGCGGAGCGCGAGGGCGAGGGGGTGGTCTTCCACTTCGACGTGCCGGCCGAGTCGCCCACCACCCGCGGCTTCGCCGCCCTGCTCGCCGATGGCCTACGCGGGCGCACGCCGCATGAGATCGTCGCCGTGCCGGCCGACTTCTTCACCGAGATGGGCCTGCAGCAGATTCTCAGCCCACAGCGGCTCAACGGGATCAGCGCCATCCTCGCCTATATGAAGCGCCAAGCCCTGCGCCTGGCATAGCCCCGGCCTTGCTCCGCGTCTTCAGGCTCCCGCCGGTGCGGTGGGGGCCTGACTTTTTTGTTAGCTGCGGCCGGAATAATGACAGAAGTTTCAAAAATGACTATTGCGCTTGCAACTGTTTCATGCTATACTAGCTTCCATCGCACTCTTGTAAGGCAACCAAGCTAAAACCGTTCTCCGGCAGAACAAACTACTTCCTGCGTTCGGCACCGCCGCCGGGCGTTGTTGCGTTATACCCGGCATCCCGAAAGGCGGCCACGGAGCCGCCGGCTACAGCGTTTGTAGTGTCCAAAGGAGCAGTAGGCCATGCGTCGGTTGTCGTTCGTCGTCCTGCTCGCCCTGATCGCGAGCCTCGTCCCCACCCCCCACAGCGCGGCCTACGCCGCCACCTTCCGCAATGTTGTCGCTCAGGTCCCCACCACCCCCGGCACGGGCAGCGTGCGGATCTGGATGAACAGCGACACCGCCCAAGGCGAGACGGCGGGCATCGAGTACAACGTCGGCTCCAACTATGTCAAGGTGCTCGGCACCTATGACACCTCGTACCCCGGGGCCAACTGGCGCGCCGACATCCCCGGCCAGTCAGCCGGCACGTTCGTGCGCTACCAGCTGTTCACGCGCAACCAGAGCAACAGCGACTACGGCTTCACCGGCTTCAACTGGAGCTACACCACCAGCGGCGCGCAGTGCGCCGGCACAGCAGTGGGCGACAACAACATCTTCTACTCCGGCCTGTTCCACGACTCCTTCAGCAGCAGCTACCGCGCCCCGATCGGCCCGGTCGCCGCGGGCAGCGGCACGGTGACGCTGCGCTTCCGCACCTGCGCCAACGACGCCCAGGGCGTGACGCTGCGCGTTTGGAACGACCGGGCCAAGGGCGAGACGCTGTACACGATGGCGCCGGACGGCACCGCGACCGACGCGAACGTCGGGCCGGCGCAGTTCTGGAAGGTCGACCTGCCCGTCGGCACCACTCCGACCATCCTGTACTACACCTTCCGGGCGACCGACGGCACGGCCACCGGCTACTACCGCGACGACAACCCCAAGTTCCTCGGCGGCGGCTTCGGCCAGGCCGAGGCGAACAAGAACACGGCCGAGGACAACTCCTACCAGCTTACCGTCTTCAGCCCGAGCTTCTTCACCCCCGAGTGGATGCAGCGGGCCGTGATCTACCAGATCTTCCCCGACCGCTTCCGCGACGGCGACAGCGCCAACAACCCGCAGGCGGGGCGCTTCACCTACGGCGGCACGGGCGCAAGCGGCGCGATCGTGCGCTCGAACGGCACCGCCTGGAACACCACCGTCTGCGACCCGCGCAGCCTCCAGGGCGCCGGCTTCAACTGCCCCGGCTACTACGGCGACAACTTCTACGGCGGCGACCTGAAGGGGATCACCCAGAAGATCGAGGACGGCTACTTCAGCAGCCTCGGCGTGACCGTCCTTTACCTCAACCCGATCTTCCGCGCCCCCTCCAACCACAAGTACGACACCGCCAACTTCATGGAGATCGACCCGGACTTCGGCACCCTGGCCGATTTCCAGGCAATGGTCGCGGCGGCCAACAACCGCGGCATCCGGATCATGCTCGACGGCGTGTTCAACCACACCTCGTCGGACAGCCCCTACTTTGACCGCTACAGCCGCTACAATGCCGCCGGCCAGCTCACCAACCCCAACGGCGGCGCTAACGACGGCTCCGGCGCCTGCGAGGCGGTCGGCTCGCAGTACCGCTCCTGGTTCTACTTCGAGGGCGACCCCAACACCTCGATCAGTAACCCGGGCGGCGATGGCGGCACCATCGTGCGCTGCGCCGACGCCAGCGGCAACTTCACCAAGTCCTACGAGGCCTGGTACGGCTACTCCTCGCTGCCCAAGATCCGCTCCAACCTGCCCGCGGTGCGCAACTACTTCTACGGCCACGCCGACGCCGTCGGCCCGTACTGGACGCGGATGGGCGCCTCCGGCTGGCGTTTCGACGTGGGCGAGGATGTGGACCCGGGCCTGCGGGACCCGAGCAACACCTACTGGGAGGGCTTCCGCACCGCCGTGCGCAGCGTCACGCGCGATAACAAGCCCGTCAACGACACCGTGATGCTCGGCGAGGAGTGGGGTGACGGCTCCGGCTGGCTTCTGGGCGACGAGTGGGACAGCGTGATGAACTATCGCTTCCGATCGGCCGTGCTCAGCTGGCTCTTCACCGGCTGCTCGGGCAACGGCTGCTCGAACAGCGGGACGTCGAACGCCAAGTTCCAGGAGAACGACAGCAACGACAGCAGCTCCAGCGGCTCGATCTTCTACCTGAGCCCCTCGCAGTTCAACGCCCGGCTGCGCTCGATCGCGGAGGACTACCCGGCCAACGCCTTCAAGGCGATGATGAACCTGGAAGGTTCCCACGACACCCAGCGCATCCGCTTCCTGCTCAAAAAGGTCAACAACGACAACGACGGCGCCGCGGTCCAGCGCATGAAGGAGTGGTGGCTCTTCGCCTTCACCTATGCCGGCGCGCCGACGCTCTACTACGGCGACGAGGTCGGCCTTAGCCACGACGGCGTGTGGGACAACCACCCGACTGACCCGAAGTACCAGGACGACCCGTACAACCGCGCGCCCTTCCCCTGGAATGACACGCCCGGCGCCTACCAGGCCGACACCGCCAACCTGCAGGCGTTCGCCCGCCAGATGGCGAGTATCCGCCACAGCTACCGCGCCCTGCAGGACGGCGACGTGCAGCACGGCCTGGTGATCGACGACACCAACAAGCTGTACGGCTTCGCCCGCACCAACGGCAGCCAGACCGCCCTTGTCCTGCTGAACCGCAGCGGCTCGAACCAGAGCGCCGCCTTCAACGGCCTCAACGCCGCGCCCTACAGCCTGGCTAACGGCACCGTTCTCGTCGACGCTATCAGCGGGGCGAGCTACACCGTTGGCGCCGCAAACGGCGGCTCCGTCACCGTGAACGTCACCCCGACCTGGGGCGCGGTGCTGCTGGAGCAGGCCAAGATCGAAACTCCCGCCGCCCCCGCCGTCAGCGCGGCCGGCAGCGGCGCCGACGTGGCCCTGAGCTGGCCGATGGTGACGAGCGACAGCGCCGGCGGGGTCGAGGTCATCACCAGCTACAAGATCTTCCGCGGCACCTCGGCGGCCGGCACGCCCCTCGCCACGGTCGCCAACCCCAGCTTCGGCGGCAACCCGAGCTACATCGACGCGGGCGCGGCGATGGGTGGCTACTCCTACGTCGTCCAGGCCTGCAACGCGGCCGGCAAGTGCTCGACCAGCCCCGCCGTCGCCCCGACCAAGCAGGCCGCCACCCTGAGCGTCAGCCCGGCCAGCGGCACCTATGGCGGCAGCGTCACGCTCCAGGCCACCCTGAGCGCTGGTAACGCCAACCTTGCCGACCGCACGGTCAGCTTCAAGCTGAACGGCGCCAGCATCGGCACCGCAACCACCGACGGGCAGGGCGTCGCCACGCTCAACGCCAGCCTCGGCAGCATCGGCGCGGGCGAGTACGCCGGCGGCGTGACGGCCAGCTTCGCCGGCGACAACGCCTACAACGGCGCCAGCGGCAGCGCCGCTCTGACCGTGGCTAAGGCGACGGCGACAATCACCCTCGGCGGCCTCAGCCAGACCTACAACGGCTCGCCGCGCGCCGCCACCGCGACGACCAACCCGGCCGGCCTGAGTGGCGTGAGCATCACGTACGACGGCGCGACCGCCGCGCCGACCAACGCCGGCAGCTACGCCGTCGTTGCCACTCTCGCCAACGCCAACTATCAGGCCACGCCAGCCAGCGGCACGCTCGTGGTAAACAAGGCCGCGACGACCGTCACCCTGGGCGGCCTGAGCCAGGTCTACGACGGCAGCATCAAGAGCGCCACGGCCACCACCACCCCCGCCGGGCTGAACGTGAGCTTTGCCTATACAGGCACGCCGCAGAACGCCGGCAGCTACCCCGTGACGGCCACGGTCAATGACGCCAACTACAGCGGTAGCGCCAGCGGCAGCCTGGTGATCAGCAAGGCTACGGCCACGATCAGCCTGTCGGGCCTTACCCAGACCTACGACGGCACGCCTCTGGCCGTTGGCGTGAGCACCAGCCCGGCCGGCCTGAGCGGCCTCAGCGTCACCTACGACGGCTCGGCCACGCCGCCCACCAACGCCGGCAGCTACGCCGTGGTCGCCTCGCTCAGCAACCCGAACTACGCCGCCGCCAACGCCACCGGCACCCTGACGATCAACCAGGCCACAGCGACTCTGTCGCTGAGCAACCTGACCCAAAGCTACGATGGCGCTGGCAAAGCCGCCACCGTGACTACCAGCCCGCCCGACCTCGCCGGCGTGACAATGACATACGACGGCGCGGCAACGCTGCCGGTGAATGTCGGCAGCTACGCCGTGGTCGCCTCGCTCAGCAACCCGAACTACACCGCCGCCAACGCCACCGGCACCCTGACTATCAACGCCGCGAACCAGACGATCAGCTTCGGCGAGCTGGCCGACAAGACCTACGGCAACGCGCCCTTCCAGGTGAGCGCCACGGCCTCGTCGGGCCTCGCGGTCAGCTTCAGCGCCAGCGGCAACTGCACGATCGCCGGCGCCACCGTGACCATCATCGGCGCCGGGAGCTGCACGGTCACCGCCAGCCAGGCCGGCGGCGGCAACTATAGCGCCGCGTCGCCGGTCGACCGAACGTTCAGTATCGCCAAGGCCCCGGCGACGATCAGCCTGAGCGGCCTGAGCAAGACCTACACCGGCCAGCCCCAGAGCGCGACCGCCAGCACCAGCCCCACTGGCCTGGAGGGCGTGACCATCACTTACAACGGCTCGGCCACCGCGCCGACCAACGCCGGCAGCTACGCCGTGGTCGCCTCGCTCGACAACCCGAACTACAGCGCGGCCGATGCGACCGGCACGCTGGTGATCGCCAAGGCCCCGGCGACGATCAGCCTGGGCAGCCTGAGCGCCACCTACGACGGCAGCCCGAAGGCGGCCACGGCTACCACTAGCCCCGCCGGCCTCGGCGTTATCACCATCACCTACAACGGCTCGGCCACCGCGCCGACCAACGCCGGCAGCTACGCCGTCGTCGCCTCGCTCAGCAACCCGAACTACGAGGCGCCCAATGCGACCGGCACGCTGGTGATTAATAAGGCGCTAGCCACCATCACCCTCGCCGGCCTGAGCCACACCTACAACGGAACACAGAAGGCTGCTACGGCGACCACCAACCCGAGCGGGCTCACTGTGGATATCACCTACAGCGCCCCCCCGATCAATGCTGGCAGCTACACGGTGACGGCCACGATCGACGACGCCAACTACCAGGGCAGCGCCAACGGCACCCTGGTGATCGCCAAGGCCGGCCAGACGATCAGCTTCGGCGCCTTGGCAAACAAGACCTACGGCGACGCGGCGTTCGGCGTGAGCGCCACCACCTCTTCGGGCCTCGCGGTGACCTTTAGCGCCAGCGGTAACTGTAGCGTGGCCAGCAGCACCGTGACGATCACCGGCGCCGGGAGCTGCACCATCACCGCCAGCCAGGCTGGCGACAACAACTACAACCCCGCCGCCAGCGTGGCCCGGACCTTCAGTATCGCCAAGGCGGCGGCCACCGTCAGCTTGAGCGAGCTGACCGCCACCTACAACGGCCAGCCGCAGGGCGCGACCATCAGCACCAACCCCACTGGCCTGTCGTACAGCGTGACCTACAACGGCTCGGCCACCGCGCCGACGAACGCCGGCAGCTACGCCGTCGTCGCCACCATCAACGACGCCAACTACACGGGCAGCGCCAGCGACACGCTGGAGATCAAGAAAGCCGCTTCGACTACCACCGTCACCTGCCCGTCCAGCGCCAGCCATACCGGCTCGCCCGTGACTCCATGCTCCGCTAGTGTCACCGGGCCCGGTGGCCTGAACCAGAGTCTTACTGTGACCTACGCGAACAACATCAGCGCCGGCATCGCTACGGCCTCGGCTAGCTACCCCGGCGGCGATAACCACCAGCCGAGCAGCGACACGAAGACCTTCACAATCAACTCGCCCTCCAGCTTCCAGTTCAGCGGCTTCTTCGCCCCGGTCAGCAACACCCAGGTCAACGTGGTCAAGGCCGGCAGCGCCGTCCCGGTCAAGTTCAGCCTGGGCGGCGACCGCGGCCTGAGCATCTTCGCCAGCGGCTACCCGGCGGTGGTCTCGATCAACTGCTCGACGTCCCAGCCGACGCAGCCGATCAGCGACGGCCAGACGGTTACAGCCGGCAACAGCAGCCTCAGCTACGACGCCGCGAGCGGCCAGTACATCTACGTCTGGAAGACCGACAAGGAGTGGGCGGGCGGTTGCCGCCAGCTGGTGCTGAAGTTCACTGACGGCACGACGAAGACGGCGACGTTCAGCTTCACCCGGTAAGGGTGGGGCGCAGCGGGGCGCGGCTCACCGCCGCGCCCCGCCAGCCAGCGCACAAAGCAAGGGGGCGGAGCCGCATTCCACGGCTCCGCCCCTTCTGCTGCCAGATATAGGTGCCCCTGGCAAACACAATCACGGGCGATGTGTCGCGCGGGTCCGCCCCTCCCGCTTGACGCATCGCCCGTGTGTTGTAGCTCGATGATACCGGGTCGGGCCCCGGCCGTCACTGCGTAGCGCTACCTATTCGCTAGCCAAAAAGCCGCTAGCCGCGCCGCCCGACGCTCAGCCCACACGGGCTGCCAGGATGGTGCGGGCGAGGGTGTTCAGCAGGACCGCAGGCCGCTCGCCGCGGGGCAGCCCGAAGCGGCGAGCCAGGGCCCGCCGGTGGACGTGGAGCGAGGCCGGCGCAAAGGCGCAGCGCCGCCGGTGGGCGTGCCACGGCTCGGCGTTTGGCTTGAAGGGGATGATGATCATGCTGCGCTGGCCTCCTTGTGTTTCCCGTCACAAGATAATATAGTAAACGCGCCGCAGTGCGTCAAGACGCCGATCCGGCGCATTCTCTTTGCATTTCGGGGATGGGGTGGGGCCTACTGGCCTCCGCTGCACAGGATTTGCGCGCCCTACCGTAAAAGACGAGCGAGCGGGCGCGGCGGTTGCCCTGTGCTAGAATAGGGCCGCCCAGTCCCGGACAGACAAAGGAGTTTGTATGCCGCAGATGTTGATCGACGGCGCGTTCGTGGACGCCGCGGACGGCGCCGTCTTCGAGGTGCGCAACCCGGCCAGCGAGGAGCCCCTGGACCGTGTGCCGAAGGCCGGCCCCGCGGACGCCCGGCGGGCCATCGCCGCCGCCAACGCCGCCTTCAAGGAGTGGCGCCGGGCCACGGCCCACGACCGGGCCCACATGCTCCATGAGATCGCGGCGAAGCTGCGCGATCACCGCGAGGAGCTGGCCGTGGCCCTGACCCGCGAGGGCGGCAAGCCCCTGATCGAGAACCGCGACGAGATCGGCTGGTGCGCCGACTGCTTCGCCTTCTACGCCGAGCTCCAGCGCACCTCGCGCGGCCGGGTCATCCCCTCGGTCGAGTCGTCGCAGCTGGCGATGGTGCTGAAGGAGCCCTACGGGGTGGTGGCGGCGATCGTGCCCTGGAACTACCCGCTGCTCCTGATGAGCTGGAAGGTCGCCCCGGCCCTCGCCGCCGGCAACGCCGTGGTGCTCAAGCCCAGCGAGATGACCCCGCTGGCCACCCTGCGCTTCGCCGAGCTGTGCTGCGGCCACCTGCCCCCCGGCGTGCTCAACGTCGTCACCGGCTTCGGCGATGTCGGCCGCGAGCTGGTGGTCAGCCCCGACACCCACATGGTCGCCTTCACCGGCAGCTTCGCCACCGGCCGCGAGATCGCCCGCCTGGCGGCCGATCGGGTCAAGAAGACCCACCTGGAGCTCGGCGGCAAGGACGCCTTTATCGTCGCCGAGGACGCCGACCTCGATGTGGCGGTGCCCGGCGTGGCCTGGGCCGCCCTGCTCAACGCCGGCCAGGTCTGCACCTCGACCGAGCGGGTCTACGTTCACGAGAGCATCGCCCGCCCCTTCACCGACCGCCTGGTGGACTTTGTGCGCGCCCTGCGGCTCGGCGACGGGATGGAGCCAACCACCGACATCGGCCCGCTGATCGGCGACCGCTACCGGGCCAAGGTCGAGGAGCAGGTCGAGGAGGCCCGCGCGAAAGGGGCCCGCGTCCTCACTGGCGGCCGGCGCCCGCCCGATCTGCCGCGCGGCTTCTTCTACGAGCCGACGGTGCTCGCCGGGGTCGACCACTCGTTCCGGATCATGCGCGAGGAGACCTTTGGCCCGACCATCCCGATCATGCCGTTCCGCACCTTCGACGAGGCGATCGCGCTCGCCAACGACTGCGACTACGGCCTCGGCGCCAACCTGTACACGCGCGACCCGCGCAAGGTCAAGCAGTACTACGAGGAGGTCAAGGCCGGCACCTGCTGGGTCAACGACCCACTGACCGACAACGACGCGGGCCCCTTCGGTGGCATGAAGTTCAGCGGCGGCGCGCGCGAGCTCGGCGCCGAGGGCCTGGAGGAGTTCCAGGAAACGAAGCACGTCCACTGGGACTTCAGCATGGAGCGGAAGCCCTGGTGGTACCCCTACGGGGAGGGCGAGGCATAACCGGGGCCGGCCGGCGCCTCGGGCGCCTGCCCCCGCGCGGCCAGGAGCGGCGCCGTGACAAGGGCGTACGGCGCCCACCCGGCCAAGACCAGGAGCGCGCCCAGGGCGATCAAGATCGGGCCGAGGACGCCTCCGGCGCGTCCGCCCGTGACCAGCAGCCCGAGGCCCCCGCCCTGCGCGGCCCAGCTCAACCCCCAACCGACGCCGGTCAGCGCGCCCCAGCCGAAGGCGCCGGCGACGCCGCCCTGGCCGCGCCGCAGCATGAATCCGTGGGCGATGCCGGCAAGCCCCCCGCAGACAGCCGCCCCGACCCCGGCGAACAGGGCCACGGCGCCGCTCACTCCGCCGATATACCCCATCGGGTCGGTGACGGGGGCGCCGCCGTTGCTCCCGCCCATGATCAGCGCGAAGGCGAGCAGCCACCCCGGCAGCACCCCGGCAATGGTGCTGACCAGGACCCAGCCGACGCTATTGAACAGCTTCTCGCCGCCGGCGTGCGCGCCGAGCAGGCGCACCTGCAGCAGCGCCACGCCTAGCCCGATCCCGCCGCCAAAGCCGAGCAGCATGGTCAGTGGCAGGGCCACGGCGCCGAGGAGGATGCCGAGCAGGCCGCCCAGGCAGTTATAAAGAACCCAGCGGTGAGTAGGAAATGGTGTCATGGTCAGGCCCCGTTGCTACGTGCGGCGTTCACGCCACCACGGTTGGCGAACGCGAAGCGCACAGAGTCAGACGCGCGGGCGGGGCCTGCGGTTACACGGGGGCGAAAGCGGACCGGGGCGGCGGTGGGCGGACAACGTATCTGCGCGCCGGGCGTTGGCTGAACAAGGGGGCGGCTCGAACAACCACTCGTGAGGTTCACGGGCCAGCAGCGCACAGATACGTCGAGCCCTCTCAGACTAACAATATCTGTGCCACCAGGGGGCCATCTTCCCTGGATTGCGCGCACTTCCCCCTCCCTTGACCGTTTCGCGGGGGCGCCCTACCGTCGGTCCAGCTCGTCGACCGCATCGGCTACGGCGGCGAGCAGGTCGGGGCCGCCCATGGCCCCGAGCACTGGCGCGGCCAGCTCAAGCGCGCGGTATGCTTCGTCCCGCCCCACGGCGGCGGCGAGGCAACCCCGCCCGAGCGCCGCGAGTGCCAGAGCCCCATCTGTGGCGACGAGGGCCTGGGCCAGGGCGATCTCGGCCCGGGCCCGTTCGGCGGCGCGGTGGATGCCGGCGGCCACGGCGGCCGCGTCGTCGTATGCGCCGCCCGCAGCCAGAGCCGCGGCGACGGCCGCGAGGTAGCGCGCCCTGGCGCCGCTGCTGGGCAGGGCGCCCAGCCGCTCAGGAAGGGAGTGGGCCAAGTCGGCGTGGCCGTGGGCCACCAACTCGGGGGCGACAAGGGTGAGCGCGCGGGCCCGCTCCGTGTCGAGCTCGACGCCGAGGGCCACGCCAAGAGCGGGCAGCGGGTGGCCGGCGCGGGCGCGCTCGATCGCCAGGTCGGCGACGGTGCGCGCCCGCTGGTCGACGGCCGCGATCGCGGCGGCCGTCGCCATCGCCTCCTCCCAGCGGGCGGCCCGGGCGAGGTGGCGAGCGATCTCATCGCGGGCCCAGTCGCGCTCGTCGTCATCCGCAACGGCGTCGAGGGCGACGCGGGCGGGGCCGTGGTCGCCGCGCTGGGCCAGGGCCACCGCGACCCGGGCCAACGCCCGGTCGCGCTCCTCGCCGGCGGGAAGCTGCTCCGCCAGGACACGGGCTTGCGCCTCCCGCCCGAGGGTGGCCAGGGCGGCGGCCAGGCCGGCGACCAGTGGGGCGCGGTCATCGCCGGTGACGGCGCCGATATCGGCGGTGGCCTGCTCCAGGGCGAGCATGGCCACCAGGCCGTCCAGGCGCAGGCGCAGGTCGATCAGTGCGGCGACGCGCACCTCCACGCCCTGGATCCGCTCGGCGGCCGCGAGGGCGTCCCCGTCCTTGGCGGCGTCGGCCAGGGCGGCGGCGAGGCGGGCCAGGCCCCGGTCGCGCTGGCCGGGCGCGGGGAGGGCTTCCACCAGGCTCAGGGCGGCAAGCTCGTCGCGGGCCAGCTCGTCGCAGGCGAGCTCGATCTGGGCCCAGGCGCGGACCGTCTCGGCGCTCAGCTCGTCGAGCAGCAGGGGGCCGCGGCTATCGCCGGCGCGCACGAGCGCGACGCCGACCTCGGCGCGAGCCCACATGCCCATGCTCTCGTGCAGGATGGCGCGGGTCACGCGCTGGGCCCGGTCGAGCTCGCCGTCGGCGACAAGGCGCCGGGCGACGGCCGTCTCGACCTGGGCCCGGCGCTCCAGGTGCTCGATCCGCTCGGCAATGGCGAGGGCCACGTCGCACGCCCCTTGGTCGAGGGCGGCGCCGGCGAGGGCGGCGAGCAGCTGCTCGCGCTGGTCGCGCCAGGCCCGCGAGGCCGGCTGGGCCTCCAGGTCGAGCGCCCGCGACAGCAGGCGCATGGCCGTTGAGCGCATCCTGGCCCCGTAGCAGGCCTCGCCGAGGCGGCGCAGGATCTGGGCCTTGTCGAGGCCGTCGGGCAGCTGCTCCACCAGGGCCAGCACCCGCCTGAGCGCCCCCTCGCGCCCGCCCTGCTCCACCCCGGCCAACAGCGCCTCGACGACCGCGTCGGCGCTGAGCTCGCGCGCCAGGGTGGCCTGGGTTCCCGCCAGGGCCGTGGCGCGGGCCAGCCGGAGCGGCGGCCCGTCGCTCGCGGCGACCGCCAGCTCCCAGCGCGCGATCCGCCGGGCCAGGCCCGGCCCGTCGCGGCGCTCAGCGGCGCGCAGCCAGTCCCGCGCCGTGGCCCGCGGCAGCAGCTTGCGGCGCTGCTCGGGGCCGGCGAGGGCGGCGTGGCGGGCGAGCTGCCGGGCCATGTAGAGCCCCCCGGGGCTGGCCACGGCGAGGGCGGCCGGAGCCGCGCCGCGCGGTGGCGCCGCCAGGAGTTGCGCGGCGGCCGCGGCGAGAACGGCGTGGGCCTCCCTGAGCCCCGCGGCCTCGCGCGCCGCCAGGTGTTGGCGCTGGGCGACGTGGCTCCACGTGGCGAGGAGGAGCGGCTCGCCCTCGCCGGCGGCTTGCGCCGTCAGGTCAACGAGTCCGAGCGCCTGCCAGGCGCCCAGGGCCGGGGCGGGGTCGGCGCCAAGGAGCGCGGCGGCGAGGGGCAGGGGCAGCGGCTCGCCGGCGGCGGTGAGCAGGAGGGCCAGGTGGCGCTCGGCCGAGGCAAGCCCGGCCCACCAGCGGTCGAGCAGCGCGGGCAGCCCGCGCGGCAGGTCGCTCTCGGCCTCGCCGAGCCCCATGCGCCAGGCCAGGTCGAGAAAAAGCAGGTTGCCCTCGGACGCGTCGCGTAGCCGCTCGGCGGCGGCAGGCGGGCAGCCGCGGGCGGCCAGGGCGGCGGCGAGCGTGTCGGGAAGGGCGGGGTCGGCGGCGGGCAGGCGCAGGCGGGCGGCGGGCGGGCGGGGCAGGTGGGCGCCCGGCTCGCAGCCGACGATCATCGTGGCGCCGGGGGGGAGCTCGGCGGGGAGGGGCAGCGGCAGCGGGCGGGCGGGCTGGCCGGCGTCGCCCGGGGCGTCGACCAGGAGCAGCAGCCGGCCGGCCGGGCCGGGGGCGGCCTCGGCGAGCAAGCGCTCGAGGGCGCCCGGGTCGGTGGCGGCGGCGGGGTCGATCAGGGGGGTGTGGGGCAGGCGCAGCGCGACGACCTGGGCGTACAAAGCCTCGGCGCCGCGGCCGGCGTCGTCGGCGCTCAGCCAGAGCGGGGCCGCCTCGCGGGCGGCGAGGGCGGCGAGGGCGGCAGTAACGCCGCTGCCGGGCGGGCCTTCGAGGGCGACCAGGCCGCCGGGGCTCGCCTCGGCCGCACGCAGCAGGGCGGCGAGCAGGGCCGGGCGCGCGGGGAGCGCGGCGCAGGCTGCGGCGCGGGCGGCCTGCCGGCGCAGGCTCGGGCCCACGGCGTCGCGCAGGGCGGGAAAGCGCTCGAGGGCGGCGAAGGCGCGCGGGCCGGCCGGCGTGTGTTGCTCCATAGCCCGGATGATAGCACGTTTGCCGGCGACGAACACGCCCTGTCAGCGCGCGCCCTCCGAGCGCGCTTCCCCTGTGGCCCGCGTCGTGGGCGGGCTGGGAGGGTCGTGGCCCCCCCGGATAAAACACCGCCCCCCTCTCCTCGCGGGAGAGGGGGGCGGGGGGATGAGGAGCGACCCTTACTTGATGTCGACGGTGGCGCCGGCCTCCGCCAGCTTGGCCTTGGCCGCCTCGGCCTCCTCCTTGCTGACGCCCTCCTTGACCGGCTTGGGGGCGGCCTCGACCAAGTCCTTGGCCTCCTTGAGGCCGAGGCTGGTCAGCTCACGCACCACCTTGATCACCTGGATCTTGTTGGCGCCGACGTCCTTGAGGATGACGTCGAACTCCGTCTTCTCCTCGACGGCGGCGGCCGGGGCGGCGCCATCACCGCCGGCGCCGGCGCCGGGGGCGGCAAAGCCGCCGCCCATCATCATCGGGGCGGCCGCGGTGACGCCCCACTTCTCCTCCATCTCCTTCTTAAGCTCGACCAGCTCGAGGACATTCAGGCCCTCGATGGACTCGATGATCGAAGCGATCTTCTCGCTCGGCATGACAGTGTTCCCTTCTCAGCAGTGCAAACGCTAAAAAACGACAAACGGTGCGGCTACGCCTGGGCCTCGCCGGCCGGCTGGAGCTGGTCGATGCGGGCCTGGATCACAAAAGCCACGTTCGAGATCGCGGCGTTGATCACGCCAACGACGCCGGCCACCGGGGCGGCCACGCCGCCGACGATGTTGGCCAGGGCCTGCTCGCGGCTGGGCAGCTTCGTCACCGCCTCCAGGCCATCGGCCTGGAGCATCGTGGTGCCGAGCACGCCGCCGCGCACATTGAGCGCTTTCGGCGTCGCGCGGCTGGCGTCGAGCAGCACCTTGGCGACCTTGGCGACGTCGTCGTAGGCAAAGGTGATCGCGGTCGGGCCTTCGAGCAGCGGCTCGAGCGCGTCGCGGCCGGTGTTGCGCGCGGCGAGGCGCAGCAGCGTGTTCTTCGCCACGATCATCTCGGCGCCGCTGTCGCGCAGGCGGTTGCGCAGCGTGGTCAGCTCGGCCACCGTGAAGCCGCGGTAGTCGGCCACGACGGCCAGCTGCGTGCGCTCCATCTTCTCGCTTAGCTCGCCGACCTGCTCGATCTTTCGCTGGGTTGGCACAGTTCTTCACCCCCTTCCCGGGCCAGGTAACAAAAACGGCCGCCGCTTCCTAGATGCGGCGACCGAGGCGCGCGGGCGGAGTGAGCCGCACAGCGCGTGACATAGCGGGCGAGGCCCGCGGAATGTCGTCTCAAGTCTACCTCGGCCGGCGGCTGCTGCCATTAAGGGAAAAACCCACCAGGCTGTCTAGGGTAGCGGTATTCACATATTCCGGCCGCCGGGCGGGCCCGACGGCCGGAGGGTATTATACACGAAACAGCCGATCGCGCAACTCGGCCTACGCCGCCGTGAGCGTCTGGGCCTCGGCCGGGTTGACCGGCACGCCCGGGCCCATGGTGCTGGTCAGGGTCACGGTGCGGACGTAGGTGCCCTTGGCGCCGCTGGGCTTGGCGGCCTTGACGGCGTCCATGAGCGCGGCGAAGTTTTCGCGGATCTGCTCCGGGGTGAAGCTGACCTTGCCGATCGCGACGTGCAGGATGCCCGTCTTGTCGTTGCGGAACTCGACGCGGCCGCCGCGGACCTCGCGGATCGTCCGTGGGAGCTCCTCGCCGGGCACGATCGTGCCGCTCTTCGGGTTGGGCATCAGGCCGCGGGGGCCGAGCTTGCGGCCGATCCGGCCGACCTTGCCCATCATGTCCGGGGTGGCGATCGCCACATCGAAGTCGAAGAAGTTCTCCTTGTCGATGCGGCCGATCAGCTCGTCGCTGCCGGCGAAGTCGGCGCCGGCGTCGAGAGCGGCCTGGATATTGTCGCCCTGGGCGAAGACCAGCACGCGCACCGACTTGCCGGTGCCGTGGGGCAGGGCCACGGTGGTGCGGATGTTCTGGTCGGCGTGGCGCGGGTCGATCCCGAGGCGCAGATGGGCCTCGACGGTGGCGTCGAACTTGGTGAAGGCGGTCTCCTTCACCAGGGTGATCGCGGCGTCGGGGGAGTACAGCTGGTTCTGGTCGACCTTGGCCAGGGCCTCGAGGTACTTCTTGCCGTGCTTAGGCATGGGGTTTCTCCTGGTGGTGCGAGCGGGCCGCGGCCCTCCCACAGTTGGTGCTAGTCGACGATCTTGATGCCCATCGAGCGGGCGGTGCCGGCGATGATCTTCTCGGCGCCCTCGATGTCGAGCGCGTTGATATCCTGCATCTTCTGCTGGGCGATCTGGCGCAGCTGCGCCTTGGTGATCTGCCCCGCGCTGGTGCGGTTCGGCGTGCCCGAGCCCTTCTGGGCGCCGGCCATCTTCTTGAGCAGGTCGGAGGCGGGCGGGGTGAGCAGCTTGACGGTGAAGGAGCGGTCGCTGTAGATCGTCACCTCGACCGGCACAACGCTGCCGGCCTGGGAGGACGACTTCTCGTTGTACTCCTTCACGAAGCCCATGATGTTGATGCCGTACTGGCCGAGGGCCGGGCCGACGGGCGGCGCCGGGGTGGCCTTGCCGGCCGGCAGCTGCAGCTTGACGATACCGACGAGTTTCTTCGCCACAACAGTTCTCCTCTGTGGTGGGGCCCGGCGCGGCGGCCGGCGCTCCCTCCCTCACCCGGCCCGACAAGGGGACGGCGAGGTGTCAGACATAGATGCGGGGGCCACGGTGGCCCCCAGGGACTCGCAGAGTATAGCGCCCCGCGCGCGTTTAGTCAACCAGGCGCGTGACCTGGAGGAAGTCCAGCTCGACGGGCGCCTCGCGGCCGAAGAACGAGACCAGCACGCGCACGCGGCCGCGCTCGTGGTCGATCGCGTCGACGACGCCCTCGAAGTCGGTGAAGGGGCCATCGATGATCTTGACCGCCTGGCCCTTCTGGTAGCTGACGCGCACCTTCGGCGCCTCGCCCTCCATCTGCTTGAGGATCGTCTTGACCTCGTCGTCCTCGAGGGCGGTGGGCTTGTTGCCGTGGCCGACAAAGCTGGTCACGCCGGGGGTGTTGCGCACCACGTACCAGGAGTCGTCGGTCATCCGCATCTGCACCAGCACATAGCCGGGGTAGATCTTTTTGTTGACAGTGCGGCGCTGGCCGTTCTTAATCTCAATCTCTTCTTCGGTCGGCACGATCACGCGGAAGATCTGGTCGCGCATCTCCATCGAGTCGATGCGGTGCTCCAGGTTCTGCTTGACCTTGTTCTCGTAGCCAGAGTATGTGTGGATCACATACCAGCGCCGGTCATCAACCTTTTTCTCTTCCTCTGACACAGCAGCCCCCGCTACGCCCTAGCCCTACGATACAAGGTTCACGAGCGCGGTGTACAGGAACAGAAAGATCGAGTCGCTCAAAAAGAGGATCAGGCCGATCACGGTAGAGATGGCGATGACCACGACAGTAAGCCGGATCGTCTCCTCGCGGGTCGGCCAGACCACCTTCCGCAGCTCGCCGCGCGTTTCACGGAGGGTGCGTACCAGCCCGTTCTCCTGCTGTTCCTTGGTTTCTTTGGCCACGGCCATCGCTATTCCTATTCAAGCGCCAAGCGCAGGTTGCGGGCCGGGCCAGCACAACGCCGGCGCGCAGCCCACAACCTGCGGTGGACAGCCGACCTAGTCCTCGATCTTGGTGACGACGCCGGCGCCGACGGTGCGGCCGCCCTCGCGGATGGCGAAGCGCAGCCCTTCCTCGATCGCCACCGGCACGATCAGCTCAACGCCCATCACCACGTTGTC
>Ga0164290_1000792_pt1 | contig 78990 bp, 80 predicted proteins | sample Micstemetagenome_FD_108782 | JGI IMG/M metagenome (GOLD analysis project Ga0164290, IMG submission 108782) | Contaminated culture microbial community from soil near Moab, Utah, USA - Microcoleus steenstrupii SON62 (Illumina Assembly) | ecosystem: Environmental > Terrestrial > Soil > Soil crust... | reverse complement strand
ATCCGCGCCTTGTCATCCGCCGACCAACGGCGACGGCCTCCAGTCCCGTTGATGATCTCCAACCGCCGAACCGCCCGCTCCGGCTCAAGCGTAAGGTCAAGTCTAGACACAAGCCGATCCCCGCTCCCGATCCAACAATCGACAGAATCAACCCTCAGGCGCCGCGCTGAAAGGTGGGGGCGGGACGACGCTTACAGTTCATCCGCGAACGTGACGGGCGGTGCGTCGATTGCCATTCGCTTGAGCGCCTGTCCGCTCATCACATCTGCCGCAAGTCCTTTTTCGGCGCAGCTCAGTTCGAGACTGGGAACGGCATTACTCTCTGTCACACATGCCACCAGGAAGCACATGCCCGTTTCAACGGGCGTCCCGACCTATCGCAGCCGGTGGATGCTCAGGGCGGCGAGAAGCTCGCTCTCATGGCGAGACTATACGGCATTCTGGTCAACGATGCCGTTGAACGCGGTCTGATGCAGGATGACTTCTACTTTCTTGGCGACAAAATTCTCGGTTCGTTCAAGAGGATGCAAGGCTATGCAGAAGTAGCCGAATTTTCTGGGCCGCACATTGAGCAAGCATATTTGATTCTCGCGCAACCTGAGTTGCAAGTACAACGCGCCATTGCAAAAGCAGACGGTTTCCCGCTCAACGATCGTCCTCTGCTCGGCGGCATGATCGTGGTCTTCGACTCGTAATTACATCACCGCGCCTGATCCGACTTCGAACTGGACCGATTGGAGCCTCAACTCTTGGCGGGCGGTGTGAAATCGTCAATCGCCTCGAAAACCCCCCAGAGTTTGTCCACCTTCACGTGTTCTTCCAAATAGTCGGCATAGGCGGATTGGGCGTTGGTCAATAGCTCATCGTAGAAAACGATACGCGCATCGACGGTCTTCAGCGAGGCGACGACCCCAGAAGGACCGGTTCCGCTCGCGTCCTTCCATTCAGGTGGAGGCTTGCCCAAAAGGCAAATGATTTCAATCGGCCAGTTTTTATAGGTCGTCTTTTCCAAAATCTTTCGCGCACCGTCGCGATAGACTCGTATCTGAGCCACGAGTTCGTCCACCGGCACCGCCACTGACGCTCGCTTCAGTTCGACGATTACATGCTTACCGCCGGTCGTCCTGTATCCGATATCGATCCGAGCGGTCTTCGCCTTGCCTTTCAGTTTCGCCGTGTTCGCATCAAGAAATTTGTTCACAAGAGTTTCGGCATGCTCCGAACCTTTGGTTCGCTCCCACGCGGGATCGAGCAGCCAGAGATGGTCGTATATGTAGTCGCGTAGCACGAGTTCTTTGTCGTCGGCAGCGAGCTTTTCCTGCAATGTCTTGATGATGCCAATGCGAAGCTTGACTATCTGGCCGTAATAGCTCAGTTCCAGGTCGTCAATGCTTCGAAAAATGTCGAGAATGTGCTCGACGCTCTCGTCCTTCATATCCTCAAGGCGATCGAGTTCTTCCTTTCTTCGATAACTTTCGAAAGCAAGAATAGAAGCTTTGAGTAGCTCCTTCTTGTCACCTTCGTCGTTGGCCCTAATCGTGTTGAGCCGTCCGATCCAGCGCTCGGCCTTTTTTTTGGTATCTCCCTTAAGATTACTTAGCCATTCAGACACTGCAGGAACAGTAGCCGCCACTTTCGCGCCGTCGGTACGCCGCCAAACGCTCCACTTTCCAGCGATGTAACGAAGCTCCGACAGGACCACGCGCCGCAGGGCCTCAAAGCGTGGGTCGTCCTCTTTCAAGGACTGACGACTACTGGTGGCAATGTCGCCCTGATCATCGACGTCCAGCTGCTCGCAGTGCAACTCCCCGATGAGATAGTCGGCGTAGATCTCCTTCTGGCCGAACTCGTCGAGAATGTCCTCTTGTGCCATCTTACCGCGCATGAAGACGGCTAGGCGGTTGAGGTTGTCGCCGTCCTCATCTTTCAACTGATCGGGCTTCGACACCGTTCCGATCCAGCCGCTAAGCGAAATCCCGGCCGCGTCCAGGATCGCCTTCACCTTCGCCAAGCGCGCCTCGGCCGGCCGCTCAAGATGCTTGCAGATCTTTACCAGCTCGCTTTGATCGCCATAGGTCCAGAGGTATTGAAGGGCATGTTGGTAAGCGCGATCCTCCGGTCCGATCGCGCTGCCATTGATGCTCACGACGAACCCGTATTTCGGGCCTATCACTGCGAAGCGGCGGGCGACCCGACGCTTGAGCCCTTCGACCGTCATGCCGGAAAGTGATTTCGAAATCTTCGAGAGTACGATCCGCGTGCCCTTCGTCAGACCGCTCGGCCAATCGGTAAGTTCCTCCGGCTCGTAGGCTACCTGTCCTTTTCCGGCTATCGCCTTGCGGATGACTTCCCTGTCCATCCGGAACGCGGTCCGCTCCCCTTTCTCGGCGGTATAGACCTCGGCGATCTGCGCGATCGAGAAGATCGACAGCTTGCCGATGCCCTTCCGGCCCATCGGCTTGCGCCCCTTCGCAGTCGTCTCGCCCAGTTCGTCGCGTCGTTTAAAGCCCACGGTCAGAAAGCGGTCGACGACACCGTCGCGGTCCATACCTGTGCCGTCATCCTCAATGACAATGGTCTCCGCATTCTTGTCGATCGTGACCGTGACTTTCGCGGCGTCCGCGTCCCAGGCATTAGCGACGATCTCGGACAGGACCGCGGGAATGTTGCTGTAGAGATTGATCCCCAGATGCTCGAGCGCATTCAGGCTTATCGTCATCACGAGTTTTCGGGGCGTGGTCATCCGAAGCTCTCGATATGCTGCCTGACGGTGCGGGCGATCGCGCCGGCAAGATTGACCGGGACCGCATTCCCGATAAGGCGACCTACCTTCTTGAACTGCACAGGTTCGCCTGGTGGTACGAACTGGTAGTCTCGCGGAAAGCCTTGCAACAGGGCTCCTTCACGCAAACTAAGCGCCCGGTCCTGCTCGGGATGGCCGAACCGGCCGTTACCGAAGCCGAAGAATTGTGTGGTGATCGTCGGGGAAGGCGCTGCCCAAGACATGCGCCCGTAAACCGACGAATAGCCTTTGCCGGTCTCGGCCCTATGGCATGGAGTGACCAACTCGAGATCCCAGTCCCGCCAAGTCCCCCCCGGCTTCGCTGCGGCGATACGCTTGGCGTTGGTGTCCGAAAGCCGGCTAGCACGATGTAGAGGGTCCGCGTCGTCAACGTCTCCGTGCTTCAACTTTGGAAGCATGCCGATCTCTTCGCGTACCGTGCGATGAGCGTCTGCGGAGTGCGTCGGCGAGGGCATCGCGATCTCGCCTAACCGGGAAGCAAGCAACACCAGTCTCGACCGGGTCTGGGCGAGGCCAAAGTCGGGACCATAGAGGACACCCCAAACGACATGATAATCGGCGGCACGGAGAGTATCCACGAACAATGCAAAGATATCCCCACCGCGAAAGGCCAGAAGCCGCGGCACGTTTTCCATCGATACGACCTCCGGGCGGGCGGCGTCGATCAAGGAGCCGAATGCCTGGAGAAGTTTCCAATCCGGGTTCGCGTTCTTCTGATTATAGGTTGAAAACGGCTGGCAAGGCGCACAACCGACCAAAACCCGCGTGGAATTAGGCGCAAATAGGCCGTCTAGGTCCGTTGCGGTCAACTTATCAACGTCTTTGCGAATGAATGGTGCAGCGTTATTTTGCTCGTACGGGAAGCGGCAGGTTTCGTCGATATCAATGCCTGCCGCGAGCTTGAACGATTCCCTCTTGAAGCCATACGAAAGTCCGCCTGCTCCGCAAAACAGGTCGACAACCGACGCATTCAAAGCCGCCTGCGAAGTCGTCACCGAACCGCCGCCTTGCGTCGGTCCACGAGATCGGCATCGGAGATCACGATGCCTCGCTGCTTCAACGCTTTGAGAATGAAGGTTCTAACCGTCTCGTCGCGCTCCAATGCGGTGCGATGAATCTCTTTCTTGACTTCAGGGGACACCTTGAATTGTACAGTCCTCTCATCTGGCGTCTTCGCCATCGGGCACCCCCCTCAACCCATGTCAGCAAATCAATACTTCCACCTTTCCGAATGTCAAATCGGGTCACCGCATGCGAGCTACGATCTTGGTTCATCGCAAAGTCGCCGGTAGGCAGACGTCCAACCTGCGTAAGCGTTAGCGCTCGGGAAATGCGCGAGCAGAAAGTGCTGCCTTCAGCAGGCCGGAACAATTCGGCCCGCGCCGCGTTTATCGCCCCACAAAGCTCGACCCCGCGCGACCGCGCGCCTGAGTATCCGAACCGCCGTCGCGTACGCATCCTGCGAGCGGACGGGGCTTAGATCAGCACATCGAGAGCTTTCTCTTGGCGCTGGAGAAGCAGAAGGAAGGCTCGCCATGTCCAGCCAGGGGGCCGACCCGCGACTTTCGGACAGCGGGCAGCACCTTCGGCTGCTGAGCGACGCCGCGCCGGATTACGGCCTTCTGATTCTCGATCCCCGAGGCATTGTCGTCGGCATCGGCGCGCCCGTCGCCGGCCCCGAGGTGGGGGGCGACATCGTCGGACAGCCCTTCGCGCGGTTCTATACGCCCGAGGACAGGGCCGCCGGCAAGCCGGCGCAGGATCTTCGCGTCGCCGGCGAAAGCGGACGCTTCAATGCGGTCGAGACCCGCCTGCGCAGGGACGGTTCAGGCTACAGCGCCGCCGTCGTCATCACGCCGATCCGCGACGCGGGCGGCGCGATCATCGGCTTCGGCGAAGTGACCCGCGACATCACGAGGCGCAATCGGGACACGGCGCGCCGGCACCGCAGCGAGCAGGCGGTGCTGGACGGCGCGGCCCGGCTTCGCGCCATCGTCGACACCGCCGTGGACGGCCTGATCCTGATCGATGCCCGGGGCGCGGTGCAGATGTTCAATCCGGCCTGCGAAAGGCTGTTCGGCTACAGCGAGGCGGAGGTCCTGGGGAAGGACGTGACGCTGCTGATGCCGGCCGCCTTCCGGGGCCAGCATGCCCTTCCCCCGCTCAACGACCGCCGGCGTGAAGGACGAACGGCGGTCGGCATCGCACGCGAGGTCGTCGGGCGCCGAAAGGACGGCACGGCCTTCCAGATGGAACTGTGCATCGGCACCGCCGATCTCGCCGGCGAGACCAGTTTCGTCGGCGTGGTCCACGACCTCACCGACCGCCAGCGCGTCGACGCGCAGCTGGTGCAGGCACAGAAGATGGAGATGGTGGGCCAGCTGGCCGGGGGAATCGCGCACGACTTCAACAACCTCCTCACGGTGATCATCGGCAATGCCGACATGCTGGCCGACATGCTGCCGTCGCGGCCCGATCTCTCCTCCTTGAGCAGCGCCATCATCTCGGCCGGGGAGCGCGGCGCCGAGCTGACCCAGCGCCTGCTCGCCTTCGGCCGTCGCCAGACGCTGCGGCCGCAGGAGATCGACTGCAACCGGCAGATCGAGGGCATGCAGCAGTTGCTCCGGCGCACGCTCAGGGACGATATCGACCTCGACATATCCCTCGACCCGATGCTGAAGGCGGCCTACGCCGACCCGGCCCAGCTGGAAGCCGCCATCCTCAACCTGGCACTGAACGCGCAGGACGCGATGCCCGGCGGCGGCCGTCTCGGGATCAGCACGAAGAACGCCGTGCTGGATGCGCATTTCCGCGGCAACGGCGAGGCGGTCGAACCCGGCGCCTATGTCCTGATTTCGGTCACCGACAACGGGGAGGGCATGACGCCCGAAACGCGCGAGCGCGCCTTCGAGCCGTTCTACACCACCAAGGATATCGGCAAGGGCAGCGGCCTCGGCCTCAGCATGACCTATGGCTTCGTCAAGCAGTCTCGCGGCCATGCCTCGCTCAGCAGCGAAGTCGGTCACGGCACCACGGTGCGGCTGTATCTGCCGCCGGCGGCATCGCTGGCAGGCCTGATCCCCGCAGCCCCGGCGGCGATCCGCCGCCGAACGCCGAGGGGATCGGAATCGGTGCTGATCGTGGAGGACGATCCCTTCGTCCTCGGCTATGCGAGCGATTGCCTGAAGAGCCTCGGCTATCGCGTGATCGCCGCCGCGGATGCGAACGAAGCGCTGGCGCGGCTGCGCCAGGGCGCCGAGCCGGATATGCTGTTCAGCGACATCGTCATGGCCGGGGGGATCAACGGCGTCGAACTGGCCGAGCGGGCGTGCAGGATGCGGCCGGGCCTGAAGGTTCTGTTGACGTCGGGCTATGGACGCGAGGTTCTGGCAGCGACGGTGCTGCTCGATGCCGGCACCGCCGTCCTCGGCAAGCCCTACCGGAAATCGGAGCTTGCCGATGCGCTGCGCCGGACGCTCGACGCGGCCCAATGACCGCGCGCCGCTAGAGGACGACCTGGGCCACGCGGGAATAGTCGGCGCCGACGATGAAACTCACCGTCTCGCCGTCATTCGACAGCGGCAGGAGCAGCCGGCTCACCTCGGTGTACCAGCTGCCGTTCGAAACGCTGATCGGCGCGAAGAGAGGCTGCTTCGTGCCCACCACTTCCCGATAGTGCTGGATCACGACCTTCCAGATGTCGGTCGGCGTCAGTTCGTCCAGGATGGCACCGGTCAGATCCTGGCCGTAGACATCCGCGAGGGCGGAGCCGAAGCTGGTGAACTGGAACTTCTCGCCGGGCAGGACATCCGCCACCGAGAGGTGCGTCACCCAGCGCTGCAGCGCAGGTACCGTGAAATCCGCCCGTTTCGGCAAGGCCCGCGCTCCCCGCTTCGCCTCCCAGAGGTTGCGAAGCGCATCGGTTTCCGGGTGCGAGAGCAGATGCTTCGGCAGCTTGCCCTGACCGAAATGCATCAGCGGCATGGGCAGGGTGAAGTCGAAATGACGGTCGCGCAAACCCGGCTGCTGCTGGCCGAAGGTCATCGGCACGATCACGCCGGCCTCGATCAGGTGTCCGGCCCCGCCATCCGGTCCGACGAGCGGCGCCAGCGCCTGGCGATAGCAGTAGTCGGTCCGGTCGCGCCGGTACTTGGTGACGACGCATTCATGGGCTTCACCGGCATGGAGCGGCGCCTCGGCGGCCGCGAGCAAGGCGCGATCCGTCTTGGCCCCCTCGCAGATGCTTGCAGGCTTTCCGATGGCCTCTTCGGGCGGAAAGCCGGTGAGCGCGGTGAAGGCCGGATTGACGTAGACGATGGTTCGGCTGGCCGGATCGGGCTCGAAGGTGGTGAGCATGATCGCGTCGCGGCTGATCTTCCACAGGGGCTGAATCAAAAGGGACGGAGGCGCCATGGACGACCTGCTGAAAGCAATACGCCTCATGAGACCCGCTTGCGCCGCCCCGGCAAGCCTCGGAAACTACTCAGGGCCGCGTGGCCAGCCGAGGAATCGCGCCAGAGGCGACAGCGCCAGTGACGAAAGCGACAGTGACGACAGCGACAGCGACAGTGACGACTGGGCAACCGGCCAAGCCGATCGACGACTTCGCGCGCGCCAGGGCGCTTTCGGATTCCGGGCGGCATGCCGAGGCGGAAGCCCTGCTGCGCGCGGCCTTGCGGACCCGCAAGCGGGATTTCCGCCTGACCAACCTTCTCGGCATCGTGCTGCGGCGGAGCGGCCGGACGGCCGAGGCGATCCTCATGTTCGAGGCGGCACGGCGGCTGGACCCGAAATCGGCGTCGCCGCTGGTCAACCTCGCCAACACGCATATGGCCGCGCATGACGGGAAGAAGGCGGCCCAGGCCGCGCTCCTCGCCACCCGGCTCGACCCGAAGCGGGCCGGCAACTGGCACCTGCTCGGCCAGGCCCAGCGCCTGGCGGGACAGGGCGGCGAGGCGGTGCGCAGCCTTTCCCGCGCCCTCGTCCTCGATCCGTCCCATGTCGAGGCGGTGATCGACCTCGCCGGCACGCATCTCGACCTCGGCCGGACCGAACAGGCGATGGGGGTGGTGGTCGAGGCGCTGCAGCGCCTTCCCGACAACGGCCGCCTGCGCGCCGTCGAGGTGCGCCTCCTGCTGCAGGCGGGCCTCGTCGATGCGGCCAAGGCCAAGATCGCCGCGGTGCTGGAGGCGGAGCCCGGCAATCTCGACGCGCTGCTGGCGGCCGCGCGCATCGCGGGACGCGCGGACCGGCGGGGCGCCAATGCCTATCTGCAGCGCGCGGTCGAGGCGCATCCGACATCGGTCGAGGCGGCGCTGCAGCTCTGCGACAGCCTGAACCGCAGCCGCCACGACGACGAGGCGGCGCATATCGAGGCGGCCTATCGCATCGCCGCGCGTCTCGCCGATGCCCGCGCCACCGGCGGCCCGCGCGGGGCCGAGACGCTCCGGAGCGTGCTCTGCCGCTGTGTCGATTTCGAACGGCTGGAAGCGACCGGCAGGCTCGCCGACCTGGCACCGGGGTGGATCGCGCAGGGCAAGGTCACGCCGCTGCATTACGAACTCGGCCGGGCCCGGAGCCTGGAGGACCGCCTCGCCCTGGTGGAATGGCACCGCGCCTGGGGCCGCAAGGTGGAGGCGGCGATCAGGCCGCTCAACCCCGCCCCGCCGGCCGCGCCCGCCGTGATCACGGGCCGGCGGATCAGGGTGGGCTTCATGTCCTCCGACCTCAGGCATCACCCGGTCAGCTATTTCGCCCTGCCGCTGCTGGAACTCCATGACCGCGCGCGCTTCGATCTGCGCTGCTATTCCTTCTACGAAGGGGCGGCCGACCGGGTGCAGACCCTGATCGCGAGCAAGGTCGATGCCTTCAACTGGTGGCCGCGCCGGCCCGATGCCCAGGTGGCAGAAGGCATCGCCGCCGACGATCTCGACGTGCTGTTCGACCTGGGCGGCGGCACCGACATGAACAAGCTGCAGGTGATGGCCTATCGCCCCGCCGCGATCGGGGTGAGCTGGCTCGGCTATCCGCATTCGGCCGGGCTGGAGCGGATCGACCGCCTGCTGGTCGATCCCTATATCAAGCCGGCGCCCGGGCTTATGATCGAGCAGCCCTTCGAGCTGCCGCACAGCTGGGTGACGCTCGGGCGGCTCGGCTTCCATGACGAGCCGATGGCCGACACGCTGCCGGAGGAGCGTGCCGGGCGCCTCACCTTCGGCAGCATGAACAACCCCTACAAGTATACGCCGGCGATGCTGGATGCCTGGGCCAAGGTGATCCTCGCCGTGCCGGGTTCGCGCTTCCTCTTCGTGCGGCCGGAAGGCGCGGTGCCGGCCTTCCGGCGGAACGTGGAGGCCGAACTCGCCCGGCGCGGCGTCGATCCCGACCGCATCGCCTATACGCCGGTGCGCGGCACGCATCTGCGGCACTACAACGACATCGACGTGGCACTCGACAGCTTCCCGCATGTGGGCGGCACCACCACCTGCGAGGCGCTGTGGATGGGCGTTCCCACCATCACGCTGGTGGGGCCGGCCTTCTTCGAGCGGCTCAGCTACAGCAACCTGTCGAATGCGGGGTTGGGGGAGCTCTGCGCGTTTTCGGCGGAAGAGTATGTGGCGAAGGCGGTGGAACTGGCCGAGGACCAGCCGCGGCGGCGGATGCTGCGGCAAGGCATGCGGGCGCGCATCCGGCAGAACCCGCTCGGGCAGGTGGAGCGGTTCGTTCAGGATTTCTACGGGGCGGTGGCGAAGCTGGTCAGCTAAATCCTGAAGCACCGCTATCTTGACTGAACCGCTCCGGGTTTGCCGGAGCGGTTCAAAGCGATCTAGCCCTCGGATGCATGCTGACGTCGGTACAGTCCTCGATAACCTGTGCCAGCCGGCGATCTGCATGCGATGGTGCGGTGCGCGGTTGATTTCGAGAAGCGCGTAAATCAAGTTGATGACCTGAGCCGTCGCGGCAACGCACGCACTCACCATGATCGGGTCGCTGGGTAGTCAGCCGGCAAGAAGGATCTGCAGATGAACGCCGTGGTGTTCGAGCACGTACCGGTGGCCGAGCTTCCGGAAAAGTGGCGCGCCAAGCTGGCCAAGACCGGCGATACGCTGGTCACGGTTCGGATCGAAGAAGAGGCGCCGGCAGCAGCGGCCGAAGCCTTCGTCACCGACGATCCTGCTTTCGGCATATGGCGCGATCGCGATGACATGACCGACGTGGCGGCCCATGTTCGCAAGATCCGGGAGCCGCGCTACAACCCCAGCGGCGCACGCAACGAGACGTGAACCCGGTGCCGTTGCTGGTCGATACCGATGTGCTGATATGGCACCCGCGCGGTTATCCGAGCGCCACTCGACGGCTCGATGATCTCGACGTGCTCACCCTGTCGGCCGTTAGCTATCTCGAACTACTCCAGGGCATGCGCAACAAGGCTGAACTGGCTGCCGTGAAGAATATGCTGGAAAGGCGCGCGGCGAAGCTGTTGCTCGTTTCCGAGACCATTACGATGCAGGCTACCAGGCTGATGGAATCGCTCACCCTCAGTCACGGACTACAGATGGCGGATGCGCTCATTGCGGCCACCGCGCTCGAGCACCGGCTGGGAGTGCTCACCGCCAATGTCCGGCACTTCGCGATCGTGCCCAACCTTGCCGTCGAGGCGTTCACGCCCTGACCTGAAAGTGGCGTGAACCCATGACTTTCTGGATGGCGACGGCGCTCGGATTGGCGGTCGCCTATCTCCTCGGCGCGACACCCACGGGCTATTGGGCCGGGAGGCTGCTGAAGGGCATCGATATCCGCGAGCACGGCTCCCGGTCGACCGGGGCCACCAACGTGTTGCGGACGCTGGGCAAGGGGCCGGCGCTGGTGGTGCTGCTGGTCGACGTGCTGAAGGGCGTGGCGGCGATCGTCTTCGTGCGCTGGCTCCATGCTTGGCCGACGATCACGCCGCCGGCGGGGCTCGACCCGCAGGCTTTCATGCCCTGGATCGTGTGCATCGCCGGGCTCGCGGCGCTCTTGGGTCATGGCCGGTCGATCTGGCTGAACTTCACCGGCGGCAAGTCGGCGGCAACCGGGCTCGGCGTGCTGCTGGCGCTGTCCTGGCCGATCGGGCTCGGGGCCGCGGCGGTCTTCGGCACCGTGCTGGCCCTCTTCCGGATCGTTTCGCTCGGTTCGATGCTGGCGGGGCTGACCGCCATCGTCCTCGTCTGTGCCCTGGAGCAGCCGTTGGCCTATCGGCTGCTGGTGATCGCCGGCAGCCTCTATGTGATCGCGCGGCACCGGGCGAACATCGCGCGGCTCTGGGCCGGGACCGAGCCGCGCCTGGGCCAGGCGAGCCCGGCGCCGAGAGCCGGGGCGGGTTGAGCGGCCTTCGCGGACGGACGGCGTCGTCGAGCGGGACTTCACCGCCCCCACCCCGCCTCCCCCGGCTGACGCCGAGGGAGGAGTAAGGCGACGGAGAGCGGCTACTCCTCCGGCTCGGTGGTGAACATCAGGGGATAGCCGTGGGCGCGGGCGAGGTCGCAGGCGTTCTTCGCCTTGGTCTCGGCCACCTCGCGGGTGAAGACGGCGACGACGCACACACCCTTCTGATGCGCGGTGATCATGATGCGGTGCGCCTGTTCCTCGCCGATCCGGAACTCGATGCGCAGCACCACCACCACGAATTCGCGCGGGGTGAAGTCGTCGTTGACCAGGATGACCTTGTGCAGCTTCGGCCGGTCGAGCTTCGGCTTGGTCCGGGTGCGGGTTTTGAGGTCGGTGTCGCTCATCGGAGAGGCATGCTCCGAATGCCGGGATGACTGTCCGGAAACCTAGTCCAAAACGCCATGCCGGCAAAGCCGCCGCCGGCCCCGGAAGCCCCGGCGCAGCGGCCCGCCGTTCGATTTACGAAGATTTAGTCTCGAATGTACAAAATCATACATTCCTTCGAGCAACCCCCGATTTTCGACTGGACACCATGCCCGAGAATTTCCTCGCCAAGGCGGCGCACCGCCTTCTCGCCCGCCTCGGCGTCGCCGGCCGCGCCATCGCCGCCGCCATCTTCGTCGCCGCCCTCGCCCTCGGCGCCACGCAATGGTGGTCGCTGCATACGCTGGAGCAGACCCATGCGCGGGAAACCGAGCAGAAACTGTCGGCCGCGCTGTCGATCCTGAGGTCGATGACCAGGCAGATCGGGACCACCTGGAAGATGGACGGCGACCGCCTTCTGGTGGGCGAGGCGGTGATGAACGGGCGGAACGACATCGTCGACGCGGTGAAGGAAGCCGTGGGCGGCGTCGCCACCATCTTCGCGGGCGATACGCGGGTCGCGACCAACGTGCAGCGTCCCGACGGCACGCGCGGCGTCGGCACCAAGCTCGCCCCCGGCCCGGCCCACGAGACGGCCATCGGCGCCGGCAAGACCTATCGCGGCCGCAACGAGATCCTGGGCCGGATGCACGAGACGATCTACGAGCCGATCCGCGGCGCCGACGGCAAGCAGGTCGGCATCCTGTTCGTCGGCATCGCGGCAACCGAGCTGGCGGCGGCGCGGCAGGAAGCCGTCCTCACCGCGGTCGCCATCGCGGCGCTGGCACTGGCGATCCTGGGCGTCTTCGTGTGGATCGCGGTGACGCGGGCCCTGCGGCCCCTGTCGGTGATCCGCGACCGGATGACGGCGCTGGCCGCCGGCGACCGCGAGAGCGCGGTTCCCTATGCCGATCGCCGCGACGAGGTGGGCGAGATGGCCCAGGCCGTCGAGGTGTTCCGCGAGCATGCGCGCGAGACCGAGCGCCTGCGCCAGGAAGCGGAGCGCGCCCGCGCCGAGCAGTCGAGGCAGGAAGCCGAGCAGCGCCGGATCGCGGAAGAGGCGCGGGCGGCCGAGGAGCGCCGGCAGCGCGAGACCGAAGCGGCCAGGCGCGAGACCGAGGAGGCCCGGCGCAAGGCGGAGGTGGACCGGCTGGCGGAACGCGAACAGCAGAAGGAGGCGGCGGAGCGGCAGCGGAAGGCGGAGATGCAGACCCTGGCCGACAACTTCGAAGCCTCGGTCAAGGTGGTGGTGCAGCGCGTGCAGTCCCTCGCCTCCGAGATGCAGAGCTCGTCCTCGTCGATGTCGGTGACGGCGGCGGAATCGAGCCGGCAGGCGACCACGGTCGCGGCCGCCTCGGAACAGGCCTCGGCCAATGTGCAGACCGTCGCCTCGGCGGCGGAGGAGCTGACCTCGACCATCCAGGAGATCACCCGACAGGTGAACGATTCCTCCGGCCTCGCCGGTTCGGCCGCCGGCCAGGCCAAGGCCACCGCCCAGACGGTCGACGGGCTGGCCAAGGCGGCGGCCAAGATCGGCGACGTGGTGAAGCTGATCACCGATATCGCCGGCCAGACCAACCTGCTCGCGCTGAACGCCACGATCGAGGCGGCGCGCGCGGGCGAAGCGGGCAAGGGATTCGCCGTCGTCGCGAGCGAGGTGAAGAGCCTCGCCAACCAGACGGCGCGGGCGACGGACGAGATCGCCCAGCAGATCCAGTCGGTCCAGTCCGCCACCCAGGAGGCGGTGACGGCGATCCAGGGCATCGCCAGGATCATCGAGCAGGTGAACGAGGTGTCGACCACGATCGCCTCGGCGATGGTGGAACAGGGTGCCGCGACCAACGAGATCAGCCGCAATGTCCGCGAGGCCGCGGACGGGACGCAGGAAGTGTCGCGGAGCATCGGTTCGGTGACCGAGGCCTCGGGCGCGGTCGGCACCGCGGCGAGCCGGATGAACGGCGCCGCCTCGGAACTCGCCACCCAGGCGGGGACGCTTTCGGAAGAGGTCGAGAAGTTCATCCACAAGGTGCGGGCGGCCTGACCGGCCGCGCCGGCCCGGGACGAGGCCTGGCCCCTATGCGCCGGTCACACCGGTGCCTCGGCGGGGTTTCGGCCTAGGGCAGCCTCCTCGGATAAAAGCCGCCCTACCCAATTGCTCTAGCGCGCCTTCACCGGGGCGAGTGCCGCCTCGCGGTCGAAGCGGCTGCTGCCGCGCCAGAGATCGGCCACGGAGGCGAAGTAGTTCATCTGCACGGTCCGCCGGTAGAGCGAGTCGGCCGGGAGCTGAGCCATCAGCCGGCGGTGCCCTTCCTCCAGCGCATGATAGGGCATGGCCGGGAAGAGATGGTGCAGCGCGTGGTAGCGCAGGCCGACGGGGAACATCAGATCGACCAGCGGGCGGGGGCCCAGCACATTCAGGCTGTCCGCCAGCTGGTCGGTGTAGGTCATCTGATCGCCGCGGTTGCGATAGCGGTGCGCGGCGGTGTTGCGGACCCAGTTCAGCCCCATGGCGAACATGACGAGGCAGTAGAACTTGATCAGCAGCATCCAGGAGAGCGTGCCGTTGACGAACAGCACCGTCAGGGTGACCAGGATGGCGAAGGAAATCAGCTCGGTCAGGAGCCAGAGATCGCGGCGTTCGCCGGGGGGAAGCACGCGGCGGTATTGCGGGTTGATGGCATAGGAGGAGGCGCGCTCGAGCACCCAGCGCCGCAGCCCGGGATGGAAGAGCGAGAGCGGCGTCAGGATCATGAAGCGGATCAGCGCCAGGATCGGCAGCAGCGGCACCTGGATGAAATAGACGATCAGCTGGCGGCGCGGACCGTTGCCGAGCGGCAGGTACTCGCCATCGGCGATGGTACCGTAGGAGCCGTGCTTGTGATGGTCGGCGTGGTTGTTGTACATGAACGACGGTGTCAGCGTCGGGATGCCGAACAGGATGTTCCAGCCGAGCTTGAAGGCGGTCATCTGTCCGGTGCGGAAATGCACGATCTCGTGGATGAAGGTCCCGTTGCGGAACAGCGCGAAGCCGGCGACGACGAAGGCGAGGATGCCGAGCGGCGAAGTGCCGTCGTTCAGCAGGAACCAGGCGGTCGCGCCATAGGCGACCACCGTGGTGATGAGGAAGTCCGTCCAGTAGATCCACGGATTCGGAACGAAGAGATCCTTGACGATGTCGCGCGCCTGCTTGATCGAGAAGGCCTCTCCGGCCGTCGCGGGAAGATCGTCGTCCGCCACAGAAGGATGCGATTTCGCCATTGCCTGTCCAGAATCCACGTCGTTGACCCGGTCGCGCCGCGCAGCCCTTCCACTTAAGTCCGCCATGGCCCCGCGTCTACGGTCCTGCGGCGATATAGCCCGCCGGCGCGCGGGCGCCTCCAGCGTCATGACATGACAAAAATCGGCATTGTCAGCAACCCGCTGAGCGAGCGCAGCCGGCGTGGGATCGCGGAAATCCGCGCCGCCGTGGCCGGGCGGGCGGATTTCCTGCTGCGCGAGCCCGGCTCGCTGCAGCAACTGAGCGAAACACTTCGTGAATTCGCCGCGGCGGGTGTAGGGCTGCTGGTCGTCCACGGCGGCGACGGCACGGTGCAGACGGTGCTGACCGCGCTCCTCGCCGATCGCCCCTTCCCCACGACGCCCCCGGTCGCCATCCTGCCGGGCGGCATGACCAACCTTATCGCCCTCGATGTCGGCCTGACGCCGCCCCCGGCCCGGGCCCTCGCCCGGCTGGCGGCGGCAGCCGACCTGCGGCGCCATGTGCTGACCCGCCCGGTCATCCGCCTCGAGGGTGCCGGCGAACGTCCGTCCTACGGCATGTTCCTCGGCACCGCCGCCTTCGTGCGGGCGGCCGAGCTGAACCGGGGCAGTCTGCACCGCTTCGGCATCCGCGACCCGCTCGCCATCGCGCTCATCATGGCGAGCCTGCTGGCGAAATACCTGTTCCTGCGCGGGCGGCCGAACGCCTTCTTCCGCGGCGATCCGATCGGCATCGGCCTCGACGGCGCCCCGCCGGAGCAGGGCGACCGCTTCCTGCTGCTGGTCAGCACCGTCGAGACGCTGGTCTTCGGCCTCAGGCCCTGGTGGGGCCGCGAGGCGGGCGCGATGCACCTCACCGCCGTCGGTTTCCCGCCAAAGCGCCTGCCCGGCATGCTGTGGACACTGCTGCGCGGCCGGGTGCCACGCGATCCGCCGGCGGCCTATCACAGCCGCAATGCCGATCGCATCGTCCTCGACATGACCTGCCCGCTGACCCTGGACGGCGAGATGATCCGCCCCGTGCCGGGCCGCCCCATCGTGCTGTCGGCGGGCGAGCAGATCGACTTCGTGAGGCTGTAGCCCGATGGGCGGCGGACACGTCGGCGAGATCATCGAGGCGGAAGCCCGGCGTCCGGGATTCGGCGAAGCCTTCGAGATGGTCGAGGAGATCCGCCGCCGGCACGGGGGAAGCGTCGCCGCGGTGCTGTTCTACGGCTCCTGCCGGCGCACCGGCTGGGCCGCGGACAGCGTGCTCGACTTCTATGCCCTGGTCGACGGCTATCGGGCCGCCTATGCCGGCTGGGCGCCGGCCTTCTTCAACTGGCTGCTGCCGCCCAACGTGCATTACGTCGACCTGGAACGGGAGGGCCGGCATATCCGGGCGAAATACGCCGTCTTCTCGATGGCGCAGTTCAGCCGGGGCGCCGGGCCGGACGCCCTTCTCTCCTCGGTCTGGGGCCGCTTCGCCCAGCCGACCTCGATTCTCTATGCCCGGGGACCGGCGGAGGATGCCGCCGTGCTGGCGGCGCTGGCGCAGTCGGCGCGGACGATGATGGCGAATGCGCGGCCCCTGGTGGGGGCGGAAGCGGATGCGCGGACGCTGTGGACAACCGCCTTCCGGGAGAGCTATCGCAGCGAACTCAGGAGCGAATCGGACGACCGCTACGCGCATCTATACGAGGCGTCGGAGGGCTTCTACGAGGCGCTCGCCGCCGCCGTCCCGCCCGATCCGCGGAGCGACCGGGCGAGCCTGGAACGCCGCTGGGCCCGGCGCCGGCTGATCGGCAAGCTGATGGCCGTGCTGCGGCACATCAAGGCGGCCTACACCTTCGAGAACGGCCTCGAGTACGTGCTGTGGAAGATCGAGCGGCATTCGGGGATCAGCGTCCCCGTCACCCCCTGGCAGAAGCGGCATCCCCTGCTGGCCGCGCCCCGCCTCGCCTGGACGCTCTACCGGCGCGGCGCCTTCCGCTGAAGCCTCAGGCTTCCTCCTGCGTCGCGGCGACGCGCGGCGGATGCACGACACGGCTGTAGCAGGACATGCGGGGGTCGGTGACGAAGCGCCAGACCACCGCCGTCCAGGAGCGGTAGGAGGTCAGGCCCTCGTAATGCTCGGGCGCCGCCCGCTTCAGCTTCGGCAGGTTGTTCCAGGGCACGTTGGCGAAGTCGTGATGCTCGACGTGATAGCCCATGTTGAAGCAGACCCGGTTCAGGGGCCCGTAGTAGGAATAGGTGTCCTGGCCGGCATCGGCGGCGTAATGCTCCTGGATCCAGCGGCCGCCGAGCGGATGCAGGCCGAGCGCGAAGAAGGTGGACGCCAGCAGGTAGAAGAAGGCGCCGGGGCCGGCATAGAGCCAGATCAGCACGTCGGCGACGATGATGACCGCCATGTTGGCGACGATCCAACGATCGTACATCGGCATGCCCACCATGCGCTTCAGCTTGTTCGGCCTGAGCGCCTGGGACACCGAGAGGAACAGCATCCACAGCGCCTTCCGCAGCATCGAGCTGCCGACGAGCTTCGCCTCGGTCTCGCTGACGATGTCGGGGTCGAGCACATATTCGCCGAGATGCTTGTGATGCATCAGGTGGTATTTGCGGAAGGCCATGGCGCTCGGCACCGAAAGCGCGAGGTCGCAGACGATGCCGAGCAGGCGGTTGCCGCGCCGGCTGTCGAGGACGAGATCGTGGGTGCATTCATGCATCAGCACGTAGAGCGCGTGGCTGACGAAGGCGCCGAAGACATAGGCGGCGATCAGGATGGCCCACCAGGGCAGGCCGCCGGCCAGCACCGCCACCGCGATCTGCAGGGCGACGAGGCCGACGATCCAGAGGGCGGACGGGGCATAGGGACCCATCAGCCGCTTCACTTCCGGATGCGCGGCGAGAATCCGGCGGCGGCGCAGCAGGTGCTGGTTCTCGGTATCGACGAGCGTGTACATGCCTTTGCCTTCGACAGCCGCAGTTCGCCGGACTGGCCCGCCACCAACCGGTGTGCCGCGAGGCCCCGTATATAGCCCCGAAGCAAACGAAGTCGCCAGGGCCTGTTGTCGCGTCACCGCGGGCAGTGGCCGGGTAGCGGCCGGCTGCATCGCGCATCCCTCGGCAATAATGATGTTTGACATATCAATTTCAATATACATACTGTCATATATTAAGTTTGACGCAGAAATTGAGGCAGTGACGGTATGATCACCGCCGCCCAGCTGCGGGCCGCAAGGGCGCTTCTCGGCATCGACCAGCGTCGTCTGGCGGCGCTGTGCCGGCTTTCCGTGCCGACCATCCAGCGCATGGAGGCGAGCGACGACGTGATCCGCGGCAATGTCGATTCGCTGATGAAGCTGATCTCCGCCCTGGACGAGGCCGGGATCGAGCTGATCGGCGAAGGCGCCGTCAGCGCGGAGGGCGGCCGCGGCGTGCGGCTGCGTGGCCCCGCGGGAGGCAGCAAGCCCCAGCCATGAACGCGCTCGCGCCGAACCTGGTCTGTGTGGCCCTGCTGCTCGGCGGCGCGGCGCTGGCCATCGGGATCGGGCGGAAGGCTTGGGCGACGACGGCGATCTATGGCGGCACCTTCGCCGTCTCGGCGGTTGCGCTGGCGGCCGCGCTGGTGCAGCTCGCCGCCGGAACGGCCGGCGACACGCTTATCCTGCCGCTCGGCCTGCCCTGGCTCGGCAGCCATTTCCGCATCGATGCGCTCGCCGCCTTCTTTCTCGCCGTGGTCAATCTGGGCGGCGCGGCCGCCAGCCTGTACGGACTGGGATACGGGCGGCACGAGCCGGCCACGCAGCGGGTGCTGCCCTTCATTCCCGCCTTCCTCGCCGGCATGAACATGGTGGTGATGGCGCATGACGCCTTCACCTTCCTGCTCTCCTGGGAGTTCATGTCGCTCAGCTCCTGGGCGCTGGTGCTGGCGCATCACCAGGACGACGACAACAGGCGGGCGGGCTACGTCTACCTCCTGATGGCGAGCTTCGGCACCCTCGCCCTGCTGCTGGTCTTCGGTCTCCTGGCGGGCGCGGGCGGCGGCTACGGTTTCGATGCCATCCGCGCCGCGGAACACAGCCCGCTGGTGAGCGCGCTGGTGCTGGGGCTGCTCGTGCTGGGCGCCGGCTCGAAGGCGGGCCTCGTGCCGCTGCATGTCTGGCTGCCGCTCGCCCATCCGGCCGCGCCCAGCCATGTCTCGGCGCTGATGAGCGGCGTCATGACCAAGGTCGCCGTCTACGGTTTCGTGCGCGTGGTCTTCGACCTGCTGGGCGAGCTCTCCTGGTGGTCGAGCGTGGCGTTGCTGTGCCTGGGGGGCGTCACCGCGGTGCTGGGCATTCTCTACGCGCTGATGGAACGCGACCTGAAGCGCCTTCTCGCCTACAGCAGCATCGAGAATATCGGCGTGATCTTCATCTGCCTCGGCCTCGCGCTCGCCTTCCAGACGAACGGGATGAGCAGCGCCGCGGCGCTGGGGCTGACCGCCGCCCTCTTCCATGTCCTGAACCATTCGCTGTTCAAGAGCCTTCTGTTTTTCGGCGCGGGCGCCGTTCTCACCGCCACCGGCGAACGCGACATGGATCGCCTCGGCGGGCTGATCCACCGCATGCCCCGTACCGGCATCGCGTTCCTCGCCGGCTGCATCGCCATCTCGGCGCTGCCGCCCTTGAACGGGTTCGTCTCCGAATGGCTCGCCCTCCAGGCGATCCTGCAGAGCCCCGCGCTGCCGCAATGGGCGCTCAAGATCACGGTGCCGGCGGTGGGCGGCCTGCTGGCGCTGTCGGCCGCACTGGCGGCGGCCTGCTTCGTCAAGGCCTTCGGCGTTTCCTTCCTCGGCCGGCCGCGGAGCACCGCGGCGGCCGAGGCGCGAGAGACCGACCGCTTCTCGCTGGCAGCGATGTTCGTCCTCGCGGCGCTCTGCCTGCTGGCCGGAATCCTGCCCGGCCTCGTGATCGACGGCATCGCGCCGGTGACGCTCGACCTGCTAGGCGATCGGATGCCGGTCCAGAGCAGCATCCCCTGGCTCTCCATCGTGCCGATCGAAGCGGGGCGAAGTTCCTACAACGGCCTCCTCCTCTTCGCCTTCATCGCGGTTTCGGCGTCGGCGGCCGTGCTTGCCATCCACCGCTTCGCCTCGCGGGCGGCGCGGCGCGCGCCGGCCTGGGACTGTGGCTTCCCCGATCCGAGCCCGATGACGCAATACGGCGGCGGCAGCTTCGCCCAGCCGATCCGCCGCGTCTTCGGCACCCTCGTCTTCACTGCCCGCGACCGGGTCGACATGCCGCCGCCCGGCGATCCGCGACCCGCGCGCCTGGACGTGGAACTGCGCGATCCGGTGTGGGAGAGCATCTATGCCCCGCTTGCCGGCGCCGTCGGCTCCGCCGCCGGCCGGCTCAACCACCTGCAGTTCCTGACCATCCGGCGCTACCTCAGCCTCGTCTTCGCCGCGCTGGTGGCCCTCCTCCTGGCGCTGGCGCTATGGGCGTGATGCTCGATCTCCTCGTCCAGGGCGCGCAGATGGCGCTGGCGCTGGCGCTGGCGCCCCTCCTCACCGGTTTCGTGCGCAAGCTGAAGGCGAGACTGCTGCGCCGCCAGGGGCCTAGCGTGCTGCAGCCCTATCGCGACCTCGCACGTCTCCTGCGCAAGGAGGTGGTCCTGGCCGAGAACGCCTCGTGGCTGTTCCGGGCCGCGCCGTATCTGATCTTCGCCGCCACCTGGGTCGCCGCCGCGCTGGTGCCCAGCTTCGCCGCCGGCCTGATGTTCAGCTGGTCGGCAGACCTGATCGCCATCATCGCGCTGCTCGGCAGCGCCCGATTCTTCACCGCGCTGGCCGGCATGGACACCGGTACCGCCTTCGGCGGCATCGGCTCCAGCCGCGAGATGATGATCGCCTCGCTCGCCGAGCCCGCGATGCTGCTGATCGTCTTCACCCTCGCGCTGGTCGCCGGTTCCACCCAGCTTTCGAGCGTTTCGGCCCATATGGCCTCGCCCGAGGTCGGCCTTCGCGTGTCGCTCGGCATGGCGCTGGTCGCGCTGCTGCTGGTGGCGATCGCCGAGAACGGGCGCGTGCCGGTGGACAATCCGGCGACACATCTCGAACTCACCATGGTGCACGAGGCGATGATCCTGGAATATTCCGGGCGGCATCTCGCCATGATCGAACTCGCGGCCTCGCTGAAGCTGCTGCTCTACGTTTCGCTGATCGGTTGCGTCTTCCTGCCCTGGGGCCTGGTCACCGCGGGGGCACCACCGATCGCCTATGCTGTGGGAACCCTCGCCTATCTCGGCAAGCTCGCCCTCGGCGGCGTCCTGCTGGCACTGTTCGAGACCGGCACGGCCAAGATGCGCGTCTTCCGCGTGCCGGACTTCCTCGGCGCCGCGCTGATGCTGGCGCTGCTCGGCACGCTTCTGCTGTTCGTCTCGCGGAGCTTCTAGGGATGAGCGGCATCGTCTTCGACATCGCCCATCTGCTCGCCGGCGGGCTGGTGCTGGTCAGCTTCATGATGCTGTACCAGGACCGGTTGCCCGCCCTGATCAACGTCTATGCGCTGCATGCGGCCGTGCTGGCGCTGTCGGTCGCCTGGCAGGCCTTCGCGCAGGACGCCCCGCATCTCTTCCTGACCGCCCTGATCGCGCTTGCCTTCAAGGCGATCGTCATTCCCCTAGCACTGCACCGGATCGTCCGGCGGCTCGGCATTCACCGCGAGATCGAGACGGTGGTGGGCATCGTGCCCACCATGCTGGCCGGCATGGGGCTGGTGGCGCTGTCGATGGCGGTGATGCTGCGGGTGACCGACGGCGCCGATCCCCTGGCGCGGGAGGATCTCGCATTCGCCCTCTCGGTCGTGCTCCTCGGTCTCCTCACCATGGTGAGCAGGCGGAACGCCGTCGGCCAGGTGGTGGGCTTCATGGCGCTGGAGAACGGCCTCGTCCTGGCGGCGACCGGGGCCAAGGGCATGCCGCTGGTGGTCGAGATCTCGGTCGCCTTCTCGGTGCTGATCGCCTTTATCGTGATCGGTATCTTCCTGTTCCGCATCCGCGAGCGCTTCGACACGGTGGATATCGCCGCGCTGGACGGCTTCCGGGGGGAGCGCGAGTGACCGCGCCGCTTCTCGACGCCGTGACGGCGATCCTCCTGATCCCGGCCGCGACAGCCGTCCTGCTGGCGCTCGTTCCCGGCTACCGGCTCTCGGCACGGCTGAACGTGCTCGCCAGTCTCGCGACGCTCGCCGCCGCCCTCAGCCTCCTCGTCGACCGGCCGGCGGCCGGCCCGTTCTTGTTCGTCGACGATCTCAACATCGTCTTCATCGTGCTCAACACCTTCGTCGGCTTCACCGCGAGCGTGTTCAGCGCCGGTTATATCGGCCACGAGCTGCGGACCGGCCGGCTGACGCCGACGCACCTGCGGTTCTATCACGCGATGTACCAGGTGATGATGTTCGGCATGAACCTGGCGCTGATGTCGAACAACATCGGCCTGATGTGGGTGGCGGTGGAGCTGGCCACCCTCACCACCGTGCTGATGGTCGGGCTCTACCGCACGCATGCGGCGCTGGAAGCCGCCTGGAAGTACTTCATCCTCGGCAGCGTCGGCATCGCGCTGGCGCTGTTCGGCACGATCCTGGTCTACATGGCGGCCCGGCCGGTCGTCGGCGCAGGCCCGGATGCGATGGTCTGGACCGTGCTGATCGCGCGCGTCGCCGCCTTCGACCCGGCGCTGCTGAACGTCGCCTTCGTCTTTCTGCTGCTCGGCTACGGCACCAAGGTGGGGCTCGCCCCGCTCCATGCCTGGCTGCCCGACGCCCATGCCGAGGGCCCGACGCCGATCTCGGCGGTGCTGTCGGGACTGCTGCTGAACGTCGCCCTCTATGCGCTGCTCCGATTCAAGATGCTGCTGGCCGGCAGCCCGCTGTCGATCCCGCCCGGGCCGCTGATGATCGGCATGGGGCTCACCTCGCTGATCTTCGCCGCCTTCATGCTGTACCGCCGCCGCGACATCAAACGCCTGTTCGCCTATTCCTCGATCGAGCACATGGGCATCATCGTCTTCGCCTTCGGCATGGGCGGGCCGCTCGCCAATTTCGCCGGCCTGCTGCACATGGTGATGCACAGCCTGACCAAGTCGGCGATCTTCTACGCGGTCGGCCATATCACCCAGGTCAAGGGGACGCAGAAGATCGACGAGATCCGCGGCCTGACCGTGACGCATCCCTGGCTCGGCTGGGGCCTCGTCATCGGCGTGCTCGCGATCGCCGGACTGCCGCCGCTCGGAATCTTCATGAGCGAGTTCCTGCTGGTGAGTTCCACCTTCGCCCGGGCGCCGCTGCTGGCCGTGCCCCTGGTCTTCGGACTGCTGGTCGCCTTCGGCGCATTGCTTCTGCGTCTGACGGGTCTCGCCTTCGGGGCGCCGCACGGCAGCACGGCACCGGTCGATGGTTCCAGCCTGCCGATGTATGCCCATCTGGCGCTGGTGCTCTGCGCGGGCGTCTACCTGCCGCCGCCCCTGGTGGCCTGGTTCCAGAACGTCGCGCGCCTTCTCGGGTGATGGGGAGAGGCAGGAGATGTCGATGCTTCCCGATCTGATCCGCCGGGGCCGTCCGGTCCCGCAGCACGGGCCCTGGCCGCGCGCGGTGGTCGACGAGGATGTCTGGAATTCGGCGGCGGGCCTCCTCGCCGAGGGCGGCGCGGTTCTCGCCGGCCTCTGGGGCGAGGCGAATGCCGTCCACATGGCGCTGCGCACGGAGGGATCGGGAGCCGGCATCGTCCTCAGCATCGACTGCCCGGCGGGCCGCTTTCCCTCCATCGCGCGGCTGCATCCGCCGGCCTTGCGCCTGGAACGCAGCATCCGCGACCTGTTCGGCCTGGAACCGGAGGGATTGCCGGATCAGCGCCCCTGGCTCGACCATGGACGTTGGGACGTCTCGCGCCCTTTGTCCGCGCATCCCGGAGGGTCCGCCGCATCGACGCCCTACACATTCCTGCCGGTCGAAGGCGAAAGCCTGCACCAGATTCCGGTCGGGCCGGTGCATGCCGGCATCATCGAGCCGGGACATTTCCGCTTCACCGCCAGCGGCGAGACCGTCGCCCGCCTGGAGGCGCGCCTGGGTTATGTTCACAAGGGAATCGACGGCCTGATGGCCGGCGCCGATCTGGAGCAGGCGGCGAAGCTGGCCGCGCGCGTCTCCGGCGACAGCACGGTCGCCTATTCGATCGCCTTCGCCCGCGCCGTCGAGGCGGCGCTCGGCGTCGAGGCGCCACCGCGCGCGCAGTGGCTGCGGGCGCTGATGGCCGAACTGGAGCGCATCGCCAACCATCTCGGCGATATCGGCGCCGTCTGCAACGACGCCTCCTTCGCCATCATGCACGCGCATACCGGCATCCTGCGCGAACAGGTGTTGCGGGCCGCGGATGCCTGTTTCGGCCATCGCCTGATGCGCGACCTGATCCGGCCGGGCGGCGTCGCGGCCGATCTCGGCGACGGCGGGATCGCTACCCTGCAACGTCTCGTCGCCGACCTTCGCCGGCGCTTTCCGCCCCTGGTCACGATGTATGACGACACCGCCTCGCTGCAGGACCGCACCGTCGGCACCGGCATCCTGACGCCGGCGCTGGCCCGCCAGTATGCCGCGGGCGGCCATATCGGCCGGGCCTCCGGCCTCGGCTTCGACGCCCGCCGCGCCCCGGGCTATCCCCCCTATGAGAGCCTGAGCTTCGAGGTGCCGGTGATGCAGGCGGGCGATGTCGATGCCCGCGTCTGGATCCGCATCCGCGAGGTCGAACAGAGCCTGTCGCTGATCGAACAGATCCTGCGGGCCCTGCCGGCCGGTCCGCTGCGGACCGGCCTGCCGTCTTTTGACGGGCCGCGCGAAGGCCTGGCCCTGGTCGAGGGATTCCGCGGCGACATCCTCGTCTGGCTGCGTGTGACTGCCGACGGAAGAATCGGTCGCTGCCACCTGCGCGACCCGTCCTGGTTCCAATGGCCGCTGCTGGAAGCGGTGATCGAGGGCAACATCGTCGCCGACTTCCCGCTCTGCAACAAATCGTTCAACTGTTCCTATTCAGGCCAGGACCTGTGAAGGCGAGCCGCCATGCGCAAGCATCTCCTTGAAGGCCTCCTGCGGCGCCCCCTGACGGAGCGGCCGCCCGGTATCGAGGACGCGGCCGCCGCCGAACTCGGCCTCGCGGTCGCCAAGGCCGCCCGGCGGCGCCTCGGACGCAGCCTGTCGATCCGCGAGGTGGATGCCGGATCCTGCAACGGCTGCGAACTCGAAATCCACGCGCTGAACAACGCCTTCTACGACATCGAACGGTTCGGTATCCGCTTCGTCGCCTCGCCCCGGCATGCCGATGTGCTGCTGGTGACCGGACCGGTGACGAAGAACATGCGCGAGGCGCTGCTGCGCACCCATGAGGCGACGCCGAATCCAAAATGGGTGGTGGCGGTAGGCGATTGCGGCTTCGACGGCGGCTGCTTCGCCGGCAGCTATGCCGTCGCGGGCGGGGTGTCGGCGGTGCTGCCGGTGGATCTGCATGTGCGCGGCTGCCCGCCATCCCCGACGGCCCTTCTAAAGGGGCTGCTCGCCCTTCTGGAGCGCGCGGACGCATCCTGACCCGGGATCCGGCGGCGCTTCACCCCGGAGGCGGCAGCCTCTAGACTCCGCCGAATCAGGCGAACGCGATGCGATGGCGCGCGGCGGCCTTCCTTTTTTCCTGTGGCGCTCCGGCCGGCGGCGCCCCCGCATCCCCGGAAGAGGTTCGATGAAACTGCTGAACGCGATGATGAGCCGGATCGTCCAGGTGGGCACGCTCCGCATCGTCGATGCCGAGGGCAACGAGCATGTGCACCAGGGCAAGCCGGGGCCCAGCGTCACCATCCGCCTGACCGACCCGAAGCTCTACCGCACGCTCTTCCTCAATCCGGAACTCAAGGCCGGCGAGGCCTATATGGACGGGACGCTCCTGATCGAGGAAGGGTCGATCCGCGACCTTCTCATGATCTACGCGCTGAACCGGCTGTCGCTGCGCGGGCATCCGCTGCAGAAGCTGCTGCGCGGCGGCGTCAAGCGGGTGAAGAAGCTGTTTCAGCGCAACACGCTGGTGCGCTCGCGGGAGAACGTCGCGCATCACTACGACATCTCCAACGACCTCTATCGCCTCTTCCTCGACGAGGACATGAACTATTCCTGCGCCTATTTCGCCCATCCGGAGGACAGCCTGGAGGCGGCGCAGCAGAACAAGCTGCGGCATGTGGCTTCGAAGCTGGCCTTGAAGCCCGGCATGCGGGTGCTCGACATCGGCTGCGGCTGGGGCGGCATGGCGCTCTACATGGCCAAGCACTTCGACGTCGAGGTGGTGGGCGTCACGCTCTCGACCGAGCAGCGGGCGCTGGCGGTCGAGCGGGCGAAGGCGCGGGGCCTCGAGCACAAGGTCAGGTTCGAGCTGATGGACTACCGCAATGTCGAGGGGCCCTTCGACCGCATCGTCTCCATCGGCATGTTCGAGCATGTCGGCGTCGGCCATTACGACGAGTTCTTCGGCAAGGCCTCTTCGCTCCTGACCGACGAGGGCGTGATGCTGCTGCATTCGATCGGCAGGAAGGGCGGGCCCGGCGCGACCGCCGCCTGGGTCAGGAAATACATCTTCCCCGGCGGCTATTCCCCGGCGCTGTCCGAGACCTTGGCCTCGGTGGAGCGCGCCGGCCTATGGGTGACGGATATCGAGATCCTGCGGCTGCACTATGCCGAGACGCTGAAGGCCTGGGACGCCCGCTTCCAGGCCAATCGCGCCAAGGCCGCGGAACTGTTCGACGAGCGCTTCTGCCGCATGTGGGAATTCTACCTGATCGTCTGCGAATTCGGCTTCCGCTACGGCAAGCAGGTGGTGTTCCAGATGCAGCTGACCAAGGAGCAGGCGACGCTGCCGATCGTGCGCGACTACATCACCGAGACGGAAGCGAGCCTGCGCCAGCGCGAACGGATGCCGGAGGCGGCCGAGTAGGAGCGGCGACCGGGAGCCGGCGGCACCGGCGTCAGATCGCCTCCACCAAGCGCCTCCTCATATCGGCATCCGGCAGCGGACCCGAGCCCGCATTGGCATTGTCGGCCATATGCTCGGGCCGGCTGGTACCGGGGATGACGCAGGTGACGGCCGGGTTCGCCAGAACGAATTTCAACAGCAGCTGAGCCCAGCTCTCGCAGCCGATCTCGGCTGCCCAGGACGGCAGCGGCCTGCCGCGCAGGCGCCGCAGCAGGCCGCCACCGCCGAAGGGCTGGTTGACCAGGACGGCAATCCCTTTCTCGGCGGCGAGCGGCAGCAAACGCGCCTCGGCCGCGCGGTCGTCGGCGGCGTAGTTCAGCTGCACGAAATCGAGCGCTTCCGCCCGCATCACCGCCTCCAGCTCGGCATGAGCGCCGGGCGTGTAGTGGGTGATGCCGAGATAGCGGATGCGCCCTTCGGCCTTCCACTTCCGCAGGGTCGGCAGGTGCATCCGCCAGTCGACCAGGTTGTGGATCTGCATCAGTTCGATCGGCCGGTGCTGCAGCAGGCGGAACGAAGTCTCCATCTGGGTGACGCCCGCGGCCGCCCCTTGCGTCCACACCTTGGTGGCGATGAAAGCCTTGTCATGCGCCTGCATCGCGGTGAGCAGCTCTCCCACCACCGCTTCCGAGCGGCCATACATGGGCGAACTGTCGATCACCGAGCCTCCGGTGGCGAAGAGGGTCTCCAGCACGGCGGTCAATCGCTTTCGCATCGCATCGTCGAGCGCGGCGTCGAAGGTCTGCCAGGTGCCGAGCCCGACGAGGGGAAGCCGCTCGCCCGAAGACGGAATGATGCGCGTGTCCATGCGGCCTCCCTGGGCATGAGCGGCCGAAGCGACGAGGAGTGCGCCGGCCGATTTCAGAACCGTCCTGCGCGGAATCACGGCTTCAGCCTCAGGCCGGCGAGCAGGGTTTCCAGCGCCCTGACATGGACGCGCCCGGTCGCCGCCGGATCGGCCGCACCGGCGCAGGCGACGGCGGCCTCCGTCACCGCGCCGACCAGGAGGCGGGCGAGCGGGGCGGCCGGCTGCTTCGCGATCAGGCCCTTCTTCATCGCCACCTCCAGCAGGTTCGGCATCTTCGCCATGAAATGCTCGGCATCGATCTCCCGCCAGCGTTCCCAGCCCAGGACGGCCGGCCCGTCCTTCAACATGATGCGGCCGGTGCCCGGCTCGGCGCAGGCGGTGAAATAGGCCCGCGTGCCCTGCAGCAGGCGGTCGATCTCGTCGGCCGCATTGCGCGACGCCGCCCGCACACGCGCCGCCAGCGCCGCCGAGGTTTCGAGAAACACCGCCTCGAACACCGCTTCCTTGGCGGGGAAGTGGTGATAGACGGCGCCCTTGGCAACACCCGCCGCGGCCGCGATCTGGTCGACAGTGGTATCGGCGAAGCCCTGCGCGGCGAACAGATTCTCCGCGGCCCGGGTGATCGCCGTTCGTGTCGCCTCGCGCCGTTCCGCCTGCCTCGCCATGCCGCGAGACTAGCAGGCCGGCCGACATTGACATACCGACTGATGGTCGGTAATTACCGACTTTCAGTCTGTTTATGGAGGCCCCTCATGCCGAACCGCCAGATCGTCGAAGCCTTCGCCGCCACCCTGGAAGCGGGCCGCTTCCTCGAGGCGATCGCGGATTTCTACGCCGAGGATGCTTCGATGCAGGAGAATGCCGATTCGCCCCGAGTGGGACGCGATGTCCTGATCGAGGGGGAGAAGAAGGTGCTCGCGCGGTCCAGTTCGGTGACGGCGAAGCGTCTGTCGCCGATCATGATCGACGGCGATCACGTCTGCATCCGCTGGCTGTTCGAGTTCACCGGCGCCGATGGCGCCACCCGCCGGCTGGACGAGATCGCCTATCAGCGCTGGGCGGGCGACAAGGTTGTGGAGGAGCGGTTCTTCTACGACCCCGGACAACTCGGCCGATAGGCAAACCGCCGCCGGACGCTACACTCCCGGCCGATCAGTCGAGTGGGAGGAAGCGATGAGCCACGAGAAGCTGGCGGCGGACCTGGCCGCACGGCGGGCCCGGGTACGCATGATGGGCGGCGCCCCGAAGCTGGAGGCGCGGCGCGCCCAGGGCATCCTCAATGCCCGGGAGCGCATCGAGGGCCTCTGCGATCCCGAGAGCTTCAGCGAGATCGGCGAATTCGTCGTCTCCGCCAGGGCCGAGGATGCCGGACGCACACCGGCCGACGGCATCGTCACCGGTTTCGGCGCCGTGGACGGACGCGATGTCGCCATCGCCTCCTTCGACCTGACGACGCTCGGCGCCTCCTCCTCGGCCAACAACATCACCAAGCTGCGCTACCTGCGGGCCGCCGCCACCAAGGCGGGCGTCCCTTGCGTCTTCCTGCTGGAATCGGCCGGCGCGCGCATGCCCGACATCCAGGGCGCGCGCGGCATGGGCCGGATCGGCCAGATTTCCCAGCACGGCCGTGAGCGCGAGACGCCGTGGATCTCGGCCGTGCTCGGCCCCTGCTACGGCATGGGGACATGGTACACGGTGCAGGCGGATTTCGCGGTGATGCGCAAGGGCGCCGTCTTCTCCGTCTCCAGCCCGAAGGTGACCTCGGTGGCGCTGGGCGAGGAGATCACGGCCGAGCAGCTGGGCGGCTGGGAAATGCATGCCCGCACCACCGGCCAGGTCGACGCCGTGGCCGAGACCGATGCCGAGGCGCTGGCGATCGTGCGGCGGACGCTCTCCTACCTGCCCTCCCATGCGGGCGAGGCGGCGCCGGTGGCAGGCGCGGTGATAGAGCCTGACGGCGACGTCGAATCGGCGCTGCCGGTCGAGCGCAACCGCATCTACGATGTCCGCAGGATCATCGAGGCCTTCGCCGACCGGGGCTCGCCGCATGCCTATCGCGAGTTGTTCGGGCGGGCGCTCCACACCGGCTTTGCCCGGATCAACGGGCGGCCGATCGGGATCATCGCCAGCAACCCGCGGCACAAGGGCGGTGCCATCGACGATGCAGCCTGCGACAAGATGACGGAGTTCGTCGTCCTCTGCGACAGCTTCAACCTGCCGATCGTGCTGATGGCCGATGCGCCGGGCTTCCTGGTCGGGCTGCAGTCGGAAGAGCGCGGCGTCGCCGGCAAGATCATGAACAATTTGCAGGCACTGTCGCTCGCCACGGTGCCGAAGATCGCGATCGTCATGCGCAAGAGCTACGGCCAGGCATATCTCAACCTCGGCGCCGGGGTCGCGGACGTGATGGCCGCATGGACGACGGGCGAGATCGGCTTCGTCGATCCGGCGGTGGCCGTCAGCGTGGTGCACAACGCCCCCTCATCGACCGGCCGCGAGGACTACGAGGCGCTGCTGGCCGGCATGATGAAGGGCAGCACGCCCTACGACCTCACCGAGATTTTCGCCGCCCATACCGTGATCCGCCCGAACGAGACCCGCAGCTGGCTCGACCGGATGCTGCGGGTCTTCACCCGACGCCCCGGCGGGGGCATCGGGCGACACCGACTGGCCAACTGGCCGACCAGTCTCTGAGAGATCAGATCGGCGCGATCGAGCGGAATTTGGGCGGATGGTCGTTCGGCCGCCGCGGCTGGCACTGCGCCAGGGTTTCGATCAGGAAGCCGCGGGTATCGCGCGGGTCGATGATCTCGTCGATGCCGAATCCCTCCACCGCCCGCATCGAGCTGATCTGAGCCCGGATGCGGTCGATCATTTCCTGGCGCTTGCCCTGCGGGTCCGGCGCCGCCTCGTATTCCTTGCGGAAGGCGACATCGACCGAGCCTTCGACCGACATGGCGCAGATCTGCGCGGTCGGCCAGGCGATGGAGGCATCGGCGGCGAAGCTGCGCCCGCCGGCCATGGCGAAATAGCCGAGGCCGTATCCCTTGCGCAGCACGACCGAGATGCGCGGCACGCTGGCCTGGCCCCATTCGGCGATCAGCTTGGCCGAACGGCGCCCCAAGGCCGTCTTCTCGGCCGAAGAGCCGATGGAGAAGCCGGGCACGTCGATCAGCGAGACGAGCGGCAGGCCGAAGGCGTCGCAGAGCGCGATGAAATGGGCCATCTTGTCGCAAGCGTTGGCGTCGATCATGCCGCCCAGTTTCAGTGCCTGGTTGGCGACGAAACCCACCGGCCGGCCGCCGAGGCGCGCGAAGGCGGTCACGATGTTGCCGGCGAAAGTGGGCTTCAGCTCGAACACGCTGCCCTTGTCGGCGATGAGCGCGATCACCTTGCGCACGTCGTAGGCCTTGCGCGGGTTGTTCGGCACCAGGTCGAGCAGCACATCGTCGCGCCGGTCGGCGGGATCATCGCAGGCGATCACCGGCAGCGGCGCGCGGGCATTGAGCGGCAGGAAGGACAGGAAGCGCCGCGCCGCCTCGATCGCCTCCGCCTCGGACCGGGTCCCGAGATCGGCGATGCCCTGGCGGTCCACCTGCATCTCGGCGCCACCGATCTCGAGCTGATCGACATCCTCCCCGGTCCCCGCCTTCACCAGGGCCGGGCCGGCGAGGCCCATCGTCGACAGGCCGCGAACCATGACCACGAAGTCGGACATGCCGGCATAGTTGGTCGGTCCGGCGAATCCCGCGCCCAGCATCAGCGCCACCATCGGAATCCAGCCGGAAGCCCGGGCGAAGTTGTGGAACTGGGCATTGGCATGGGCAAAATGCCGGGAGTCCTGGCCGCCCTGGATTCGGTGCCCGCCCCCGTCGAGAACCATCACCATCGGCAGTCCACGGGTGATGGCCATCTGCAGGGCGCGCTGGGTCTTGGCACTGCCGAGCTTGCCGATGCTGCCACCGAAGACGGTGAAGTCCTGCACCATGACGACCGCAGGCCGTCCGTTCAGGAGCGCGGTGCCGGTGACCACGCCGTCGGCCGGCGCCTTCTCGCGGTCTGGCTCGTCCTCGCCCTCGCCCGAGACCAGCGCGCCGAATTCGCGAAAGCTGCCGGGGTCGACGAGCCGGGCCACCCGCTCGCGAGCGGTGAGCTTGCCGCGATCATGCCGTCGCGCCACGGCAGCCGGACGCGCGGCATCCTGGAGCCGCTCGCGCGCGGCCTCCACAACCTCCAGCAGCGATCTGCCATCCTTCTCGATCATCGTTCCAATTCCTCCGGACACGTCACTTTGGGTTTCTCATGCCGAGCGATCCCTTCATAGTAGCGACGCGCCTGCGCGTTTAGCGCCGGGCAACAAGAACGCTACTAGGGAGAAAACAAGATGATGATCAACTGGGCCGCTCGCGGCCTGATGATGGCTTCTGCCTTCGCCATCTGCGCGGCCACGGCCGATGCGCGTGAACTCAAGGCCTCGACCCACCTGCCGCCGAAGAACGACACCATCGCCCATGGCTACGTGCCCTTCGCGAAATACGTCGAGGAACGCACCAAGGGCGACCTGAAGATCAAGGTCTTCAACGGCGGCGCGCTGCTGGGCCCGCGAGCCGCGCTCGGCGGCATCAAGGACGGCGTGGTCGACATGGGCTATGTCATCGTCGGCTACCACACGGCCGAGTTCCCCCATCTCGGCGGCTTCGCCAACGACATTTCGGCGATCGGCACCGACCCCGTGGCGGCCGTGGCGGCGACCACCGAATGGATGTTCACCTGCCCGACCTGCCTGAACGACTTCAAGACCCAGGGCAACGTCTTCACCGGTGCCGGTGCCGTGCCCGGCATGGTGATCATGTCGAAGGTGAAGTTTGACAAGCTGGCCGATTTCTCGGGCAAGCGCATCCGTTCCAACGGCGGCTTCTGGGACGGTTTCATCAAGGACCTGGGCGGCGTGCCGGTCAACGTCCCCTCCTCCGAACAGTACGAGGCGATGAACCGCGGGCTGGTCGACGCGGTGATCCACGTTCCGAGTTCGATGAAAACCTACTCGCTGTGGGACATGACCAAGGACGTGACGCTGATCAACTTCGGCATCTACCGTTCGATCAACACCTTCGCCTTCAATCCGGATACCTGGAAGAGCCTCAAGCCGGCCGAACGCAAGGTGATCCTGGAATCGGCCATGGACGCCAATCTGGACATCGCCTTCGGCTATCTCGAAACCGGCAAGGTGGCGCTGGCCGAAAGCGCGAAGAAGGGCATCTCCATCCACCCGCCCGCGCCGGACGTCCAGGCCAAGGTCGATGCCTTCATCAAGAAGGTCACGGCCGACGGGGTCGAGATCGGCAAGACCCGCTACAAGATCGCCAATGCGGACGATCTGGTCGCCCGCATGATCGCCCTCACCGACAAGTGGGAGAAGATCTGGAAGGAGAGCGGCGAGGATCTGGCCAAGTTCAAAGCGCGCGCGCGCGAGGAGATCGTCAGCAAGATCGACGTCAACACCCACGGCCTCTGACCTCGGCGCTTCCCGAGACGATGTGAAAAGGGCGCCCTCGGGCGCCCTTTTCTTCATCCCAGCAACCGGGGAAGGAACAGGGAGATCTCCGGGAAGACGACCAAGAGCGTGAGCGTCACCAGGTCGACCATCAGGAACCAGAAGATGCCCTGGAAGATCGCCTCGGTACTGACCTGATTGCCGACCACTCCCTTGATGACGAAGACGTTCAAGCCGACCGGCGGCGTGATGAGCCCGATCTCGAGCAGCTTCACGATGAGGATGCCGAACCAGATGAGGTCGATCCCGGCGGCGTCGATCAGCGGCATGAAGATCGGCAGGGTCAGGAGCATGATTCCCAGCGGATCGAGAAACATCCCCAGAAACAGATAGGCCGCGCAGACGATCAGCAGCAGCATCATCGGCGACAGGCCGACATCGGTGACGAAACTGCCGAGGAAATCGGTGAAGCCCGCCAACGCCAGGAAACGGGTCAGCAGATTGGCGCCGATGGCGATGACGAAGATGGCCGCCGTGCTGGTGAGGGTCTCGCGCAGCGAGGCTTTCAGCGCCTCGAAGGTGAGCGTGCCCATCCCGATGGCGATGACCAGCGCCATGAGGGCCCCGACCGCCCCCGCCTCGGTCGGCGTGAAGGCGCCGGAGAACAGCCCACCGAAGACCCCGGCGATGAGAAGCAGCGTGGGAGCGGTGTGCCGCAGCGCCAGGATGCGTTCGCGCCAGGTCGCGCCCACGCCGGTCGGCGGCGCCAACTGCGGGCGCAGCTTCGCCATCATCATGACCATCAGCGCGTAGTTCACCGCCGTCAGGATGCCCGGCAGGAATCCCGCCAGGAACAGGGGACCGATCGGCGCCTCCACGAAGATGCCGTAGATCAAGAGCAGGATGCTGGGCGGGATCATCGAGCCGATGGTCCCGGCCGCGGCGCATACCCCGGTTGCGAGCCGCTTGTCGTAGCCGCTCTTTATCATCTCGGGGATGGCGATGCGCCCGATCGCGGCGGCACAGGCAACCGAGGAGCCGGTCACGGCCGAGAACCCGGCGCCCGCACCGATCGCCGCGACGGCGAGCCCTCCCGGCAAGGCGGAAAGCCAGAGGCGCGCGGCCTGGAACAAGCCATGCGTCAGCTTGGCGTGATGGCAGATGTAGCCCATCAGGAGGAACATCGGCACCGAGGTCAGCGTCCAGCTGGCGACCACCTCGTGCGGGATGGCGGTGATGATGCCGAGCGCGGACTTCAGCCCCATGGTCAGCCAGATGCCGACGAAGGAGACCATGCCGAGCGCCACCGCGACCGGAACGCGGGCCAGGAGAAGCGCCAGGAGAACGCCGAGCGCAACGAGGCAGAGTTGAATGTCGGACACTGGGGATTCCTCAGTCGGCGAAGTTTTCGTCGCGCGATTTGCGCAAGGGTTCCACGTCGCCACTCAGGAGACGGGCGGCCTTCCACAGAAGGACGATCGTGATCAGCCCGCAGCCGATGGGCAGCAGGAAGCGCGGCGGCCAGATGGCGAGTTGCATGGAGCCCGAATAGGTCTCGCCCACATGCGCCTTCTCGATCGCCTCGAGCCCGGTCCGCCAGGTCAGGATCGCGTAGTAGAAGGCGCAGAAGATACTGACCAGGCCGATCATGATCCGCTGCGCGGCCTCGCTCATGTGCTGGGAGACGAGTTCGACCGCGATATGGCCGTTATGGCGCTCCACCGCCGCCAGGGGCAGGAACACCAGCGCGATCATGTAGTAGTAGGAGGAGATCTCGATCGTGCCGACCAGCGGCATGTTGAGAAAAAAGCGCAGCAGCACGTCCAGACTGACATGCAGCATGATGATCATCAGGATCAATCCGCCCAGGAAGGCAAAGCTCTCGCTCAGTGCGTCGAGCACACGTCCTATCGCTGTCATGCAGCGTTCTCCTCCCCATCCCATCCGCGTCGGCGGCGCGCGCGATCCGGCGATTGACCGGCCGGTTGTCCGCACGCTACACCAGCGTCACGATATTTAACGAACGATCATTAGGGAAGAAGCGAATGCGCCTCGATCCGCGGATGCCGCCGCCGGAGGACTGCGTCCTGCGCCCGCTGCTCGAGCGCCGCGCGGCAGAGACGCCCGACAAGGTGTTCGTGATCTTCGAGGACGGCGAGAGCTGGACCTATGCCGAGCTCCGCCGGCGCGTGGCGCATGTGGCGGCCGGCCTGCAGCAAGCGGGCGTGCGCCAGGGCGACTTCGTCCTGTCCTGGCAGGGCAACGGGCCGGTCACGCTGCTGACCTGGTTTGGGCTCAATTACCTCGGCGCGGTTTATGTGCCCATCAACACCTCCTATCGCGGCCGGCTGCTGGAACACGTGATCGCCAATTCGGATGCGGCCCTGATGGTGGCGGACGGCCGGCTGCTGGACCGGCTGCCCGAGGTCGCGCTGGCGGGATTGAAGCGTGTCATCGCCATCGGCGGCACCGACTTCGCCGATCCCCGGCTGGAGGTGCTGCCGCAATCGGCGCTCTTCGCGGGCCCCGCCGAGCCGCAGCCGCCGGAACGCGAGATCGCGCCCTGGGACACCCAGAACGTCATCTACACCTCGGGCACCACCGGCCCGTCGAAGGGCGTGCTCTCTTCCTATCTGCACCTTTATTCCACCGGCGCCGCCTTCCACGCGGTCACGGGGGAGGACCGCAACATGGTCAACCTGCCCATGTTCCATGCCGGCGGCACCGGCGCGATCTATCGCATGCTGATCCGGGGCGGCTCCTGCGCCGTCTTCGAATCCTTCAGCACCTCCACCTTCTGGGACAAGGTGAGGGAGACCGGGGCCACGACGCTGACGCTGCTGGGTGCGATGACCCCCTTCCTGATGAAGCAGCCGCCAAGCCCGCGCGACCGCGAGCACACGCTGCGGCACGCGACCATGGTGCCGCTCGCCGACGACGCGCTCGCCTTTTCCGAGCGCTTCGGCATCGACATCTACACGACCTTCAACATGACCGAGACGTCCTGCCCGATCTTCTCGCAGAAGAACCCCACCATCAAAGGCACCTGCGGCGTGGTACGCCCGGGAATGGAATGCCGGATCGTCGACGAGAACGACTGCGAGGTGCCCGTCGGCACCGTGGGCGAGCTGATGATCCGGCCCGATTGTCCCTGGACGATGAACAGCGGCTATCACAAGAACCCGGAAGCCACCGCCAAGGCCTGGCGGAACGGCTGGTTCCATTCGGGCGACGCCTTCCGGCGCGACGAGGCCGGCAATTTCTTCTTCGTCGATCGCATGAAGGACGCGATCCGCCGGCGCGGCGAGAACATCTCCTCCTTCGAAGTGGAGGTGGAAATCACCGCCCATCCGGCGGTGCGCGAGGCGGCGGTGGTGGCGGTGAAGAGCGAGCTGTCGGAGGACGAAGTGCTGGCCGTGATCTCGCCGGTGCCGGGGCAGAGCATCGATCCGGTGGAACTCATCGGATTCCTGCAACCCCGCATGGCGCATTTCATGATCCCGCGCTATCTGCGCATCCTTGCCGAGATGCCGAAGACGCCGACCCAGAAGGTGCAGAAGAACCTGCTGCGCGACGAAGGGATCACGGCCGACACCTGGGACCGCGAGAAGGCCGGTATCGTGATCAAGCGAGAGAAGCTCGGCCAGCGCAGCGCCGGTTGAGGTCAGGGGCGGCGGCGCTTCTTCGTGTTCTTCGCCCGCGCCGCGCGATAGGCGGCGTCGATCGCGCCGCGGGCGAGGTCGCGCAACTCGTCCACCTCGTCCAGCAGCGTGTCGGGGACCTGCCAATAGGGCATCTGAACCCGCTTGCCCGCAGGCGTCTCATAGACGAAGGGCGGCCAGCCCGCCGTCTCGAAGGCGGGGCGATTCTGCTCGTCGGCCTTGAGATAAAGCGCCTCGCGCGCCACCAGCGCGAACATCACCTCGCCGTGGAAGACGCCCGCGCCACTGAACATGCGGCGCACCCGAACCGCTCCCAGCGGGCCGAACAGGTCGAGCAGAAACTCGCGGTATTCCTCCGAGATCGCCATCAGACCTTCGGCCTGCCGATGGTCTGGTAGAGCTCGGGCCGGCGCTGGTCCATCAGCGGATAGCGGTGCTTCACCTCCTCGATGTAGTCGAGGTCGATCACGGTGGTGAGGCAGCATTCGGTGTCGGGCGCGGTCGCCGTCACCACGCCCCAGGGATCGACCACCATGCTGCGGCCGACGAAGGAGAGCCGGGACGACGGATCCGCCCCCACCTGGCCCGATGCCACCACCCAGCACTGGTTCTCCGCCGCCCGGGCGCGCAGGAAGAACTCCCAATGGTCGAAGCGCGGCGACAGGAAGGCCGAGGCGCAGACGATCACCTTCGCACCCTTCAGCGCCAGCTCGCGATAGACCTCGGGGAAGCGCAGGTCGGAACAGACCGACACGCCGACCGGGCCGATCTCGGTCGGGAACACCGGCAGTTCGGTGCCGGCATCGACCTTCTTCGATTCGACATAGCCCGGCGGGATGTCCGGGCGGTTCGGGGCATCGAACAGATGCGTCTTGTCGTAGCGGCCGAGAATCCTGCCGTCGGGGCCGATGACGGGGGCGGAATTGAAATAGCGGTTGCCGCGCCGCTCGTAGAGCGAGCCGACGATGGTCATGCCGTATTTCCTCGCCTTCTCGGCCAGGAGATCCGTGGTCGGCCCCGGCACCGTCTCGGCGAGATCGCGATAGGCCTCCTCGGAGGAGAAGCCGACGCCGGTCCAGACCTCGGGCAGCACCACCAGTTCGGAACCGCGGCTGCCCGCCTGGTCGAGGAGGCGCATCACCTTCTCGACCGTCGCGTCCTTGTGGCGGTCGTCGGCGGTGATCTGGATGGCGGAGACGGTGATATCCTTGGCCACGGTGTTTCCTCCGGCGTTTCACTTTGAGCCCAGCATAGCCCGCGAACAGGGGTGAGAACCATGTCGGCAGCCGCACGGCTGATCAGCTTCATCGACCACACGGCGCTCGACGATGCCCGCGCCGGCGACGCGGCCGAGGCGGTCTGCCGCCAGGCGGCCAAGGCGGCGAGAGCCGGCACGCCGGTCGCCGCCGTCTGCATCTGGTCCGACTTCATCCTGCCGGCGAAGACCTGGCTGCAAGGCAGCGGCGTGCCGATCGCCACGGTGGTGAACTTCCCGAATGGCGAAGCCCCTGCCGATGCCGTGCATGCCGAAACCGAGACGGCCATCGCCGACGGCGCCGACGAGATCGACGTGGTGATCCCCTTCCGCGCAGCCCCGGAAGCCGCCGGCCCGATCGTCGCCGCGGCGCGCGCGGCCTGCGGCGGCCGTATCCCGCTGATGGTGATCCTGGAGACCGGGCAGCTCGGCGACCGCATCGCCGCGACAGCGAGGATCGCGGTGGCGAACGGCGCCGATTTCCTGAAGACCTCCACCGGCAAGTTCCAGCCCGGCGCCGAGATGCCGGCGGTGGAGACGCTGCTCTCCGTGATCGCCGAGCATCGCGGCCGCCTGCTCGGCCTGAAGGTTTCGGGCGGCGTCCGCACCCCGGACCAGGCGAGCGCCTATCTGCAGGCGGCGGAGAAGGTCATGGGCCAAGGCTGGGCCACGCCAGCGACCTTCCGCCTCGGCGCCAGCGGCCTTCTCGGCGTGCTGACGGGTGTGGTGGCTTCGGCAACCACGAGCCCATCGCGCTACTGACCGGACTGCTTGGGCGTCAGAGGCAGTAGTTCATCACCGGCGGCCGAGGGACGGATAGCAATTCTTCGACCTCGGCCATCAGCCTCTGCCGCGGCGTCCTTGCCATGTCGGCTACAACTGCCGCATGGCCGCTGCGGGTGCAGATCGTCTCTCTTTCCGGCCCGCGCATGCGCGACCATCGCTCGACCATGCGCCGGTCCAACTCCGGGCGCGATACCGGTTCCAGGCTGTTATCGACGATGAATGCGCTGATCGCGTTGAGTTGGCGCAGCAGATCTTGTCGCAACGCCTCCTGGCCTTCCAATTGGCAGGCATCGATCGCACCCACCATCTCGACCCGGAGCATCCAGGCGCACATCACCGCGCCGCGACCGCTGTTGTCGGTGCCGACAACCGTATCCACGCCGCCCCAGCGTTCGAACACCACCCCAGCCTTTCCAACCGCGCGCAGGGTGCCGTCAGGATCGCGCTTCAAAACCTCGAAGCCAGGACGCCGCAATAAAACGTCCAGTTCGTCCTCCGCCATAGCGGCAGGGGCGGTGAGCAGGGACAGGACCAGGGCCGCGACGGCAGAACAACGCATGCTCATACTGGAAGGGGCAATTCTGGTCGAAGTGTGACAATAACCGGCACGTCCAGGCTGCCGACGCTCTCAGTTCGCCAGCCGGCCGAGCGCCTCGGCCAGACGGTCGCATTCGGCATCGGTGCCGATCGTAATGCGGAGGTACTGATCGATCCGGGGCTGCCGGAAGTGGCGCACGATAATGCCCTGCTCGCGCAAGGCCGCCGCGAGGTCGCCGCCGTCGCGCCGCGGGTGCCTCGCGAAGACGAAGTTGGCCGCCGAGGGCAGCACCTCGAAACCGAGGCCCGCGAGCCGGGCCGAGAGCCGCTCGCGGCTCGCCATGATCGCTTTGCGGGTCTGCTGGAAATAGGCCTCGTCCTCGAAGGCGGCGACGGCGCCGGCCTGGGCGAAGCGGTCGAGGGGATAAGAGTTGAAGCTGTTCTTCACCCGCTCCAGCCCTTCGATCAGGTCCGCCTGGCCGATGGCGAAACCGACGCGCAGGCCGGCGAGCGAGCGCGACTTCGACAGTGTCTGCACCACCAGCAGGTTCGGATGCGCCGCCACCAGCGGGATGGCGCTGTCGCCGCCGAAATCGACATAAGCCTCGTCCACCACCACGACCTTGTCGGCATGGCTCTTCAGCAGCTTTTCGATATCGGCGAGCGGCAGCGCCCGCCCCGTGGGCGCGTTCGGGTTCGGCAGGATGATGGCGCCGCAGGGGCCGGCATAGTCGCCGATGCGGATGCCGAGGCCGGCGTCGAGGGGAATCCGGCGATGCTCGATGCCGTAGAGGCCGCAATAGACCGGGTAGAAACTGTAGGTGATGTCGGGGAAGAGGAGCGGCCCGTCCTGCTTCAGGAGGCCGAGAAAGGCGTGCGCCAACACCTCGTCCGAGCCATTGCCGACAAACACCTGTTCCGGTGCCACCTTGTGATAGATGGCGATGGCGCGCTTCAGTCCGTCCGCGTTCGGATCGGGATAGAGCCGGAGCGTCGGCGCCGCCTCGGCCCGGAGCGCCTCCAGCACCTTCGGCGAGGGCGGATAGGGGTTCTCGTTGGTGTTGAGCTTCACCAGATCGGCCCGCTTGGGCTGCTCGCCGGGCACGTAGGGGGTCAGCGTATGGACCACCGGACTCCAGAACCTGCTCATCTCTCAACCCTTGCCGTCTTGATCGTCGAGCAGGGCTTCCCAGTCGCGCGCCCCGTGCAGCACGCGGAGGATTACCACGGCCTTGCCCGTCACTTGATAGAAGATCAGATAGCCGCGATACGCCCGGCGACGCAAATTCTCGCCCCGGCGATGCGCCACGACCGGAAGTCCCTCCGGCATCTCGGCGATGGCCTGACTGGCCCGCCGCAGTTCGTTCGCGAAGTCCAGTGCGCGAGCCGGATTGTCTTCAGCGATGTAGTCGGCAATGTCGTCGAGGTCTGCAATCGCACGCGGCGAGAAGACGAGCTTCACTTCTTCCCGCTCTCAACCCGGCGGCGCAACCGTTTCTCCAAGCGATCGAAGACCTCATCGGCGGCGACCAGCGGCCCCTTGCGGGCGCTTTCCACCCCTTCGTCGAGCAGACGGTCCAACTCGCCCAGCCGACGGGCCCGCAACTCCTCCTGGTCCTGGAGAAGGCGGAGGCCGGCGCGAATCACCTCGCTGGCGCTCTGGTAGCGGCCGGTTTCCACCTGCTCACGCACGAAGGTCTCGAATTGGGAGCCAAGGCTGTAGCTGGAAGGCATGGCATTCTCTCCTGCCTTGTTATTATCAATCTTTGATACTTTGCCCAAGCCCAGTGCCGCGATTAGACCCCGCGCGACCCGCGATGCTAGAAAGGCGCCGATTTCGCGGGCACGCGGGGGAGGCTCGCGTAACGATGTTGCGTTGGAGGGGTCTTTGAGCGTCGACATGGAGGAGTTCAAGCGCCTGCTGGGGCGCGTCGCGGCGGGCGAGCGGCTGGACGTGGAAGCCGCCCGATCGGCCTTCGATGCCATGATGGCGGGCAACGCCACACCCTCCCAGATGGGCGGCTTTCTCATGGCGCTCAGGGTGCGCGGCGAGACGGTGGACGAGATCACCGGCGGCGCGCTCGCGCTCCGGGCCCGGGCGGTCAAGATCACCGCGCCGAAGGGGGCCGTCGACATCGTCGGCACCGGTGGTGACGCCACCGGCACCTACAACATCTCCACCTGCACCAGCCTCGTCGTCGCCGGCTGCGGCGTGCCGGTGGCCAAGCACGGCAACCGGGCGCTGTCCTCGAAGAGCGGCGCCGCCGATGCGCTCTCCGCCCTCGGCGTCAATCTCGACTGCCCGATGCCGATGATCGAGCGGGCCATCCGCGAGGCCGGGATCGGCTTCATGATGGCGCCGCGCCACCACGGCGCCATGCGCCAGGTGGGCCCGACCCGGGTCGAACTCGGCACCCGCACTATCTTCAACCTGCTGGGCCCGCTCGCCAATCCGGCGGGCACGACGCGCCAGCTGCTCGGCGTGTTCGGCCGCGACTGGGTCCGCCCGGTGGCGGAAGTGATGGGCAAGCTGGGCGCCGAGCGTGTCTGGGTCGTGCATGGGGCCGACGGCACCGACGAGGTGTCGATCACCGGCCCGACGGCGGTGGCCGAGCTGAAGGAGGGATCCGTCACCGAATTCGAGGTGACGCCCGAGGCCGCCGGCCTGCCGCGCGCGCTCTTCGAGGACATCAAGGGCGGCGATCCGACCACCAACGCGGCCGCCATCCGCAACGTCCTCGGCGGCGCCGAGGGCCCCTTCCGCGACGCCGTGCTGCTGAACGCCGCCGCCACGCTGATCATCGCCGGCAAGGTCACCGACCTGAAGGCCGGCGTGGCGATGGCGGCCCAGGCGATCGACAACGGCCGCGCCAAGGCGGCACTCGACAAGCTGGTCGCCATCACGAACCTCGCCACGGCAGCGGAATGAGCAACGTCCTCGACCGCATCTGCGCCGACAAGCGCGACCATGTCGCCCGCCGCAAGCAGCTGCGCAGCCTGAAGGCGGTGGAAGCCGATGCGAAGCGACAGACCGCGCCGCGCGGCTTCTTCGCCAGGCTGAAGGCCGCGCGCGCCGAGGGCCGCACCGGCCTGATCGCGGAGATCAAGAAGGCCTCTCCCTCCAAGGGCCTGATCCGTGCCGATTTCGATCCGCCGAGCCTCGCCCGCGCCTATGAAGCGGGGGGCGCCTCCTGCCTGTCCATCCTGACCGACACGCCTTATTTCCAGGGCCAGGATGCCGATCTCACCGCCGCGCGCGACGCCGTGAAGCTGCCCTGCCTCCGCAAGGACTTCATGCTGGAGCCCTATCAGATCGTCGATGCCCGCGCGATCGGCGCCGATTGCGTGCTCCTGATCATGGCCTGCCTCGACGACGATACCGCCCGCGACCTCGCCCGCGTGGCGCGCGACTGGGGCATGGACGTGCTGGTCGAGGTGCATGACGAAATCGAACTCGACCGTGCCCTCACCCTCGACATCGGGCTCGTCGGCATCAACAACCGCAACCTGAAGACCCTCGCCGTCGACCTCGCCACCACCGAGCGGCTGGCGCCACGGGTGACCGGCGACCGCCTGGTGGTCTGCGAAAGCGGCATCGAGACGGCGGCCCACGTTGGCCGCATGAAGGCCTCCGGCGTCAGCACCTTCCTGGTCGGCGAAAGCCTGATGCGCCAGCCCGACGTGACGCAGGCCGTGCAGAAGCTGCTGGAGCCCGTCGATGCATAGCGATACCTGCTCCCTCCCTCGCGTCGCGCAGCGGCGTGGGGGAGGGCTGGGGTGGGGGCGGTGCCGCAAAACCGCGGCCGGTGATTTGCGTCACCGCCCCCACCCAACCCTCCCCCGGCCAAGCCGAGTGAGGGCTTAGGGCATGTCCCTCACTCATTTCGACGAAGGCGGCAAGGCGCGCATGGTCGATGTCTCGGCCAAGGCCGAGACGACCCGCCTCGCCACCGCCAGGGGCGAGGTGGTGATGCAGCCGGCGACGCTGGCTCTGATTGCAGAAGGAAGGGCCGAGAAGGGCGACGTGCTCGGCACCGCGCGCCTCGCCGGGATCATGGCGGCCAAGAGGACGGCCGAACTGATCCCGCTCTGCCACCCGCTCCCCGTGACATCGGTCGCGCTCGACCTCGCCTGCGATCCCACCGGCAATCGCGTGGAAATCACCGCCACCGTGAAGACGACGGGCAAGACCGGCGTCGAGATGGAGGCCCTCACCGCCGTCTCGGTCGCGGCACTCACGATCTACGACATGGTGAAGGCAGTCGATCGCGGCATGGTCATCGGGGCCGTCCGCCTCGTGCACAAGTCGGGTGGCAAGTCCGGCAGCTGGGACGCGGCATGATCTCCGTCGCCGATGCCCGCCGGCGGATTCTGGATGCCTTGAGTCCCCTGCCGCCGGAAACGGTGGCGGTGGCGGAAGCCGGCGGCCGCGTGCTGGCTGAGGACGTGATCGCCCGGCGCACGCAGCCGCCCTTCGCGGTTTCCGCCATGGACGGCTGGGCCTGCCGAGCCGCCGATGTCGCGACCGTCCCGGCCAGCCTGACCGAGATCGGCTATGTCCCCGCCGGCGCCTCGTTCCAGGGTAGCGTCGGCCCCGGCCAGGCGGTGCGCATCTTCACCGGCGCCCCGGTGCCGGCCGGCGCCGATTGCATCGTCATCCAGGAAGACGTGGATGCGAACGGCAAGGCGCTCAGCATCCGCGAAGGCGCCAAGGCCGGCACCTATGTCCGGCCCGCCGGCCTCGACTTCAAGGAAGGGGAACTGGGCATCGCCGCGGGCAAGCGGCTGACACCCGCCGATGTCGGCCTGGTCGCGGCAATGAACTGGCCCTGGCTCGCCGTGCGCCGCCGGCCGCGCGTCGCCATGATCGCGACAGGCGACGAACTGGCCCGTCCCGGCGAGCCGATCGGACCGAACCAGATCGTCTCCTCCAACGCGCTCGCGCTCGGCGCGCTGATCCGCGAGCAGGGCGGCATCCCGATCGACCTCGGCATCGCCCGCGACGAGGAAGCCTCGATCCACGCGCTGATGGACGGTGCGCGCGGCGCCGACATGCTGGTGACCCTGGGCGGCGCCTCGGTCGGCGAACACGACCTCGTCAGGAAGGCGCTCGGCACCCGCGGCCTGGAACTCGACTTCTGGCGCATCGCGATGCGGCCGGGGAAACCGCTGATGTTCGGCCGGGTCGAGGGTGTCCCCCTCCTCGGCCTGCCCGGCAACCCGGTTTCCTCTCTCGTCTGCGCGATCCTGTTCCTGGTGCCGGCGCTGCACCGCCTGCAGGGCGAGACTGCCGCCGTTCGTCCGCCGACGACGGCGCTGCTCGGCCGCGACCTGGGCGAAAACGACGGCCGTGAGGACTATCTGCGCGCAACGCTCTCCTATGATTCGGAAGGGCGCGCCGTAGCGACTCCCTTCGACAGACAGGACTCTTCCATGCTGTCCCGTCTGGCCCGGGCGGATTGCCTGCTTGTTCGCGCACCGCGGGCGCCGGCCGCTTCACGAGGTCAAATCGTGTCCATTCTGCCACTTTCGGCCATTCTCGCCGTCTGATGCACATCAACACTTGACGTTATCCACAGAACCAAAATAGAACGGTCACCGACGGTTTCGGCTTTGTTCCATACGCGCGGTTCTGCGCAATTGGACGGCGGAGGGGTGACGTAGGATGCTTACGCGGAAACAGCACGAACTCCTGATCTTCGTGCATCAAACCCTGCAGCGCACGGGCATCTCGCCCTCTTTCGACGAGATGAAGGAAGCTCTCGACCTGAAGTCGAAGTCGGGCATCCATCGCCTGATCACGGCCCTCGAGGAGCGCGGCTTCATTCGCCGGCTGGCGCATCGCGCCCGGGCCCTCGAGGTTCTGAAACTCCCGGACTCGACCATTCCCTCGCAGGTTCCCCGCCGAGGCGCCTTCAAGCCGACGATCGTGCCGGCCGCGATCTGGCCGGCCATCGGCGGCGATGTGGCGCCCTCGCCCGCGCGCGTCGCCGGGCGGGACATCACCGCGCTTTCGCTCTACGGCAAGATCGCGGCCGGCACGCCGATCGAGGCGCTGCGCGATCACTCGAATCGGGTGGAGGTGCCTTCCGCGCTACTCGGCGACGGCGACCACTATGCGCTGACCGTGGCCGGCGATTCGATGATCGAGGCCGGAATCCTGGACGGCGACACGGTACTGATCCGGCGCGCCGACGATGCCGAGAACGGGCAGATCGTCGTCGCCCTGATCGACGAACAGGAAGCGACCCTCAAGCGCCTGCGCAAGAAGGGCAACTCGATCGCACTGGAAGCCGCCAACCCGGCCTATGAAACGCGCATTTTCGGGCCCGACCGCGTGCGGATCCAGGGCCGACTGGTCGGCCTGCTACGCCAGTACAACTAGGCTATTTCGTCGCTTCCTTGAGATAGGCGATCAGGTCGGCGCGGTCGGCATCCTTCTTCATGCCGGCATAGACCATCTTGTTCTTCGGCATGAACCCCTTTGGGTCGGCGCTGTATTTCGCCACGGTCTCCTCGGTCCAGACGATCTTGGCCTCCTTCATGGCGTCGGAGTATTTGTAGCCCTCGGCGGCGCCGGACGTCCGCCCGAACAACCCGTGCAGATTTGGGCCGACCAGATGCTTGCCGCCGCTCTCGACCGTGTGACAGATCCTGCACTGCGCAAAGAGCTTCTTTCCCTTCTCGACGTCCTGCGCCCCGGCCGGCGCGGCCATGACGCCGATAGCGACGATGGAAAGCACGAAAGCGCCGACCCGAACCGACATGAGGCGATCTCCTGGTTTTCGACCGTCAAGTTAGGCGTGATGCCTCGGCGGGCAAGCCCGGAGGCCGGCGGCGCGACGCTTCGCCGCGAGGCGCGCGGGTGAGGCGGCCATGGCCCCGGCTGGCCGTTCCCGGCATCGAAACCCTGCCCAGGCGGCGCCTGGGGCCGATGCTGGAAGCGGGCACGGGCTTGCTCGAGGCGAGGCGGGCCCTCCTACGGTCCGGCAGCAACGTCACCGCGGAAGTCCTGCGCGGACAAGGCGAATTCTACGAGTTCGCCCACTACCCCGAGGGGGATGTGTTCGATCCGACATCCGGGGCTCAATATTACTATCACGCCCACCGGACCGGCCATCCCGAGCATGGCCATTTCCACACCTTCATCCGCCGCGCCGCCGCCCCGGGTCGGCCCCCTTCCGCCACCCATCTGGTCGCAATCTCGATGGACGACTATGGCGATCCCGTCGCCCTCTTCACCGTCAACCGCTGGGTCACCGACGAGGACTGGACACCGGCGGAAACCCTGGCGCGTCTGCTGCCTCGCTTCGTCATACGCCTGGTCGAGCCGCATCCGGGCGTGAACGACTGGATCGGCGCCCTGCTGCACCTGTTCCGGCCGGACGTCGAGGCCCTGCTCGCGCATCGCGACCAGGTGATCGCGCGCGAGGCCGAAAAGCGCGATCGCGCCTCCGTCCTGGAGGACCGCCGCATCGACGTGATCGGGCGACTTCCCATCGACCCGGACGCAAGGGTGGCACGGCTGCGCGCGCTACTCGCCTGAGCGCCGCGTTCAAACTCGGTTAACTTTGTCCGCCCTAAGCTGCGTTGCGATTCCGAAAAGTCCGGTGGAGGCGGCCTTGGCCGAACAACCTGTCATGCTTTCGGCGGCCGATGTCGAGAAGCTGCTGCGCGATCCATCCCCCGCGGGCCGGGAAGCCACGGCATCGAAGGTGGCGATGGCCTTCTCCAACCTGCAGTTGGGCGAACGCGAACGCGCACTGGCGGAGGAGATTTTCCGTACCTTCGTCCGCGATACCGAGGTCCGCGTCCGCGCCGCTCTCGCCGACCAGCTGAAGCGCACCCGTGAAGTGCCGCATGACATCGCGCTGGCCCTGGCCCGCGACGTCGCCCGTGTGGCCGCGCCGATGCTGGAATTCTCCGCCGTGCTGACCGACGAGGACCTGGTCGAGATCGTCGCGAGCGCCTCCGGCGAGCATCAGGTCGCGGTCGCCAAGCGCACCGACCTCGCCGCGGAGGTGGTATCCGCCCTGACCGAGAAGGGTGGCGAGGAAGCCGTCGCGACCCTGATGGAGAACCACACCGCCGAGATCGGCGAGGCGGCCCTCGCCCGTGCCCTCGACCGGTTCGGCAACAGCGCCCGGGTCAACGCGCCGATGGCGACGCGGCCCAAACTGCCGCTCGGCATCGCCGAACGGCTGGTCACGCTGGTGTCGGACAGTCTTCGCGACCACCTGGTCGCGCATCACGAACTGACGCCGGACATGGCGACCGACCTGGTGCTGTCGACGCGCGAGCGGGTGACGCTGTCGCTGACGGCGGATGCCAACCAGCCGGACGTGATCCGCCTCGTGCACCAGTTGAACGCCAACCGCCGGCTCACGCCCACCATTGTCCTGCGCGCCCTCTGCCTCGGCGATATCGATTTCTTCGAGGCGGCCGTCGCGGAGATCGCGGGAATCGGCGTCGTCAACGCGCACAAGCTGATCCACGATCCCGGCGAACTCGGCCTGAAGGCCCTCTACCAGCACTGCAAGCTGCCCATGGATCTCTATCCGCTCGCCCGCGCGGCGATCGATGTGGCGGGCGAGATGCGCCATGACGGCGAACCGGGCGACAGGCAGCGCTTCACCGAAAGGATGATCGAGCGGCTGCTCACCCGGGCCGAGGACACGGTCGACGGCGCCAACCTCGACTACCTGATCAACAAGATCGGCAAGGTCGCCGCCTGAACCTCTCGCCCATCCGCGCAATCACGCTATGATCGCCGGGTGAACGGAGAGGGTGCGCGTGAAACCCGAGGTTCTGCTGGTCGGCACCATGCTGCCGATGGTCGTTTCCGAACTGGAATCGACCTACGTGCTTCACCACCACGAAAATCCCGACGATCCGTCGGGGTTGGCCGAGGATGTGCGCGGCCGCGTTCGCGCGCTGGTGACCTACGGCGCCGTCGGCGCCCGCCGACCGGTCCTGGAAGTCCTGCCCAAACTCGAGATCGTCGCCTGTTTCGCCGTCGGCACCGATGCTGTGGACGTCGCCCATTGCCGCGGCCGCGGCATTCCCGTGACCAACACACCCGACGTGCTGACCGATTGCGTCGCCGACATGGCGCTGGCGCTGCTGCTTGCGGTGCAGCGCCGCATCGTCGCCGGCGATTCCTATGTCCGGCAGGGCCGCTGGCTGGAAGCCAACATGCCGCTCAGCCGCCGGATAGGGCGGCATCGCGCCGGCATTTTCGGGATGGGACGCATCGGCCAGGCCGTGGCCCGACGGCTCCTGCCCTTCGGATGCGAGGTGCATTATTGCGGGCCGAACGCCAAGCCCGAACTGCCCTACACCTATCACCGCGACCTCGCCTCGATGGCGGCCGCGGTCGACTTCCTCCTTCTCACCTGCCCCGGCGGGGCCGCCACGCGGCATGCGGTGGACAGGCGAGTCCTCGATGCGCTGGGGCCGCGGGGAACCCTGATCAACGTCTCGCGCGGTTCGGTCGTCGACGAGGCAGCGCTGGTCGCGGCACTGAGCGAGGGTCGCCTGGGTCAGGCGGGCCTCGATGTCTTCGCCGACGAGCCGCGCGTGCCGGAAGCATTGCTCGGGCTGGACAACGTCGTACTGCAGCCCCATGCCGGCAGCGGCACGGTAGAGACGCGGGAAGCGATGGGCCGTCTGGTCCTCGACAATCTGGCCGCGCATTTCGCCGGCCGGCCGCTTCTGACCCCCGTCTGACAGTCGAGGAGTGTTCCCGTGAAGAAGCAGCGCATCGGCAGCCCGCAGGTTCAGGAGCCGCCACCGCAAACTTGGTCGAACTGCCTGAAGATCGGCGAGCATGTCTATGTCGCCGGCATGGTCCCGGACATGAAGGACGGCGAGCCGGACGGCGGCGACAGCATGTATCGCCAGTCGAAGGCCGTCTTCGCCAAGATCAAGGCGTTGCTGGAAGCCGCCGGGGCCAAGGTCGACGACGTGGTGAAGATCAACGTCTTCGTCACCGACATCCGCCGCCGCGAGGAAGTGTGGCGGGCCCGGCGTGAGCTCTTCACCGGCGATTTCCCGGTCTCGACCCTGATCGAGATCCGGGCGCTGGCCCACCCGCTGGTCCTGGTCGAGATCGAGGCGGTGGCGATCATCGGCGCCGGTGGCTGACGCCCGGCTCTACGCGCCCGCCACCGCCCGCAACCGCGACGCCATCCTCGAGGCCCTGCGGCCGCTGTTGCCGGCCGAGGGCGCGGTGCTGGAGATCGCCAGCGGCAGCGGCGAACATGCTTGGCACTTCTCCCCGCACCTCCCGCCCGGTGTGGTCTGGCAGGGTTCCGATCCGGGCGAGCCGGCGCGCGCCTCGATCGCCGCGTGGTGGGCGGGCGTGCCCAACCTCCGGCTGCCGGCCCTCGCCCTCGACACCACCGATCCCGCCTGGACGAATGCGGCAGCGGCGATCGGCCTGCCGATCCGCCTGATCGTCTGCATCAACATGATCCACATCGCGCCGTGGGCAGCGGCCGAAGGCTTGTTCCGGGGGGCGACGACACTGCTGGCGCCGGGCGATCCGGTCGCGCTCTATGGGCCCTACAAGCGGGCGGGCGCGCATACGGCGCAGAGCAACGCCGAATTCGACGCCTCGCTCCGCGCCCGCGACCCGCGCTGGGGTGTGCGCGACCTGGAGGCCGTCGCCGCGCTCGCCGCGACAGCCGGTTTCGGCCCGCCCGAGATCCGGGCGATGCCGGCGAACAACCTGACGGTCGTGTTCCGCCGTCGCTAGGCCTTCGGCTTCGCTTCCTTCTTCTCCACCGGTCCGCCGGTATCGCGCCAGGCCCCGAAGCCGCCTTCGATATGGGCAACTCGCGGCAGGCCCATGTCCTGCACGGCCTTGGTGGCCAGCGCCGAGCGCCAGCCGGCGGCGCAGAAGAACACGTACTTCTTGCCCTCGCCGAAAACGGGGCGGAAGTAGGGACTGTCCGGATCGACCCAGAATTCCAGCATTCCGCGCGGCGCATGCACCGCACCCGGCACCGCGCCCTCTCGTTCCAGTTCCCGAATGTCGCGGATATCGACGAAGACCGTGCCGGGATCGCCGTGCAACTTCTTCGCTGCTTCGACCGACAGCGTCTCGACCTCGGCCATCGCCTCGTCGACCAGGGCGCGGAACCCCTTCTTCATCTTTGCAGGCAAGGCGCTTTCCTCCGGAAACAAGTCGTCGGGATGGTGACGCCGGCCACAGCCTGCGTCAAATCGGCGTGCCCAGCTTGCGCCGCCCGTGCTAGCGTCGGCATCAAATCGGGGGTTGAATCCGAATGGCGAACCAGATCGATCTCAAGCACAAGGTGGCGGTCGTCACCGGGGCGGCCCGCGGCTTCGGCCTCGCCATCGCCGAGCGATTCCTCGAATCGGGCGCCCGTGTCTCGCTGTGGGACATGGACAAGCGGGCACTCGACGATGCCGAACGCGCGCTCAAGTCGAAAGGCAAGATCGGTCAGATCGTCATCGACGTCACCGACGAGGTCGCCGTCGAGGAAGCCGTGTCCCAGACGATGGACGACCTCGGTCCCATCGACATTCTCGTCAACAATGCCGGCATTGCCGGCCCGAACCGCAAGACCTGGGAATATACGCCCGGCGAGTTCCGCCGGATTCTCGAGGTCAATCTGACTTCGGCCTATATCTGCTCGGCCGCGGTGGCTCCGGGAATGAAGGAGCGGGGTTACGGGCGCATCGTCAACATGTCTTCCGTCGCCGGCAAGGAAGGCAACCCGAACGCGGCGCCCTACAGCATCTCCAAGGCGGGCATGATCACGCTGACGAAGTCGCTGGCGAAGGAGCTGGCCGACAGCAATGTCCTGGTGAACTGCGTGACGCCGGCGGCGGGACGGACGGACATCCTGAAGCAGATGACGCCCGAGCATATCGCCTACATGGTTTCCAAGATCCCGATGGGCCGTCTGGTCGAACCCAAGGAAGTGGCCGCGCTGGTGGCATGGCTCGCTTCCGAGGAATGCTCCTTCTCCACCGGCGCCACTTTCGACATTTCCGGCGGCCGCGCCACGTACTGACGCTTCCATCGACTCGGATATCCCTGCTATCGGGGGATCGGTTTCTCATGTCCGATCCCCGGCAGATCCTCCAGGATGTCTTCGGCTACGCCGCCTTTCGCGGCGCGCAGGCCGAAATCGTCGACCATGTGGCGGAGGGCGGCGATGCGCTGGTCCTCATGCCGACGGGCGGCGGGAAATCGCTCTGCTACCAGATCCCGGCGCTCGCCCGTCCCGGATTCGGCGTCGTCGTCTCGCCGCTGATCGCGTTGATGCAGGATCAGGTGCGCGCCCTCGACGAACTGGGTGTGAAGGCGCGCGCCATCAACTCCTCCATTTCCGGCCAGGAGCGCCGCGAGATCGAGCGGATGATGCGACAGGGCGAACTCGACCTCCTCTATGTGGCGCCGGAACGGATCTTCGCCGAAGGTTTCCTCGACCTGCTGTCGGAATGCCGGATCGGGGTCTTCGCCATCGACGAGGCGCATTGCGTCTCCCAGTGGGGCCACGATTTCCGCCCCGAATACCTGAAGCTCGCCGTCCTTGCCGACCGCTTCCCGAACGTACCGCGCATCGCCGTCACCGCGACCGCCGACAGCGCCACCCGCCGCGACATCCTCGAACGGCTGTCGATGGAGCACGCGCGGGTCTTCGTGGCGAGCTTCGACCGGCCCAACATCCAGTACCGGATCGGGCCCAAGATCGCCGAGCGCAAGCAGTTGCACGAATTCCTCTCCGAACAGGACCGCGGCGGCGCCGGGATCGTCTATTGCCTGTCGCGCGACCGTACCGAGAGCATCGCCACCTTCCTGGCCGAGAAGGGCTACGATGCGCTGCCTTATCACGCCGGCCTGGACGCGGGCCTGAGATCGCGCACGCTGGAGCGCTTCCTGCGCGAGGACGGCATCATCGTGGTGGCGACCATCGCCTTCGGCCTCGGCATCAACCGCCCGGACGTCCGCTTCGTCGCCCATCTCGACCTGCCGCGCAGCCTGGAAGCCTACTACCAGGAGACCGGCCGGGCCGGACGCGACGGGGAGCCCTCGACCGTGTGGATGGTCTATGGCGCCGAGGACATCGCCAAGATCAGGAGTTTCATCGAAGGCTCGGACGCCGCCGAGGAACAGAAGCGCGTCGAGCGGCGCAAGCTCGACGCGCTGCTGGGCTTCTGCGAGACCGCGACCTGCCGCCGTCAGGTCCTGCTGCGCTACTTCGGCGAGGACCGGCCCGAGCCTTGTGGCAACTGCGACCGCTGCCTGTCGCCGGTGGAAACCTTCGACGGCACGGTGGAGGCGCAGAAGCTGCTCTCCGCGATCTACCGCACCGGCGAGCGCTTTGGCGCCGGCCATGTGATCGACGTGCTGCGCGGCTCGGACAGCGAGAAGATCCGCCGCTTCGGCCATGACAGCTTGAGCGTGCACGGCGTGGGCAAGGACCGCGACGACATCCAGTGGCGCTCGATCCTGCGCCAGCTGATCGCCGCCGGCCTGGTGGAGACCGATCTCGAAGCCTACGGCGCGCTGAAGCTCGGCCCCGAGGTGCGCGCCATCCTGCGCGGCGAGCGCCATGTGCTGCTCACCCGTGAGGCTTCGCGCAAGGAACGCCGGACCGCCGCCGGTCCCGGCCGGGCCGCGCGCAGGGCCGCCATACCCGACGCCGACCGCGGCCTGTTCGAGCATCTGCGGACTTTGCGGCGTCAGCTGGCGGAGGAGCGCCAACTGCCGCCCTACACCGTCTTCCACGACGCGACCTTGCGCGAGATGGCGGCCCGGCGCCCGAGGACGCTGGATGCCTTCGCTGCATTGCCCGGCGTGGGCACCGCCAAGCTCGCCCATTACGGCGAGACCTTCCTCCAGGCGATCAGGGCCTTCGCCGCCGGCGACTGACCGGCGGCGAAGACGCCCGCGCTGCCGGCTACTCGGCGACCATCTTCGAGATCTGTTCGCCCAGGCCCTCGACCCCGGTCTTCATGACGTCGCCCTTCTTCAGGAAGAGCGGCTTCGGCTTCATGCCCATGCCGACGCCGGGCGGCGTGCCGGTGGCGATGATGTCGCCGGGATGCAGTGTCATCGACTGGCTGATGAAGGAAATCACCTGCGGCACATTGAAGACCAGCGTGGCGGTGGTGCCGTTCTGGCGCATCTTGCCGTTCACCGAGCACCAGAGTTTGAGCTTGTGCGGGTCCTTCACCTCGTCCTTGGTGACGAACCAGGGACCGACGGGACCGAAGCCGTCCGGGCTCTTGCCCAGCGCCCAGTGGGTCTGCGGCCGCAGGTAGCCCTGCAGCGCGCGTTCGGAGACGTCGTTGACGACGCAATAGCCGGCGACCGAATCCATGGCGTCCTTGACCGAGACGTACTTGGTCTTCTTGCCGATGATGACGCCGAGCTCGACCTCCCAGTCGCAGGTCTTGGAGCCGCGGGGGATCGGGATGTCGTCGAAGGGGCCGGTGATCGCGCCGTTCGCCTTGAGGAAGACGATCGGCTTCTCCGGCAGAGCCGACCCGGTTTCGGCGGCATGGTCGGCATAGTTCAGCCCGATGCAGAAGAAGTTGGTGATATTGCCGACGCAAGCACCCAGGCGCTGCTTGCCCTTGACCAGCGGCAGGCTCTCGGGCTTCAGCTTCTTCAGCTTCGACAGGCCCGGGATGGTGGCCGGCGAGATGTCGCCGATCACGCCCGACAGGTCGCGCAGCTTGCCCTCGGCATCGAGCATGCCGGGCTTCTCCTTGCCGGGCTTGCCGTAACGAACGAGTTTCATTCTCTTCTTCTCCGTTGTCAGATGGTCATGCCGCCATCGATGAACATCGCCTGCCCGGTGACGAACACACTGTCGTCGGATGCCAGATAGACATTGAGCTGGGCGATCTCTTCCGCCGTCCCCAGCCGGCCCATGGGCTGCCGCGCCACGAAGTCCTTCCGCGCCTGCACGGGGTCGTCGAAGGCGTTGATGCGCTCGTCCAGCGACGGCGTCTGTATCGTGCCCGGACAGATGGCGTTGCAGCGAATGCCCTGCCTCACGAAATCGGCCGCCACCGATTTGGTGAGGCCGAGCACGGCGGCCTTGCTGGCGCCGTAGATGAAGCGGTTGGGGATGCCCCGATGCGCCCCGCAGATGGACGAGATGTTGATGATCGACCCGCCGCCGTTCGCGATCATCGCCGGCAGCACGGCCCGGGTGATGCGAAACATGGCCCGCACGTTGAGGTCGAAGGCGAACGACCACTCATCCTCGGTGGCGTCCAGGATGGTCCCGTGATGAACGAAGCCGGCGCAGTTGAAGAGCACGTTCAGCGTGCCGATCTGCCCGGTCACCGCGAGGATCGCGGCGGGGTCCAGCACATCGAGCTTCATGGTGGTGATGCCGGGCCTGCCCTTCAGGCCGGCGAGCTTGGACATGTCGACATCGGTCGCATAGACCTCGGCGCCTTCGGCGGCGAAAGCTTCCACCGTGGCCCGGCCGATCCCCTGTCCGGCTGCCGTCACCAGCGCCCACTTCCCCTGCAACCGTCCCGGCATCCGTTTCGCCCCCTGAAATCGTTGGGCGAACCCTGCCACGCCACCGCTCGATTTGTCCATGAACGCGGTGTCTTGTCCTGGCATAATCAACCGGGGCGGAACGAGGAGAACACCATCATGCAGGCGCCACTGGCGATCAGGCTTCACCCGAACGACACGGTTGCGGTGGCGCGCGCCGACCTCCTGCCGGGCACGGCGCTGCCCGATTTCGGGGTGACGGCGGCGGGCCACGTGCCGCGCGGCCACAAGATCACGCTGAAGCCGGTGAAGGCGGGCGATCCGGTCAGGAAGTACGACCAGATCATCGGCTTCGCCAATGCCGATCTGCCCCCCGGCACGCATGTGCATACCCACAACCTCGAGATGAAGGCCTTCGCGCGCGATTATGCCTTCGGCGCCGAGGCGAAGCCGACCGACATGATCCCGGAGGCCGAGCGCGCCACCTTCCAGGGCATCGTCCGCCCCGATGGTCGCGTCGCTACCCGCAACTTCCTCGGCATCGTCTCCACCGTGAACTGCTCGGCCACGGCGGCGAAGCTGATCGTGCAGAAGATCCAGCCGTATCTCGCCGAATTCCCCAATGTGGACGGCGTGGTGGCGCTGACCCATGCCACCGGCTGCGGCATGGCCTCGGAGGGCGAGCCGATCGACGTGCTGCGCCGCACCTTGGCCGGCTTCGCCCGCCACCCGAACTTCGCCGGGGTGCTGATCCTGGGCCTGGGCTGTGAATCGAACCAGATCGGCGGCCTGGTCGCGGCCGAAAAGCTCACCGTCGGCCCCAAGCTCCGCACCATGTCCATCCAGGACGAGGGCGGCACGGCGGTGACGGTGAAGCGCGGCGTCGACATGCTGCGCGAAATGCTGCCGGAGGCGAACGAGGTGAAGCGGCAGACGGTGCCCGCCTCCCACATCTGCATCGGCCTGCAATGCGGCGGCTCGGACGGCTATTCCGGCATCACCGCAAACCCGGCGCTGGGCGCGGCGGTCGACCTGCTGGTCCGCCACGGCGGCACCGCCATCCTGAGCGAGACGCCGGAAATCTACGGTGCCGAGCATCTCCTGACCCGTCGCGCCGTCAGCCGCGCCGTGGGCGAGAAGATCGTCGAGCGCATCAAGTGGTGGGAGGAATACACCGAGCGCCACAAGGGGGAGATGAACAACAACCCCTCGCCGGGCAACAAGGCCGGCGGCCTCACCACCATCCTGGAAAAGTCGCTGGGCGCCGTCGCCAAGGGCGGCACCACAAACCTGGTCGAGGTCTACCAATACGCCGAACCGGTCACCGCCAAGGGCTTCGTCTACATGGACACCCCCGGCTACGACCCGGTCTCGGCAACGGGCCAGGTGGCCGGCGGCGCCAATATGATCTGCTTCACCACCGGCCGCGGCAGCGTCTTCGGCTGCAAGCCCTCGCCCAGCCTGAAGCTCGCCACCAACACGCCGCTCTACCGCAAGATGACCGACGACATGGACATCAACACCGGCGAAATCGCCGATGGCGAGAAGTCGATCCAGGAAGTCGGCCGGGAGATATTCGAACTCGTGCTGCGCACGGCTTCCGGCGAAAAGACCAAGAGCGAGCTACTCGGCATGGGCGACGAGGAGTTCACCCCCTGGGTCATGGGCGCGACGATGTGACTCGACGCCTGGAAACGGACAGGCAACCCTTTGCCGGGTATGATCGTTTTTTGATCTGCATGGATAGGGGATGATGACGCGGACCGGATCGGCCCTCGCGGCGTTCCTGACCTTGGTGCCTCTGCTGGCGCTGGCCTCCGCTGGCCCGCCCCCGGCGCCGAAGCCCAAGCCCGACCCCGGCGTGGTCAGGGCCGCCGCCATGCCCGCGCCCGCACCGCCGCGGCCCGCCGCGCCGTCGCGGGCCGAACCGGCGGCGGTCACGTCCATGCCGATGCCGCCGCCGCCAGGCATCACCTCGGCGGCGCGCGCCTCCGCATGGGAGGCGGCGGTCCAGTTCGCGCTCGCCTCCCAGATCGGCGAAGCCCGCCGGAACGCGCGGACGCTGGGGAATCCGACAGCCCTCAAGGTCGTCGATTTTCTCTATTTCACCCGCAAGGACTCCGGCGCGACCTTCGCCGAAATCATCGACTTCATCGACCGCAACCCGACCTGGCCGAGCCAGGATCTGCTGATGCGGCGGGCCGAAGAGGCGCTGAAGCTGGATGGCACGCCGGGCGGGATCATCGCCTGGTTCGAGGCTCGCGAGCCCGTCTCCGCGGAAGGCCGGCTGCGCCTCGCGGAGGCACTCTTCTCCGCCGGCCGGGAGCGCGACGGCATCCGCATGTTGAAGGCGGCCTGGGCGGCCGGGGGCCTCGATCCCGCGACCGAAGCGGAAACGCTGGAGCGCCACGGCCGGCACCTGTCGAGCGCCGATCATCTCCTTCGCGCCACCCGCTTCCTCAGCGAAAACGAGCGCAAGGCCGCGGCCCGGCTCCTGCCGCGGATGGACCCGAACGGGCGGCGCCTCATCCAGGCGCGGATCGCGCTCGGCGATCGCGCCGGCAATGCCGACCAGCTGGCCGCCGCCCTGCCCGTTTCGCTGCAGACCGACCCGGGTCTCGCCCTCGACCGCGCGCGCTACCGCCGCCACCGCGACCAGGACGACGATGCCCTCGCGGTGCTCGATCATGCGCGTCCCGATGCCATGCTGGCGGGCCGCTACTGGGTGGAGCGGCAGTATCACGCCCGCAGGCTGCTGGGCGCCGGCAGGATATCCGACGCCTATCGAGCGGCGGCCGAGCACCATCTTCCGGATCCTTCGATCGCCAACGAAAGCGAATGGCTGGCCGGCTGGATCGCCCTGCGCTTCCTCGAGCAGCCGGAGACCGCCTCGGAGCATTTCCGCCGCGTGGTCGAGACGGTGAAGCTGCCGATCAGCGTGTCGCGCGGCGCCTACTGGTCGGGGCGCGCGCAGGAGGCACTCGGCAATACGGCTGGCGCACGCATCTGGTACGAAGCCGCGGCTCAGCATGGGGCCACCTTCTATGGTCAGCTGGCGCAGGCGCGGCTGGATCCGCGCCGCCCGCTGAACCTGATCGCCGAGCCCCGCCCCGCCCGGGCCGATTTCGCGGCCTTCGAGAGCAAGGAGATGGCGCATGCCGTGCGCCTGCTGGGCGAGGGCGGCCCGGCGGTGCGCGACTTCGTGCGGGTCTTCGTGCTGCGGATGGCCGATCTCGCCGTCACGCCGGTGGAGCACGAGTTGATCGCCGACCTTGCCGACCGCATCGGGCGGGTCGATGTCGGTGTCATCGCCGCCAAGCGTTCCGCCCGCAACGGCTCGGTGCTGGTCGAACGCCTGTTTCCGATCGTCGACCTCGCCCGGTACGGCGATCTGCCGGAAACTGCGCTGACGCTCGCGACCGTGCGCCAGGAGAGCGAGTTCAACGCCGCCGCGGTATCGCCCGCCGGCGCCCGGGGGCTGATGCAGCTGATGCCGGCGACCGCCCGCGAGGTCGCGAAGGAGCTGGGCCTGCCCTATCAGCCGCAAAACCTGCTCCAGGATGCCGGCTACAACACGACGCTCGGCACCCGCTACCTGCAGCGGATGATCGATCACTTCGACGGCTCCTACGTCCTGGCACTCTGCGCCTACAACGCCGGGGCGAGCCGTGCCTTCCGCTGGATGCGCGATTGGGGCGATCCACGGCGGCCCGACATCGACATGGTCGACTGGATCGAACTGATCCCCTTCGGCGAGACGCGGAACTATGTCCAGCGGATCCTCGAAGGCACCATGGTCTATCGCCAGCGTCTCGAACCCGGCCGCCCGGTGCTCACCCGCCTGACCCGCGACGTTCGCGGCGGAGGCGCCCGCGATGGCTGAGCCGGTTTCCGGCATCAGGGCTTGTGTGTTTGACGCCTATGGCACCTTGTTCGACGTCAACAGCGCAGCCGCGCGGCTGGCACCGGAGTTGGGCGGGAACTGGCTGCGTCTCGCCGAAACATGGCGCAGCCGCCAACTGCAATACACCTGGCTCCGCTCGCTGATGGGCGCACACGCGGATTTCGAGCAGGTGACGCGCGAAGCTCTCGACATCGCGCTCGAAACCGTCGGCATCGCGAACCCTGCCCTCGCCGACCGGCTGATGGCGCTCTACCTCCATCTCGATGCCTATCCCGAGGTTCCGGCGGTTCTGCGCGCCCTCAAGGCCAAGGGATTGCGCACCGCGATCCTGTCGAACGGCTCGCCCCGGATGCTCGCGGCTGCCGCAGGCAACGCCGGCATCGCGGCGGACCTCGACGCCGTCCTCTCGGTGGAAACGGTGGGTGTCTACAAGCCCCATCCGTCCGTCTATGCTCTCGCCACCGGGCATTTCGGGATTGCGAAGGACGAGGTCCTGTTCCTTTCCTCGAACGGCTGGGATGCGCATGGGGCGGCGCATTTCGGCTTCCGGGTCGTCTGGATCAATCGCTTCCGCCAGCCGGTCGAACAGCTGCCGGGCCGCGTCCTCGCGACACTCGACGAACTTTCAGCGCTTCCCGGACTGGTGCATGCATGAGCGAGTTTCGTGAAGTCTTCGCCCCCAGCACCGAGGGGCTGCGCCTGTACTATCGCGACTACGGCCCCGCGCAGGGCGGCCGCACGCCGCTTCTCTGCCTGCCCGGGCTCACGCGGAATTCGAAGGACTTCCACCCCATCGCCCTCGATCTCGCAGCGACCCGGCGCGTGCTGGCGATGGATTTCCGCGGCCGCGGCCGCTCCGACTACGATCCCGACTGGCACAACTACGCCCCGCCGACCTACGTGCAGGACGTGCTCTCCGTCCTGGTCCATGCCGGGATCGGCCGGGTCGCCCTGCTGGGCACCTCACTCGGCGGCCTCGTCAGCATGGGGCTCGCCGCGGCGGTGCCGCAGATGATCGCGGGTGTCGTGCTGAACGACATCGGGCCCGTCGTCGACGAGAACGGCCGCCAGCGGATCGCCGCCTATGTCGGCCAGGACATGCGGTTTGCCAGCTACGAGGAAGCAGCGCTCGCCTTCCGGGCCCAGTTCCAGGGCGCCTATCCCGGCATCGACGAAAGCCATTGGATGCGCTCGGCGCTCGACAACCTGACGCCGGACCCGGCGGCGGGCAACCTGCGCTTCGACTACGACCTGAAGATCGGCGATGCGCTGCGCGAGCAGGTGGCCATGCCGGTGCCCGATCTCTGGCCCCTCTTCGCCGCCCTGAAGCCCATCCCCACCCTCGCCGTCCGCGGAGCGCTCTCCGATGTGCTGGATCAGCAGACCTTCGAGCGCATGGCGCTGGAGAAGCCCGATCTGAAACGCCTTCTCGTCCCCAACCGCGGCCATGTGCCGCTGCCGCACGAAGAACCCTTCCGGAGCACATTGCATGAATTCCTCGGCGCCTTCTGACCTGCCGACCCTCGCCGATCTCTGGGCCGCCGCCGAACTGCTTGGGCACGTCGCGGTCCGCACCCCTCTCGTCGAATCGCCTGGGCTGAACGAGCAGTCGGGCGGCCGGCTGCTGGTGAAGGCCGAGGTGCTGCAGCGCACCGGCTCCTTCAAGTTCCGCGGCGCCTACAACCGCATCAGCCAGATCCCGCTGGAGGATCGCGGCCGTGGCGTCGTCGCCTTCTCCTCCGGCAACCACGCCCAGGGCGTCGCCCGCGCGGCGGCGCTGCTCGGCTGCCCGGCCACCATCGTGATGCCGGCCGACGCGCCGGCGATCAAGATCCGCAACACTCAAGGCTACGGTGCCACCGTCATCACCTACGACCGCCTGACCGAGAGCCGGGAGGCGATCGGCGCGAAGATAGCGGCCGAAACCGGCGCCACGCTGGTGAGACCCTACGACGATCCGGGCGTCATCGCCGGCCAGGGCACGGTCGGTCTCGAGATCGTGCAGCAATGCCGCGACCTCGGCGTGGCACCCGACCAGGTGATCGTCCCGGCCAGCGGTGGCGGCCTGATCGCCGGCGTCTCGATAGCGGTCAAGGCATTCCACCCCGACTGCCGGATCATCGTGGCCGAGCCTGAAGGCTACGATGATCACACCCAGTCGATCGCCGCGGGAAAGTCCGTCTCGATCAATCCGGGGGCCGCCACGCTCTGCGATGCCCTCATGGCGCCCTCGCCGGGCGAGATCACCTGGGCGGTCAACGCGCGAACGCTCTCGTCCGGCGTGGTGGTGACCGATACCGAGGTGAAGGCCGCGATGCGCCGCGCCTTCCTGGAACTGAAGCTCGTCGTCGAGCCGGGCGGCGCCGTCGGCCTCGCCGGCATCCTGACCGGAAAGGTGACGGGATGGGGCAAGACCACGGTCGTCGTCGCTTCCGGCGGCAACGTGGATCCCGTGCTCTTCGCCGGCATCCTGACCGAAACCGATTGATCGGCTAGATTGCCGACAGACTAAGGGGAGGACACCATGCTCGATCTCGGAATCAAGGGCCGCAAGGCCATCGTCTGCGCATCCAGCCGCGGCCTCGGCAAGGCCTGCGCCACCTCGCTGGCCCGCGCGGGTTGCGTCGTCGTCGTGAACGGCATCGACGAGGCGCGCCTGCAGAAGACGGCTGAGGAAATCCGCCAGTCGACCGGCGCCACCGTCATCGCCGTCGCCGCCGATGTCACCACGAAGGACGGCCAGAAGAAGCTGCTCGCCGCCTGCCCGGAGCCCGATATTCTGGTGAACAACGCCGGTGGACCGCCCTTCAAGGACTTCCGCGAGCTCGACCGTGAGGCCATCCTGACCGGGGTGGTCTCCAACATGGTCACCCCGATCGAACTGATGCAATCGGTGGTGGACGGCATGGTGGCGCGGAAGTTCGGCCGCATCGTCAACATCACTTCCGGCTCGGTACGGATGCCCCTCTTCGGCCTCGACCTCTCCTCCGGCGCCCGCGCGGGCCTCACCGCCTTCGTCGCCGGCGTGGCCCGGTCGGTCGCCCATGCCAATGTCACCATCAACAGCCTGCTGCCGGGTCCCTTCGATACCGATCGCTATCGCGGCGGCCTCGCCAACAACGCCAAGAAGCTGAACCGCCCGCTGGAGGATCTGACCCGCGAGCGCGAGCAGGCCATCCCGGCCAAGCGCGTCGGCCGGCCGGAGGAATTCGGCGACGCCTGCGCCTTCCTCTGCAGTGCGAGCGCGGGGTTCATCGTCGGCCAGAACCTCCTGATGGATGGGGGCACCTTCAACAGCGCCTTCTGACCGGCGCAACGGTTCCGCAATCATCCGCCGGCTAGTTTCGCCCCGTTCGTGGAGGGCGGTGGCCGGCGGATCGAGGCCGCCCTCGACGGCATGCGAGCACGGCTCTATGGTGCGGCGTCGTCAGCCAGCCCGATTTCCGGCAGGGGAAATACGGTCGGCGGCCGAACCGCGAAAACAAGCGATCCGACCGGCGGTACCCCGTGGAGACTGTTCTCAATCTCATCCAAGAATACGAAAGTCTGTTTTATCTGATCACCTTCGCCTGGACCTATGTCGAGGGAGAGACTTTCGTCATTTTTGCAGGCTATGCCTGTCATGAAGGCTACCTGAACATCTACTGGTTGATAGGCGCGGCCTGGATCGGGTCCTTCTGCGGTGACCAGACCTGGTTCCTTCTCGGCCGCAAGTTCGGCCGCCAACTGGTCGAGCGCTTCCCGAAATGGCGCTCCGGCATCGACACGGCGATGTTGCTGGCCGAGAAGTACAACACGGCCTTCATCCTTTCCTTCCGCTTCATCTACGGCGTGCGCAATTTCAGCTCGATCGCGCTCGGCATGTCGAACGTCACCTGGACGCGCTTCCTGGTCCTGAACTTCATCGCCGCCGGCGTTTGGGCCAATATCTTCGCCTGGTCGGGCTACCTGCTGGGCCAGGCATTCGAGGCGGTCCTCGGCGACATCGCCAAGGGTTTCGGCCTCGTCATGCTCACCGGCTTCGCCGTCATGGTCTGGCTCGCCGTGCGCTACCACAAGCGCCAGAAGCTGCGGAAGCCGGTCGAGGTCGAGACGGTGTATCCTGCAACCGAGAAGGTACCCGAACGGGAGGGCGTGCAGTGACCACAGCAACCGGCCGCAACGATCCGATCTGGCAGGCCCGGATCGACCTCGCCGCGGCGCTCCGCCTCGCGGTGCGGCAGGGCCTGCACGAAGGCATCTGTAACCATTTCAGCCTGCTGGTCCCCGGCAGCCGCGACCGCATCCTGATCAATCCGCGAGGGCTGCACTGGTCCGAGGTAAAGGCCTCCGACATCGTCCTGATCGATCCCGACGGCAACGTGCTGGAAGGCAAGCACACGGTCGAAGCCACCGCCTTCTACATCCACGCCCGCATCCACGTGAACCAGCCCAAGGCCGCCTGCGTACTGCATACGCATATGCCCTTCGCCACCGCCATCACCTCGATCGACCAGGGCCGCCTCGAATACGAGACGACGCAGAACGGGCTGCGCTTCCTCGGCCGCACGGCCTATGACGACGAGTACAACGGCCTGGCGCTGGACAATTCCGAGGGCGACCGCATGTGCGCCAAGCTGGCCGACGCCGAAGTCCTGTTCCTCGCCAACCACGGCGTCATCGTCACCGGGCCGGATGTCGCGTCGGCCTATGACGACCTCTACTATCTGGAGCGCGCCGCCCAGGTGCAGATCTATGCCCAGTGGACGGGAAAGCCGCTGAAGCGCGCCGCGCCCGCGGTGGCGAAGAAGACGGCCGAGCAGATCGCCGCCGACAAGACCCAGGTCTATTCCCATTTCGCGGCCCTGAAACGCATCCTCGACCGCGAGGAACCCGACTACGCCGCATAGGCGGCGGGGCATCGGGACGCTAATCTATCCCTCCCGGGAGGGACCTGATGACCGACACGCGTATCAAGACCTATTGGCAGAATTACATCGGCGGCCGCTGGATCGACGCGGCCGAGGGCGGTCGCATCACGATCGAGAACCCGGCGACGGGCGAGCAGATCGCCGAAGTCGCCCGCGCCACCAGGGCCGACGTCGACATGGCCGTCGCCGCTGCCCGCACCCGCTTCAAGGCCCGCACCCTGATCGACATGCGCCCGATGGCGCGCGGGCGCATGGTGCTCGAGATCGGCCGCCAGATGGAGTTGCTGGCCGACGAGATCGCTCTCGTCGAATGCCTCGACAACGGCAAGACGCTGGCGGGGGCGAAGAACGAGGCCATGGCCGCCTCGCGCTACTTCACCTATTACGGCGGCGCCACCGACAAGCTGGAAGGGCGGATGATCCCGCTCGGCGCCGGCTATGTCGACTACACCGTGCCCGCCCCGTTCGGCGTCTCGGCCCAGATCGTGCCGTGGAACTTCCCGCTGCAGATCGCCGCCCGCTCGGTCGCCTGCGCGCTCGCCACCGGCAACTGCGTGGTGCTGAAGTCTCCCGAGCTCTCGCCGCTCTCCTGCTGGTTCATCGCCGAGGCTTGTGAACGCGCTGGCGTGCCGGCGGGCGCGGTCAACATCCTCTGCGGCTACGGACACGATTGCGGCGCGGCCCTCGCCTCGCATCCCGATATCGACCACATCGTCTTCACCGGCTCGGTGAAGACCGGTCAGAGCATCCTTCGAGCCGCCGCCGAACGGGTCCTCCCCTGCATCATGGAACTGGGCGGCAAGTCGGCCGGCATCGTCTTCCCCGATGCCGATCTCGACCAGGTCACCGCCTCCACCGCCGCAGGCATCTTCTCGAATGCCGGCCAGGTATGCTCCGCCCAGTCTCGCCTCGTCGTCCACCGCAAGGTGCATGCCGAGATGATCGAGCGCATCGCCGCCAAGGCCGCCTCGCTTTCCATCGGTCCGGGCATCGAGGGGAAGGACATCGGCCCGCTCATCTCCGGCCCCCAGCTCGACAAGGTGGAAGCCTTCTGCCTCGCCGCCGAACAGCAAGGCGCGAAAGCCGTCTCCGGCGGCCGGCGCCTGGGCGGGTCGGGCCATTTCATGCAGCCGACGGTCTTCGCCGGCGTGACACCCGACATGACCATCGCCCGCGAGGAAGTCTTTGGGCCGGTTCTCGCGATCCAGGTCTTCGACGATCCCGAACAGGCGATCGACCTCGCCAACGGGACGGAATACGGCCTCTGCGCCGGGGTTTACACGAAGGACCTGCGCACGGCGCACTGGGCCGCCGATCGCCTGGTGGCGGGCCAGGTCTTCGTCAACGAATGGTTCGCCGGCGGGGTGGAGACCCCCTTCGGCGGCACCAAGCGCTCCGGCTTCGGGCGCGAGAAGGGTCAGGAGGCCTTGCTCAACTACGTACAGACCAAGAATATCGGTATCCGCCTCGACAGCGGTGCCGGTGGCCGCCCCGGCGGGTGAGTGACAAGCAAGAAGGAGGACGACAGATGGGCGAGATCGACAACCGCCTCAAGGCGCTGGGCGTGGACCTGCCGACACCGGCGAAGCCGGTGGCTAACTACGTCCCCTTCGTGAAGACGGGCAACCTCGTCTATATCTCCGGTCAGGTGCCGAACCTGCACGGCGAGTTGAAGTTCATCGGCCGCGTCGGCAAGGAGATCAGCCTCGAAGACGCGAAGAAGGCCGCCCGCCTCTGCGGCGTCAATATTCTCGCCCACCTGAAGACCGCCTGCGAGGGCGACCTCGACAAGGTCGTCCGCTGCGTGAAGCTGGTCGGCTTCGTCAACGCGGTTGAGGCCTACCCTCAGCAGCCGGAGGTGGTGAACGGCTGCTCCGACCTGATGGTCGAGGTCTTCGGCGACAAGGGACGGCATGCGCGCTCCGCCGTCGGCGCCGGCTCTCTCCCCCGCAATGTGGCCGTCGAGGTCGAAGCCGTGTTCGAGGTCGCGTGACGAAGTCCTGGCTCAGAAGCGTACCGGTCGCTCATCGCGGCCTGCATGACATCGAGAAGGGTATCCCGGAGAATTCCATCGCCGCCTTCCGCGCGGCATTGGAGGCGGGCTTCGCCATCGAATGCGATGTCCGCCTTGCCGCCGACGGCGTGCCGATGGTCTTCCACGACGCCGACCTGAAGAGGCTGACCGGTGTCGAGGGCAAGGCCGATACGCTGACCTCGGCCGAGCTGGGCAGGCTTCCCATCCTCGGCACCGGTGAGACCGCCCCCACCTTCGCCGCCTTTCTGGGCCTCGTCGCGGGCCGGGTACCCCTGCTGATCGAAGTGAAGAACTACGGCGACGGCACGGCGGAGAAGCTCGCCGCCGCCACCTGGTCGGTGCTGAAAGGCTACACCGGCGACTACGCCGTCCAGTCCTTTGCTCCCGACATCGTCGCCTGGTTTCACGATCATGCGCCCCATGTGGCGCGCGGTCAGATCGCGACCGATCCCGACAGCATGTCGTCTCTCACCGAAGCCGAACGCGCGGCGCTCAAGACGAAGCTGGCCGCCGACCATGGCGATCCGGACTTCATCGCCTATGACGTGAAGCTGCTGCCCGCCCCGCTCACCGACCGCGCCCGGGCCGCCGGAAAGCCGGTACTGACCTGGACGGTGAAGACGCCCGAACAACGCGCCATCGCCGAGCGGCATGCCGACAACATGATCTTCGAGGGCTTCCGACCGTGAGCGCCGCGGCGACGCTCCGGGTGCATGGGGCCATCGCCGACATCGATGCCGCCGCCTGGGACGCCTGCGCCGGCGATGACAATCCGTTCCTGTCCCACGCCTTCCTCCTGGCGCTGGAGGAAGCCGGCTGCGTCTCGCCCAAGACCGGCTGGGCCCCGCGCCACCTGGTGCTGGAAGACGGCAAGGGTGGCACGCTCGGTTGCGCGCCGATGTACGCGAAGACCCATTCGCAGGGCGAGTACGTCTTCGACCACGGCTGGGCCGATGCCTATCACCGCGTCGGCGGTTCCTATTACCCGAAGCTGCAGATCTGCGTCCCCTTCACCCCGGTCCCCGGCCCGCGCCTGCTGGTGCGGCCCGATGTCGATCCCGGCCCGGCGAAGCAGGCGCTGCTCGCCGGTGCCTCGGAGTACGGGCGACGTGAGAAGCTTTCCTCGCTGCACGTCACCTTCTGCACCGAGGAGGAATGGGGCGACGCCAAGGCGCTGGGCTTCCTGCAGCGCACGGGCGAGCAGTTCCATTTCGAGAACAAGGGCTACGGCTGCTTCGACGACTTCCTGACCGACCTCGCTTCGCGGAAGCGCAAGGCCCTCAGGAAGGAACGCGCGGCGGCGATCGAGAACGGCATCGAGATCGAGACGATCTCAGGGTCACGAATCGAGGAGCGGCACTGGGATGCCATGTATGAATTCTACATGGATACCGGCAACCGGAAATGGGGCCGCCCCTATCTGAACCGCCGCTTTTTCTCCATCCTGGGCCAGCGCATGGCCGACAAGGTGGTGCTGTTCCTGGCCAGGCGGAACGGCCGCTACATTGCAGGCGCCCTCAACGTGCTCGGCGCCGACACGCTCTACGGCCGCTACTGGGGCTGCAACGAAGAGCATCGCTTCCTGCATTTCGAACTCTGCTACTACCGCGCCATCGACTACGCCATCGAGCACAAGCTGCCCCGCGTCGAGGCCGGCGCGCAGGGCCAGCACAAGCTCGCCCGCGGCTATCTGCCGAAGACCACCTATTCGGTGCACTGGATTCGCGACCCCGGCTTCGCCCAGGCGGTGGAGCGCTACCTGGAGCAGGAGCGCGCCCATGTGGCGAAGGAGATCGAGTATCTGGAAGAGCACCATTCCCCCTTTCGCCACCATCAAGAAGTCGAGTGAGCCCAAGCGCCATGTCAGGACTTTCCCTTGAAGCCCCATGGCGCATCGGCGTCGATGTCGGTGGCACCTTCACCGACCTGGTCCTGGCCGATGCGACCGGGCATCTCCTCGTCGCCAAGGTGCCCTCCACGCCGGCCGATCCTTCCGAAGGCGTGGTGGGCGCGCTCGCCCAGGCGGCGGAGAAGGCAGGGCTCGCGCTGCCCGAACTGATGGCGGGCACCGCGCTTCTCATCCACGGCTCCACCGTAGCCACCAACACGCTGCTCGAAGGCAAGGGCGCGGTCGTCGGCATGCTGGTGACGGAAGGCTTCCGCGACAGCATCGAGATCCGCCGCGGCATTCGCGAGGACCAGTGGGATCACCGCGCGCCCTTCCCGCCTGTCCTGGTGCCGCGCTATCTGCGCCTGCCGGTGGGCGAACGCATAGGCCCGGACGGCAAGGAGATCGCCCCCCTCGTGGCCAAGGACATCGAAGCGGCGGCGGCCGTCTTCGCCGAGGAAGGTGTGGAGACGGTCGCCATCTGCTTCCTGCACGCCTATGCCGACGGCACCCATGAACGAGCGGCGGCGAAGATCCTGAACGGCAAATGGGCCGGCAAGATCACGCTCTCCTCCGCCGTCGCTCCGGTGATCGGCGAGTACGAGCGCGGCTCGACGGCGGTACTGAACGCCTATATCGGCCCGCGCGTCGTCCCCTATCTCGCCAACCTGAACCAGAAGCTGCGCCAGTTGGGGCTCCGCCATTCGCTGCTGATGGTGCAGTCGAACGGCGGTGCCGTCTCGGTGGAACAGATCGCCGACCGCCCGGTGCAACTCCTTCTCTCCGGTCCCGCGGCCGGCGTCGGCGCGCTGCAGTATTTCCGCGCCACCGCGAACACCGACGACTTCATCTCCATGGAGATCGGCGGCACCAGTTGCGACGTGGCGCTGATGAGCAAGGGCGAGGTCGCCTCCACCGACGAGATCATGGTCGACGGCTATCACGCCGCCATCCCGGCGGTGGAGATCCACACCGTCGGCGCCGGCGGCGGCACCATCGCCGGCGTGGACACGGCCGGCATGCTGTTCGTCGGCCCGCGCGGCGCCGGCGCCAATCCCGGCCCCGCCTGCTTCGGCCGCGGCAATCCCGATCCCACCGTCACCGACGCGCATCTGGTGCTCGGCCGCTTGCGCCCCGGCCCCTATGCCGGCGGCGCCATCAACCTCGACGCCGCCCTCGCCAGGGAGGCGATCGAGACCAAGGTGGCGAAACCGCTGGGCCTCACGATGGAGCGCGCCGCCGCCGGCATCCTCCGCCTCCTGGAGCAGAACCTGCTGCACGCGGTGGAGCGGATGAGCATCGAGCGCGGCTACGACCCGCGCCGCTTCACCCTGGTCGCCGCCGGTGGTGCCGGGCCCATGCACGGCGTCTCGGTGGCCCGGGCGCTCGGCAGCCCGCGCTGCTACATGCCGCGCCTCGCCGGCGCTTTCTGCGCGCTTGGCATGCTCAACACCGACGTGCGCCAGGACTATCTGAAGGTCCACTTCGCCGATCTCGACGCCGCCGACCGCCCGGCGCTGGATGCCGGCTTCGCCGATCTCGCCGCCCGCGCCGAGGCCGGCATGAAGGCGGAAGGCTTCGACGGCGCCGGCAGCCGCTATCGCCGCCTGCTCGACCTGCGCTACGTCGCCCAGCAATACGCCATCCGCATCGAGCTCGCCGACGGCTTCGATCCGGCGGCGATCAGGAAGCAGTTCGAGGTCGAGCACGACCGCCTCTACGGCCATATCCAGCCCGGCGGCACCATCGAGATCACCGCGCTCCGCGTCATCGGCATCGGCCTGGTCGACCGCCTGGTCCCCGTCCGCCCCGCGGCCGGCACCGGCGTACCGAAGCCGATCGACCGCCGCCCGGTCTGGCACGACGAAAAGCACGGCTGGACCGAGACGCCGGTCTATGCGGGTGCGGACCTGCACCCCGGCCACGCCCTCGACGGCCCCGCCATCGTCGAGGAAGCCACCACTACCGTGGTCATCGGCCCGGGCGACAAGCTCACGGTCGACGACAGCGGCAACTTCGACATCGCCGTGAGGCCCGCATGAGCATGGCTGAATCTCCCTCTCCCTTGGGGAGAGGGTGGCCGCGAAGCGGTCGGGTGAGGGGCACCCTTTCCGCAAGAGTCACCGTAGAGCGGCCCCCTCATCCGCCCTCCGGGCACCTTCTCCCCAAGGGAGAAGGAACGAGATTCCTCCCTCCCCCGTTCGCCGTAGCCCTGGCGAAGGCGGATGGGGGAGGGTCGGGGTGGGGGCAGGCCGCCCGCACCATCCCTCTTCGTCACCACCCCCACCCAACCCTCCCCCGGCTGGCGCCGAGGGAGGGCTCAAGATGGATGACGGCATGAGCACTCTCGATCCCGTCCAGCTGGCGCTGACCCAGAAGCGCCTCGACCATATCGCGAAGCAAATGGGCTGGGTGATGACGCGGACGGCGCGCAGCCCGATCTTCAACCAGTCCCACGACTTCTCCTGCTTCATCGCCGATCCGAAGGGCACGCTGGTCTCCCAGGCCGACGGCATCCCCATCCATACCGGCGGCGGCGGCTTCTCGGTCCGCGCCATCCTCCGGGTCTTCGGCGGCCGGATCGAGGACGGCGACGTCTTCCTGCTGAACGACCCCTATGTCGCCGGCGGCAACCACCTGCCCGACTGGGTGATCGCCCGGCCCGTCTTCGTCGACGGCGCGCTGGTCGCCTTCGCCTGCAACCGCGCGCATCAGTCCGACATCGGCGGCGGCGCGGCCGGCACCTACAACTCGGCCGCCACCGAGATCTTCCACGAGGGCATCCGCCTCCCCGTGCTCAAGCTGATCGAGAAGGGCGTGCTCCGCGACGACCTCTGGCAGCTTCTCCTGATCAACAGCCGCACCTCGGAACTGCTGGACGGCGACCTTCGCGCCATGATCGGCTCCACCCGCATCGGGGCCGAACGCATCGCCGCCCTGGTGCGCGAGGCCGGCGCCGGGCTGGCACTCGACCTCTTCGAAGGCATCTTAAGTCACGCCGACCGGCGCTTCCGCGCCGCGCTGAAGGGCCTGCCGAACGGCGTCTACGAGGCTTCCGACTACACCAACAACGACTGTTTCGAGCTGAAGGACACCGTCATCCGGGTGAAGCTCACGCTCGAGGATGACGGGCTCACGGTCGACTTCACCGGCACCGACCCGCAGATGCGGGGCTTCAAGAACTCGTCGCTCGCGAACACCTATTCCGCCGTCTACATGGCGCTCGCCTCCTTCTTCGAGCCCGACCTGCCGCGGAACGAGGGCACCTTCCGCTGTGTGAAGATCATCGCGCCCGAGGGCAGCGTGGTGAACGCGAAGCCGCCGGCGCCGATGACCATGTGCACCGTCTTCGTGGCGCATGAGATCGTGCATGCGGTGTGGAAGGCGATGGCCCAGGCCGATCCCTCGCGCGCCTGCGCCGGCTGGGGCAAGACCATCCACAACATCACCTCCGGTACGCGCCCCAACGGCCAGCGCTACGTGCTCTACCACTGGAACGGGATGGCCGGCGGCGGCGCCGTGCCGGGGCGCGACGGCTTCAACCAGATCGGCCTCCTGATCGCGTTGGGCGGCCTCGTCATCCCCGATGTCGAGGTCTACGAGCAGCTCTATCCCGTGCACATCACCCGCCACGAATTCCGCCCCGACGGCGGCGGCGTCGGTGCCTTCCGCGGCGGCACCGGGGTGATCTACGAGGCGGCGCAGCCCGACCCGGCCGACCACACCTTCCGCGGCGAGGGCCTGCGCTACCAGACCGGCTACGGCATCGACGGCGGCGGCTTCGGCGCCGCGGGCGAGATGGTGGTGGAGTCGGCCGAACGCGGCCGGATCGAGGCCCCGCAGTTCGGCCTCGACCGCTTCGGGCCGGCGCGCCTCTACGTCGCCTCGCCAGGTGGCGGTGGCGTCGGCGATCCGCTCACCCGCGAGCCCGAACGCGTGCGCCGCGACGTCCGCGACGGCGTGGTCAGCCCGGAATCGGCGCGCCGCGACTACGGCGTGGTGCTGAAGGGCCCCCGCGCCGAGATCGATATCGAAGCGACCAGACAAGAAAGAAACCGGAGGCACGCCGCATGATTCCCGCCAACCTCACCGCGCTGGCACAGGAATGCGCCAGGGAGCTGCTCGCCCGCAAGGAGACCATCGCCGTCTCCGAATCCTCGGCCGGCGGCCTCGTCTCCGCCGCGCTCCTCTCGGTCGGCGGCGCCTCCAACTACTTCATCGGCGGCAGCGTCACCTATTCCCGCCCCGCCGGCCGGGGTTTCCTCGGCCTGGAACGCCTGCCCGAAGGCATGCGCAGTTCCACCGAACCCTATGTCGCCATGATGGCGGAGACGGTGCGCGGCAGGGTGAATGCCGCCTGGGGCCTCGCCGAAGCCGGCGCCGCCGGTCCGACGGGCAACCGCTACGGCGATCCGGCCGGGCACAGCTGCATGGGCATCGTCGGTCCCGGAAAGTCCGCCACCCGCACGCTCCGCACCGGTTCGGCCGACCGCGAGGCCAATATGATCGCCTTCGCCGAGGCGGCACTGATGCTGCTTCGCGACAGCCTGAAGGGGTGACGCGGCAGCCGCACGCAACGCACGACCTGCTCGAATCCTGCGCTCCGGCATACGTTTTTCCTGACGAATTAGAGTGATCGCCGGCCACAGGGCGCGCTTTGTTTCGCCATGTTTCGAACGCGAGCGGTCCCGACACTCCCTGACAGCGCCGGTAAGCGATCCCCGCTCCGGGCGCCACGGGAGACCGAGGATGAGCATCCGTCACAACGATCAGGCGACAGGGCAGCGCCAGGCGCCCCGCGCGCTGCGAGCCTTCGCCCTGGCGGCAATGGCGGCGACCCTGCTGGTCGGCGGCTGCGCCGTCTACGAGGACAACCACCGCCGCCCCGGCCACGGCCACGGCCCGGGCTTCCACGACCGCCACGACGACCGCGGCGACAGGGACCGCGGCCGCTGGGATCGCCGCGGTGGCGACGACCGCCGCCACCGCTAGTTGCCGCCCACGGCATTGAGGTCTAGACCGTTCCTCCGATCCAGGGGGAACGGTCATGACCATCCGGACGATCGACCACGTCCAATTCGCCATGCCGCCCGGCCCGGAGGCCGAGCCGCTCGAAGGCTGTCGCCACCTCTTCACCGGCGACCCCGCGGGTAGCCCGATCGAATTGGTGCAGCCGCGATGAGCCTCGCTCTCTACGGTGCGAGCTACAGCGTCTATACCCGGATCGCCCGCCTTGTCCTGATCGAGAAGGGCGTCGCCTTCGATCTTCATGAGGTCGATGTCTTCCGCCCCGGCGGTCCGCCGCCCGAGCACTTGCTCCGCCATCCCTTCGGCCGCATTCCCGTATTGGATCACGACGGCTTCCGGCTCTACGAGACCGGCGCCATCGGCCGCTATGTCGACGAGGCCTTCGCCGGCCCGCCGTTGCAGCCGGTGAACCCGAAAGCCCGCGCCCGGATGAATCAGGTCGTCTCGATCATGGATGCCTATGCCTTTCGCGCGCTGGTCTGGGACGTCTTCGTCGAGCGCGTCAGCGGACCGCGCCAGGGCCGCGCGCCGGATGAAGCGAGGATCGCCGCCGCGCTGCCGCAATGCAGGCGCATCCTGCAGGCGCTCGACGAACTGCACGAGGCGAACGGCCCCATGACCCTCGCCGATCTATGGATGGCGCCGATGATGGCGCTGTTCCGCCTCGCTCCCGAAGGCGCCGATGCCTTGGGCCACTTCCCCCGCCTCGCCGCCCGGTTCGACGCTTTCCAGGCCCGCCCCTCGGCGAAGGCCACCCGCTCCCCCGTCGAAGGTTGACTCGTGACGGCTGTCGTTGCTGCGCTGTGGCGCTATCCGGTGAAGTCGATGCAGGGCGAGGCGGCCGAGAACCTCGCCGCCGATCTGCGCGGACTCACCGGCGACCGGCTCTTCGCCGTACATACCGCCGAGGGCAGGTTCGGCAGCGGCAAGAACACTCGGCGCTTCCGCCGCATCGACGGGCTGCTCGGCTTCGCCGCCGCCCTCGACGGCGAAACGCCGGTGGTCACCTTTCCGGACGGGCAGAAGCGCCGCGGCGACGATCCCGCCATCCATGCTGCGCTCAGCGAAACGCTGGGCCAGCCGGTGACCTTGGGCCGCGAGGGCGAGGTGTCGCATTTCGACGCCGCGCCGATCCATATCCTCACCACCGCCTCGCTCGACTGGCTGCGGGCGCGGCTTCCCGCCAGCGCCATCGATCCCCGCCGCTTCCGCCCCAACATCCTGCTGTCGATGCCCGGCGCCGAGCTCGCCGAACAGGCCTGGATCGGCCGCGAGATCACCATCGGCAGCCTCCGCCTCGCCGTCACCGAAGCCACCGAACGCTGCGTCATGACGACGATGCCCCAGGCCGGCCTCGGCACCGATGCCGGCGTGCTCCGCGCGCTCGCGGCGGACAACGAGGCCTGCCTCGGCGTCTATGCCCGGATTGTCACACCCGGCCGCGTTTCGATCGGCGATGCCGCCACGGCGGGTTGACAGCGACTCCCGCCTCGCCGAAAGTCGCGCCCATGCACAAGCACGTAGCCGCCATGCAAAATCGAAAGTCCACCGGGTGGGGGACCGAGGATTTGCGCGCGCGCTGAACGGCTGACGCATAGAGCGATCCAAGGACCCCGCCGGAAACGGACGGGGTTTTTTCTTGGGCGAAGTGCCCCCCGTCTCCCTCCGGCTCCCAGCCAGACCGAAGGAGACGAGCATCATGACGACCCCACCGACAGAAAGACCGCCGCTGCAGGGCCTGTGGCTGCCGCTGGTGACGCCGTTCAAGGACGGCGCCCTCGACGAGACATCGCTGCGCCGCCTGTGCCGGCACTATGCGATCCAGCCGATCGACGGGCTGATCCTGGCCGCCACCACCGGCGAGGGCCTGACCCTCGACGAGGCCGAGACCGAGCGCCTGGTCGCGATCGCCGCGGCCGAGCTCGAGGGCGGCCCGCCGGCCTATCTCGGCCTCTCGGGCAGCGACACGGCCAAGCTGGTGAAGCAGCTGGAGCGCACGGCGCATTGGCCGGTCGCGGGCTATCTGGTCGCCTGCCCCTACTACACGCGCCCCTCGCAGGCCGGGCTCGAGCGGCATTTCGCGGCCCTCGCCGCACATAGCGTGAAGCCGCTCCTGATCTACAACATCCCCTACCGCACCGGCGTCAACTTGGGCAACGAGACCATGCTGCGCCTCGCCGCCCTCCCCGCCATCGCCGGCGTGAAGGACTGCTGCGCCGATCCCCAGCAGAGCTTCGACCTGATCCGCGCCCGGCCACCGGGCTTCGCCGTCCTGACCGGGGAGGATACGCAGTTCTATACGGCTCTCGCCCAGGGCGCCGATGGCGGCATCATGGCCTCGGCCCATGTGGAGACGCAGGGATTCGCGCGCGTCTGCGCCGCGGCGCTCGACGGCGACCAGCCGGCCGCGCTCGCCGAATGGCGCGGCCTCGCCGACCTCACGCGCCTCCTCTTCGCCGAGCCTTCGCCGGCGCCGATCAAGCACTGGCTGTGGCGGACGGGCCTGATCGACAGTCCCGAGGTGAGACTGCCGATGACCGAGGTGAGCGAGGCGCTGGCCCAGCGCATCGATGCCGAGATCGCCCGGCGCAGTCTCGCCGCCGCCGCGCAGGCGGCCTGAGGCTCAGCGCCGGGCGTAGGCCTCGGTGTCGTAGTCGCGGAAGCCCTTGGGCAACCGCGTCCTGGGCTTCAGGCGGGGATCGGGAATCGGCGTGCCGGCGGTGAGCTTCAGCGGGATCACCCCGGCCCAGATGTCCATGGCGTAATCCGGCTCGTCGTCGATCGGCGGGCCGGTACGCACCTTCGCCACCGCCTCGCTGATCGGCATGCCGACCACCATGGTCGCCTTCAACTCCTGCGGCGTGACCGGGCGCAGCGTCGCCCAGCGCCCCGGCGCGACGCGCTCGGTGAAGGCTTCCAGCGCCTTCATCTTCTCGTCCTTGTCCTCCACCATCGCGGCCTTGCCGAAGATCATCGCCGAGCGGTAGTTGACCGAGTGGTGGAAGGCCGAGCGCGCCATGACCAGCCCGTCGATATGGGTGACGGTGACGCAGACGGGAATGGCCTCGCGCACGGTCTTCAGCATCCGGCTGGCCGAGGAGCCGTGCCAGAGAAGGTGATCGCCCTCGCGCCAGATGTTGGTCGCGGTGACATAGGGCTGCCCGTCGATCACATAGCCCACATGGCCCACCAGTGCCGCGTCGATGATGGCATTGAGCGTGTCGCGGTCGTAATGCGCCCGCTTGTTGAGGCGCTTCACGCGCGTCTTCACCGTCGGCTTGAAATCCGCACCCATCGTCTTCGACCCCCGTATGAAATCCTCAGCTCTGCCGCAGCCGCGCCTCCAGCCCGGCCCGCACCGCGGTCCAGTCCTCCGGCATGATCGCGAAGACCACCGTGTCGCGCAGATGCCCGTCGGGCGCATACATGTGCCGGCGCAGCACCGCTTCCTCGGTCGCCCCGAGGCGCGCGATGGCGGCGCGCGAGCGGGCATTGCGGCCGTCGCAGCGCAGTTCCACCCGATTGGCGCCCCAGCTGTCGAAGGCCTGCCCGATCAGGAGCAGCTTGCATTCCGGATTGACCGTCCCCGCCCAGACCGAGCGGTCGTACCAGGTGCTGCCGATCTCGAGCCGGCGGTCGCGCGGGCTGAGGTTCAGGTAGCGCGTCGAGCCGACCAGCTTGCCGTCCTCCAGCCGGCGCACGGCATAGACCAGCACCTCGCCCTTCGCCTGCGCCGCCAGGCTGTCGTCCAGCCAAGCGTCATAGCGGTCCTTGATCGGGATATAGGGCCAATAGGCCGACCCGTCGCCGGCCGCGGCGCGCAGCTCCTCGCGGTGATTCTCCGCCAGCGGCTCCAGCGCGACGAAGCGCCCTTCGAGCCGCACCTGCTCCATCTTCATCATGCCGGGCTCCATCAGGTCCGCGCCCTCTCCATCAACTCGGCGACGGCGCGCGCTTCCGCCGACCCCGTCGTCGACAGCCCGGCCACGGCGCCGGCCACGTCGGCGTCGTTCTTGTTCTGCGACAGCTTGGCCTTGCCCTCGATCGTCGCGATCGGGATCTCGAAGGCGACGATGCCGCGGACCATCCCCTCCACGTATTTCTCCGGCAGGGCGGTGAAGGACCAGGCATTCGGATAGTCGCCCTCGTTCGCCTGCCCGAGCCGGTCCAGCATGTCGTGGATCGCCGCCATGTCCTCGATCACGCGCGGGCGCCCGGTCACATGCACCGCCACGTAGTTCCAGGTCGGCACCTGCGGCGCGCTCGCGTACCAGCGCGGCGAGACATAGGCATGCGGCCCCGCGAACACGGCCAGTGCCGGGCGCTTGCCGTCGAACAGTTTCCAATGCGGGTTGGCCCGCGCCATATGGCCGATCAGCTTCTCGCCGGCCGCATCCACCAGCAGCGGCACATGCGTGGCGAAGGGCACGCCGTCCTCGCCGGTGGAAACCAGGACGGCGAAGGAATTGGCGCGCACGAAGGCGAGCGCGTCTTCCCGGCTCTCCATGGCGAAATGACGTGGCACGTACATGACGGCACCTGTTCCGACTTCCTGGAGCGCGGATGTAGTGCCATATTGGCCCCATGCGTAGCGCCAATCCGACAAAACTGAAGGAGCCAATAGCCGAGGTCGGCGGGCTCCTCGCCGTGGGCCTCGACCCCGCCGCCGCCGAGCCCTTGCAGCGGCAGCTCTACAACCAACTGCGCGACGCCGTGCTCTCGGGGCGCCTGCCGGCGCGCTTCCGTCTGCCGCCCACCCGGGTGCTGGCGGCCGATCTCGGCGTCTCGCGCAACACCGTGCTGGCGGCGATCGAGCAGTTGACCGCCGAGGGCTATATCGAGGGGCGCGTCGGCGCGGGCACCTATGTCGCCACGCTCTCCGGCGATGCGCCGGCCGCCCCGCCGCCGGCCGCCACGGTGACGCCGGCCCGCCACCGGATGTCGCGCCGCGCCGCCGCCGTCGCCGCCATCGACCGGCCGACCACCCGGCCGCGCAAGCCCTTCGGCATCGGCATTCCCGATCTCGACGGTTTCCCCTTCGAGGTCTGGAGCCGGCTGATGGCCAAGCACTGGCGCCACCCCCAGCCCGACCTGATGACCGCCCGCGACCCGGCGGGCTACCTGCCCTTGCGGCGTGCCATCGCCGCCTATCTGAACGCCTTCCGCGCCACCCGCACCACGCCTGATCAGGTGATCGTCACCGCCGGCGCGCAGGCCGGCCTCGACCTCGCGGTCAGGGTGATGCTGGAACCGGGCGAACCGGTCTGGATCGAGGATCCGGGTTATGCCGGTTTCCGCGCCGTGCTGGCCGCCGCCGACGCCACCGCCGTCCCCGTCCCGGTGGATGCGGAAGGCCTGTCGGTGGAGGCGGGCAAGCGCCTCGCGCCCGAGGCCCGCCTCGCCTTCGTCTCCCCCTCGCACCAGTTCCCGCTCGGCGTCACCATGTCCCTCGGCCGCCGGCTGGAGCTGATCGACTGGGCCTCCCAAGCCGACGCCTTCATCCTGGAAGACGACTACGACAGCGAATACCGCTACGAGGGCCGTCCCCTCGCTGCCCTCCAAGGCCTCGATGGCGGCGGCCGCGTGATCTACGTGGGCAGCTTCTCCAAGGTGATGTTCCCCGCGCTCCGCATCGGCTATCTGGTGGTCCCGGCCGATCTGGTCGATCCCTTCCTCAGGGTCCGCGCCGCCATCGACGACCATCCTTCGATCATCGCCCAGCCGGCCCTCGCCGATTTCATCGACGGCGGCCAGTTCGCCGCCCATATCCGGCGCTCCCGGAAGCGCTACGCGACCCGCAAGGGCGTGCTCGAGGCGGCCTTCGCCCGGCACCTCCCGGGCATGCTGGCGCTGCGACCGATCCAGGCCGGCCTGCACGCGGTGGCCGACATCCTGATCCCGGGCCTCCCGGATACCGCCATCGTCGAGGCGGCGCTCGCCCGCGGCATCGTCCTCACCCCCCTCTCCAGCTACGGCATCACCCGCCGCGCCCAGGGCATCCTCCTCGGTTTCGCCGGTGTCGACGAGAAGGCGATCACGCGGACGGTGAAGCTGCTGGCCGATGTGATCGCGGGGATGCGGCGGTAGTTTGCGTTTAACGCTTCACTCTCCCTAGGGAAGAGGGTGGTGGCGAAGCCGACGGGTGAGGGGCACCGCTTCAGGTGAGTAGCCGACCGGTGGGGCCCTCACCCGCCCTCCGGGCACCTTCTCCATAAGCTGTTAATTATTATAAATCAGTTGTTTAGTGTCATGCCCGGACTTGATCCGGGCATCCACGCCCATCCGCGTTCACATCGTCCGGCGGCTTGAGTT